>Ga0255054_10000148_pt1 | contig 38370 bp, 25 predicted proteins | sample JV7_2_23_MG_FD_188634 | JGI IMG/M metagenome (GOLD analysis project Ga0255054, IMG submission 188634) | Seawater microbial communities from Jervis Inlet, British Columbia, Canada - JV7_2_23 | ecosystem: Environmental > Aquatic > Marine > Inlet | place: Canada: British Columbia | collected... | reverse complement strand
CAGCCTTTCTTTTCCCTTCTGATATGGCTTGCTTAAGGCAGTGATTAAAAAGAAAAAGACCGGGACTATATCGGGCAAAATCCTTGTTAAAAGAAACATTATAAAAATAAATCGTATCTGCATAAGAAAAATTGAGAAGGGCTGCCATTATTCTGTCTTCATAAAACAAGAGATTCAGCTCTACCCATTTCTGAAGCGAAAATCGAGAGGCTACCTCTTGGAAAAAGTCAGACATGCCTTTTTTTTTCCAAAATCTCTCTTTTGATGGACTTCCCTCTTTATGAAGAGCAATAAATGTTTCAAGAGAGGATCGCAGTTCCCTGGTATCTGTGACTTTCGTGATTTTGACTCCCTCCAGGGACTCTATCCTTTTCAACTTGCGCCGCAGCTCATGACGGTTTTTCTTGCTTAGGCCCTTTATGTAATCTTCATAGGAAGAAGGAAGCTCAAGCAAAGGAGCAATTTCTACCTCAGTGCAGGAGGAGGAATATCCGAGTTCAGGTGCCAAGCCAGGCAGAAAACTCAAGGTAGGAGATGAAGCCTTTATGTTCATCAATTCAATTTTTTCTACATCTGAATAATTCGTATTTAAATAGCTCAATAGATTCTCATGAAATTCCGCTCTTCTCTCTTTAAGCGTAATAACATCGCAATAATCACTGACCTCCTGGCTGGCTATAAAGCTAAGGGTTTTGTTTTTAATCAGGAAAGGAGCAATTCCTGCAAGACTTCCCTCTTCGTCTTTAAAAATCAGTATTTCTAAGGAATTGTCTTCTGAAAAGCACTTCCACCAGGAAGAAATCCATTCATGGCTTAAGAATATGCAGTTCTGCTCTGAGGAGAACAAAAGCTCATTCCAAGTATCTTTTAGCTCTTCCAGTCTTTCAAGATCTCTAATGCGCTCAACTTTCATGAATTCACTATTTTAAACTCTGCTCGCCTTAATCACAATAGTTGAAGGGCTTAATTTATAGGGATTTGATTCATATTGTGTAGGGGCTTGATTCATCAAGCCCACCTTATTTATTTGCATTTTAAGAATATATATTTGATGAAGGAAACACCTACTCTATTTAAAAACGTGCAAGTTATTCTAAAACATATAGGCAATTTTCAGAAAAAGAGTATGACCCTGTGTTCCTCTTTCTCCAAACCTGGCTGTTCCCTTCTGGTAAGCCAGTTGAATGAAACCAAAGGGAGGCTGAAAACGGTAGACAAACAGTACCTGAATATTTTTTTTATCAATAGCTGAGTTTATTTGGTAGAAGACTTTAACGAAGAGGTCATTAGTGAAGTAATTTGTCGCTCTGATTACATGAATCCAGGTGGTTTCTTCCTCCGGGTCAGGATCGAATATCACACGAGTCAAAGAATACTGGAAAGAAAAATCCTGGGTTAATTTGTAATTTAATCCTCCTTTAACAAGCTGAAAATCTGAATCAAAATTCCGGCCAAAGCCGTAAGAGATTTGGGCATGCTGCCATTCTCTAGTATTATACCCCAGCTCAAATTCTGTTTCATGATTCCTGAAATCCTTTTCAAAAAATTCGTCGTCACGTCCCTTGAATTCCTGAGTGTGTTCTATCTCAAAGGAAAACTTATTTTTTAAATCTAGGGAAAGTTCCTGATCTATCTGCCAGCTTCGTAAATTTCTGTCCAATCCCCAATAAATATTATAATTAGAACGGTATTTGATTCGATCAAAGCCCCAATTTTTTAGCCAAAAAGTTTTTTCAACAGCAGAATCCAGCTCATGACGGTTATCATCCCTGATAAAACCCACTTCGTTGGCATTATCCCTAAAGCGCCTTCCTAATTGAGTATAACGGAGATGGATATGAAAAGTGGCTGAATCGTAGCTCGGCCTGAGGAAAAAAGCGATGTTATTATTGTTGTAATCACCGTAGCTTAGAGCAAATTGACCTGTAAATTTAAATGTGTCGGTGAAATAAAGAGACGTATCTATGCCGGCGGTTCCTTTGTTTTTTCCTCCGACCAGCTTATTGGCAGCCAGAAATCCGATCGTTGAAGACTTCATGACATCTTTCTTAAGACGAAGGACTGTAAAATTGGCTGAGTCTTCACCATCCAATTGGTCTTTTTTTGTTTGAGCGCTTAGACCTGAAAATTCATATCCTCCTGACTTTCCATAAAATTTGACTCCACCATAGATATCGGAAACTCTTCTGGAATAAAAGAGGCGAATTCTTTGCTGATAAATCTCTGAACCCTCCAAAAAGAAGTTCCTCTTCTCTGCCAGACTGAGTTCAAAGCGGGTTAAATTGATCTGTTCCTGGTCAGCCTCGATTGTCGCAAAGTCAGGATTAATGGTTATATTTCCTGAGACCATCTGACTGAAAGCATAACGGGCATCAATCCCGCCTTCCAATTCTGATTTTTCCCCTTCTTCAAGCTTCGAGATAATATGAGGGATGATCTGGGCTCTTTTCTCAGCTCTTCTGAGGTTGAGTCCCCTTAACACCCCATACTGAGAAACTTTTTCGGGAGATTCAAGAGGCCCGGCCCAAAAACTCAATTCAAGGACTCGTGGTATGGATCTACCCAAATTAATACCCCATGTTTTATTTTTTCCAGGTTCATACTTAATGCTACTAAGCTCAATGGCAATCTCTGCACTCCAGCCAAAATCAGTTTCCTGCCCCGCGGATTTCCAGACTCCATCCCAGGTTGTCTCATTTGTGCGGCCATTTTCCGTTACCCGGCCATCACGCTGAGTTCCTAATAAGTTTGTTATAAAAAAATAGCAATTTCTTCTGTCATGAAAAGTATCAAGAAAAACTCCAACAGCGTCGTCATTAGGTATATCCGCATCTCTTTTGGTCATTTGAGCTGCGATTTTCTCTGGCTGGAGATCATAACAGAGAAAACCAAAATAAATGAATTTCTCGTCATAAAGGATTTTAGCTATTGTTTTCAGGGATGCAGACTCACCTCTCTCCGGTTCAAATTGGATAAAATCGCTTATTTCTGAAGCCTTCTCCCAAGCTGACTCGTTCAAAAAACCATCCACTTTAATGGACTCGTCTATTTTAAGTCCAAAACTCTCCTTGGCTTCTTCCTGGCTAAAGACTAGAAGAGAAGATACTAGAAATATTATCAGGGCGAAGAGAATTTTTTTCATTTTGATTTTAAGAACACGTATATCTAACATAAATGACCAGGCAGTTCAATGAGTTTTGCTTAGGGCTCTATAACAAAAAGTGCCAACTTCATGACTACTTTTTTTTGCTGAATTTTGATGAGTTTGGCTGAAAGTAATTGAAATGGGAATTTAAAAAACTCTTCTGTAAATTGCTGATAATTAAAACAACTAAAGGGAAGGAAAACTGGGGCGCCTGACAGGAATCGAACCTGCGACCTACGGATCCGGAATCCGTCGCTCTATCCCCTGAGCTACAGGCGCGTACTTGCTGGCTTATATTATCCTAACACAAAATTAATGTAAATTAGGAGAACAGCTCACTTTGATCCATCCCCTCCAGTTTTACCTACATCCGATCTTGCATCCGAATAGCGGCCGTAACCAGCGATCACAGCAATCAGTACCATGGCCAACAAGGCCCAGGAGGTGAAATTGTGGAGTCCAGTCTGAAGAGGGGAAACCGGGGGGATGTTGTAGGAACTGCCTGAGGAAGTGGTATTGGCCATCAGGATAACCGGGATAAAGTATGGCAGGATAAAGGGAAACGTGCAGACGACCAAGCTGAGGAGATTGGCTCTCCGATAGCGGTGGATGCCGATTTTTTCTCCAGTATGCCGCGTAAACTCTCCTACAGTCAGAATGGCAACGATGCTGTGGCAGGTGAGCAGCACGGCTGCACCCACAGTTGAGGAAATCCAGGCTTCTGTATGCTTTATGCTCTGGCCTCTTTGGGAGGAAAAATCCACCAGCCGCTTGAGCAGACCACTGGCCTTTACCATAGAGATAAGGCCCATCAGGAGAATAGTGAAAAAACTGATTCCTACTGCCCGGTTTATCCCGTCAATTATAAAGCTGCTTACAGAAAAATTTTCAGGATCCAGAGAAAAGAGTTGACTTAAAGGCAATAGGTTGAAGACCAGAGCTAAAACCACTCCGACCATTAGACCGACAAGTAATCCATGAAGCAGATGCCTTCCTTTTAAAAGCAGAAAAATGATCACAACCGGAATCAACAGCATGGGAAGGCCTCTGGGATCGCCGGCCAATTCGGGGGCACTGTCTTGAACCGGCTGTCCTCTCAGAGCCGCACTCAGCACATAGAACACAAGCGCTGCTGCTCCTGCAGGCAGGACATATTTCAACCGGCTGCGAACCGTTCCTCCTATATCCGCCTTCTGACTCAAGGCACTGGCAATAGTGGTATCGGAAATAGGGGCAATGCAGTCTCCGAAGGTCGCACCTCCTAAGATCGCTCCTGCCAGGGTGGGCGTATGGGCTCCGAGCAGCCCTCCGGCTGGAAACAGGAGTGGGCCGCAGATCAAAATGGTTCCGAAGCTTGAACCTGTGGATACAGAAACCACACAGCAGATGAGGAATGAGATGATGACAAAACCTGTACCTCCCATATGCAGCCGGCCTGCGGTCCAAATGAGTGCTTCAACAAACCCGGTTGTGCTCATAAGCACTCCGATGATGGAGGCCAGCATCCAGGCTGTGATCATAATCATGACGATCGGCTGAGACATGCCTTCAATCGCCGAAACACAGTAATTCTTCCGATCTTTTGTAAGGATCAGGCCCAGGCATAGGGCCAGAATAAGAATCGGCCAGAATCCGCGCTCATCCGGAGCACCAGAAAGAGCGACAGCCACAACTCCTGATACAAAGGCCAAAAACGGCAGGATCGCTCCTGCCATTCCTCCATAGAAGCGAACTTTAGTCTGGGTGTCGAAGGCTGTTTCCCCTTGAGCCTTGTTTTTGCTTGATGATCCCGTCATTTTCGACTCCTATCCTTATGGCTCTCGATATTTATTAAGATTATACTTCATGATCTCTCCGTGAGGGCTGGTTCTATCCCGTTCCAGGCCAAAGACAGGTCCTTGAGGTCCACGGGCTTTATCCACTACTGAGCAGATTTTTTGGAGATCCTCTGCTTCCAGCTTGAAAGAGCCAAGTTTTTTTATCTTCTCCAGGTGTCGAGTGTTCCGTGCTCCGATTATGACTCCGGCCACAGAGGGTTTCTGGAGGATGTAGCGGGCGGCGACTTCGGCTATGCCTACGCTGTATTTGTCTCCAATTTGTTTGAGGACAGCCAGAAGCCTCTGAAACAGGTCAAATCCCCCGAATTCTTCAATGATCAACCTGTATTTTGTAAGCGAGCGATTTTCAAAAGATTCGGGCAGCTCCTGAATGTGCAGCCAACGTTCACTCAAAAAGCCTCCAGCGATTGTGCCGTAGCAGAGAAGGCGGAAATTATGCTCCCGAGCGAGTTTCTGCATCTCGCCTTCCGGTCTGCGGTCAAGGACCGAATACTGTACTTGATTGGATACAACAGGGATTCCAGCTTGAAGGACCATCTGGAGATGGAGAGCATCGAAATTGGTAGCGCTGATGTGCCGGATCTTACCTGCCTGCTTTAGCTTGAGAAGGTGATTGGCTGCCTCGATATAACCGGGAACTGAATAATCCCACCAGTGGAACTGGACCATATCCAGGCGTTCAATCCCGAGCCGTTTCAGGGATCGATCGATGATGGCCTCTGTGTAGGTCTTTGTCAGAATGGGAAGATCATCCAGATCTGGAACATATTTTGTGTGAATCTGGATGGGGGGCAGAGAGCCGGACACAAAGGCAGATTTGTGTTCCCGGATAAATTTTCCGATAAGCTCTTCGACTCCCGTATAGATATCGGCACAGTCAAAGGTCGTGATTCCTTCCCTGACAAAAGCCCTCATGTCCTGGAGAGCCAGGTTTTCATCTACAGGACCGTGTCCTCCTGCAAGCTGCCATCCGCCCATAATGACCCGCGAAATGGAATAACCGGATTGAAGCTCGATTCGTGGGATATTTGTATTCATTGAGATTCTTGATAGGTACTCTTAAAAATCTCCGGGAATTCGTCAAGCGGGATCGGACCGGCGCGCAAAATTGTATCCATAAAGTCGATCGTACGGAATTTTTCTCCTTTACGCTTTTTTTCGGCTTCTAAGAGAAAAGTAAACTTTTGTGTGCCGAGAAAATAGGTTGTTATCTGCAGGGGCGAGCACATCAGTCTGCCCCAGAGACTCTTGGCAAACTGGGGGGCAAGGAGAGAAGTATTGATGGAAAATTCCAGGACCTTTTCCCGATCCCAGCCGTAGCAGTGGGCCTTGACTGAGGTGTAGGCCCTGTTGGCGTTTTCCAGCCGTTTACGAAGCTGGGCCAGCCGTGTCAGTTTATGGTTGTTGTCCCAGCCGGCATCCAGGGCTACTTTTTCGCACAGGGTGGCCCAGCCTTCTGAATACAGGGCGTAGGGAAAAAGGCGGCGCACCCTATGGGGATTCTCCCGGTTGATTTTGTTCTGGATGTAGTGGCCGGGGAACAACTCGTGGATAACAATAAACCGGGTGAAATAGTTATTAAAAGACCGCCAAAATTCCTTTCTTTCCTTTTCGGGAAAAGAATCGGGTATGGTAGGAAGGTAGATCGTTGTCCAGGGATTGGGCTGAAACGGGGGAGCAGAGCTGACCCAGCCGATTCTTGCCATGGGACCTGCACTCTCAGGGGCGAGCGTGATGCTCAGCGTCTGATTTTCCGGCAGGGTGGCAATCTTTTTTGAGCGGATAAATTCTTCGGCCCTTTTGGCTAATTCCTTCCAGAGCTTCAGGTATTCCCGTTCGCTAGCAGGATGACTTTGTTCCATATCCTTTAATGCGCGGTTTATTAGGTCGTTCATGGAGTTGGGAAGGCTTTTTTCAGGATAGGTTTCGCGCAGATAATCATTCGCCGCGTGGGCCATGAGCTCCCTGACCGTGTGGATTTCCTTAAGGGCCATAGACTCGAGTTTTTCGGGAGTCAGATCAGAGTCTGTAGTGAGGCGGAGTTTTTTGGCATATGTCTCCCGGCCCAGGATCGCACTGTCCATATCTGCAGAACGAGGTTTGATATTTTTCTGGATGTGCGAAATGAGGCTGCGGATCTGGGAGGCGGTATGGCGACATTTGGTGTGGAACTCGTCAGAGTCTTTCAATCCGATCCCGTCACTGGCCATATCTGGGAGTTTGGAGGCGTAGAACCGGGCGGATTCTTCCAGGGCTTTAAGGCTTCTGACGATGCTGTTTGAGGATCCAGTCTCAAGCTGTCGTACGGCAGAAGTGCACATCTTATTGACCACGTTAAGCCGGCTGAGGATGATTCCAACTTTTTCTCCGGGCATGAGAAGTTCTGAAGTCAGCACTCCACGGACAGCTTGAGAGATTGATCTAGAATACAGAGCTGGAGAATTCTTGTGGGGAGTCTCATTCTCCCATTTGTCTATTTCAGATTGTATCTGTATTCTGAGCAGCCGGGCGTCGATTCTATCCTGTAAGGCCAGGATTGATTCCTGCTGGGTAATGTCAATAAGTATTTTCTTATTGAAGGTCAACCAGTTTTTTATGCACTCTTGCGAATAGTCTTCAAAGCCAAATATAGAATCGAGAAAACCACGGGAAATGGCCTGTGAGGGATAAAACTGTTTCCAGGCTTCGATGTACTCATTGCAGAGATCTCTGATTCCGGCAGCACCATCAGCATACAGACCGTAAGACATAAGCAGCAAAAGAATCAGACTGAGAAGCCCAAATAATCGTGTTTTCATCTTTGCCCTCCATTCCTATTAAAGCTCGGCTACGAACGCTCATTATACCCCAGGCTTAGGGCAATAAGGAAATTTAAACATGATTAAGATTGGAATTTCATTTGTGTTTGCATCTTCGATTCCCGAAAATTTCCTTCAATGTCCACTCTTTGGCATGTCGGAATAATGAGGTGGAAGAGGCCATTAGGCATGAAACGTAAGCTTGACATCTCAGAGAAGACATACTTAAGATGGCGGAAAGAGAATGGCAGCATGCAGATTGACTAGGCGATTTAAAAAGAGAGGGATGAGTTGGTAAATACGTCTACTGAAACTCAATGGAGAATGGGATACCTATTGGGATTAAAGAAAAGAAGAGTTGGCCAGCTTGAAGCTTAAGTGCCATCACGGTTTTGGAAACCTTACACATGAGTGATAACACTGGAAAACAGGTAAACTAATCATATAAAATAGAAGGAGTGTTAAATTTAAAACAATAAAAGGAGAAACTGATGCTTAAATTTAGAAATGTTTTTGTGATTGTCATTTCGCTAATGTATATCTCAAACCTCATGGGTTCGGATGGCGGCAAGCAATGGCCGAAAAGAGTGTTGATCACGAATGATAATGGAATTGATGATATCAAAATCATAGCACTCGCCAATGAGTTTGCAAAGATCGCAGAAACGTACATTGTAGCTCCGTCCAAGGACCGGAGCGGTACATCGAATTATGCCCTTTCTTTAAAAGAAGGAAAAATCTCTGTAATCCAAAAAAATACCAATAGGAATTTCAAAGCTTTTGCAGTTGAGGGTTATCCTGCGGACTGTGTCTTGGTTGGCTTGGCAGGAATAATGAGAAATAATCCTCCGGATTTAGTGGTGTCTGGGATAAATGGCGGCCCTAATCTAGCATTTGAATGGATCGGGTCAGGAACAATCGGAGCCGCAAGAATGGCATCTTTAGGCGTACCTGCTATTGCTGTTTCAGGATTGGATGACAGCATTCCAGGTGCTGTAGAGGCCGTTTCAGCGTGGGTTGTGGAGTTTGCCCAATCTGATCTGGTACGGAATCTGGAAACAGGCCAATACCTTACAATCAGTATCCCGGCTATTCCATTTGATCAGATAAAAGGAGTGAGATTGTCTAAACGTGCCGGAATTTATGTAGATTTCAGATTTATGAACGATGAGAAAGACAGCAGCCTCTGGGTCTTGAAACCTGTCCTCTTGCAACCAGATCTATCAACGGAACTCGACTTATATTTATATAATTCCGGGTATATTGCCGTGGTTCCAATGAAGCTTGATGAGCATGATTATGAACTTTATGACCGGATTAAGTCAAATCCAGATATGTTGAAAAAACTCGAAAAATAATCGTTCCTGGGACCTACGGATCCGGAATCCGTCGCTCTATCCCCTGAGCTACAGGCGCACCAGAAGGAGTGGCAGTCTTTTATTAATTAGGGAAATAGATATTGTGTCCCCTTTTTTCTCCCCTTTTCTTATTTTTCCTTGGGCAGGAAGTTTTCCATGACCCAGATTTCAGCCCACGATGTTTGTGAGGTGAATGCCAGGCGTTGTCCATCGGGATGTACGCGTACCCCCACTATTTGGCCTGATATTTTCCCGAGCTTTTGAGGCTCACCCCCTTCAACAGGAACTTTCCACAGTTCAGATCCCCCCCTTATTCTCTGACTGCCAGAAGAAGCAGACACGTTTTTGCCATAAATTATCTCGCGGCTATCAGGAGCCCAAGCTATTGCCATGCATCCTCCATCAGTTATTTTTACAACTTCCCGAGGTTCTCCACCCTCAACAGGCAGGACCATCAATACACCTATGGTCTCTTCTTTGTATTTTTCAAATGTTGCAAATGCTAACAGCTTTCCGTCAGGAGAAGGTGCCATGTAAAAGATACCAGGGTTTTGATTGTAGATTTCTTTCTTCTCTTTAGTCTTCATATCATACCGAAAAACAGGAGAGATTCCTTCTTTATCGTACCTCTCTGTAAAGAAAACCGCCTTCCCATCAGCCGACCAGCTGGGACTGAAGAGACGCACTTCGCTGTGAAGGAGAGTTGTCATCTCTCCAGTTTTGACATCAACCACATAGATACCCTGGCCTTTCTTATCTCCGCCAGTTAAAATGATTGAGCGACCGTCAGGAGACCAGGAGATTCCTCCCATGAAGAAACTTCCAAACCATCGGATTTCTGGAGGACGTACAACTTCCCTTTCCTCACCTGTTTCCAGGTCACGTATATAAAGACTATTTGAGCCATACGAGAGATCCGGATGACGGATTGAGATATAGGCTAAATACTTACCGTCAGGCGACCATTCAGGCGAAACGTTACGACCTACGAAGTAGCCTGTAAGTCTCTCTGGAGGAACAAGGAATTTTTCTCTTTCCTTGTCCAATGTTCCGACATAAACATCTCTTATATTAATCCTGAGTCCGTAGTGAAAGGAGCCATCCGGTGCAAATCCCATCGGGGAGACTAATCCAATATCCTTTTTCACTAATCTTGGAGCTCCCTGAACCTTTCCTTCTTCGACCGAAATTGCCCATACATCGATTGTGCCCAAGCGGTTGCTGCTAAAGAGGATATTTTTTCCATCAGGTGTCCAGCCTCCTAAGCGGTCATTGGCTAGATGTTGGACTAAAGGGATTTCACGTTTTTCTTCAATCGAGTAGATGAAAATGTCGTGATTCCGAGAGCCTTTTTTCTGTGGATAATCATAGGCAATGTAGCGTCCATCAGGAGAAAAGTACAAATAGTCAAAGGCACGTCCTTTCAAAGTCTCTAGAATTCTGACAGTGCCCTCTCGAACAGAGATTAAGCCAACCTGATTGACTTTGTCTTTATAATAATTTTCGAGGATTGTTAAGATGTACTTACCGTCAGGAGACCAATCAGCGGGCCAAGGAAATACATCCTTATCTCGATAAAGCACTCGCGGCTTTGAGCCGTCAATCCCTATGATGCGCAGGTCCCAGAAGGCATCCTTGTTACACCAAATATAAGCTATCTGTTTGCTATCTGGTGACCAGGAGGAACGGATGACGTTGCCCCAGTGCTCATCTTCAGCTTGATTTGTAAGGTCGTGTTTTTTCCCAGTGGCTATCTCATAGATGGCGAGGTGGCCGAATGTTTCCCAGTCTGTATAGGAAATATAGCGGCCGTCTGGGGAAACTTCGCCTGAAATGTCAAGATCAGAACCTTCACAGACCTTCCTAATTTTAAATTCTTTTTCTCCCTTTTCAGTCAGAGCTTGAGCTTTTAGGATAATTGATAATCTTTCTTTAGCTACCTTGACTGCTTTGGTTTGCTCTGGATATTTATCTATAACATTCTGATAGGCTTTCTGGGCCTCTTTAAGCCCCAGCTTTTCGAAACAATAACCGAGGTGTAATTGGGCCTGGGCTGCAGTCGTCCGTTCATCCGGAAACTTTTTTACAATCTGTCTGTAAACATCAATGGCCTTTTCAAGATCGCCCTTGGTTTCTTCAAGATATAAGGCCCTCTCAAAGAGCTCTTTGGCTGTTTCCTGTTGAATCATACTTGAAAAAAGGAAAGAAACCCCTGCCAATAGAAAAATCCCCATGATTAAATTTTTCTTCTTGTTCATTCCTCACCTCCAAAATGTCTCATGCTGATAAAATAACTGCTGACGATAATTCATGTGTTGAGCAAATGTGGAAATATCATGGAAAATTTTCCATCAATCCATAAACTTGTACCCAATACTGTGAACACTTCGGATGTGCCGGGGCCTGGAAGGATTTTTTTCGACTTTTTTTCGGATGTGAGCGATATGGCTGTCTACAGTTCTATGAGAGACACACATATTATTAACCCCCCATATGTGATCAAGGAATTCGTCCCTCGTGATGACCTCTCCTTTTCTCGTAATCATAAGCTTAAGTATCTTGAGCTCAAGAGGAGTCAAGCCCAAATCCTTCCCTTCTTTCCGGGATTCAAATTTATTAAAATCAAGCTCGATATTCCCAAAGCGGTAAACACCCGTTTCATTCTGGTAATCCTCGACACGGCGGAGAAGGGCCTTCACCCGGGCTGAAAGCTCCTTGACACTGAAAGGTTTTGTCACATAATCATCTGCTCCAAGCTCTAAGCCCAAGACCTTCTCCACTTCCTCATCCTTAACAGTCAGCATCATAACGGGAGAAGTGATTCCCTCCTTTCGTATTCTTTTGCAGATTTCAAAGCCATCCATCAAGGGAAGCATCACATCCAGGATAACCAGGTCCGGGCGCAATTCTTTAGCCAGCTCCCATCCTTTTATCCCATCTTCTGCTGTAATCACATCATAGCCCTGGGATGTCAACGTATCCTGGAGGATTACCCGGATCCCCATATCATCTTCAACAATGAGAATTGTCTTTCCCATGATCGTCTATACTCCTTTATGGATGGGCAAAATCAAGAAAACGCAGCTTCCTTCTCCCGGCTGACTCCGGACGATAATATTCCCTCTGTGTGCGTCCATGATATGCTTGACCAATGTCAGGCCGAGACCGGTTCCAGTGGGAGATACCGAAGAAGCCTGTTTTCCCCGGTAAAATTTTTCAAAGATTCTCTTCTGCTCATTATCCGGAATCCCGATTCCTCTATCCCGTACTGCAATCTCGACACTGTTCTCTTTGCGAACGATTTGGATGTTGATTTTCCTCTCCTGACCGGAAAATTTAGCCGCATTGTCAAGGATGTTGCGCAACGCCTGGCTCATGGCTTCCTCATCGGCGAAAACAGACGGGATATTGTCATCTATTTCAATTCCAACTCTGAAACCATCACTTTTATTCTCTTTTTCAAGACTTTCGACCTCTCGACGAACCAGCTCAACGATATCTGTTGATGCTAGCTTGTATTCCCTTTTCCCCTCCTCGATTTTAGTGAAGTCCAGAACATTCTTGACAAGTCTTTTTAATCTTTCTGAATCATGCCTGAGAATCCCGTAATATTCCTTAGCTTTGTCTGGATCTTTGACCTCTTCGTCTAAAAAGCGCTCGATGATCCCCCCTATCGATGTCAGAGGCGTTTTGAATTCATGGGAAACCGATGCAATAAATTCCGACTTCAGATTGATTAGATTCACCTCATGAATGATGGTACGGATGATAAGGCCTGATCCGAAAAACAGGATAAAAAGCAGGGCTAAGATGGTCCAGAAAAAGATGTTTTTATAAAGGAAAAATCCTGATCCACCGGCCCCGGTTTGATATAGCTCCAGCCTCCAGGGTGGAAAATTCTCAGGGAAGAAATCCGTGATAGCAGGAATTCCCTGGGTTGCATCCGCATCGCCGAAAATGATATTGTCGGAAAGGGTTGAACGGAGAATGATAGAAGCGCCTGGTGGACAGTTCCTTTTAACCAGGCCATCAATGGCTTCTGTCAAATCGCTTATTCGTAAAAGCGAACCCAGGAATTCTCTAGTCTGACCAGAACTATTTCTATCCAGGGGAATCAAAAGCACTAGAATATCATTATCTTCAAACTTAAAAGCATTTTTTTGAACCTCCGGACTTTCGCTACTTAAGTTTTCCAGCTTTTCTCTAGCGCCGGGCAGGATATTATGTCTCACAGCCTCAGCCATGCACCAAATTTCCAACTTTTTATCGATTAAATCTTGCATGTCATCAACAGCAACGCCATATTCGTCTGGAATATCATTTGATGAATTTTCCTCAACCACTTCATCAATCATGTTTCTCAGCATGGTCTCGTACAGCTTGATCTGATCCCCATCCAGAGACCAGACATTGTTAACTAGCTGATTATAAGTTTTAAGTGATTCTCGGAAAAAACCGTCATAATCTTTATCTAACCGAAGGACATCCAATATTTCCAGGCAGCAGGCAAGGTTCAGAGGACGACCAGATTCAGTGAGAAAATCAGGAAAATCTACAATGATCGAGCGATAGATAATCAGGGCCTGTTTGAATTTTTTCTGCTTGACCTTACACCTTCCCACACGGCTCAGGATCCAGGCTTTCACCTGCTTATCCTCTGCTCTGTTGAGAATTTTATTGTATAGGGTGACGGCAGCAGAAAAATTCTTGCGGCGCAATTCGGCTTTTTCTGCTTTTTCCAAATCAGGTTGCCAATTTCTCCACTCTTCAGGAACAACTAAAGTATTTGCAACCGGAGGGCCTGGCTGCAATCCAGGGAGCCAGGAAGGTTTTTTAAAATTCCAGATAACAGTTTGCCCAAAAAGCGATTCATCCCGGATACGCTGTGTAATCAAATTGCTGATCGCTTGATAGTCCTGGTCGAAAATGGCCTTACTTGATGAGAGCTCTTTCAGGCTTAATGAATCCTTCTCGATGAATGATCGGATTCCCGCCTTTACTGATTGGACGATTTGTTTCTGCTGATCGAGATTCTGCTGCAGGAGCTTGTATCTTTCATTGTGAATAGCCCTAATTCCGAAAATAGCCAGGATGACGGACGGCAGGAAAACAACGACAAAGAAAATGGCGAGGAATTTTTTATGTTGAATCAGGACTAATTTGAGATTTCCTAGCATGCACCCCTACCCATCATTATTCTGCAGGAATATACTATATCAGGAAATCTTATAAAATGTTAAGGAAATGTGGAAACTCTATCAATTATGACAATTATCCAAAGCTTCTTAACTGCAATTTTATTACTGCTAGTTATAAAATTTCGAATTTTTGAGTTTTTTTATTACTTAGAGTTATAAAAGGCAAAACAAGACACTCATAGCCATTGTTATGAGCCGTTGGTAATTATATTTAAATATTTCCCCTATCAATATATATAGCCCATATAGACGAGGATTTTAAATTCTATCCATCACCCGGCCCGCATATGACGTTTGGTAAACAGCCAGACTCCAGCAGCAAAATAGACAAAAGAAAGAATGACAATGGCTCCAATTTCAAAGACCAAATCACCCAGTCCGGAATCATAGTTTAATATCTTACCCAGCGCAGTAATAGAGTGAGTTGTGGGAAGGATATCGTTTATATTTATGGAACGGTCCCCTACAACAAAAAGCTGTAGAGGGGGTATGGGAAACATGCCTCCTGAGAAAAACATCAAAATGAAAAACGGAAAGCAGCCGATGGTCATAAGGTCAAAAACTGAACGCAATAAAGCTGCTACCACAAGACTGATGGCGATAATCGACAGGCTCGATAGAATGCCAACCACCATAACAGCAACCAACGAGCCTGAGCTCTGGTAACCCAATGAAACGGCAGTCAGGTAAGTCAGCCCCATGGCTAGCAAGCCGATAATGATCTGAGTAAAGCTCACCGCTGAAAGCCACTCAAAAGTGGTCATGTTTGAAATACGCAGACGGATGATGGTCCCTTTATCCTTTTCTCTTATGATGGTAGCTGCTGCTGAAAACATCAACATCATCAAAGCCAAAGCCAGCAGGGCTGGTACATAAAGCGTAAAATCATTCAAAGATTTCGTGCGAGAAATGCTTTCAGCCTTAAGTTCAAGTGGGCTCTCCTGACCTGTCAACGAAGCTGCATAATGGTAGGTAATGGAATCACACCAGGCCGCAGCCATGATATACTTGGTATTTGCTGGATCGCCATAGGTTTTAACAACCACTGGAGTCGGTCTCCTTCCTTCTTTGAAATCCATGAGTGTTCTTGAAAAATCCTTCGGTATTTCCACTACCAGATCTACTGATTTATCCTCTAATCGTTTCTGTGCCTTTGCCATCTCCTCTTCTTTGTCTACGACCAGGATATTCGTTCCATTTTCATAGGTAGCCTCTGCCATCTCAAAGATCAGGGCTTGCCCAGCATTAAAAGCATCTCTGTCAGTTGCCTTCACTCCTTGATCATTATTAATGAAAATCACTTTAAATGTTTCTGTGGTATATCCGATATAGAAATACATCAGAAACACAAAAAATGGAGCAAAGGTCAATATCAATATAAGGATCTTCCAATCCCTGAAATTCTCGATCATTGTCTTTTTAAACAAAGTGAGCAATCTCATTCCCGCAACCTCCTTCCGGTCAATGCTATAAACACATCTTCCAGAGTTTTTTTGCGGATAGTCATATCCTCGATTTTCAAGTTACTGCGCCGGAACTTTTCCAGCAGCGCAGGCAATACATCTGAGATGTTAACGCCTACCAGGCGAATTATTCCCTTCTGATAGTCAAGATGACTCAAGTTCCCAGGTAGACTTTGCCGCAGCCGATTTATTTCTTCTTCCTTGTCATCTGAAATTCTAATTTCCAGAATATCTCCCTCTCCGATTTGGTTTTTAAGGTTCTCAGGTGTATCGAGAACAAGTAATTGGCCGTGGTCAATGATTGCGATCCGCTCGGCCAGGCGATCTGCCTCATCCATATCATGTGTGGTTAAAATCACTGTTATTTTCTTGGCCAGTGATTGGATGTACTCCCTCACCAAAACCCGACTCTGGGGATCGAGTCCGGCCTGAGGTTCATCCAGTATCAGTATTTGAGGATCATGGACAAGGGATAAAGCAATATTCAGCCGGCGCTTCATACCGCCCGAGAGTGTTTTGGCCAGCTTGTTTTTCTTTTTATCAAGTCCAAGTATTCCCAGAAGTTCCAGTGCTCTTCTTCGGGCAGAATCCCTTTTGACATCATACAACCGGGCCATAAACTCCAGCTGCTCAAGACACGTCAAAGATTCCCAGAGGATCAAATCCTGGGGACAGAGACCCATCAATCGCTTGCATTCCCGGTAATTCTTCTTGAGTGACTGGTCATTGATCCATATTTCACCGGAATCACTTTCCAATAAGCCGCAAATCATCGAAATTGTAGTTGTCTTTCCAGCACCGTTGGGGCCAAGGAAGCCGAATATCTCTCCCCTGAATATATCCAGCGAGAGATCCTTGACCGCGATTAGGTCTCCATAGGATTTTGTTAGACTGCTTACAGTTAAAACCACATCATTATCTTTAGGTTGGGCCATAATCATCTTCCTCGACCTCGTTGTTTGTTATTCTTCATTTCGAGAGCGTGGACAAATTTTTCCTGGTATATTGAAATTACATTATCCAATTTCAGTTCTTTATCTATTATCAAATAGCCCGCGATTCCATCGAGTGCTCCCATCAATAGAACAGCGCTGTCATATGCTGAATGGGGAATAAACTCTCCTGAGGAAATTCCTCGCTCATAAAAGCTTTTAAAGAAGGCAATATAGCTCTCTATAAAGCTCTCATACATCCCCCAAAGCGTAGGCGAATCCAGCATCTTGGCCATGGATAGAGCATAGAAGACCATCTCTGTTTTGTGCGCCTTCCAATATTTTAGATAATTCTTGATATACCAGATCAAGCCTTCAGCTGCACTTGATTTTCGTGCCGCTTCCTCCATCATCTTGGAAACGGGTTTGTGAAGTTCGGTATTGGCAAGAAGAAATATTTCGTCCTTGCTCTTGAAATGATGGTAGAGCCCGCCTTTGCTGATACCAGCTCTCCTGGCAATGGATTCCATCGAAGCACCTTCATAACCGCTTTCCAGAAATTCATCGACAGCGGCATAGATAATATCCTTTATTCGCTTATCCTTTGATTCTTTCTTGGTCATTATTTTTATCCTTAAGAAACATACCGACGGTCGGTATTTATACTATAAGCCATTTATCCATTCCTGTCAACAATTTTCCTTATTTTAATTAACAATAGACTTGGAGAATAATGCCATCCTAGGAAAGCAGCAGCAGAGCGGTAAACGTCACAAGCTCTTTATTGAAAAAATTGTTCCCCTTTGTTTTCCCCAAAAGGATATCTAATGATGAAGATAGAGCCAACTCCCCCAAATGCCTATGTCATTGTAATATTTTGATTTCTTATAAAAAAGAGTTTATGATGTTTCTTTCGATTCTGTGAATACGGATATAAGCCAATAATTTTAGAGGGAGGAGTAACATGATACCCAAAAAAACATCCCTCGTTATCTTCTTGTTTGTTTTTTCCCTTCTTTTAGCAAATCCGGCGCTATGTCAGGAAACATTAAAAGTGGGTGGAGTAACCTCTTCATCAGGAGAGATAAAATCGGGCTTTATAAACGTTCCAGCCGGATCTGATGGGCCTGAAATCCGGATACCAATAACAGTCGTGAATGGGAAAAAGAAAGGCCCGGTTCTAGCTCTGACCGCCGGCATACACGGGTACGAATATCCTCCTATCCTGGCTCTCCAGAGGCTCAGGCGACAGCTCGATCCTGCGAAAATAAGCGGGACTGTGATCATGGTCCATGTCGTTAATATGCCTTCTTTCCTGAAGCGGACCATCTACTATAATCCCCATGATTGGAAGAACCAGAACCGGGTTTTTCCGGGAAAGATTGAGGGCACTATGACCGAAAGGATTGCTTATCAGATCACAAATGAAGTGCTGAAGCAGAGTGACTATCACCTTGATCTTCACTGCGGCGATGGCAATGAGGATCTTATGACCTACCTTTATTATACAGAAACGGGCAATCCCGAACTGGATAAGAAAACCCTGGCCTTGGCAAAAAATTTCGGATTCAAATTCATAATTCATGTGACTGCCAGACCTGAGGGACAGCCGGCATCTACGTGTTCAAATGCGTCGCTTTTTATGGGTAAGCCTGCGGTTACGGTGGAATGTGGAAAGCTGGGCAGAACCAGCGAGGAAGATATTGAAACCACCCTCAAAGGATGTTCAAATACTTTGAAACATCTGGGTATGGTTGACGGCCAGCCGGAACCGGTTTCAGATCAGGTTTGGGTCAGAAAGACTACTTATATCAGATCAGAGCACGAAGGAATATTCTATCCCCTGACCCAGGGAGGACGTCATGTTCAGAAAGGTAAATTGCTGGGTTACTTGACTGATTTCTTCGGGAACATCATTCAAAAAGCCGTAGCCCCCCACGACGGCATAGTCATGTATGTTATTGCCACCCCGCCCATGAGCAAGGGCGAGCCAATGGTTAAAATCGGAGGCTTTTGAAGATAGGATTAAACAGGTCAAACCTTTTAGGAGAAATAAGATGGATTTTAAGAGCCTTTCTTTCCCTGAAGCTCCCGTGATAAAGATCCAACCTCCAGGTCCTCGGTCAAAGGAGTACCTCGATTTTCAGTCGGCTCACGAGGGTTCTGCTGTTTCATATCCCCGGGGAATGCCCATGGCTTTGAGCAGTGCTCGAGGAGCTACTGTAGAGGACGTCGATGGAAACGTCTACATTGATTTTTTCGGAGGGGCTGGGGTGATGAATGTCGGGCATTCCAATCCAAAGGTGTTAGAGGATGTTTCAAAGCAGCTCTCACGCCTGACTCATTCCCTGGACTTTCCCAGCGAACCACGGAAAGCACTCATAAATACCTTGTTTTCGCTCTTTCCTGATCCGTTAAAAAGAGTTTTATTCGGAGGCCCCACTGGGTCTGATGCGGTTGAAGCAGCTGTGAAGCTTGCCAAGTATAATACACACCGTCATCCCCTGCTTTCTTTCGAAGGAGCTTACCACGGGATGAGTTCAGGTGCTCTTTCTCTTTCAAGCGGCTTAAGTTTTAAAGAAGATTTTCTTCCGCTCATCCCCGAAGTTCATTTTGCACCATATGCTTACTGCTACCGCTGCGCATTCGGAAAGACATCTGAGTCGTGTGACCTTGAATGTGTGAAATACATAGAGCACATTCTTGAGGATCCCCATTCAGGAGTGGGGAAACCGGCGGCTATCATCGTTGAGGCCATTCAAGGTGAAGGAGGTTCCATTGTCCCTCCAGAGAAGTTTCTCACCGGGATTCGCAAGGCCTGCGACAAAAACAACATCATTATGATTGTTGACGAAATACAGGCGGGTCTGGGTCGAACAGGAAAGATGTTTGCCTTTGAGCACAGCGGAATAGTGCCGGACATAATCACTTTGAGTAAGGGATTGGGAGGCCTGGGCTTTCCTATTTCATGTATTGCTTACAAAGATAAACTTGATACATTGCCTCCAGGGAAACATATCGGTACTTTTCGGGGAAATGTCATTGCTTACACAGCCGGAGCAGCAGCACTTCGTTTCATGATTGATAATAATCTTGCAGAACACTCCTTCAACCTTGGTGAGAAGATGCTCTCCTGGATTAAAAACATAGAGGAAGATTCGTCAATTGTAGGAGAAGCTCGAGGAAGGGGGCTTATGCTCGGTATAGAGCTCGTCAAAGATAAAGCATCAAAGGAGCCAGCTCCTGACCTTGCTCAAAAAGTGAGGACAATCTGTCACCAGCATGGGCTCCTCGTTGAGATAGGAGGCCATTATTCAAACGTTGTCAGATTCCTTCCTCCTCTTGTTCTGACAGAAGAACTGGCAAAAAAGGGAATAGAAATATTTGCCGATTCAATCAGAGAGGTGGAGAAAGCTTTGTAAGGCATCCTTAAAAAAATCCTGATGTCGTTCCACCCTGAGATATAGGATTAGACAATGGTCAAAGCTTCCCGCGAATTTCAGGTTTTTGCCAAACCGATTGGTTCCATCTGCAACCTGGACTGCCACTACTGTTACTACCTGAAGAAGGAACACCTCTATCCAAAGGGCGAGTCTTTTCGTATGTCCGATAAAATCCTGGAGGAATACATTGTCCAGCACATTGATGCTTCCCCGGATCCAGATATCAGGTTTTCCTGGCATGGCGGGGAACCGACCGTCCTGGGATTGGACTACTTTCGTAAGATTGTAGCTCTACAGCGCAAGCATCAGTCCTCTAACCAACGCATCGCCAACGGTATTCAGACAAACGGAATCCTTCTCGATGAGGACTGGTGCCGCTTTTTGGCAGCAGAGGGCTTTGCTGTTGGACTCAGCCTGGACGGTCCGCAGGAAATGCATGACCGATACAGAGTCACCAAGGACAAGAAGCCCACCCACGAGCAGACAATGCGGGGGTATAAACTCTTACAGCAGCATCGAGTTTATACCGATATCCTGTGTGTGGTGAATGCACAGAATGTCCGGCACCCCACCGAAGTCTACAGATTCTTCAAGCGGATCAACGCCAAATATATAAGCTTTCTGCCTCTGGTCGAGCCGAAACCGGACGTCGAAGGCGGCGTCAGCCACCATACCGTGCCGGCGGAAGCTTGGGGAGTATTTCTCTGTACCATATTCGACGAGTGGAAAGACCAGGATATCGGGCGGACTAAAGTGCAGATATTCGAAGAGGCTGCCAGAGCATCTTTCAATCAAGAGCATTCGCTGTGTATCTTCCGGCCGACCTGCGGTGATATTCCTGTTGTCGAACACAACGGAGACTTCTATTCATGTGACCACTTCGTCGATGTTGAACATTGCCTCGGAAATATCCAGGATACTCCTCTGGTCGAGCTGCTCGAGAGTCCAGCACAGAGAGCATTCGGGAACGCCAAATTGGCGACTTTACCCCGCTACTGCCAGAAATGTGAGGTTAGGATTATGTGCAACGGGGAATGCCCGAAGAACCGCTTCCTCCAGACCCCGGATGGAGAAGCAGGATTGAACTACCTGTGTGCGGGCTACAAACGCTTTTTTGCACATTGCCAACCATTCGTTTCTGAGGTGGCTGCCCAATGGCACCGACAAAACCTGGACCGGCAAATGCCGCCAGAGCGGGCTACAGATGCCCAGACAAGTCTCAAACCGGGTCGAAATGATCCCTGTCCGTGCGGCAGCGGCTTGAAGTACAAGAAATGCTGTCTGGGCAAATGACCCATTGAACCCGTCATTCGCAGCACAGATTGTCAAAGTACAGACTGGATGTCAGGTTTTTAGCTTCTGTTTAAAGAAAGCAATGGTCCGTTCCCAGGCAAGCTTGGCCGCTTCTTCGTGATATCGGGAGCTTGTATCGTTAAAAAAGGCATGCCCAGCGCCCTCATACATGAATATCTTGTAATCTACGGATGATTTCTTCAGAGCTGCTTCGAATTCCGGAATTCCCTTGTTAATTCGCTCGTCAAGACCAGCATACTGTAGAAGTAAAGATGCTTTAATCTTAGGCACATCTTCAGACTCAGGCTGTCTGCCATAGAAAGGAACCGCTGCTTTTAAATCCGGAGAGTTGACGGCAACCTGGTTTGTAACTCCTCCGCCCCAGCAGAAGCCTGTGCATCCCACCTTTCCAGTGGACTGAGGATGAGTCTTTAAGTACTTTACCGCAGCAAGATAATTTTTTAGGGTGGATTCTCTATCAAGCTTTCGCATCATCGCCCGAGCCTCATTGGCATCTTCTGGAGTTCCCCCCAAAGGTGATAAAGCGTTTGGGGCAATAGCCAAGAAACCCTCCAACGCAACGCGCCTGGCAACGTCTTCGGTGTGGGGATTAAGACCTCTGTTTTCGTGGATCACGATCACACCAGGTAGTTTTTTATCTCCTTTGGGCCTGGCAAAATGTGCAAGAACATCGCCAGTTTCACCAGGGTATTTAATATTTTCAACATGTAAGCGGGGATCACCCTTTGGAACGACTTGGGCCTGGGCATATTTATTTTCTATTAGAGGCAGGAGAGCGATAGCCGCAGCAGTGCCGCCAGCAATAACAGCTAATTTCTTGATGAATTCACGACGATCCAGTAATCCATTGGTGTAATCATCGCATAAATCAATAATTTTTTTATCCATAATTCTTCCTCCTTTCTTCCATGGGGTAGCTTGTTTAGATTTGCTGTCCTATTATAACGGTTAACTTCCAATCTTTCAAAGCGATGACAGCTAACGCAGCCGATTCGCTCCGGCATGAATCAAAAATATTTAAAATTATCTCTGAGTTGCACTGAACTCCTGCATTAGGATTGAAGGTTCAAAATAAGGCGAGCTATGGAAAACGAGAAGATTACTCCTGGGCCGCGCTATTATTTGAAGCCAGTTGGACAACTGCCCATATTTTTAAAGGTTGTCGCTTTTGAGGGCTTCTACCACCCCCGGACATTCCTCTGCCTCCGGTTCTCCCACTCATTCCGCCCGACGGGCCACCTCCTCTCCTTCCTCCGCTCATTTGCTCTCTCATATCTGACTTTTCCATCTTAGACATTTCAAGTCCAATACCAACCGAGCTGCCTGCTTCTGCTCCGATAGCATAAGGGTATTGTTCGCTCTGAATAAGGGGGACTTTGAGTTCATAGACAAACATCCCGCTTGAAAACTCGACAATAATATCGATTCCTTTTGCTTCTGCAATCGGCATTTTTTTTAGCTCATCCTTTCCCGGCCCAAGGATTTCCAATTCAATCATTGGTCTCCTGGGGGCCTGGCTGGATCTTTCCATACTCTGTTCATCTCTTCTCATGCTCATTCCACTTGCTTGCATTCTTAAGGGATATTTAATGCCAAAAGTTTTTTTCTTCCCGCCATCCGGATCAAACCACAGTGTAAATCCCTGCCTCATAATTTGAGTTCGCATAAACTGGTCTTCAGCAATCATGCAAATGTAGAAAAAATTCTCATCATTGAGCAAACCGACGGAAACGTTATCTTCTTCAAAAAACAACATGGTTCCGAGCCAGTCTGCATTTTTACCATCGACAGTAATCTCCCGGTCCCGCCAATTGCTGTTTAACTCGAGTTTGCTGTTGCCACATCCTATCAACAGGAATAAAAAAAGGATCAGGATGGAAGACATGGCTGGCTTTCTGCCAGAAAAAACTCTTTTGGAATCTTTTGATTGCGCTCTCATATTATTCTCCGCGAGCCATTTTGGGACAAAGATAAAAATTAATTATATAGAAAGATGTCCTTATTCAATCATTTCTTCTAATTGAAGATAATTTATGACAGACCCTAGGACATCCTTAACGGCAAGAGAGATGATATAATGACCCGGATCAACGTACATTTCAGCGAAGTATGGGTAACTTCTATTAACGGCAATCTCATAGTCTTCAACAGGAATTTTTATTTCTTGAGTCAATTCATGACAAGGAGATATACGGCCTTCTGAATCCATTAGGGCAATGTATACCTTAATTTGTCCGATATAATCATCTTTTCGAGGATATAATGTTAAGTTTTTTAATGGTACAAAGACCTTTAAAGTCAGACGAAGCTTATTCGATCCGGGCATTGGTTCCACAGGCATGATTTGGACCATAACATTCATTGGATTGTACTGGCGCTTGAGGTGCAGCCGCGAAAAAACACTCTCTTTAACTTTCTCCTCTTGAGAAATTCGCACATATCCCTGCCGAACACGAACCTTATATTTTTCCTTAATTCCAGCTAATTTAACCTTAATTGAATGATATTTATTATCCTCACCTTGAGGAGATTTATATCCAAGGGAATAGTAAAACTGAAGGTCGTTCTCTATTTTCTCAAGCCCTGATTCGATATCATTGGTATTGAGGACGGCTAAGCCCCCTGTTTCGCGGGCCATAAGTTTAAGAGCATCATTCTTTACTCTTGATCCAGGCCTCATCATGCCAGAGCCTCGAGAATAAGTATCCCATCCTGCTCCTTTATCTGCTGAGAGGATCATGCTCTCTAACCCCTGGGCATTGATGGGGTAAAGGACGATCTCATTAGCATTACATCTTGCTGTCAATTCCTTGAATAATCTAGTCGCATCATAGTTCATTGCTTCGGACCTGGCGTTTCCTCTGGGGAAGACTTGATCGAGAAAGCCAAAAACTTCATCACCTGGATTTATAGGCAATCCATCACTGATATAAATCATTATTTTTTTTCCCTCGATTCCCACTAAATAATCAATAAAAGCATTCATAGATTTCAGGGAGTATAAAAGGTCATTTTGTTCATCTTCAACATAATTTCTGGCAATGCCCAATGCTCTATCATAACTTTCAAATCTGTCAATCCCCGTAGTTTCTGTAACCATTCTGTTTAGCTCTTTTCTCATATCTTCTCTGGTCCTTATTCGTAAAAGGGATTGGCCAGAGCGCCCTTTTATCTGATTTGTAGCTTGAATAAGTTGCCATTCGTTCGGGGTGAATTCCTGTACGATTTCAAGTTTTTGATCAAGACAAACGACCATTCCCTGGTTATTATTATCAGTTGAAAAGTTATTTCGAATAAATGGTTCTAATTTTTTTAAACTCCAATTTCTGTTTAAAGGATGGAGATGCCAGTTATCGAAATAAATAATAATTTTATTCCCGAATTGTGGAGATTTTTTAGGTAAAGGCTCAGCGGGTACTAAAAGTTTTTTCTTCTCTTTATCAGGCGCAGATAGATAAACGTCCATTCCCTTGACCTCATAAAAATTAGTCAGCTTCTGGAGTAAACTATCTTCATAGATTTCAAAATTTTCCGGCTTAAGACCTGTAATTCTCTTTCCTGCTTTATCAGTCACAACAACATCAACATTAGTAACAATAACCTCAACCTCATAGGCAGGCCTTGGTATTTCTTCTTTTTTTTGTTGCTGGATATTCTTCTTTGCTTCCTGGGATAAAGTATACGGACCCAGGAAAAGGAGGATTAAACTGCTAATGACAGCGTACAAGATTAATTTTTTAATTGTCATTTTTCTAAATTTTAAAAAAATTCAAAAATAAAAGATAGAGCCGGTTGAGGTCGCATAGCTTGTTCCGAGCCCCGTGGGGAATCTTCTTCGCTCCTCTCCATGATAATTTCAATAATGTATCTTGGCGATAACGCCTTTTTAGAAAACATTCATTTATTATTTCCTAAAAAGCAATTTCAATCAGAATTATATCACAATTCAAAGATCAGGGTAAAAAAAGAGGCTGGCACTTATTTCAAGCGCCAGCCTCTTTGTGCTTTAACTACAGGTCAGAATCTGATTCTGGCTCCGATGTACAATCTCAAGGGCATAAGGATTTCTGTTATCTCTTGATAATCCCATTTTGGATCATTGCGGGCATACATGAGATCAATAGGTGCCTGTCTATTTGTGACATTGTAAACATCGAGGAACAAATCAAGAACAGCAACATCTTGAAGCCTTATTCCGTAGTTGAACTTTAGATCAATTTGATAATAACTTTGAGTTTTCTCTTGTCCGGTCTTCACATACTCACCACCACCCAACGGCCAATTGTAATAAATGTCGTAAGGTCCAGGATAAAAGTTATAAGCCTCAGTGTACTTCATTCCTGAATTCCAGTAGAAAAGCGCTCCGACATCCAAGCCAAAAGGAGTTCTATAGGTACCGAAGATCTTAACCTTATGAGGAATGGTTCCGGGAGTAGGTCCCCACATCCAATCGTTTCTTGGATCAAGAAAAATAAAATCGCCCTGAAGATCTGCGTTTCCATCAGACTGGGTGTTTCCAAGAGCGTGCTTGAATGAATACTGGGCAACTAAGTAAGAGCCGTTTCCGAACCGGTTTGAGACTTCAAAGTCAAATCCATAGACATCTCTTTTACCTCCGTAGAGGTTAGCGAGGAAATAGTTGATATTAGCAGGAGGACCGGCTGCTGGATAGCCAAAATCCTCAAAAGTGAGACTGAGATGTTCATAGCCGGCATCTATACTTTCAACATAAGTAAAAAGATCGTAATCTTCAATGATGTTGCGGTCTCCGCGGTAATAGCCCTGACTCCTAATGACCAGTCCATCGCCTAAATCAATTTCATGGGTCAAGGAAAATTCTCTGGAAAAACTATCTTTTGTACTTGGAGTCCAGACAGCATCTCTCTGCTTGTCTCCCCCGCGGATGCGAAAAGTGTACCAGTCGTTATTAAGCCAGATCTGCTCTTCTTTAACTTGTCCAGTAAGGTTTCCAGCAAAGTGGATCATACCAAAGGGCGTGGGATCTGAGAAGTGTCCATAGAAGGCCGTTAACTTGTGGGTCCCTCTTCCGCCTATATTCCAGACCAATCCTATTCTTGGCAGAAATACAGTATTCAAATGAAGAATAGTGTCACCCTTTGAGTCTTTGGTATGGTGATTTTCGATTCGGAGTCCTGCATTGATAGTAAAGTAATCATTGATTTTCCAGTCATCCATGAGATATCCATGCCAGCGCTGGGCTCGAACCTTATTAGGACCTTCTGCGGACTGATAAGTTCTCATGAAGTTCACTCCGTTGTCGCCCATAACAGTCATGGTTGCTGCTCTCAACTCATCGTTACTCACAACGCCATTCCCATCTGTATCAATGGCATCAGCGGTGGCATCCCAGTGAGCGTTAATCCAAGGAAGGAGCCGTTCATCGAATTCGCTATTAGGCATAAGGCCTGCATCATAAAGCTCTCCAAGAGTAGCTCCTGATAGATTAGGATCTAAGGAAGAGCGCCTTTCTCCTAAGGGGTAAAATTCGTTGTCCTTATCATATTCATTGGAGTACATTATACCTGCTTTTATCCGCATCTTGCCTAACCACAATTCAGTATTTAAACTGAACTGGTCTCTTGTGTTTTTATTATCCGCACCTAAATAATAACTTCCAAACTGGTAGTTCTCAATAGTTGGGTACTCTCCAGGCATGTACCAAAGCCTGTCTTCAACGCCTGCCTCTGGATAGCGGGGTCCACGCTCAAATCCCCACCAGTAATGCCCGTAGCGAACATCTACAATGAGGTTCTCTCCAAAGACCCTCTGATAATAGCCGCTGTAGGTACCCATATTGTAGTCGTCTAACTTCTGACGGGTTTTGATTGTGGTTTTATCACGGGAGCCCTCTGTAGTGTAGTCATCCAAGAAATACAGAAAAGTAAATGAATCATTAGGAGTCAACTTGAATGAGAGTTTGCCAAAAAGCCCTTTTCTGCTCTGTCCATAGTTCACTTCCTCCCGGGTCGAAGAAGCGGATTCTGAAAGTTGGAAGTCTTTTGAATTGTTTCGGTATTGGCCTGAAAGAAAAAACCAAAGCTTATCCTTCAACACGGGTCCACCAAAAGTCGCAGCAGTATCATATTTGTTATCTTTGAATCCCTCGAGCTTTGTGGGATCATCCGCGTCATCATGTGCACTCCCGCCGAAATTCGTGAATAAACCTTCGGGCTGGAAATAAAAGTTTGCGGAACCAGAAAATCTGTTTCCCCCTGACTTGGTCACGATGTTTCCGACAACACCTTTACCTCCTCCGTATTCAGCCGGGACACCAGAAGTCATAAGCTCCTGCTCCTGGATGACCTCGTTGTTAAAGGTCATCAGGGCTCTTTGAGCTGCCAATCCGGTGATGTTCACTCCATCCAGGAAAAACATATTATCACGGGAACCGCGTTTGCCTCCTCCTCTGGTGTTTATCGCTCCTTGGCTTCCTCGGTCATAATAATTTAAACCGCCTTTACCAGTTGGATCCTGAGATGTATCCCTGCCCCCAGAGTTGGGAACCATATTGACGCCTGCCGCTAACTGCAGATATCCGACGAAATCTCGAGCTATAGGTAGGGATTCGACAGTCTCATGGGTAACATATTCAGCTATGACAGATTTTGTGGTATCAACCGCAGGAGAGACAGCAATAACAGTAATGGCCTCCTCAACTACTGCGGGACTCAACTCGACCTGAACAAAGGTTTGTCTATCTAGAGAGACAAGAATTTCTCTTGAAGTTTTTTCTGGGAATCCATCAATGCTTGATTTAAGTTCATAAGTTCCCGGAGACAGATTAACAAACAAAACTTCTCCATCCGCGCCTGAGATTAAGCTTCTTGATCCCATCATGATAGGGCTTGAGATAGTTAAGGAAACACCGGGTAGAGCGTTACCTTCATCGTCAACGACCATGACTTTGAGAGTTCCCTTTTCGGCGGAATATGCAGCTGAGGTGATCATGAGGATGGATAGCAAAATTAACAAGGTTTTGAATCTATTTTTCATACTGTTTTTTTCTCCTTTCCCAAATATTTTGGGAAAATTTTTGGCTCTGTCCTCCCAATCGATATCTGAAGGCGAGCCAAGTTAACCATTGCCCTGGAACTAAAACTTCATAATGAAGTTATTAATCCCAAACTTTTAACCATCTTGTTTGAATTGTCTGTTTAATTCTCACCTCCTTTTTCTTAGGATCTCAGCCAAAAAAAAAGGCTGCCTGAGACTCGAAAAAACATAAGCCTCAAACAGCCTCTTTTATTTAAGTGAGCTGTTATGCAGCAAATCTATGCTATATTCTAAATCATTTCCTATTCTGTCATTTATATGTTGCAAAAAACATGCCAATTAGAATATAAATCTTTATTTTATTGATTAAATTTAAGTTACATAAATTGTAGGGCATAATTCGTGTGATAAAATTCATTTTATTGAATATAGATGTTCAAAAAATTGAATTTCTTTCCCTATCCTTCTATTTTATATTCTCTAACATTTTTTTAGCTAAGGCTGCTTTTTCAGATTCAGGCGCCAATTCAATAACTTTTTTTAAATTCTTTTTTGCTTCCTCCAAGTCACCTTTGTTAAGATATACCAAAGCTAATTGATAATAACCGTTAACATACCTCGGATCCACAGCTACACATTTTTGGAGATAATCAATAGCCATATCTATCTTACGATTTTTAAACAAGAGTATCCCGATATTATAGAACATGCTAGGATCTTCCAGACTCTTTTCGTCGAGCTGCTCGAAATACTTCATGCCTTCTTCAAGATCGCCTTTTTCAAAATAGATAGCGCTAAGATTAATGAGAGTATCCTGTGATTGAGGCTCTTTTTCCAGCATTAGCTTAAAGGCTTCAGTGGCATTTTCTAAATCATTCAGTCTGTAATAGCAAAGCCCGATCTTATCATAAACCTGGTAAAGGTCTTGATTCTTGGTCAAAACCCTTTGATATTCCTTTAAAGCTTCATCATATTTCTTCTGCTGGTATAAGGCATCTCCTTTAATTAAAGGGGATTTAGGAATAAAGGTAAGTTTAACATCAATAGGGGGATTCTTTTTTATTGCAGAGAGAGTAATATTAAAGTTTTGAGGCTCGTATCCTTCAGCCATAAAACCTATAGTCCATGCGCCGGAACGCATGCTAGCCTTCCTCCATCTCCCTTTCTTATCGGTTGTTAATTCATGCTTTGTTCCGTCTTCAGAAAATATTAAAATCACCTTTGCCCCTTTAATGGGCTTGCCATCCTCTGATTTTACTGTGCCGCTTGCCATTGCAAAAACCTGAGAATAGAGAAAGGTACTATTAATCATTAGTATTGCTAAGATAAACATTATCATTACATTGATTATGGCCAATGGTTTTTTCATTACTCCTCCGCTTATGTGAAATTCGCAAGAATTCTTATTTGACTAACCTGGATTATTCACGAGTCGATGTTGCCGCAGATGCAAGGCGTCAGCCCATGAAGCTGTGGTCCTCCACCGCGAATGGGCTGCAACGAAGCAGATGTGGTGAGATCGACTCGCCACCAGGGAAAAAATGCCGATTAATATAGATAGCTTCTTTTCGAATAAGTGTTCATCAGGATCTACAGCAATATAAGGATATCTTTTTGATATTGCTGTAATTGCAGAAAGTATCGGCATTTTTTATGAATAATTCAGGCTAATTATAACAATAAAAAAAACCAATATCAAAATAAGAATATCTATCCGGAGAATAGAGATGTTTTCTTGTGTAGGGCTTGACTTGATGAAATTTTTAGAGATGTAAATTTTAAAAGCCAAAAAATCATGACTCACAAAGAACCTAAAAGAAAGAAATTAATATTTGATTGGCTCTTTTTGAAAAAGAATATTGTATTTTTTTATCTTTTCGTGCAGCGTGGTGTATTTTAGGCCCAGGGATTTTGCTGCACTTTTCAGATTTCCATTTACTTGAGATAACGTTCTGATTAATATAGCTCTCTCCACCATGTTCATCAGTTCCTTTAAAGGAACTCTTTGCGTCTCACTAAAATAGTTTATGAAGAGCTTAAAGCTTTTCATTACGGGTTCTCCCCTTTCCCTTTCACCCAGAAAATCTAAGCTTAACTTATCACCATTTTCAAGTTCAAATATTGCTTCAGCGTCGCACCTCTGGTATAACAAATTGTATTGTTCAGCAATTAATTTTTCTCTAGCCATTGTCACGTCCATTCTTTTTCAGAAAATTTTATTTTCTTTTTAACCTCTTCAGCCAGCATTGGGAGCCCATCTTGAATTTTCAGCTTTTCTATTTCTCCATATCCTAAGGACTCACAATATTTGATGAAAGAATGCCAGATCGGGTGGATTCGAACCAAGCGCCCTTGTCGAAAATTATCAAGATCAATTTTAATTTCATGATGCATGGTGATGTGCTCCTTTTTTTCTAATCTATCTTTTTACGTCCTTCATATATATATACGTAATTGAATCACAAATTGATGCATTCTTATTGAAATCCTTCATAGTTGTTCCTATGCAAAAAATATGCCAATTAAATCAGACTGGAACCGACACAGAACTTTCTGACCTAAATTCCGCATAATGATCGTAAAGATTGATGAATGAAAAATTGGATATATTAGGTGTCAACAGCTTAGCAATAGAGAATAATGTTATAAAACGGAATCAGCCTTAAGAAATAATCACATCAGGATTCAGCTATTTTCCATCTCCCACAATCCTCGTTGAATCATGATTTAAAAGGATTAGATTGCCTAATTTTTTTACATTTATACGCGCAGAAAAATACAAAATTCCTGGAACCTATTGAAAATAAATTGGATAGAGGACGGAAATTAGATTTGTCTAATTTTCATACACCTTAAGAAAAAATTTCCAATCAGAAAAAGAATTCAACTTCAATGGCGCACTCCTGGTGGAATTCTTGAATTCGGAAATAAGGCAAGGTTGAACCCCTCTGCATATGGCGGCCTATTTCAGCCATAAAGAGATACGGGAGATTATCGTGATTGTCTTTTCTCGCTCCTGCTAATTCTCTCCGAGCAAACTTTGGAATCGCGAGTGCTGGCGCAACGGATCCCACATCGTATCCAGCCGCAAGACAGAAATAGATACGATGTCCCCAGACGGGATAGACATTAGGTACTCCAGTTGATTGATGGCCTCCTCGTATTCACCAACAACAGTATAAATCATGGCTAAGCTATTGACATAATGGGGTGCACCATATGCATCTTTGGATAGCGGATAGAGGCTCACTGCTCGCTTCCCTTCTCGGATGGCTTCTTCTTTACGACCCAGGTAGGCATAAACAAGACCCAGGGAAGTGTGAATTCTTGAATCTTCAGGATGCTCTCTTAGAGCTTCTTCTAAGGCGATACGTGCCTCCTCGGCATGGATTTTTACTAATGACTGATTATTCAGGGCCTGATATACCATGGCATAGGCAAGATGCTTATAGAAATTAAAATATTCACCTTCAGCCGCATCATAGGATAAGGAGTCAAGACGACCTAGCACTCCCTGAAAGTTTCTTTCAAGCATACCATTGAGAATCCACCAATAATCATTAAACCTGTGAGGAGGTAATGTCTCTAATAAAGCTCGAGCTTTTTCCGTATCACCATTCGAGAGATAAAGTACCCTTACCTTCCCAAATTGAGACCAGATATAATCCGCTTCAATCGAGAGGGCACGATCGAACCAATCCGCTGCCTCTTCATATTTGCGCATCCGCTCGCAGATAAGGCCCAGAAAATGGGCTGTGCCAGGACTACGCGGGTTGAGTTTAAATGATTTTTCATAAATTGCTGCGGACTGATCCCAATTGCCCCGGCGCATCTGGATTGCTCCAAGGTAAGAAGGTGCAAAGTTGGGGCGAGCTTTTTGGATGCTTTCAAATAAATCAATCGTCCTCTCATAATCCTGGAGTACATAATAATAGTAACGTCCTAATGCTAACTGCGCCTCTGGCAAATCTGGTTCAAGCTCAAGCACTTTATCCACCGCTTCTCTTGCTTGTTCCTTTCGCTCTTCGGTCCGGTCGATTCCGGAATGATATGCTACGGCATGAACAAGAGCAAGACCGATGTAGGCAAAGGTAAAGTCAGGATCTAGCTCGATTGCTTTCTTCATCAACTCAATACCCTGGTTTATTTCTCCAGTAATTCTATTAACTATTCCATTTTCAGTGTGTGTCGCACCACGAAGGAAAAGGTCATAGGCGTCGAGATTGTCGGTAGGTTTAGAGTATAAAGTCTTGCGTTCCGGTTCCAGAACTACGATGTCCAGTTGCTTGGCGACCTGCTCGGCCATCTCGGACTGGACCGAAAAGATATCTTCCAGGGCTCGGTTATAGCTATCAGACCAGAGGTGAGTGTCGTCCGATACTCTAATAAGCTGCGGAGTAACACGTACCCTACCTTTGCCCTCAGCACTCCTGTCCCAGCGCACGGTCCCCTCAAGTATATAGTCAACTCCTAATTCCTCTCCTATCTGTCTCGTAGTCTTGGCGGAATCTTTATACTGCTTTGCGCTAGTCCGGGAGATGACTCCTAACCCGTGCAAGGCTGAAAGGCGGCTGGTAAGCTCTTCTGTTATTCCATCAGCAAAATATTCATCTTCTACAGGCCCTAAATTCTCAAAAGGTAGGACTACAAGCATCTTTGTCTCCGGAGAAGGAGGCGCTGGTGCCTCTCTCCTGAAATATAGAAAAGCAATTACTGCCACCACTACTACAGCAATAAGCCCAGCGATCATAGCCCAGGGCTTCATGAATGTTACTGTTATCTCCCTGGAGGTAGTTCGTTTTCCTGCAGGGATAATCCTCTCAACTGTTGAAATTCCTTCTTCTATCTTGGTCAATTCTGAAAGGAGTTCCTTCGTATCCTGATGCCTCTTCTCTTTATCTTTTTTCATACATCTTAGTATCAACTGGCACAGATCTTCTGGAATCTGAGCATTGTATTGGCCGGGATCAGGAGGTGTCTCTGTCTTGTGTTTCAGAGCAATACTTAAAGGAGTATCTCCTTCAAACGGCAACCTCCCGGTCGTCATCTCATACAGGATGACTCCGAGCGAGTAGATATCAGAACGCTTGTCTACCTCTTTCCCTTCTACCTGCTCTGGTGACATGTACTCCGGTGTCCCGATTATCTTCCCAGGACCTGTTATCCCTTTTACATCAGGCGAGCGGGCTATCCCAAAATCCATAATATGAGTATTGCCCTCCCTATCAACTATGATGTTGCTTGGTTTTAGATCACGGTGCACTACATCTAACCTGTGTGCTTCGGCTAATCCCTCACACACCTGCTTGGCTATGAAAACAGCTTGCCCCGCACTTAATTGCCCCATCATCCCGATCATGCTCTTCAAACTCTCCCCGGGCACATACTCCATGGTGATATAGTGAGTCTCTTCCTCTGAACCAAGGTCATACATCTTGCAAACATTCCTGTGGGCAATCCTGCGGGCGATTTTCAGCTCGTTTCTGAAGCGTTCTATGGTCTTTTTATCCGAAGAGATTTCAGGCTGGATGAGTTTTAAAGCGACCTCTTCTTCTATCTTAGTATCGAATACCCTGTAGACTTTTCCCATGCCTCCTTTTCCCAGCTCTTCGATGACCTCGTACCTGGAGGCAAAGGTTGTTCCCCTTGTTAATTCATCTGGTGTTTTCTCCAGGGTTTTTGTTGGAGTTGCAGAGATTTCCTCCAGAGAAAGAAGCGGAGTTGCACACTTGCCGCAGAAGCTGCTTTCGTCTGGATTTTCAAAATGACACTTAGGGCATTCCATAGCCTATTCTCTCTTTTTGACCATGTATCGATAAAATATTAATTAATGAGAAAAGTGTCAAATACAATAAATCCTGCAAATATTATATCACATTAGATAATACGAATAATGAATCTAAAAGATTACGAGTTTGTGTAAAAAAAGGGAAAAAAGGGGAAAGGCTACTTTATTCTGGTTAAATCCAGGCGAGTTACGCAACCGCCGAAAATTTCGTGGGAAATAGACTTGAATGCTTTCGGAAGTAAGGATAAAATATATAGACATTGCCGAAGGACTAAGAAACATGCCTCATTTGATCTTAAAAAGAGCGGGTTCTAAAGACAAAATTTTCAAGCTCACCAAAGCCGTTTCAACCATTGGGAGAAAACACACCAACGATGTATTCCTAACGGATGAGAGTGTATCCCGTGATCACGCTAAGATAATAGCACTAAAAGATGGTGGCTATGAGATAAACGACGTGGGCGCCAGACATCATACTACGATAAATGGAAAGGTCGTCTCTTCTCATCGATTGAAAGAAGGGGATAGAATAGGATTAGGCGACTCAATTTTGATCTTTAAATCAGAGGAAACCCAATCCTGTGCCCATGTTGAATTTCTCGCCACTGAAGACATGTCCCAAGAGACCCTGGAAGTTGCATCCTTGGACGCCAAAAAGACTTCGGTTTTCTCCGTTGATGATGCCGATCTCCAATCGCTCCAAAAGGACCATCAGAGGCTAATGCTTCTATATGATGTTAGCAAAGCTATTAGTTTACATCTTGAAGATTCCTATCATATGATGGATGAAATATTGAGCGCAGCTTTAAGAACGCTTGATGCAGAGAGAGGTTTTATAGCCTTGGTTGATGAAAATACTGGAGATTTGATCTGTGAGTCTGTTCGAGATAACACAGATGATCAAGAGCCGGAAAAGCTGGAAGTAAGCAGAACAATAATCCATAAAGTGCTTAAAGGCGGTGTTTCAATCCTGACAGCTAATGCTCTCAAAGACAGCCAGTTCAAGGATGTAAAAAGCGTCAGGGAATATAGCATCAGATCAGCCGTATGTGCTCCCCTTCTCTTTCGAGAAGAGGTTATGGGAGTAGTATACCTGGACAACCGGGTCTCTGCAGGAAGTTTCTCTCAAGATGACATGATGTTCTTAACAGCTCTCTGTCATCAGGCTGGGATAGCAATGAGAAATTCATGGCTTCACAGGCAAGTGGTCCAAGAGAATATCCGGCTAGGAAAAGCATTGAAGCCAAAATTCCAGGTCATGGGTGAATCCGAAGAGATGAAGAAGGTTTTCGCAGCTATTAAGAAAGTCGCTCCCTCAGAACTTACGGTCCTGATTCAAGGTGATACGGGAACAGGCAAGGAACTGGTCGCCCAGAATATCCATTCGTTATCTCCACGCAGGGATCAATCCTTTATCCCTCTCAATTGTGCAGCCATTCCAAAAGAGTTAATCGAGAGTGAGCTCTTCGGGCATGAAAAAGGAGCTTTTACTCACGCGGTTAGCACACGACAGGGAAAGTTTGAATTAGCTGACGGCGGCACAATTTTTCTTGATGAGATCGGCGACATGAGTCTGGATATGCAAGCAAAAGTGCTGCGTTCCCTGGAGGAGAGGGAATTCCAGCGAATTGGCGGGTCTAAAAACATAAATGTTGACGTTCGAGTGATTGCAGCGACAAATAAAGAGCTGGAAAAATATGTCGAAGCAGGAGAGTTTCGCGAGGATCTTTATTATCGCTTAAATGTAGTATTGCTGAAGCTTCCGACACTTCAAGAGCGAAAAGAGGATATAATCCCCTTAGCAGAATATTTCATGGCTGGAAGAGTAAAAAAAATCTCGTCCAATGCAGAAAAATTATTATTAGCCTATGATTGGCCTGGTAATGTGAGAGAGCTGAAGAATTGTATAGAAAGGGCGGTGGTTCTTGGACATGGGGAAGTCATTCAGCCAGAGGATTTACCCTTTCATGTCCGTAAAGGCGGCAAGATAATCCCATCTCCTCTTGGCACGATAGAAAATATGGAAGGGGATCATATTATCAGAGTTTTGAGATACTCCAAATGGAACAAAAGTGATGCCGCTAAGATATTGGGTGTTACACGACAGACGCTGGATAACAAAATCAGCAAGCATAAAATCAAGAAATAAAGTCTGTAAAAAAGGCATAAAATGGGGCCAGGCTCCATTTTTGTCCCCTTTCTCATATCTTGTAGGGGCTTGATTTATCAAGCCCACCTTTTAAAATATATTCAATAATTTATAGTTAATGTTAGGGCTTGATTCATCAAACCCACCTCTTTAAAAAGTAGCCTGGCCTCATTTTTGTCCCCTTTCTCATATCTCCTAAAACATGATAATAATTAGACATATGTGCTCTCTCTACCCTTATCTCATTTATTTTCTATAAATTCCAATCCTTCCCCCGTTCCTCTCAATCTATCAATGTCTAAATATTAGACAATTTTATTCTTTAAAACAGGATCATGCCTCAATGGCCATTTTAAACGAACCAGAAAATAGATGAATTCTCGCGTGATTATTTTTCAGGGGAAATACTGTTATTCGCTATCAGATTGGCTAATTTTACCACTTTTTTCTTGGTGCTTCATACTCCTCTGAATTAAATGGCATGGTTCTTGCTTAATAAGTGATTGATAAAGGAGAAAAAATGAAAAAAATCATAATCTTAGTCGCAATTTTACTCATCTTGTTTTTCCTGACTGTAACTTCTGATCCTGGTCAAGAATTTGGAGCTAAACAAGGAGTCGCAAAGGGTGCAGAAATGGCGGCCCCCTTCCTTGTGTCAAGGTAACCTTAAAAGGTGAGTACCTTGGGGCCATCGATTCCTGGCTAGATATCAAAGTGGGGCGGAAGGGGTGCCTTGCCTGCTGTTTCAGCTGCAGAATGGAATTTAAGGCCTCTGGTGAAAATAGAATAAATAGGGTGAATATTATGAGAAATAAACGGATAACATTCCTACTTATTTTTCTTTTATCATTTTCCACTCTTTTTTCGTCTCGAAAAATTAAAGAAACAGATCTTTCTGGAAAATATACAGAATGGCTACAGCAAACAACCTATATCATTCCTCTTCAGGAAAAGGATGTAGCTCCAGCATATGCGACTCATTTTTTTAATTATGAAGGAGTAGTGAACACTGACTATTTGACGAATTATATCGAAAGCATCACAGAAATCGCATTGACCCTAGATCCAGTCCTTGATATCAGTTTTTTACATTTCTCTATCAACCCTGTTAGCTTTTCTTGCGATTATTTTGAGCAGAAAGAGCAGTATTACTGTAATTTCAAACTCAATGTTAGCTTAAGAAAAGATACAGAAATTATTTTTCAATACTCTAAAAATTTTCCCTTTTATTTTTATCCTGATGAAGCTGACAGAATAAGGGTAAAAGGGATTTCAATCCAGGACTTCTTCCCTGTGATTGAGGGCAATTATAGATTAAATGTTCTTATTCAAAATTCAGCGGGAAAAGAGTTTAGCGTTCTTGAGAAAGATATTTCTGTCCCAAAAAATTCAGGACCAGCAAAGATTATCGGCCCTGTTTTGGGATGCAAACTCCAGGAATCTCCAACTCATCTTCATGTTCCTTTTAAGGTTTTGTATGCAAAATTGCTTGTTGACCCCAACAATATTTTTGCTTCAACAGATGACATGGTCTTCTCTTTTTATCTTAAGAACCTCACAAAAGATTTATGGCAAGAAGGCAAAGTGGAAGTTTTAATAAATGACCGAAGCAATAAGAATCCTTCAAATAAATCCTTTCAATGGGAGTTGAGGAATTATCCGTATAATAAAATCTTTTGCATCATTCGCTCAATATCGCTGCAAGGTTTACGCCCTGATTATTATAAAATGAAGGTAAATTTAAAAGATGGAAAAGGAACAATAATTGATGAGGAAGCTACTAACCTTATTATATCCCCAAAAAAGATAGTTCCTCGCCCTGTTATTTTGGCCAAGTCAGTTTCCCCTGTTAATAATTTTTTATATTTTTATTCTTTAGCCTACCAATACGACAAAGTGAATGAATTAGAAAAAGCCGAAGCTGCCTATA
>Ga0255054_10000146_pt1 | contig 38494 bp, 35 predicted proteins | sample JV7_2_23_MG_FD_188634 | JGI IMG/M metagenome (GOLD analysis project Ga0255054, IMG submission 188634) | Seawater microbial communities from Jervis Inlet, British Columbia, Canada - JV7_2_23 | ecosystem: Environmental > Aquatic > Marine > Inlet | place: Canada: British Columbia | collected... | reverse complement strand
TTCATCCAGCTGTGAGCCTTTTCAGCCATTTCTTTATATTGATCCAACTTAATTCCCAAGCGTTTGAGCACTATAGACGATGGCATGGCAAACTGTCCACTAGTTGAATCAATGTCAGCATTAGATTGACACATTTGGTTAGATAGATAGACGATATCTGATTGCATGTTTGAATTTTTTTTAGATTCTGGATTGTGGTGCCAGCGAACCGCATTAACAATATCGATGGGAAAGGACCATTTGGCTAAGATTAGTGCTCCGATTTCAGCATGATCAGTTCCCAAGACCATATGTTCGGCTATATCCAAAGGTACGGCATTCGAAGTAATACTTTCGATTTTTTGCAACTCTTCTTTTATAAATTTGCCTAAAACCAGTTTTCCCATATCATGGATTAGGGCTGGGGTAAAAACATCATCAGTTTCAACAATTTTTCTATCTTTTGCTAAAGCTTCGGCAGTATTTGATACCGCAATTGAATGGAGCCAGAGTTCTCCAGGGGACAAGTCATATCCTTCAACAGCTTTCCCCATCGTTTTGCTCATACATGCACTGACTGCAATTTGGGCAAACCGCTTGAACCCCAATAACATAACTGCTTGCTTCAAAGATCCAACTTTTGTGGATAATCCAAAAAAAGCAGAATTAGCCAACCTAAGAACATTGGTGGCAAGTCCCGGATCGTGACGCAAGATCTTTTCTATTTCAGTTAGCGGCACGTCCATTTGATTGAGAAGAGCCCTCAACTTAAACCCTGCTCGCGGCATGCTTGGAAAGGCTGACACTTCCATCATGATTTTGTCTGGTATATTGTTATTTATAAAGCTCATTTCTTCTGATGATGCCATAAAAAACTCCTTCCTCTGAATCCTTAAGATGAAATTTTCGCATAGTGATACAGCAAATAGTTTTGCCTGATCAAATGATATTTTTCGGGCCTATGAGTCTGTCGGAGAACCGGTGAAGGTATCCGACTGAAGAATTTTTACTCTTTGAAAATTAATCATGCTGTAATTTGGACTTAAGGTCATAACAAAAGCCATTGGTCTGATTCTCAGCTGCTTTTACGTAAATCGGCTGCCATCCGCTTCGATAAAGTATCCGGCATCGGCACTGATTCTTTTGGGAACCTTGTTTCCCAAATTGGTCTTTATCGTTTTCACTAACGGTTTTAGTTGCAATTTGTCGTTGGTATCTTGGGTGACGCCAGAGGCAATAATAATCTGCTCTTTTTCATCTACTGCGGCTTGACAATTATAGCCTTGTTGAAAGCTTTTCGTGGCACCATCGAGCATTACCCGCGAGTCAGGGTCGGTAAAATTATATTGTCTCTTAGCATCAGGATCCGCCGAAGGAGCCTTGAAAGGAATTTGATGATAGCTGGCTTGTTCAATCTTACGTGAACTTGGCATACCGACACAGTAAGCGTATAGCAAAAGGCTGACCATCATCTTTGGGTGATAGGGTGGTTGGCCGCCTTTGCGGTAGGTGTATTCACGATATATTGGCTGCAAATCCATTTCAGCGACGATATCGATGAGAAAATAAACCAGATCATCCTCAGGTAGCCACTGCTTGAGATCCGTAAGTAATAACATGAGTTGGGCGGGATTATAATCGCGAAAGCATGATTGATTTTTCATGAGGCCAAAGTAGCATATTATTGTCATTATTACAAATGGTTAATCGATATTTTGTAGTAAAACTTGTTCGAATAAGTTCTCCGCCAGACCCCTTGTACCTTAATATATAAAGCGCGCTGATAAAAATTTTTGCTGGGATTCATCACCCAACTTCTGCTCGTAAATCGGATAGCGTTCCGATAAAGCATCGATAATGAGACCACCTGGGTGATTGGCTGAACGATTTAGAGCTTCAGTGTTATTAAACCACGCCCGTTGTACTAAAGTAAAATTGTTTCTATTCATTTTTTTCTTTTTCCTGTCGCACTCAAGCAATTTTAGCATTCATTTCTTGGGCTCGCATTATTGACATCTTAATGGCCACCCAACTGTATGCGTCTCATCAGCATTCTTGATCACCTTAGCCTGCCTGCAGGTATAAAATTGTTTAATACCTTCTAAAACAATTTAATAGGTTCGAGATACTTTGTATGCATGGAAGATATAGATTTTCGAGAAGTCTAAATTTGATGAAAGTAATTAAGATTCGTATTCTAAATTATTTATAATTATTTCAGTTAGATAAAATTTACATAAAAAAACAAAGCCTATAAATTATTTATTAAAGCCTTCTACCTTTGTAAAGCTTTACGTGGCACAGAATTTGCTCTAAACAGTTACAGCTTTTTTTGGGAGATAAAAATTATGCGAAAAAATTCAGGATTCTCATTGATGGAACTTTTGACCGTAATCGGTATTCTGGCTGTTTTGGCCGCAATCGCCATACCCGGTTTGATTGGCTGGCGCAACAAGGCCCAGCTGGGCCGGGCCTCACAGGATATGTACTCTAATTTTCAAAGGGCCAAGATTGAGGCTGCCAGAAGAAATGCCACCGTCGCCATTACCCGGGCCGGCAATATCTTCACGGTTTATGTCGATTCCAATGGAGATTTTAGCCCGGCAGGTGAAGACATCATCAAGACCCTTGACCTGTCGCAATATCCGGGGGTGTCTTTAGATAGTTTATCATTTGCTAATCCGGTCGATGGTATCGCCTTTGCGCCCAATGGCTTTCCCATAAACAATTTGGGCTCGCTGGCCAGCGGCGAGGTGGTGCTGAAAAATCAAGCGGATATTAAGAACCGGATTTCTATAACCAAGGCCGGCAATGTCCGCATTAATCACCTGGGATAAAAGAAAGAGGGAACGATTGTAATGTTCATCTGCACGCATAAAAAAGGTTTCACTTTAGTCGAGCTACTGGTTGCCATGGTAATTTCCTCTATTGTTATGGCGGCGATTTATGCAACCTATAGCGCCCAGCTAAGATCGCATGTCACTCAGCAAAAAGTGGTTGAGATGCATCAAAATGCGCGGGCAGCCATGTTTATCCTGGAGCGCGAAATCAGATTGGCGGGTTACGATCCGCTGGGTGGTGATGTGCCCCAGATAACAACTGCACAGATCAATGCGATTACCTTTACAATGGATATCACCGGCGGAGAATCAGATGGTTTGGATAATGATGATGACGGCATCTTCGATGAGCCCGGTGAAACCGATGGGGACACCGATGATGCCTTTGAACAGATCACCTATCGCCTGTCCAACGATCTCAATGACGATGGGATCTCCGATTCAATGGATTGCAACCTGCAAAGACAGTACTGGGACGGCGCCGCCTGGCAGCCGAACCTGGCCACGGATCCCGCTGATGCCAATATCGCCATCGATATCGATGCCTTGAACTTTGTCTATCTGGATGCAGACGGCAATGATTTGATCGATTACAGCGGCGCCCTGACTCCGCCCCAGGTACCGGCAGCCGATCTTGACGACATACGGTCTGTGCAAATAACCATCGTGGCCCGGGCCGGCCAGAATGAAAGACAGGGGCTTCCGGGTAAAAAATTGGATACCAAGGTCTACATGAATCAACAGGATCGCCCGGGTGATGATTGGGATATCACTCTGCCGGCGCCCAATGACAAATTTCGCCGGATCGTTTTAACGGCTGATGTGAAATGCCGTAATCTGGGTCTTTGATTGAGGAATAGGATCAATGAAGCCAAAAAAAATGACCGAAAGTAAAAAGAGCAGCCACGAGCAGGGTTTCACGCTTGTCGAAGTTCTGATTGCAATCGCTATATTTGCCATCGGCATTTTAGCGGTCGGCAGCATGCAGATTTCTGCCATCAAGACCAATGCCAATGCCCGAAATTCAACCACAGTGGTTACCTATGCAAAGGACCGTGTGGAAGACCTCATGGCGCTGGCCTATGATCACACCGATTTAGATGCCGTCGAGCATTCAGTTTCTGCCGGTAATCTCACCCAGGCCACCGACGGCATTGACAACGATGAGGACGGCCGAATTGATGAAGCCGGGGAAACCGGGCACATCAGCATCGAGTGGAATGTGACCGAATCCGATTTAACCGGTGACGGGATCGACGACAGTAAAATCATAACCGTCACGGTAATCCGGGCGGTTGGCGCCAGCCAAAGGAGAGCTTCGCTCGATTTTGTGAGAGCCAATATGTAATGCCTGGCAAACGGATATAAAATAAAAGGATTAACAAAAATGATAAGCACGGCGTTAATTTTGAAAAACGACAGGGGCTCAACCATCATCGTTGCCATGATGATCCTGGTATTTCTAACGATTATCGGCATATCGGCAACCAACACCAGCATATTCGAGTCGCAAATTGTCGGAAATGAGCATCGTTATCAAATCGACTTTTACGTTGCCGACAGCGGCTGGAAAGAAGGCGCCATGTGGCTGGAAAGTTTATCCGGGCCGCCTGCGGAAGTCAACCCGGGGACCGACCGTGTGGTTAAAAACTACGGGCTTAATACGGCCCCGGCCGATCCGGCGCCCAGTGATCTGAGCGTCCTTACACCGGATAATACCACCGTCAGCCAGTATAACGTTCCGTACTGGTATCAGGTCGGATGTGAGGGGGATAACACGGTGACCGGCAGCGGCAGCGGATGGCGTGAGTTTGTTTATACCGCAAGATCCAATGCCAACCAGACCCAGGAAATTGAGGTGGCATTATCAAAGATATTCAAGGTGGGATATTAAAGGCCTGTTTCGGCTATGTTAGACAGATTTAGCCACTATTCAAATCAGGCTTAAGGGGGATGATTAAAGCACCCTGATTTTAAAAGGTACTTATAAACAAAGGAAGGTTAATATGGACGCCAAACTCAATAAACAATTTTCGCTAATATGTATAATTCTTGCGTGTCTGTTCGCGATTGCCCCGCTGAAGTCATGGGGGGCGGCCGGGACATTTGAAACTCGGGTCAGCCAACTTTCAGACGACGGCGAGGTAAACGCAGCCGGCGATTGGATAGGTACGGATATTAATGATTTGGAACTCGGCGATAAAGGCTGCGTCATGCGGTTTCAAAATGTGACGATCCCTCAGGGATCTTCGATTACCAATGCATACATCCAGTTTACGGTCCATGTGGTAAATAGCGAACCAACTAGTGTCGAGATATGGGGCGAGTTAAACAACAATCCGGCGACATTTACCGATGGCAGCGTGGATATACCCACAAAAAGAATACCGATTACGTCCAAGGTGTATTGGAATAACGTGCCCCAGTGGGGAGTTGCCGGTGATAGCGGTTTTGCCCAGCAAACCCCGGATATCAGCACCATCATTGAAGAGATTGTCGGTCTGGGCTCCTGGACCAGCAGCGACTCGATCGCGATCTATATTGATGGAACTGTCGGCAGGCGGGTTGCCAGGGCCTGGAAATGGGCCGACGCCAATGGTCAGGACGTGGCGCCATTGTTGCATATCGAGTATGCGACAGGTTCCATCGATGTTCCAGTGTCAGACAATAACGACGACGTTGAAGAGCGGACAGATGGAAGCATGTACCTGACCAGCCCCGACCTGGACATATTAAATACGACTGACCGGGGAATGGGCATTCGCTTCCAGAACATTCAGGTGTCCCAGGGAGTCCAGATTACAAAAGCCTACATTGAGTTTGTGGCCCACAATGAAGGCGCCGCTACCCTGAGCGATCCCGCCAGCATGGTCATCAACGGCGAAGCCACCGATGATGCCTGGATTTTTTCATCCACTGTCAATGATCTGAGTTCCAGACCCCTCACCAACCAGAATGTCACCTGGGATCCGGTACCGGCCTGGGATTTGGATCAAACCTATCAGACACCGGATATCAGCGCCATTGTCCAGGAGATCGTCGGCCGCTCAGGCTGGATGAGCGGCAATTCCCTGGCATTTATTTTTACCCACGGCACCGGCTGGCGGGTTTCCTACAGTTTTGATACCGATCCGACCAAAGCAGCTGTATTGCACATCGAATATTCTGATGACAACAATCCGTATGTCACAACCGACAATCCCAGCAACAGCTTCGGTTCTTCGGTTTACGAAGGCCAAGATCCACCGGCCGACAGCCTGACCATAACCAACACCGGCTCAGGCGCTATGGTCTATACCCTGGTTAATAATGCGACCTGGCTAACCCTTTCTTCAACAACTGGAAGCCTTCTTCCGGCCATGTCGGAAACCATTACCCTGACATATGACACCGCAAGCCTTGCGGTCGGCAGCTATAGCGATACCCTAACCATCACAGTGCCCGGTGCGCCCAACAGTCCGGTGGAAATCACGGTGACGGTGACCATTCTTGAAGCGGAGCAAACTTACAGCTGCGGGCACGTGCCGGTGTATGCCGAAAATCTGATCAACCCCGCCATCCTGATTCTGCTGGATATCTCCGGCAGTATGACTAAAAAAGTACTTGTTGAACCGGACATTATCGATCCCAAAACACCCGACCTGAGCACCATTGTGCAGGAGATCGTTGACCGGCCGGCATGGGTATCCAGCAACGCCATGGCCTTTATCATCGAGGGTACCGGCCGCCGGACGGCCATATCCCGCAACCAGGACTCCTCTCTGGCACCTATGCTGACGGTGACTTACAACAACGGCGGCAGCGACCAGCAGATTCAAATCCGGGTATCTGCAAGCGAGGATGATGCCGAAGAACCCATCGGCGGCACCACCGTCAATGTCGGCAGCGGTGATCTGGAATTTGTGGCAGATGACGGCAATACGAATATCGTCGGGATCCGCTTTCAAAATGTCTACATCCCCAACGGGGCGAACATCAAGTCGGCGCAAATCACGCTTATTCCCGACGAGAAAGATACCCAGCCCACCAGCTTGACCATCTGGGGCGAAGCTATGGATAATCCCCCTTCTTATGCCGATCTGGACGACAACATTTCGAGCCGCACCAAGACCTTCGCTTCGGTGGCCTGGAACAACATCGAGGAGTGGGACAACTCCACCCGCGAGCCTAAAATTGACATCGCCAAAGCCACCATCAGCGAGCTGATTCTGGACCGCTCCATCTCCTGGGGTTTTGGCAGTTGGGTGGCCGAACGCGAGCCCTATAATAGCGTACCAGATTACACCATTATACATGAGGGCACCAAGCCGGGCACCGACACCCACACCCAGGCCATCCAGGATTCCCTCAATTCGCTGGATGCCAATGGCTACACGCCTTTTGAACCTTCAATCGAAGCGGCCCGCAAGTATTTTGCCGGCGCCAAACCCGAAGATGAAGACCTGGCTACCCCCGGTACCACTTATGTGGATTCCGAGTGCCAGCCCAAATTTTTAATCAACATCACCGACGGCATCGGCAATCGTGATTCCACCACAGCCGGTGTCAACGCGACAACCGCCGCTTTGGCTGACACTAATGTCACCCCCATTGCGGTGGGCTTTGACTTGCCCATCGATCAGGCCGAACAGATCTATGAAATGGCCAAGGTGGCCAATCAAAAAGGCAATGCATCTGAAACAGACGACATCTATGCCTTGCACGAAGAAGTGGGTGGGATTGGCCAACCGTTTTTTGCAAACAGCAAAACCGAGCTGATCGAATCCCTGAATAACATCACCGAAAGCATCAAGGGCGCCATCTTCCATGGATCCGCACCGGCGCCGACCACTTCGGTCGATCTGGGAGACACGGTCATCGTTGCCAAATTCGACGCCTCTCGCTGGATTGGCGATGTAGACGCCATAAGCAAGGATGCCAACGGGCTGTGGACAAATATAGTTTGGTCTGCCAGCAATGAAATGCCGGCGGTGCGAACCATCTGGACCATCGATCCCGCTGATGCGGCCGGACAGAGCGTTATCGCCTACACCGATTCAACCCTGGCCACCGACCAGTTTTCATGTTTGGACACCAAACCCATCGGCGATATCATCAACTCAACTCCGGTGGTGGTGGGGCATCCGCCTTTCTGGTATCCCTTTGATGGGTATAGCGATTGGGCCTACAGCAAGAACCGCGATACCATGGTTTACATCGGTGCCAACGACGGCTCTCTGCACGCCATCCGACTGACTGACGGGGAGGAACAGTGGGCCTTTGTACCCAAAAGCATGCACGACAAACTGGATCTGGCCCAGAGCGACCCCCTGTATGATCGCTGCGCCCCCCAGTACTGCCACCAGTATTACGTCGACGGCTCACCCATCGTGGGAGATATTTTCGCCGATTTTGGCGGCCCCGGTAAAGAATGGCGCACCATGCTGGTTGTCGGCGAGCGTGAAGGCGGCGAAGCGTATTTTGCCCTGGATATCACCTCCGGCAAAAATTTTAATGATGTCACTGACCCCGCCGAATTCCTGTGGGAGTTTACCGACACCGAATTGGGCCAGACCTGGTCTGAGCCCAGCATTAATCGGGTGGAAATCAAAGGAATCAATCCCGGTGTGGAAACCGACTGGGGTGTTTTCTTTGGATCCGGTTATATGCCCAGTGCCGTCGACCAGGCCAATAAGGAAGCCTACCTTTTCGGAGTCCTGGCCAATGACGGCGGTGCCCTGTGGAAAGATATTTATGGTAACTACACCGACAAGGTGAAAATGGGCGGCAAGGCCTGGCTCTTAAGAGTAAAAAATTACCCCCAGGCTGATCCTTCCAAGCATTTTGATATTGGTGAGGTTGTCAAATGCACCGACGAGGGCGGCACCGCCAAGGTCATCTCGGTTCAATGGACCAGCTCCGATCATGCCGATATATACGTAGATGATCTTAACGGCGGATGGGATGATGATGAAATGATCATCGGTTTGACGGACTCGAACCATCGGGCCGACCTCCTGGCCATGCCTCAGCTGGTGGACAGCACGCTTAAAAATGACGCCCTGGCCTCACCTCTGGTGGTGGATCTGGAGGGCGATTATATTTCAGACCGCATTTATATCGGCAATCTGTACGGCAACATGTACCGGATCGATAACATCGGCAAAGACGAGATTCCGGTGGTTAGCACCCTGTTCACCTATAACAACATTTCACCCAATATAAACCCGATCCGCGCTAAAGCGGAGTTTGCCTATGCCGATAATTATGGGAATATCTGGGTTTACTTCGGCTCCGGAATCTATGAAACCCAGACCGACAAGACAAACAATGAGCAGCAGTATTTCTTCGGTTTGAAAGACGGACCGACACCGGCCGCTACGTACGAGCCGGCAGACCTGGTAACCCTGCAGGCCAAATTTGACGTTGATAATATTGGCGGTACTGATGTGACCTTTCGCTATATTGACGGCGCAAATCCGCTGGCCCAGCCCTGGAAGATACAGCTCTACGAGGGAACCTTTGCCAACGCACCGGCGTCTGTGGGAACCGAGCGGGTCATCACTCAGCCTCTGGTGGTGGGCGGTGTGGTCATTTTTACCACCTTTGTCCCGGATGAAAACATTTGTGCCGGCAGCGGCCATACCTGGGTGTTTGCCGTGGACTATAAAACCGGCCTGGCAACCAATTTTCCGATCTTTGATATCAATAACGACGGTAAATGGGATGACAATGATAAGGTGGATACCGATGGAGATGGTGTTAAAGACACTGTTCCTGTGGGCATCAAGGTCGGACGTGGTCAGGGGTCCCATCCGGTTCTGCACAAGGGCACCCTGTTTATCACCGTAACCGGTGACGGCAATGACGACGGCGGCAGCGGCAGTGGTGATGAAAACTTCTTTGCCCGCAAAATCAATCTGCCGGAAAATAAGGTCAAAATAAAATCCTGGATGCAGAATTAACCTGAACCTAATCGGGTTATCATTATACCTTTAGATGCCAACTCTTAACTTTAACCCGTAATTTCCCCCTAATTTCTGCGGGAAATTACGGGTTATTTATTTCAAAACCGTTACAAGTCCAGTGTATGTGATTAGGATACCTACTTTCGGGAACTGGTCCGCTACATTCACTTGAATCCCTTACGGGCCAATCTGGTAGCAGCCTTGCGGAGCTAGATCAATACCCCTGGTGGGGCCACAGTGTACTGATGAGCAAAAGGACAAATGACTCGCAGGATCGCGATGATGTCTTGAAATGGTTTGGTAGAAAGGAAAAAGATAAACATCACCGAATTACGCTCCGGCAGTCGCCGGCAAAAAGGATGCCTTCACCCCGCTGATCGATACCGCAAGCGTGAACAATTGTGCTCCTTTCTCTAGCCAGATAGTTCACCATTAGAAGCTCGATGGTCGGTCCAAAAAAGGGATCGAAGAACGATCCATTGGGCTCTGCAAAGTACAGGTCAGCCGGATTGAAGTCCTGGGGGATACGTAAAATTCGATTTAGGCCATCCATTGTTTCAAATAGTTTTATAATTAGTTCATCACGCTGTCTGTAGAGCGCCCATATCGGAGAGCTGTTAAATACCCACCGACTGAAATATCAGGAGAACCCAGATGCATTCTTAGTTGAATATCCGGCTTAGCTGTGCTGATAAACGGGCGAAAAGCCGATTTAACTTCGTCCGGCTTTATTTGGGGTTCACCGTCAAATGATATTCCGATATCGCCAATTCTAAATGTAACGTTGTCTGTCATCGATATCTCTTTTGAATTTTCACATTATGGAAGATTGGGAATTTTATGGAGCGGTCGTAATCACAGAATGTAGGGCCGGTCACCTTGCCAACCCGAAGCGGCGGGAGCAGAGGCCCGCCCTACAGTTGTCATGTTGCTTAAGTTGACGTGCAGTCGCAACGCTAACCATCAGGACGATGATTGGCGACAGGCCGGGAATGGAAGATCGCAATCGCCGCTGCTGGGGCCGCTGCCGCCGGAAAATTTACAGGCGCCTAAAACGGCACACTCCGCATCCAGATAGATCTTTGTTAATTGGGGTTTCATGTATTTTTTCTTTTTTTATTTTCCATCAATACCACCTGCATTAATATGAATAAGGTTAAATTTTCTGTTTTCAGCAATAAGTTATTTTTGCGCTCCAGGAAGTATGGTTTCGATCTCTTCTAATTGGCCCACGAATTCGATTAAATCACCTTCGGCGGCTTTCGGGGATATTTCAAACGCTTCCGAAACCATATTTTTGATATCAAGAAATGTTTTTTTACCATCAAGATGTTCCCAGACAAATGCACCCACTTCATTTAGATTATAAATAGAACCCATATCACCCAGGTTGTCCTTGATGGGCACCAGAATGGTTTCTTCATCTATTTGGCGGAAAACAAAATTTTTATTTTTCCAAAATACCTGATCAATTCCCGGCATCGTTTGAATTCCGATAAATATTACATATGATTTCAATTAGTTTTAAAATTTATCGCTTTTCAGCTTAATTTTTTTATCCCCTATTTTTCAAAATTTTAATGTTGATCTTTAAGTTTGTATATTTCGGCAAACTGTGTGCCATCTACTATCTAATGCCTAACGCCTGAAGCCTGACTTGAGAATAAATCAACATAGTGGTTATTTATGCAGTCAATTTAAACACTTGAAATGCTTTAGAAAACTCCATAAACACTTGAGATCGCTAAAATAACCAATTGACTAATAACTGCACGCTATTTACATTATTTATTTCTTTTAACATAGTTTCTACAGTTTATATGCTGTGCGTGTCACTTGAAGTCAATCGGCAAATGTAGTAAAAAAAGTGTTTTTTGCGCTTGACTTTTCATTTTCAATGAAATAATCTTTTCGCAACATAGTGAATTTTCCTGAAGGTTAAAGGCGTAGGCCACCGGCAACGGGAGAAGCCGCGCTGAGATGAAAGGCCGAAGGACAATCTCACGACAGGGGTAAAATTTTATATCTCTTGTTGTAGATCGTCTTTCGGCCTTTTTTGTTTGTGGATTCTAAAATGACTATAAAAATTTATAAAATCAAACGGTTGCGCTTTGAATTGAATTTAAAGCAATGGCAATTAGCTGAGCTTATGGGCTGCGATCAAAGCCTGATTGCCAAGATCGAAACCGGCGTGGCACCATTGACCACCGGCAAAGCTGCTAAGCTCGAAGCGCTGGTAAAGGAGCATCTGAGCAATGGATAAACTATTGCGGCCGCGTGAAGCGGCTGAAGTCCTTAATTGCAGCGGATCAATGATTTACAAGTATATAGATGCTGGCCTGCTCGCGGCTGTGAAGATACCAAGCGTCGATCCAAAAGAGAAAATGAACCGCAAGCATTTGTCGCGGGTAAAGGTAAAGGATTTGCAGTTATTCATTGATTCGCACCATAGCGGCAGTTAACACCAAATAACCATAAAGGGGGATTCAATGGCGTGGACGGATCAATGTAAAATAGCGTTTTGCTCCGATGCAAGCAATTTAATTGGCGTGGAAAGAAAGAAACACGGCGCGATAACGCGCGTATTAAAAAGAATGGACAAGGAAACCGACATACCATTTAACACATTGAAGCGCTGGTATTATGAAAAGTACGATAAAAACGGAATGTCAAATCGTATCAAAAATGATCCAACTAAATCAAAAAGCCTTGATATTGTTGAGCCTACAAAGATTTATCATTCAGGACGCGGCGGCAAGCGCGAAGGTGCTGGAAGGAAAAAACCGCCTGAGACTCAAGAGGAATTTTGGCTTGAAGCGATTAAGAAAATAGAGACCGGCAAAGTTTCAGATGATTTGATTAAGATGATAGGTCAATCTATTGCTAAAGCCATTGATGATGGCACCTGTGCAACCAGAGTCGGGGCCGACATTGAATCATCCATAAAACGAAAAAGACAGAAAAACAGAATACCGTTAGTAAAGGAAGTTGACAATTTTTTGAGATTAAAAAAGCACGTTTTGGCAGCGGTTGAAGGTTTAACTTTTTGGGCTGACGGTACAATTAAACCTGAAACTGAAAATGAAGCTATTGAAGCTAAAATTATTATCGGCGCGGTTGCGTCGATTGTAATTCAATTAGCCCGATTGGGCATTGACGTTGTAAGCGTCTATGAAACTTTCATGAAAGTAAAATCCCAACCTGATTTGTTCAATATAGAACAACAGCGCAGCACTCAAACGCTTTGAAATAGCGCTCTGAGCGCATCAGATGCGCTACAAATGACGATCATATGAATCAAAGGGGGTAAGATATGGAAATAAGAAATGGCAAAAAATCTGAGACGAAATATCTTGAAACCGCCTTATACCGGCTGTCAAATCGAGCGCAGGTTGCTGCGCTGGCTTAAAAATTATTATGAGAGTTTAATACCTGCGCGGCCTTTCGATCCGGTACTTTCGAGAAAAATCGATTGCATTACTTTTTTAAGCGAAGGCAATAGAACTCGGTATGAACAAACTACTCAAAGCAGCACTTGCATATCAGGCGATGGAATTTAGCGTTATTCCGATTAAAAAAAACAAAAAGCCGTATATTCAATGGCAGAAATACCAGGATGAACGCGCTGACGAAAAGCAAATCCGGCAATGGTGGCACAAGTGGCCGACGGCCAGCATCGGTATCGTCACCGGCCAAATCAGCAATGTCGATGTTGTTAGACGCCGACAGCAAAAAGGGCTGGGATGCGTTAAATAAGTACCTGCCAGACACGTTTCTAACACCGGCAGCAAGATCACCGAAGGGCGCGCATATCTATTTTGAATATAAAACTGGCTTATCAAACGGTGTGCGCGTGTTAACTGATTGCGATCTGCGCACCACCGGCGGTTATATTATCGCACCGCCAAGTTCAAACGGCAAAGGGGAAAAATATTACTGGCGTGACGGTTGCAGCATCCGAGAGGTGAAACCAGCACCTATGCCGGACGTGCTTTTTGACATTTTGCAATCCGGCGCAGTACAAGCGGACGCTCTAACGTCCGCAAATAAAAATAAAGGTATAAATCCTTATATAAAAACATCCTCTAGTATAGGCGACAACATTTGCGAAAAAACGCCACTGACAACAAACCGACAACACCTGACAACAAGTGACAACATTGGCTTTGATAAAGGCCAGCGTGATCAAACGCTTTATCATTTAGTTTGGCCTTTGCACAAATCCGGTATGCCGGTTGAAAACATTGAAATCTTTGCAGATTTTTTCGCGCGCAATTGCAGTCCACCATTTAATAAAAAAGAAACCGCAATCAAAATCAAGTCCGCTTTAGATCGCTCGGAAAGGCAAAAAAAAGGTCTGACAGAAGAAATTCGCGAGATGATAGTGACAACAAGTTGCAACATATCGACAACATTTGTCTACAACCGACAACAAGTGACAACACGCGAAGATAAGAAAAAAGTTGCTGTAATTTTAAATCGACTTGCAAAGGAAGGATTGCTTAAACCGACCTGTGTGCGCGCCGGTGAATATCGCATAGTTGACAGTCAATGCGAACCACAGCAATGGCAAGATGCTGATACAAGCAGCGTCGATGTCTGGTTACCGTTTGAGTTAGATCAAACCGCCGAATTGCAGCCAGGCAATATCAGTGTCATTGCCGGTACTAAGGACAGCGGCAAGACCGCAGTATTGTTGAATGTAGCAAAAGAAAACTTGACTAAGTATCAAGTGCATTATTTCTCAAGCGAGATGGGAAAAGCTGAATTTATGAAGCGCGTCGACCTCTTTCCGTACACAACGGCGAAGCAACTGGAAATTAAATTTTACGAGCGCGCCGATAACTTTGCTGATGTCATTAAAGGCGGCGAAGGTAATTTGAATGTGATCGATTTTTAGAAATTTATGACAATTTCTATCTGATCGGAAAAGAAATTGCTGCGATTCATAAAAAGTTAAACGGCGCGCTTGCCATTATTGGTATTCAAAAAAATTTAGGTGCCGATACCGGCCGCGGCGGCAGCTTTTCATTGGAGAAACCGCGATTATATCTGTCTTTGGAGCATGGCACCGTTAAGTGCCTAAGCTGCAAGCAATTTAAGATTGACTCTGAAATCAGCAATCCACGTGGCATGATTTACAATTTCAAACTTGTCGATGGTTGCCGTCTGATAAAAACAATGGGCTGGCACAATGAAATAAAAGAAGAATAAAAAAAATGGTGGGCGCTGTTACGGCTGTCTCGGGGCGGGTTGGATAGTAAGCAATAAAAAAGGAAATGGGCGGCTAATGTAGGAAAGCCGCCCATTTGGGGTAAATATATGAAAACAATTAAACCGCTATAATTAATATCGGTACTCTTTCAGAAAACTTTAAAAAAAAGATTGGGCGACCCATACGGGCCGCCCAGCATCAAGTTTAGGAGATTTTGCATTAACTCTAATAAGAGTTGGCAAAACTAAACATAGTTTATCACAGAAAATAATGAAATCAATTCATTTATCTTCGATTTAAGCGTTTTTTCATACATATGAGTTTAAGAATTAAAGAAAACGCAGGAGATTGCAAGAAAATGGTGCGCGCTGCTACCGAGTCCGGCGCGGGTATGGGTGGGCATAAAAGTCATATTTTTACACTTAATAGTTGTTAAAGCGCTATTTGACGCTATTTAGCGATAGCTATCTTGATAACTGATCAAGTATAGGCTCTTTCAAACTTAAACTTTAACATTAATGCGCACAGCATCCTTTGAGTCAAGCTTGGCAAGATGTTCAGCCATTTTAAGTTCAATTAGAAGGGATACGGGCGGCGCAATTCCGCCAAATTGATACTGTGCGAGCCTATACCGCAAATGCATAACGTACCCCTGCATATCAGTAAGGGATTTTTCCTTTTGCGTCATATATCAATTATCGGTTTTTAGAAAATGAAAACTTATTCAAGCTCATCGGAAATATCTCGGATTTGGCGCTCCATATTTTCAATTCCGTTTACAAGATCATCAGGTGGCTTATTTCCGGCACTTTCATACAGGGCCTTTAGGAATAATAAACTCAAATACCCTTTGCCCAGCATGCAGAAGTTTTTTCCATGTTCAGTCATATATTAAATTTCGGTCTTTTTAAAATGAAACTTTAGACAAAATTTGCGCCAATGAGTCCTCCGAAACCACGGCGCAGCGGCTCGGCTCGGTATGGTGGCTGAGTCGAGTCGCAACTTAAAAAGGAGCCAAATGGAAAATAAAATATTCGATGAAAAATTCATTTCCGAAATGCGACGAGTCTCCAGCACAGACGCGCGAGCGGTTTCTTTAAAGAAAATGCTTTTATTCGTAACAATGCGCTGCGCGGAGCTTGAAGCCAAATTACAAACACAAATCGACGAGCTAAAGGAGAATGGAAAATGATTGTTGACGATCAATTTTTAACGGAATTGCGCAGCGTCGGGATCAATAGCCAGAATCTAAAAAACCTGATCTTGCAAGTTGCTATAAAATCTCAGCAGCTTGAACGCGAACTGAAAGGAATCACCGATGAAAATAACGCAAAAAAGCCAGCGCAGAGCGAGAGCAAGGCTATTAGCACAAGCTGAATCTGAAGCTAACGAATCGAAAATTCGATTGGTTGATGCGGTATTGTCGATCATCGAACGCGCCGGAAATCCAGAGTTAATAATAAAAGCGTTTACACGCCTGGATGACAGTCCGAGTCATGCGGAAGCGCAAAAGGCAGAGATAACGGCATATCTGGACGCGGCTTCTTGATTGCTCAACAACAGCTTATTAGTTGCTATTTTTGACGCTGTAATTCGCCGCAGATGCTTATGAATCAAAGGTTTGAATGGTAGGATATGGCTAAAGTCAAGAAAACGCTACGAAAGCGAAGACTGCGCAACCTAAATGATTGCGTACGTGCCTGTCAATGGTTATTCAACAGCATAGCTTGCGAAGAAATTGAAACCGATATTGGTGGCAAACTAACGTACCTGTTAAATGTTCAAAAAGGAATCCTGGCGACGATTGAAAACTTAGCTATTAAGCGCGAGCAACTCACAACGCTTGCGGAAAGGTTATCGAAAATTGAAAGCAAAATTGGAATCCAGAATTAAGCGCTGTGAGCAAAAACTGTTTCCAGCGCAGAAGTCCTACATATTCGTGGATTACGGCGACGGCAAAGGCCAGAAGCAAGCCGATGAAGTCTTAAAAGCTGAGCCGGACGCGGATGTTATGGTGATCCTTTGGAAGTGGGTTTAAATTTTATCGTGTGCGCCGTGGTGTCGGGCGCTATAAGTACGGCACCGATCCTTGAACTCGCCTTCCGGCGGGCGGGCGAATGGTACACCGGACGTCGCGGCAGCAGCGGCGGGTTTGAAAAGCTGCAAATCGACGCCCGCGGCAGCAACCCTGCTGCGGAATGTCTGCTCCTGGCAAACGGCTTTGCGGTGAGCCGTAGATCACCGTTGAAAGTGCATGGCTCCGGTGGCGGTTCTCCAATAGCCGCCACCGGAGCAACCTAAACCTTTAACGAAAGGCAAATACTCATGCTCGATGCACCAAAAAATCAGATAGACAAAATAATGCAATCAAAAAGTTGGACGGAAGGCGTAAGCACGCCGGAGCTTACAAGGTTGTTAAAGCAAAATCGTGACATCTGTGAAGAATCAATCCGGTACCTCGATCAGCAAGGTTACATCTGCGAAAAGATGGCATTTCCGCGTGAACTGCTAAATAAATATTTTTTATACGCGCATTTACGGAAACATAACAGATGTCCGCGCTGCCCTCATCAAATTTGTCGTTGCCGCTGATGTGTTTATGATAAAAAACCATTGCGGCTTTGGACTGATCAACCGAGGTAATTGAGGCGGTGGTAGAAGTTGTGGCGAAAGAGTATGTCCCCTGCTGCACACTCACATAGGAAGGATCAAATTCGACAATATAGATGCCGAGGTTGAGCTGGCCGTTGGTATTTTCTCTTTCAGCGGTTACTTTGGGCCCGGCCTCAAAATAGATATCCGCCGCTTTGCGATCATAATTGTCCGGCGAGGTACCGGCGGTAAAATACATGGTCACAAAAGGGACACAGTTGCCGGTGGTCTGGCTTTTGGTCAGGTTTGCCGAGGCAGTGGCCGTGCCCTCACCGAGGGTGATTTCGACATACTCGATGGAGGTAATATAATTAGCCAGCGCAGCATCCGCCTTGACCGGAGATACAAGACATAACAGTGCGACGATGGCAGTTGGAAACAGCCATGTCGATATGACTTTTTTAATATCCTGATATATCACTAATGCACCCGCTTAAGGTCGTTTAAACGATTGATTCCTTAGGGCGGCGGTTTTTAAAATATTATTAAAAATCTCAATTGTTTAATGCAAATTTTATACCGCGTATACTTGCTGAAGTATCCCGTAACCATTTAATTTCATGATCAATTCGATTAGGACGGCGACCCCAAAATGACAAAATTTGCCCACCTCAATTAACAAAAATTGTCAAATATACCTTGCAATTTTTGTAATGAATTCAGTGGATTTGAATTAGCAATTCTTAGCGTTGGAAAAAGCCAGGTCGCCTAATACAATTATCGGCATTTTGAAGAAAAAATTGAGGAGTTTATCAAAGGAAGGATTGGTAGTTTTTCTGGTCAAATTCTTCGAGCTTCAGCTATTAAAGCCTTTAATAGTTCGTTAAATTATTTAACAGATTCAGTGTTCCGGTCCGCAGATTACGCCTCTGGCTCCGCTTCCAGCCCATAGGGCTTACAGGCCGGTGGGTAGAAGCCTACGGCTCGGAGAGCAGATTTTCGCAGATTTTGTCAAATAGTCAAAGGATTTAACCCGTTTTTTACTATTTAACGATTCGACTATTCTCTTGACTTTTAAAATATTGGTCATTATAGTCTATTTGACTAATTTAGGAGGTTTTTTATGAAAAAACTGATATCACTTGCTGAAGCTAAGGCAACGCTCTCAGAATGCATCCGGGAGGCTGAAAGCGGCAAAGAGGTACTCATTACCCGGCATGGAAAACCCGTAGCTGCTTTAGTTCGCGCAAAAGATCTCGAAAATTTCGAGCGGCTTAAAAAAGCCGGTCCCGAAGGTGGGCTTGCCAGCCTTGCAGGTGGTTGGGAGGAATCTGAAGAATTCGTCCGCATTCTCGACGAATCTTCTCGCGTTGGACAAAGAAACGTTGAAATGGTTGACGAATAAGATGGCATATTTATTTGATACCGATGCAATCTCGGAATTACTGCGACCGCGTCCTCTGCCTCCATATGTTAAATGGTTGACCACCATTCCGCGTGAAGAGCAATACACAAGTGCCGTCGTCGTTGGTGAACTATACAAGGGTGCATATCGTTCGCAAGCTCAGCAGCGTCATCTCAGCAATATTGAGCACCGCATCTTGCCGGCAGTGACCAGCCTGCCTTATGATGTGGCAACGGCAAAAGTATTCGGGCAAATTCGCGCTCAACTTGAGGAGGCAGGCACTATCCTACCCGATTCGGACTTGCAAATTGCCGCTACCGCCATCTACCATGGCCTGGAATTGGTAAGCGGTAATTTACGTCATTTTTCCCGTATACCCAAACTTAAACTAAACCCGGTTATGGCCAATGCAAGGTCATAAAAGAATTCCTGCCCGCTTAAGCCGGAAAACGACCATTCATGACTCAAGGAGGACGATTCGGGCCGGAAAAGGACAAGTCCTGCTGGAGGCAGACAAATGAAAAAACGGGGTTGCGCTGTTGAGCCGGGTGATAGTCGTGCAATGGTGAAAGGATAAAGGATCACATCCGATATGAAGCTAAAGTTACTTGAAGAGTAAATAACGCAATAAATCAACCCTGTGCTTAAACGTTTCCACATGCTCATGAGTCTGGTTCATGACTTCTAAAAAATGCTGCCCTCCCACAACCTGTCCAGAAATATATTCCATGGCAATATTCCGATGGAATCAATGATTGACATAAGGTTTCCTCAAATGTGATGCTGTTTTACATGGTTGGACCTCATGAAAATTTTTACCGCAACCTGAAAAAATACTTAAAGGAAGGTGATTAGTTATGATCACGGCAGAGAAAGTTTATAAAGATATTTTAAAAATGCCTGTACCGGAAAGAGAAAAATTATTTGCCACTATCGCACGAAAAGGATTTGAAAAAGATTTCTATACCCACGATGAAGTATTTGATGACATCAGAAAGTCACCATTCTCACTTAAGGACGCCGCTGAATATTTAGAGGTGGCCGAAATTACAGTAAGAAGGTGGGTAAAGACCGGCAAATTGGATTTTAAACGGATCGGTAAAAACTTTGTTTTTGATCCCAACGAACTTAAAGCCGTAAAGAAACAAAGCTGAAATATTTTTGAGAGGCTCACTTCACTGGACGTTGACTTCTGGCGCTTGCTACTGGCCACTGACTTCTTGTCGTGGTGTAATATTCAGTCCGTAGCATTCAGTCATAATCTTTAACTTCAAGGCTCAAGGAGCCGCTCCTCAAACGCAGTGCTCTTAAAGCGCAGCGCTCCTAAAGGTCCTAAGGCCGCTCCATTGACCCTCAGCGCTCTGTTTTCTGCAATCTGTATTCTACTGGCGCTCGAGCTTAATTCTTTTCTCCTTTAATCTGCAATCCGCATTCCGAAATCCAAAATCGATTTGCCTGACACCTGACACCCGACACCTGACACCTAAACCTTGAACCTTTGAACCCTGAACCCTGGTTTTGCATACAGCGATCCCGATGATTAGCAGCACCAAGAACCAAAGCGCCGTTTGCGGTATTGACTGACTCACAGCGCTGATAAAACACCCCCCACCTCCACTCCCGCCTCCGCTGGAGGATGAACTCAACGTTGCCGGACTGATACCCAGACTCTGGGCACTTTCATCCCCATCGCTATCTTGCGAGGTGACCCCGTAATAATAGGTGCCGCCGCCTTCACCGGCATCAGCCCCCACTCCGCCACCGGTGGTGTCTAAAAATCGGGTGTCGGTAATCAGCTTGGTGTTGATCTTGCCGTAAGGACCCGCGGGTGAACTGGACCGATACACATTATAACCCGCCACCGCACCCCCGTTGCTGTCTAAGGCCGCATTCCAGCGCATGCGCACCTTTTTGTTTTCACGATAGGCTTTAACCCCGGTGGGCATGCGCGGCAGCGGGATCTTCAATGCCAGGGCCGGATCGCCAAAGAGCAAAAAGGTCTGGGAGATCTGCTCATATTCGCTGCTGCCGTTGGCTAAAAGGACTTGTTTGGCCGCTAAAATCGCCGGGCCCAGCTCTCTGATATCATCTGTAAAAAAGGCCTCAAACAGCGCGCTGTTTAAAATGTGCTGACCGCCGGTGGTGGTCATGCCGCTGGGCATTAAGGTGGCCACCGCGCCTTCAGAATCAGCTTGCAGCAGCACCTCGGCTAACGAAGGCACCGCACCATTTAACGAACTCACATAGCCAAAATTGCCCGTTAAACAGCTCATGCCGATCACAAACGGATACTTGCCGCTGTTGTCCAAAGCCGGCACATCGGTGTCTTCAAAAATCGACTCTGTGGCCCAGCTCTGCAAGCCCCCGTGACCGCTGTAGTTGACAATCAGCGCTCCGGAGCCGATTTGGCTGTCAATAAAGCTGGTGATCGCCGCCGGCGTTGAAGATTCTAAATAGCCCCTTAACGGCACCATCGTAGAAGGCAACAGGGCTGCGGCATCTTCATTCATGGTTTCAAAGACCGCTTCATAGGCTTCGGTCTGATCATCGGCAATTAAAAGCACGTTTTGACGCCAGTCTTTTTGATGGCTGACCTCTTCATAGTTTTTGATCTTAGCCACCATAAAGCGCGCCTGGGCTTCAGATTCTGCCGGCAGGCGTCCGATATACATATCGGGGATGGCATCATCACCACTGATTTTTACAAAATACTCATCAGTGATTGCCTCACCCATATAGTCGGCCACCACCATATAGCCCGGCACATAGTTGACAGTACCGATATTGAGATTGTCTTTATAATCAAAGGTGCTGTCACCCACCAGCAGCACATACCGGGGTGCAGGCCTCTGCCAGCTGGCATAGGCATAGGCTAAAAAGTCGCGGATCGCCACTGCGCTGGTAAGCCCGTAGCTAAATTCATCAAAAATATCGGCCACATCCACCACTTTAACTCCAAGACCCTGAGCCTGTCGAAGGGCAACTAAATCCTCCAACCAGCTGTAGGCTGCACCGGCTCCGTCCCAGCCGATATCTTTGTGGGTAATTAAAATATAATCGACTTCGTTATCGGTGTCCGCTAAATCAGATGACACATCTTCTGTAATGCTAAGCGGGGTTTTAAAACCGTCTGCGCTTATAATAAGGTAGGTCTCGCTGGCTCCCGGATTGGCGGGCGGTTCAAACTCCAGACTGTAGGGGTCTGGGCCGGCAATGAGCCCATTTTCGATGCGCGCCACATCCGCGCTGTCGCTGATATCAAACACCAACAGATCATTGCCGCTAAAATTATCGATTACGTAGCGATAACCGCTGTCATGGGCAAACTGCAAACTATCACTTACAGCCGTAAAGTTGCGCGCATAGCTGAATTCAAACCAATCCACCACAAAGGCATCATCGCCGCTGTTGCAAATGACCGTCACTGCGTTATCAATACGGTAAACCGAGGTGGCATTGGGCAGCGTGTCCCAATCGGCCTCAACCGTGGCCACTTTAATCGCCCCGTTGTAATCGATGATTTTTCTGACCTGACCGCTGCCGGTGCCGGCGGTGATCTCAATGAGCATCTCGTTGTAGATGTCATTGGTGCCAGAGGCAGCAGCGGCTAAGGTGATGGTATTGGCAGTGGCTGACTGGGCACTTTGATCAAATACCGAGTCTTTTAAATCAAGCGCATCGATGTCAAGCGCATTAAAGGCAATGCCACTCCAGTAAAAGGTGTCTTGATAAACACCGTTGACCCGCACTTGGGCCTCATGATCGGTATCTGAGAAGCCCCACAACGAGATCGTCAAGCTGCCCGGCCCTTGGTTGCCATATACCGGCAGGGCAAAGTGGGCCGGAACCGGATCCGGGCCGCCGCTAAAGCCGGTGCCCAGCACATACTGCGCATAATACCAGCGATCCAGGCCATCTTCACCCGGCGCTAAGCCCATATACTGGGCATCTTGTTCTTGATGCTGCAAAAAGCGGTGGCTATCTGCTAAATCAGCAGCTCCCAAGGGGGTGCCGTCTACTGCCGGCATGCGTTTGGCAGAGCCGCTGCCGCCTGAAGTCACCAGCCAGTACACATTGTTTTGGGCATACTTTGCATAGGCGGAGGCTACCGGGGCGGCGTAAAACTCGATATAATCTGAAGCATCGAGGTAGTTATCCGCGTTTTGATCATAGACATAAATGGCCACTTCACCGCCCAGGTTGTAAAGTCGGATCCGGCTTAAATCATCATCAAGAGCCAGATCGCTGCGGTAAACCCGGTAGATGCCCGCATCTGAGGTCAAAATCTTATAGGCGGTCCCACCTGAGTCTGCCGGTGGTGCCCAGACCGCGCTTAAGATCACCCCCAATGAAGAAAGCGCCGGTGACAGCGGATTGACAATCAACGGAGATGCGCCAAAGGCCATGGCCATGGTGCCCATCGATGATATCTGCTCGGATAAGCCGCTGTCTGCCCCAGGCACCTGCCAGGGGGTCGGGTTGATAGCGGCTGCCATGGCCAGCTGCTCTGCCACATAGTCGATGCGCAGCCGGATGCGTTTATAATGTCTCAGATCCCCGGTGAACGCATTAAAGCTGAGCGGGTAAAACAAAAGTTGCTGTTTTGTCTGATCCCGGAAGGTATAGACTTCAGCCAGGCCGGCGACATCTTGCGGATAAAAGGCATCCTGTTGGTAAGCGCTTTCATCTTGAATAAAGCTTTCTCCCACCGCAGCGGCTGCGCCCTGGGCATCGACGATCGGTTCGGGCACCGGAAAGACCTGATAGCCCGAATGGGCTTGCACTTCGGTCTCAAGCACGCTTAATGACGCGGACATCCCGGCAGGGATATCGATTAAAATACCTTTTAGCGGCACTTCGGGTTGGCCGATCTCAGAGGTGTAGCCGTGGATGTACTCCAAGATGCGCAGGCGCTCAAATTCAGAGCCGCCGGCATAAACCAGCTCGATGTCAAAGGCCTCGGTTAAAAGCTCCAGGGTCACACCGCTCTCATCTTCGGCAAGCACTTGAACCCCGCGGGTCAACACCCGGCTGCCGTCATCATCGGGTTGTTCGACCATACCGGCTTCTGCGCCGTCTAAGATCCCGTCCCCGTCGCTGTCCGCATTTAACGGATCAAAGCCCAGCTCGTATTCTTCAAGGTTGGTTAACCCGTCACTGTCAGCGTCGATGTCGGCATCATATACCCACGGATTAAGCCCGTATCTAATCTCCCAGTCATCGGGCATGCCGTCGCCGTCCCAGTCCACACAGATGGGCCCATGCAAGGTGTGTTTGCCGTAAGCATCGATGTCTTCAAGCTTGTAATAATAAAGCGTGCCCGGGCTGACATCCTTGTCCACATAGCTGTAAGCTTTGCCCAAAGCCGAGTAGTTTAAGCCCGGAATCAGCGCAGAATTGATCTTTGCAAACGGGCCGCCCTTGTTGGTGGCGCGGTACACGTTAAAGCCCAGGTTCGCGATCTCATGGCCTGTGTGCCAGTCTACCCGGACCGCGTTGCCTGAACCGGTGGCCGTTAAAGAAATAAGACCGACTGCTGTAGGCGGGTCAGTCTCCTCACTGCCCTCACAAATAAATCCATTATCTGTGCAGCCGGCATCTTTGATCGGATCTTCCTGATTATTGTACTCCGTCGCAATCCAGCAGGCCGAGCGAGGTGTATTGGAGATACGTACCTCGTCAATGTTGCCATCGAAAGGGATCGTACCGTCGCCACGATTTCCAATGGTCAGAGGGTAGGCCGCATCAGAATTCCATGTTCCAACACCATCGGTGGTGCTCAAATAAGTGAGCTCTTGGCCATTTTTGTAAATATGAATGTTTCCAGCAGTGCTGGAACCGTCCCAGGTAACGACCACCTGCTGCCAGGTGCTATAGGAAACGGAACTATTGCTCGCTACCCTGCTGATATCAGTCGTTGGGTAGTCTCTAGTAAACTCGAAAGTATTAACCTCTGGAGCTGTATTATCAATCTCAAGTAACCACCGCCCGCTTGAACTCGTATCGTATTTTGCAACAATTTTGCCAGCATTGCCCCCTCCAGCAGTAATCGGGTTGATCCAAGCTGAAATACTCACTGGTCCCAAATCATCCAGTACGGATGCCGAACCGGCATCGATATAATCATCAACCCCATCAAATTGCTGACCATTGCCTATTTTTCCGGCCTGTCCGGTTGCAGAGACATAATCATCGCCATGGTTGATATTAGCGGTGGAGTCTTGGTAAAGATTTATAGTTCCCGTTCCCGATGTCTCTTGATTCAGATGCCAGACACCTACGAAGTTGGAATCCCAGACTCCACTAGAATTTTCTGTGGCAGAATTAATACAGGCGTTTCCATAGTAAATGTAAATTTCCGTATCGTCATTATAATCAAGGGTGGGAATCCTGACCCATGCCACCAGATTTCCCGTGACACCATCATATTCTTCGATTTCGTGATCCAGTTGCGTTTGGCCGTCCGACGCCCTGAAAAGGATATCATAGCCATTTGCATGCTCGATTCGTCCCGCTGCAGGATCTTGGGTCGTGGTTTTGAGCCAATTTCCCGTGAGACTTATCAAAACAGGAAAATTAGAAAGATCACTCGAGCAACTAGCGCCGATCCTTGCAGCATCGATAGTGAGTTTTTTGCGGTAGGCAAACACACAATCGATGATGATGGTTGGATAATTTGTATATGAATTTAAAGGTGTCCCGTCCGATTCCACCATGCGGAAATAATAGGTGGTACCGCTCGCATTGGCCGGATCCAGGGCATAATCCCATTCACCCTCCTGGCCCACCGGGATGGCATTGGGGTTGGAGGCTGTGGGATTACTTTCGCCATAAGACTCATTTACCTCAGAGGCAGAGAGAAGGGTAGAAGTGATGGTGGCCCCGTCCGCAATTGAACCGTTGTCGTAGAATTGCCAAACACCAATGCTTGCCGCTGTATGAGTAGGTTCATCGGCTAAATCACCTGAGATTTGGGAGGCAGTGGTGGTAATGTCCGCAGGCCCAATGCTGGCCGTAATTTGATCATCGGTTGAGAGCGAATTTACAACATCATAAATAACCAGATAATGGCTTCCGCTGGTACCAATGGACTCAGTTAAACTGCCAAAGGTAATCGTCCCTCCGGAGGGATTACCGGCCACCGTGTCCACCAGGGTGTCCGTGCCCGACTCGTAGGTTCCAATGGTGCCCAAGTCTAGGTAGAGCCGGAAGTTATTCACGTCAGTGTCTACAATACCCGTGTAGGAGAGATTCACCACGATCTGGGAGACGGTAGCCGTGCTCGTGAATGTGTTCAGTTTAAGTTCCACTAATTCTACATCAGTGGGGGTGTTGCCTGCTTCTCCACCCAGTTGATTGACAACCTGGGTAGAAGGATTGGCTAAGGCGAGTTCCCCCTCGTTTATTTCAATGGTCTGATTCAGGATTGTCGCACCTACTGTAATGGATTCATTCACAGGTACAACAACAGATCGGGTCACAACCGTGCCGCTGGTAAACTTGACCTTAACCGTGTAGGTTCCCGTACCCCCGCCCCATGAAGAGGGCAAACCGAAATGCTGAATCCTCGAGGGGAAGTCGCCATAACCTTCTCCACCGCTCACTTCGCGGATGGCCAACAAGGTAGTTCCGGTGCTGTCCCAAAGCTCTACCCTGCTGCCGATGCCATCCCTGGAGGCAAAACCTGCTCCCTTACCCCCTACTTTCACTTTCAGGTAGTTGGAGTTATTCAGATCGTTGCGGAAGAGAACGTTGGCTTGGCTATCATTGTTGTAGTAGATATCCAAATCGCCATCATTGTCGTAATCCGCAAAAGAGGCCGATAATGTTGCAGCGGTGCCGTTTTGAATTCCCAGGCTGGCGGCCACATCCGTAAACGTTCCGCCGCCGTCATTCCTGAAGAGCATATTGGCCCCGAGGTCCTCACCGACCAGGAGGTCCAGATCCCCATCATTGTCATAATCGCCCCAGGCTGCGCCTCGAGCATGGCCGAGAATGGCGTCCGGCGCGGCAGTGTCCTGCCTGGTAAAGGTCCCATCACCGTCATTCAGATAAAGCCTACTTTCGATGCCAGTGGGATGCCCGAGGAAGAGATCGAGCCAGCCATCGTTGTTGTAATCACCAAAGACTGGGGCGTAGTAGGGTTGATTACCGCCCATCGCAATTGCAACCCCGGACCCGGCCTGATTTTCAGTAAAGGTGCCGTCTCCATCGTTGTAATAGAGGCTGCCATCACTGACGTCATTGTACCAGATATCAATATCCCCATCGTTGTCCACATCCGCTACAGCAGTGGTCTCCCCATTGCTCTCGCCGGTGTCACAACCAATCCCTGTACAGTCCACAGTGGTAAAGGTTCCGGTACCATTATTTTCACGGATTTCGTTGAAGGGAGCGTTTCCATTCGCAAAGAAAAAGTCGATATTACCGTCATCGTCATAATCTAAAGCAACGGTGGTTCCTAAGTTGCTGCCAACAAGATTCGCCGCTGCGGCTCTCTCAGTGAATGTGCCATCGCCGTCATTGTCATAAAAGTATCCCTGTAGAGTAGCAAATAAGTCCATGTCGCCGGCGTTATCAGCGTCAACCCAATTGCCTCCCCTTTGTCCCGTGGGAGCCTCAGTGGAGGCGGTAAAGGTCCCATCTCCATCATTTTTGTAGAGTTGGCCAACACCACCAATCCATAGATCGAGATGGCCATCATTGTCGTAGTCTTCCCAGGTAGTGGCAAAGGCAACACCAACGTTACCTACACCAGCCGTGGCCGTGTAATCCGTGTAGCCTACCGATCCGGAGGCTGTGGCCGTATGGGTCGGCTCATTGGTCAGGTCACCGGATTTCGCTGAGGCCGTCGTGGTAATATCTGCAGTGCCTATGCTGGCGGTAATTTGATCGCTGGCCGAGAGCCCATTGGCAAAATCGTAGATAATCAAATAATGGCTGGGGCTGATTACAATGGACTCACTTAAAGAGGTGAATGTCACCGTACCGCTGGTAGGATTGCCGGCCACCGTGTCCACCAAAGTATCCGTGCCCGATTCGTAGGTGCCAATGGTGCCTAAATCTTTGTAGAGTCTAAAGTTGTTCACATCCCCATCCACAATACCCGTGTTGGAGAGATTGACAACGATCTCAGACACTGTGGAAGTGGTGCTGGTCGTACTCAGCTTTAAACCTGCTAACTCTGTATCTGTCGGTGTCGTGCCCGATAGGCCTGTGAGTTGATCAGCAACCTGGGCGTTGGGATTGGCCAAAACAAGGGTTCCCTCACCGGTTCCCACATCAGTCCAGGGACCGCCCGTGTTGGTGGCATACTGTAGTTTAAAGTCTTGAGAGGAAACACCTAAATCTAAACCAGAAACCGTTACATTCATTCGGAGACGAACCGGGTTGGCCATTGTGGAAATGGTTGCCGTGGTGTTTTCCCCTGCCAAGGGATTCGTCGGTTGGATTGCATCCGTATTTTCATACCAGCGAAAGTCCTTTTGAGTAAACGTAGCGCCAGGGGTCTCCTCGTTGCCTAAATTAGTGGTAGGTTCGGGATTCACATACCGGCGTACGATCACATCGTCTTCGTCAATCCATCTGTTATTGGTGGCACCATCGGGACTCTCGACGTAAACGCCTAGTTTGCCTGTCCCCGCAAGCATAGTGTAGCCCGTGAATATGGTCACCTTCTCAGGACTGTAACCTGAAGGATTGTACCAGTAGGCATCAAGATTTGTTCCGCTGGTAACAAGTTCAATCCTTCCTTTCGTGCCTAGTGGAAAATGTATGTCCGTGTTGGCTATCCAAGATCCACCACCCCATGCTTCATCAGTGTGGTAATAAGCACCATCGCGGACTATAACTATGCGACCGCCGCCGCCGTTATCCGTGTGTACTCCAATTCCTCCCCAGGCGCTGGAGCCTGCCTGATGGTAATAGACCTTGGCACCCCAGACCGCGTCTGCAATATTTGTCATACCTGAGGCTGTTGAGCCATCTGACCAAAGATTTCTTGTTGTTCTTTGCAACCACTTCTCAGAGCCATGGAGCATGACCTTAAAATCTTCTGTGCCTTGGTCTGTCCATCCGTCGGGATCTGTACTGGCGGCATGCTCTTCAAAATCATCTGCAAACCAGAAAACCTTTGAAGCGGCGTCAGCACCCATGGAGTCTGACATGGAAGCTGGCGCAGATTGGGTTTCACTGGCATATTCGTAATAGAAGTAATAGTTGTCATCTGATGAAGAAGCGCCGATCGCAGCCTGAGTCTCAAACCAGGTTATGGTATCGGCCGTGTTCCAACCGTCACCTATGATGTCATCAACCCAGCGGTCAAGCTCAACCCATGAGGAGCCGTTCCAGTAAACTATGCGCCAATCATTACCGTCAGATCGAAGTTTGCTACTGGTGATAAGCGAAGCGGTGTCCTCGGAGAAGAAGACAGAGTAGCCTATTGGCACACCCGTTGCGCCAGTGGTAATCGTAATCTTCTTGCGATTCTGATAATTGCTGTCCCACCATTCTCCACCAGGCGCTGCTGCATTGGCAGCCAAAGCGATGGTCAAGAGAAAGATTGTTGCAATGAGGAAGGTTGCGGATAGACCAATGCAAGGGGTGTTTGATATCTTAGTGCTTTTCTTTCTCATCTTCTTCGAGTTGTATCCTGAAACATTATTGCAAGGAGAACCCCTACCGGGGGTCTCCTCGTTTACGTTAGTCAGATCTTGTATTGTATCCCTGTCTTATGGGGTCACCCATTAAAAGGCGTCTTGTCAATTCTGGTCCTCGTTGACAGTTCATTGCCACCTGGGAGAGCCAAGGTTCGAGCAAAGCCAACGAATCCTCCCAGAAAATCCAGCCAATTTCTGTTGCACTTCCTACAACCGAGCGGCTCTGTACTTCCCAGCGCCATCGTCCACATTGCTCTGTCCCTTGTAGGAGCTGTATTTGCATTAACCTGTATAGGGGTTGTAGAAAATTCTCTCAGATTTCTCCCAACTCTGATGGACCCATCTTGTGTGTGCATGGGAAACGGACACGTAGACGAAATAGCAGAGCATTACGATGACCGTTGTAAAGGCAACAATTGTTTTCTTAACAAAGCAGCCTTTCATTAATAAGGTCCATCCTGTTGGTTTCATTGAGATCGCCCTTTTGGGTATTTTAAAAAATCAGTCTTTCAGAGACTTTTTATCAGCACCATTTTTAATTAATTCATAGACTTAACTGCAAAATACATGCCACGGTTTTTTGCACCTTCGGGCTCATAACTGTCCAATTTCTAAAGCTTCTAATATTGGGTGAAGGTTTTGAAAAGGCAAAATTTGCCCACTTCGAATGACAAAAATTGTCAAAATTTCCCCCAATTTTTTTCAATGAATTCAGCGGATTTGAATCGGCAATTTTCAGCGTTGGAAGGAGCCGGATCATCTAATACAATTATCGGCATTTTGAGGAAAAAATTAAGGGGTTTAATAAGGGAAGGATTGGGGGTTTTCTGGTTAAATTCTTCGAGCTTAAACTATTAAAATTTTTAATGGTTTCCTAAAATAGTTTAACAGGAACTGGGGTTGCAGAAATATATAGGGGACATTCCTAAGTTGAAAAATTATATGAGATTTCAATGCAGCATTTATTTATAAACAATTTATTTCTTAGATTTACTTACTATTTTAGATATAGCAGAGGTCGAAGCTCCCAGGCTACGCGCAGTCTCAGCCAATGAAATCCCATAATCTTTTACCAGCTTGATAGCAATTAGAGACCGTATTCTTGTTATATGCTTTCGTCGACTACCAGAACGAATCTCATTAATATTGACATTTCCTTCGCGACATACTTTGTTAATGAATTCCTCGGCTTTGAGGATTCGTTCATTTCCATAGAATTGATATTTGACCCTTAATGCTGCCTCTTTTAGCATCCGATCAACAAACTCTCCGCTACCCAATATCCGTTGATCAGACAGCTCACGATCTCCTGCTCGACGCATGGATTTTACTTGCGACCATCCACCTAAGGAGCGAATCAATCCACCTCCGATAAGTTCTGGATGCCGTCCTTGTCCGATGCCCTTTTGAACATAGGTGTGATATGCTTTTTTAGCCTCTCCTTCTTTGCTACCAAACCATTTTGAAAAAAATGTCCATGCCGGCGATGACGAAGGCTATAAGTTTCTATGAATCTATCAAACCAGTCGACCCTGACCGCTTTAAAGGACCGGCTAACACGACTTGTCGTTTTCCGGCCTGAATCGTCCTCCTGGAGCTCTGAACCGTCGTTTTCCGGCTTAAGCTGGCATGGCAAAGGAATATTAAGGCATTGTCTTTGTATGGATTAGCATATGATATCCAAATACTACACATTGTGTTTTAAGGATGTTGCATCATGTTGAATCCACAGTTGAAATTTGAAACGGATAGCACAAAAATACGGCATTTACCGTAGATATTTTTTTAAGGAGTCTCTAATTTTCCAACATTGATTCTAATGCAAAAAACTGATGAGTTGCTTGTTTGATGACAATATCAAAACAGGTAGGTGATAATCCCAGGCCGTCCCAGGCTTCAGTATCCAGAGGAGGAACAAAACGTTCCCCGCTGGTTCCAATTCCGAGACCATTAGTGATAAGGTCGGCCAAATGAACCAGTGTTGCCGGAACCGGTTGCGGAGCTTCGGAAGGATTGTGGTGATAAAAAATATTGTTTTCCAGCGAGATTGGAAGTTTCCATTGTTTTATCAAAAGTTTTGCAACACAAGAATGATTACAACCGAAATAATCCCTTTCTACTTCATATAGTAATTTATTCGTCGTTCGCGAAAGATTTAAAAAATTGCGAAAATCCTCTGGAAAATTACAGTATAGAATTAAACGACCCAAGTCATGTAACAGTCCCGATACGAAGAATTGCTCCGTTTGAGAAATACCCTTATGACTGGCTAACATCCTTGATATGATGCCACATGCAACACTATGCTTTAGAAATGAAAACATATCTAATAATTTTTTGGGGATTTTATCAAAAATGGAAAGGACACTAAGCCCAAGTGCCAACCCGGAAATCTCTCTCGTACCGATTAAGGTTACTGCCAAAGATATTTTGTCTATTTTAGAAGGGAAACCGTAAAATGGTGAATTGGCAATTTTCAGCAGAATCGCTGTCATACTTGGGCTTTTTTGCACGATCTGAGCGATATCATCAGCTGATGAAAGTGGATTGGCGATAACCTCATTTAATTCAAATACGATTGAAGGCACTTCAGGCAATTTTATATTTACATCGGCAAGTTTTTTCACACAATTATTTTCATCTATATTTTCCGCTGGATCGTCTTCAGCCAGTTGTACATTCGAATATTCATTGAAAAATTTATATTCATTTCTAAACCAAACAGATAGCCGAAAAATCTCTTTTATTGCGGGGTGCTCCAAATCGCTGTAACGAAACACTTGCTGAGTGCTTTCTTTTGTTTTTTCATACTGTTCTGGATCAAAATCGGGCTTGGTCTCCTCTTTACCGCCATTATTTCCACAAATATTTAATTCGGTAACACCCCAAATCTTAAATACCCTGAAATGGTCCGATTGGATTGTCTTACCTTTTCCAAGAAGCAGTCTGCCGCTGAAATCTCTGACTTCATCCGCTAACACCATGCCCGGTTCTAGCTTGTTAATGTGAATTATGCCCATAAAATAAGAACCTTACCTTTCGACCTGTGATAAAACCTTTTAAAGTTGCTAATAGCCTCTCAGATAACCTGTTGTATTTTTTAGTCGCTATACCTTTAATCGGCAAATTTAGTAAAATAATTTAGCAAATTCTAAGCAAAATCCCCGCACTTGTCGCGGAGAGCTTCACTGAATGAAAGATGAAATTTTGCCCAACGCTTATTAAACTTACGGTCTATGTGGCTATGTGGGAAATGGGCAGTGGTTTCTGGTTATTCCAGCAAATAAATAGATTATTTTTCCGATAATTGTATTCTTTAACCAATTTGATAACAAAATTTGCCACTTGCTCATCGCTGCCGACAAATGCAATCCCGGATAGATACATTCCAGTAGATGATTTTTTCGAATACATCAACCTGCCCCTAATTTCGAAAAGATTATCTTTAAGATCCACAGCCATCAATGAAAGTAGGTCTGATGCGATAGGATATGGTGTTTCGAGTAATATTCCACCTTTACTGATATCTAAAGCCTTGCCTAAGCCTTCAGAGACCAACTTGCCGGTTTCATCGAATGAAAAGTGGGAAATCAGATTCTGTGTTTTAATCCTTTGGTGTTTTCTCCGATCAACCACATTCGGTAGATATACTTTAAAGACCATTTGACATTTTGAGCACCTTACCCGTGATCCGGTGAGTTTTATACGGCTGCTGTCTAACTCGAACATGGAATGACATGATTTACAAGTTATAATCATTAGAAATACATCTAAGGTTGCGGTTATAAACAGAAATATTTCAGAGAATTAACATTTGTTTAATTAACTATCGGGGTTTTTATTATGAAACTTAAATTGTAATTATGCATTTCGTTTAAGCGGTTTGCCCAGAAAAACATAAAAGCAGGGGGGGGGACGCCTATGATTTTATGCTTTACTTTATATGACATCGCTGTTAGGAATAGCGCATGCCGCGCAAAGCCAGAATAGATGCTCCCGGTGCAGTTCAGCATATTATTATTCGGGGAATTGAGCGCAAAAAGATATTTCGCAACGATGCAGATCGCAGCAATTTTTTAAATCGACTGGGCAATATCATTCCCGAAACCCATACGGACTGCTATGCGTGGGCGCTAATTCCCAATCATGCCCATTTGCTGCTAAGAACCGGAACCACCCCCATTGCCACAGTGATGCGGCGGCTTTTAACCGGTTATGCAGTCTCCTTTAACCGCAAATATCAACGGCACGGGCAGCTGTTTCAAAACCGCTACAAATCAATTTTATGCCAGGAAGACCGTTATTTAAATGAATTGATTCGCTATATTCATTTGAATCCGCTGCGAGCCCAGCTGGTATCGGATATGAAGGATTTGGATCGATACCCCTGGTGTGGGCATAGTGCGATCATGGGTAAAGCAGCCTGGGACTGGCAAAATATCGAATACGTATTAAAGCTGTTTGGGAGCAAAATCTTCAATGCACGCCGAAGCTATCGAGTGTTTGTTTCCAAAGGCATTGCTGAAGGCAGACGCTCCGATCTGACCGGGGGCGGGTTGATTCGCAGTTTGGGAGGCTGGAAGAAGGTGGAAGCGCTGCGCCGAATGGGCATTCGGTTTAAGTGTGATGAGCGTATTTTGGGTGACAGCGATTTTGTCGAGCAGGCACTCAAAGCAGTAGAAGATCGTTTGGAACGGCGCTATGCCCTTGCGTCCCGAGGATACGATTTTGACCGAGTCATTGCGCGGGTGGCGCAAGTATTGAAATTGAATGTTTCTGACGTGTTAAAGCGCAGCAAAGACACGCAAACAGTCAAAGCGCGCAGTTTGCTATGCTTCTGGGCCAATCGGGAACTGGGTATGACAACCGTTGAGATTTCACACCGCCTGAAGATGTCTCAGCCTGGGGTGAGCCGCGCGTCGATGCGCGGTGAAAAACTGGCTTTACAAAATGACTTTCAGCTTTAGGAAAGCATGTCAATAGGATTTGCATAAAATCATAGGATGTCCCCCTAGTTTACACGATTAGACATTTCTCATAGAAAGTGAAACAACCTGACCAGGGCTTTTAATGATCGGAGAATTTGATGGAAAAAACAGATGTCGTCATATTTAAACCCTATCCACTGGAGGTGGGTCAAAAGATTTTCATCGATGGCGGACCACGCAAAGGGGACTGGGAAGTTATCGGGATCAGCGACCGCAAGGTCAAACTGCGTTGTCCGATTTCGTTAAAGGAATTTGAATGGAATCGCTTCTGCTATTTTGCGGAAGCGCGTAGAGACGAACAGTGGCCGCATAAAGATTGATATTGGGTACTGGGTATTTGTTCACTGAGAATACTAGAAGTCATCTCAAAAAAGTCTTTTGTCCCCATCTCTGCGTTGGGCGCTCACTTCAAGTCCTCGAAATACCAACGTATTCCTCCGGCTTGAATTTCGCGGCCGCCTTGATATGGGACCAAAATCCTAATTTTGAGATGACCTCTAATAATGCTATGGTTAAAGATAAATGCAACAGAATCTAAAATTTTTAGAGGATAAGCTCAAAGAGTTGGATAATAAAATAGCGGAAGTCAACAAACGCATGCCGGCACATTCCGCCAAACCGCCGATTATGATGGAGCTGTTTGCGCTCGAGGATGAACGCGAAGAAGTTTTTAGAAAACTTCAACAAATTAAAAATGCTGAAACAAACAAATCCTGAAAAGCACCTAACTGAATAATCCTTACCCGGAGGCCATCGTGGATAAATTTAACTACCGGTCAATCGGAATCATACACTCACCGTTTAAGAGCCGTGAGGGCACGCCAATCCAGCCAATCGGAGCAACAGGCGTAAGGGCAAAAGTTGAAATTTTTCCGGAGTATGTGGAAGGACTCCAGGACCTGGAGGGATTTTCACATATTATTCTCCTGTATCATTTTCATCTCTCACAGCCCTACAAGTTGAAGGTAAAGCCATTTTTAGACGATGTGGAGCGTGGGCTGTTTGCGACGCGGGCCCCCGCCCGGCCCAATCCAATCGGCATATCGGTGGTGCGACTTATTCAAATTGAGCGCGCAACCCTTTCCGTTCAGGATATTGATATAATCGACCAGACACCGCTGCTGGATATTAAACCGTTTGTGCCGGATTTTGATGTGCGGCCGGTAAAAAGAATCGGGTGGCTTGAAAATAAATCTAAAAGTGCCGATCGGACAATAGATGATGGCAGGTTTATTGAATAATTATGCATGAAAAATACAATAGCAGTAAGATTTGCATAAAATCATAGGCGTCCCCCCCGTTAAGCATTAAGCAAGCGGGTTTAGAATGTATATATAGCTCCGACGGTGTTGAGAATGACTTTGTCTTTGAATTGGTTATAAAGCACATGTATGGCGTGAGAGCCCGTACAGTGACCCACAATGATCTTTTCGGGTTGAAACTTTCGCATATGTTGGATGATTTGCTTTAGCCTTTTTTCAGTTGCCTTGACCAGGTGCAGACCGCCCATAATGGCATATATCTTGTCTCTACCTGTTATTTTTTTGACCTGCCTTAATGTGTTGATAACGCCCCGGTGACTGCAGCCCAGCATAACCACAAGCCCCCTGCCGGTATCCAGAATGAGTGCCATATCATCGGCCAGCATATCGGGGATCTTATGGCCGTCTTTCTCAACAACAAAACCTGATGTCACAGACTCGAAATCTGTTACCAGCGGTATCTCTCCGGTGGTCATTAATCCAGGCACGATCTCCACCGGTTTTGCATCCAGGATTAATTTGACACTTCGTTTGACCAAATCATTTTGGTTAAGGGGGATGCCGATTTTGCGGTATTTTCCTTTGCTTTTTTTAAGCTTTCGCGAAAAGACAGCTGGGTGGGCAAACAGAGAAAAATTTGAATCGCAATCCAGCAGATGCTTCAAGCCGCCGGTATGATCGTAATGACCATGGCTCAGGACGACCGAATCAACATTTTTCATATCAATGCCAAGTACGCGCGCATTATTTTCTAAGGCAAGATACTGCCCGGTATCGAATAAGATGTTGCGGTCCTGGGTTTCGATTAAAAATGCGAGACCGTGCTCACCAATGAGTTTCCGGCTTCCGCCGATGGAGACTGTATTTTCGACAAGCGTCGTAATTTTAAAATTCATTGTAGAAGTTTCGACACCGCTTCAGCAACACTTACAAAAGTTTTGGTGACCGCTGAAGAAGTATGGGCCTCCTGATAGCAGGCACCTGAATCACCGCAGGCAACGACATTGGGATCAAACGGTATGCGGCCGAGAAAGCGGATGCCGGTTTCCCTGGCGGTTCTTTCACCGCCACCGGATCCAAAAAGATCAATCATTTCACCACAATGGGGGCAGCTCAAGCCGCTCATATTTTCGATAAGCCCGAAAATATCCATTTTTACGGTTTTGCAAAAGTTTATGGATTTGCGCACATCGGCCAATGCGACCTCCTGAGGCGTGGTCACAATGATGGCCTTTGCATCGGAGATCATTTGAGCCACTGTCAGCGGTTCATCGCCGGTACCCGGCGGACTGTCGATGACAAAAAAATCAAGTTCTCCCCAGTCGACATCACCGATAAATTGCCTGATAGCGGCATATTTCAGGGGCCCCCGCCAGATGATCGCATCGTCTTTGCCGGGGGTAAACGACTCAATTGAAATGGCGCTCAGATTCTCTGAGTATTTTATCGGGCTGAGCTTGTGATTCGAGTTGAGCTCCGGCATGCCCTCTATCCCCAGAATGCGCGGAACATCCGGGCCGTGCAAATCGACGTCCATAATGCCCACTTTGTGCCCGGCATTGGCCAGTGCAATAGATAGATTTACGGAGGTGCTCGTTTTACCGACACCGCCTTTGCCGCTCATGACAATGATTTTATTTTTTATTTTATCCAATGACTTCTTGATCGCCGCATCTTTTTCAGCCTCTGCCTTTTGGGGATCCGGCGGCATATTACCTTGAATTTCAACCATTTTGTTTGTCTCCTTTAAAAATCAACCCGATGAGTTGATTTTTAATCTTGTAATATTAGTGGTCTTGTAAAAAGTCAGAAAAACAATCTTTTACGAGAGTGTTTAGGATTCTAAAAAATTGATATAACGTCATATACGTTATACTAAACACAAAACACCAAACACTTGATGAATTCGACTTTTTACGAATTCATCAATATGCGATATAATTCATTTTGCTTGCACTTCGGGCATCGCCGGGGTCTTCCGGTTCCCTTTTCTTCTTCCCACATGTGGTTACAGCTTTTGCATTTGAAAATCCGGTTTTGATTAACGATGCGATAGTTGCCGCCTTCGACATTGATCGCTTTTCCATTGATCAAGGCATCGGCAATTGCCTTTCTGCCGTTCTGGATGATTCTTCCGAATGTGGCCCGTGAGACCCGCATGCAATGCCCGGCTTCTTCATGAGACATGCCGAGCAGGTCGGAGAGTCGAACGGCTTCAAGCTCATCAACGGTCAGACGCACCTCTTCCAGTTGCATCATGGGAATGCCCCGGGGTTTAAAATAACTGATTGCCGGATTAAAGGCGACCCGCCGGTCTTTTTGCGGCCGTACCATATGATTACTCCTTTATGAGAATATGCTCAAAAAGCTAAATTTAAGCGCTTACTTCGATGTTGTCAAGTTCTTTTGACAGGCACCCGCCTTCGCAAAAGCTACGGCGCCCCAGGCAGTGGCCTGTCCTACAAGTAGGATCGGTCACCGCGCCGACCTAAACTTCGGGTTCATTAACAGATAATTCAATCTTGTCAAATTTCGTTATGAATGCTGACAATTTTTTGTCTAAATTTCGGATCACTCGCCGCGCGCTATTTCATAATAATTTGTAATT
>Ga0255054_10000145_pt1 | contig 38519 bp, 34 predicted proteins | sample JV7_2_23_MG_FD_188634 | JGI IMG/M metagenome (GOLD analysis project Ga0255054, IMG submission 188634) | Seawater microbial communities from Jervis Inlet, British Columbia, Canada - JV7_2_23 | ecosystem: Environmental > Aquatic > Marine > Inlet | place: Canada: British Columbia | collected... | reverse complement strand
CACGTTGAAACGCCAGAAGTCGATCAGCTCGCAGGCGCTGTCGATCTCCGCCTGATGGGCCGTCTTGCTCTGACCCAACATCGTTGCCGCGTTCAGCGTCTGCCTCCGCGGTCCGGCGAGGAGGTCCGCGGCTCGCAGGAAGACTGCGGCTCGGTCCTCGAAGCTCCAGCTCGACCAGTCGCGCCATGCCTCGCTCGCCGCCTGAATCGCCATCTCGGCCTCCCGGGCACCAGCCCGGTGCCACGTGGCGAGCACATGCTTGTGGTCGTGGGGCATGACAGCCTCGACCGTGCCGCCGGTCCTCACTTCCTGGCCGCCGATGACCAGCGGTATCTCGATCTCCTCGGCCGCCATGGTGGCGAGCCGCGCCTTGAGCTCGTCGCGCTCCGGCGATCCGGGCGCGTAGCCCAGAATCGGCTCGTTCTCAGGTACCGGAGGTTTCGCGTCGGCCGCTATCGTCATTCTCGCCTCCTGGCGTGTAATTCGCTATATTGCAAAGTGTTATGGCCTGTTTGGCTTGTCTCGGGAACCCATGGTTGTTCTTTCTGTAGGGGACGGCACGTCGTTCCCGTCAGCTGGCAAAGCGGCATGATCCGCGAGTGGCTCGAACCCGACATGGGGCGGATCATCGGTACCCTACACAGGGTGGATAGAAGATGACAGACGGCATCGATTACCGCGAGCACTGGGAGCGAGGATTGACCTTCGATCGCTTCCTCTCGGAAGAGGTCGAGAAGAACCTCTCGCTCTGGGAGGGGATCTATCGGCGGGCCCGGACTCCGGAGTGGGTCGCACGCCGCTCCGCGGTCGTCGGCGGCCGCTGGAAGCTGTTGGTGCTCGCGGAGGACTGGTGCGGAGACGCCTCGAACACGGTCCCGGTGCTGGCCCGGTTCGCCGAGGATCTTCCCAACTTCGAGCTCAGGATCATCAAGCGCGATGAGAGCCTCGAGGTGATGGACCGGTTCCTGACGGACGGGACGCGCTCGATCCCGATGGCCATCATCCTGGACGAGGCTTTCGAGCCCGCGGGAGCGTGGGGTCCCAGACCGGCGGAGCTGCAGGAGTTCGTGATCGGCGAGAAGGCGAAGGGCGAGCGGCCGGCAAAGGAGATCTACGCCGACTCGCGGCGCTGGTACGCCCGCGACCGGGGCGAGGCCACGTTGCGGGAGCTTATCGACACCCTCACGACCGCGGTCGTAATGAGCTGAAGTGTCGCCCGGGTCCGGCCGCCGAACTGTCCGATGCGGCTCCCCCCGCCATAACTTGAGCGCATGGGTCGTAGTCCGGTCGAGCCTTCTCCGGGATAGCTTCCATGCCATGTCTCTTCGCCCTCGCGACGCTGATAGCGCCGCGGTTGATAATCGTCCTCCTCTGGCTGTTCACGAGCTGGTTCAACGGTCTGTTCGACACCGCGCTGTGGCCGGCCCTGGGCTTCGTCTTTCTCCCGACCTCCTTCCTCTGGTATACGGCCGTGCAGAATTGGAGCGGCGGCGAGTGGGGCGTCCTTCAGATCGTGTTGCTCGTCATCGCCCTGTCGATCGATGTCTCGCCCGCGGGAGGCCGCCGCCGATGAGATCCGAGCCGTCACCGGTCGCGCGCTGCAACATCGACCGATCGTCCATCCTGATCGGCTGCCTCCTCGTCCTGTTGGCCGGCCCCGCGACCGCCGGTGCCCAGACGCTGGAGAGCCAGCTCGAGGCGACGGCAGCCCGCTACGCCGAGGCTCGCGCGCAGCATCTGAACCTCATCTCTCCCCGGAACTTCGGGCGAGCGGCGGAGCAGCTGGCTCGGGCACAGCAGGATCACCGGCAGGGCGGCCGTATCGCAGAGATCCGGAAGAAGCTGCTCGAGTCCAACCAGGCGCTGGACCGCGCCGAGGAGCTGCGGGAGATCGGCGAGGTAATCATGCGGGGAACGCTCGCCGCCCGGGAACGGGCGCTCGCGGCCAACGCGCCCGATTTCGCGGCGGAGCAGTGGGGAGCCGCCGAGAAGAAGGCCCAGGACGCGGGCCGGAAGGTCGAGGACGGAAACCAAAACGACGCGCGCAGCCGTGCCTCGGAGGCGGAGTCTCTCTACGGCGAGGCCGAGCTCCAGGCGGTCCGGAACAGCGTGCTCGGCGAGGCCCGACGCCTCCGCGAGGGGGCGCTGGCCGCCCGGGCCGACGAGCGCGCCCCGCGGACCCTGGCCGGGGCCGACACGCTCATGGGGCGCGCCAACGCCTCTCTCGGCATAGATCCCAGCCAGCCCTCGGAGGCGAGGGAGCTGGCCACACGGGCCGCCGACGGATATGCCCATTCGACCTGGGTCGCCGTGCTCTCGGACAGCGTCAGAAGGCGCGAGGTGACCACGGAAACCGTCGTGCGCCGCCACGAGGCCGAGCTGATCGGGATCGCCGAGGCGCTCGGTCTGCAGGCCGGCTTCGCGCGGGGAAGCGGCCCGGTGGCGGCCGATGTCGTGGCGACGATCCTCAGCCTTCTGGAAGACCGCAGGCACCTCGAGACGACCCTGGCGGATCGTGAGGAGGAGATACGGCGCCTTCAGGCCCAGTCGGACTCGCTGGACCTCGAGCTGGCGCGCCTCGGCGAGCGGGAGGCCACGGTCTCGGCCGAGCTGAGAGAGCGTGAGCGACGTGAGCAGACCCTACGGGAGGTGCAGGCACTCTTCGACGACCAGGAAGCGGAGATCATCCTTGGGGTGGAGCAAGTGACGATCCGGCTGCTCGGACTCACCTTCGACTCCGGCTCCCACAAGATCCGGCCGGAGGACTACTCCCTCCTCACGAAAGTCCAGCAAGCGATCCGCGCGTTCTCCGAATCACTCATCACCGTCGAGGGGCACACCGATTCGCAGGGCAACGACGAGTTCAACCAGGCCTTGAGCGCACGGCGTGCGATCGCCGTCAGAGAATACGTCCTGGCGAACATGGCGATCAGCGCCGACAGGATTCGCGCTGTCGGCTACGGAGAGAGCCGACCGATAGCACGCAACGACACCGCTGCCGGGCGTGCTCAGAACCGGCGGATCGACGTGGTTCTGGAGCTTACCGACGCCTCATGACGACGTAGATCGCGGCGCCGGCGCCGAAGGCCTTCGCCCCTACTGCGAGGGAAAGGCCGATCCAGCGGCCGAGAGAGGCGGCCGTTCCCTCGGCTCCCTTGCGCCACGGGCGCCCGGCGTCGCGCTTCACGGATCGCCAGCGATGGCGCACATAGCCGCGCGCCGCGCGCGTCAGCACCGCCCTTCCCAAGCTTCGTGCCGCGCGGTTCACGATCCGCCTCCCGACACTCCGGCGACCGTATCCGAGCTACTCGACAGCCCCGCCCCCACGACGTCCTCGCCGCCGTCCACGCGGAGCACGTTACCGGTCATCCAGGCGGTCTCCGGGCGGGACAGGGCGACGAGACAGCGGGCGATGTCCTCCGGCGTGGTCAGCCTTCCGTGCGGGTTGATCTCACGGGCGATCTCGATCATCCGGTCGTGTCCCGGAATCTTCCTCAGTGCCGGCGTGTCCGTGACGCCCGCACGGATCGCGTTGGCCGTGATGCCGAGCGGCGCGAGCTCCAACGCCAGCTGACGGCAGTGAGACTCCAACGACGCCTTGGCCGCGGACACCGGGCCGTAGAAGGGGCTGACCCGATCACCTCCGGAGCTGGTCATCGCGTAGATCCGCCCACCGTCACCCATGAGCCCCCGCGACACGAGGCCCTGCGTCCAGTACACCAGCGAATGCGACATCACGTCGAGAGTCATGTCCATCTGCTTGGGCGTGATGACGGACTTGGGATTTCGGTCCACCAGCGGACGCAGCGTGCCGAAGGCGAGCGAGTGCAACAGGACTCGGACCGCTCCCGCTCCCTTCTCTTCGGCGATCTGGTCCAGCACGTCGGCCCGCTTCTCGGCGTCCGCGGCGTTCACGTTGAAGAAGAGAGCGCGACGCCCGAGGGCTTCGATCTCGGCAACGATCTCCTTCACGTGCTCGAGGCCCGCGCGACGGTCCAGATGGACCCCGTAGATGTCGAAGCCTGCCTCGGCCAGGGCGAGAGCTGACGCTTCGCCGAAGCCGCTCGAGGCTCCCAGGATAAGCGCCGACTTGTTTCCCTCGGCCACGTTCTCCTCCGTGTGATTCGTGTCTTCCGACCGGCGGCGTGAATCAATGTGCCGGGTTCCAGCGATCGGCGCACATCCGCCGCGTCTCTCCTACAACAGCAGGGCCGTGATCACGGTATAGAGCACGGCGGCGAGCGCGGCCGCCCAGATCGCCATCGGCAGCTGCGTGGTCACGTGGTCCATCAGATCACAACCCGTCGCCAGCGAGGAGAGAATCGTCGTGTCGGAGATCGGGGAGCACTGGTCGCCGAACGCGCCACCGCCGGTCACGGCGGCGAAGCTCAGCGCCAGATAGCCTGGATCGGGCGAGATGCTCCAGGCGAGCGGCATCGCGACGGGGAAGAGCACGGCGTACGTGCCCCACGACGTTCCGGTCGAGAACGCGATGAACATCGCGACCAGGAGGAGCAGCGCGGGCAGCGCCACCGGCGAAACGGCCTCTCCCAGCTCCGCCACCACGTAGGACGCCGTGCCGACGGCATCGGCCACGGACTTCAGCGTGACGGCGAGTGCGAGCACGATGGCGCCGATCGTCACGCCCTTACAGCCCGAGACGAAGCCGTCCATCACGTCTCGAAGCCGCATCCCCTTGGCCAGCGCCACCCCCATCGCCACGAGCACCGAGAGAACGAACGCCTCGGCGATCGGCAGCGCCGGGTCCCCACGCCTCCCGAGCACGAAGAACGTCCACAGGAACGGAACGATAGCCACGCCGAGAAGGGTCGCGATCGGCGCGAAGAAGTCGACCAGTCCGGGCGAGTAGCCGGCCGGGGGCCTCACGACGGTCAACTCCTCCGACGAGAGAGGCTCGGCGCGCTCGTCATCCAGCCGACCTGTCTCGCGAGCCCGCCGGCGCGCTTCCGTCATTCGCCGCCCCGGCAGGAAGGGAAGTCGCTTGAGGCTGAAGAGCAGGGTGAAGAGGATCACCAGGATCGCATAGAAGTTGAACGGGAGAGCGCGGAAGAAGAAGGCGATGGCCTGCTCCTGCGTGGCGAGCACCGGCACTGTTCCGGCCACCAACCCGGCGACGTAGATCGGCCAGACGTTGAAGGGGATCATGGTGGCCACGGGTGACCCCGTCGTATCCACGATGAAGGAGAACTCCTCGTGGGAGATCCGGTTCCGGTCCGCTATCGGCCGAACGGTCGTGCCGGTGAGCACCGTGCTGATGGTGCCTCCCTGGTGAAAGACCAGGCCCATCAGCCAGGCGAAGACCATCGCGGACCTCGGTCCGGTGACGATCTTCCCGCCGGCCCACTCCGCGAAACGGAGCGCACCGCCGGTTCGCGTCCAGAGTCCGACAAGCCCGCCCAGACACCATAGGTAGACGAGGAGGATGAGGCCGAACTCCGGTGACCCGACCGATGGAATGAGAAACTCCTGGACGATGTTGAGGCGCCCGCTGATCACCCCGCCCAATGCGATGCCGACGAAGAGCGCGGCCACGACATCCCGGAGAGCGAACGCGAGCACCACCGCCACGATCGGTGGCGCCAGGGACCAGACCCCGTAGTGTTCGCCCGAATACGGGAACCGGCCCGCCAGCCAGACGCCGGTGAAGAGAACGGCCACGCCGATGGCCACGCCGAGCCAACGTGCCCTGCCTGTCGAATCGTTCATGCTCACCGCGCTTCAAGGACCCAACGGCCACTCGTCCGCGCAAGCTTGCGGGCAGGCGCCCGGCAGCGGCAAGGCGCGCTTCACGAGCGGGGGCCAGAGACGCAGCCGAAGCCCTCGGGGCCGCCTTCGGGTTTTCAAAAAAGTCGCTGATGCCGCATGGATTCGGTCCCGTATTGAACCTCGTCAAATGCGGCGTCATCTCTTCCTTTCAAGGCCATCGCGCCCCTCGGCGTACGATCGCGCACTGAGTAATCCACGACGAGAGCCGAGTTTTCGACATTTTATCAAGGTGTTGTGATTACGACACTTACGTGATCAAGCCCGGTTCAATCACCGGAGAGTGTGGGTTGCTTTGGGAAAACCGACCGTGGTATAGTTGATCGCCTTCAGGAACCACCGCCACCGCTGGTCAGGCGGGGCGGGTCAAAAAAAGCGACATACTTGTAATTCTTCACTTTTTACCGATGGAGATGCTGCGCCGCATGAAGGCTACTCGACCCGTTGAACTCGTGGTGAATCTACCGGAGGGGCTGGTGGACGAGGTGGAGGAGGTGGGCCAAACGGACCCGGAATTCTTGAGTGACGTCATCGTGTACGGACTCTGTCGCCGTACGATCTTCGAGGAGCTTCAGCGCACCCGCCGCAGCGACGTAAGCTTCACCGGCAGCCGGTAGGCCGTCGCCGCGGCCCGCGCGGCCGAGGCTTCCCAGTCCCGCCCGGACGGACCGGCTCCGCCGGTCGAGGTCCAGCCAACAGGCGGTCCACGGAGTCGCCAGCTTGACACTCCCGGGGCGTGTGCCCCTATTTTTGTGGATGGGTGCATCCCCCTGAACCCGCGAACTCTGGGAGGACCCGTCCTCTTGAGCCACGATCCGGTCGGTGGCGCCGAACGAGCCGCGGGCCTGAATTCCAGCGACGGAATCGACGAAGTGCTTCGGGCGAAGTACCTGGACTTCTGCTCCGCCCGCCTCACCGAGGTGTTTCTTTCGCTCTCCGAAGAGAGGATCTACCGACTCGTCGAAGAGGCGGCGCGCGAAGCCAATCTCCAGGTCGGCACTCTGAACTTCCAGACGATGGTCCGGCTGGTCACGAACAAGCTGGAGCAGAGCGTCCCGCTACCGGACCTGCAGACGTGGGCTCGGGAATACACCGCCGATCCGGCCCGCTTCGATGAGCACCTCATGGGTCTCTGGAAGGATCTCGTCGGTGGATCGGCCGCGAGAGACGCGGAAGAAGACTCCTCGAAGGACTGAGCCCTCATTCCGAGTGGTGGCGTCGCCCGGGGCCACCGACGATCTCGCCGGCCAGCGTCCACAGTATCTTGATTCCGGCGCGAACCGAACCCTGCACGGAACCGGATACCTTGGAGGTCCCGGCGGTGCGGGCATGGAAATCCACCGGCACCCCGACCACCCGGCATCCGCTCCTGAGGGCCCTCACCTGCATCTGGACGTACCAGCCGTAATCCGGATCATCGAGCTCGAGGCGGCGAAGACAGGAGAACCGGATCGCGCGGAACGGACCAAGATCGCGCACACCGCTGCCGTAGACCCGGCGCAGCACGCTCGTGACGAAGGCGTTTCCCATTCGGGCGTGCAGACGGACTCCCGGGCCCCCGGGATTCGACCGTCGCTCGCCGACGACGAGATCCGCCTCATCCCTGAGAATCGGGGCGACGAGGCTCCCGATCTGGGAGGGTGCGAGGAAGTCGTCGGCATCCACGAAGACGAGAACCTCGGGGGGCTCTCCCGCAGCGACGAGCTCGCGGATGCCGGCCAGACAGGCCCGGCCGTAGCCGGGAGTCGGCTCACGCGTCACGGCGACGCCACGCTCGACCGCGATCCGTGCGGTGTCGTCCGTGGAGCCGTTGTCGACGACGATCACGAGATCGACACCGGCGGCGGAGAGCCGGTCGAGGAGATCGGGAAGACAGTCGGCCTCGTTGCGGGCCGGAACGAGGACCGCGACGCCCTTCACGGACTGCGCTCACAGGGATGGCCGGTGTGAGCGAGATCCGTCTCGCTTCCGGGTCCGACGGTCGGCGGCCGAGCGTGTCGCCGCTGCTCCCGGGCGCTCTGTGCCTCGCCTTCGTGCTCGCGATCGCTTGGCTTCCCGGAGCGAGCGGGACGCCGTGGCCCTCCATGGGCCTGTGGGCGGCCGCCTTCGGCGCCTACGTCGGCGCGGCCCTCGCCCATGGGCGCCGGCCGCTGGGTCGCCGCAGCGTGTGGACGCTGGCGATCGTCGGCCGGCTCGCGCTCCTGCCGCTGGAGCCGCATTTCTCCGACGACATCTACCGGTACCTGTGGGACGGGTGGGTACAGGCTCATGGGGTGAATCCCTACCTTTACGCGCCGGATGCCGCCGCCCTCGAGCCGCTGCGCACCGGCTGGCACGCACTCATCAATCATCCATCCGTATCGACGATCTATCCCCCGGGCGCCCAGCTCGTGTTCTGGGCACTGGCGCTGCTGGGCCCGTCGGTGATCCTCTTCAAGGTGACCTGGGTCGCCGCGGACCTCGGCGTCGGCTGGGTTCTCGATCGCCTGACGTCACGGCGAGGCGAACCGCCGGGGCTAGCTCCGCTGCTGTATCTCTGGTCGCCGCTCGTTCTCGTGGAGGTCGCCTGGAGCGGCCACCTGGAGCCGCTCGGAATCCTCCCGATGATGGCCGCGCTGCTCTTTCTCGGGCGTCGCAACGACCCGGGAGAAAGCAATGGGATACCATCCCTGCGGTCGGCGACGTTGGGCGGAGCCCTACTCGGGCTCGGAGCCGCCATCAAGCTCGCTCCCGCCGCCGCGGTCCCCGCCGCGGCGCGGAGACGAGCCGCCGCGGCTGTGGGGTTCGGGACTTTCATCCTGCTCTCCCTACCCTACGTGGAATCCGGATTGTCGCTCTTCCGGGGCCTGTTCACGTACGCGGAGCACTGGGAGGCCAACGCCGGCGTCTTCCGTGCGCTCGCGGCCGTTCTCGGCGCGGACGCCGTCAAAGCGCTCGGCGCCGCCGGCATCGTCGGCTGCGCTCTCTTCGCAGCCTGGCGTCGCTGGAGCGTCGAGCGGGCCCTGTACTGGACGATCGGGATCGCGCTCATCCTCTCGCCCACGATCCACCCGTGGTACGTGATCTGGATCCTGCCGCTCGCGGCGCTACGCGGCGGCCGTGCCTGGCTGCTGCTCAGCGGCGCTGTCTTCATGGCATACTGGGGGCTCGACGCCTACCAGGCGACGGGAAGCTGGCCGGAACCGTTCTTCGTCCGCCTGGCGATCCATGGGCCCTTCCTGGCTCTCCTGGGCATCGAAACGATCTCCGCGAAGCGCCGCCCACGTCGTGGCGATGTAGCCGGCCGCGAAAAGACCGGTGAGGAGGGCCGGCGCGGGGGCGCCGTTGCCGACAAGAAGGACGGCCGCGACTCCGAGAGATAGGCCGGCCACGGCGCGCCAGGCCGCCGGCGCCACGTGGGGGGCGGCCCGGTAGCGCCGCACCGGACGCTCGCCCTTCTTCGGCGTCCGCACGAACGGCGTGTCTCCGCCCAGAGCCCCGCGCGCCACCGCCCAGGTGAGCGGCACGCCCAGTCCGACGCCGAGAGCGAGAGCCTCCACGATCCGCCGCGGCAGCTCACGCAGCGGAACGCTACGAAGGAGGCCCGCCAACGCCGCGAACGCCACGAACGGCAGTGTGGCCGCGGAGACGCCCAGCACGTGCAGCCAGGCAGGAAGCCAATCCCGCCCTGCTCCAGAGAACGCAAGGACGCTCAGCGCCGCAGCGAGGAGCAGCGTTACGGGGTGGACGACATGGCCGAGCAGGTGGGCCGTAGCCTCTGCCTTGATCGCCAGGCCGTGCGGGCTCCGCCAGATGCTCGGAAGAAGGAGACGCGCGGTTTGGACGGCGCCCTGGGCCCAACGTTCCTGCTGGACCTCTACGGCGCGCATCTCCGCCGGCAGCTCGCTCGCAACTTGTACGTCATTCAGAAAAACGAAGCGCCAGCCGGCCAGCTGCGCCCTGTAGCTCAGATCGAGGTCTTCGGTCAGCGTTGTCGCCCGCCAGCCTCCCGCATCCTCCACACACGCGCGCCTCCACATCCCGGCCGTGCCGTTGAAGTTGAAGAACAACCCGGAGCGGAAGCGGGCCTCGTGCTCGATCTGGAAGTGAGCGTCCAGCAGAAGGGCCTGCGCGCGTGTGAGCCAGTTGTCGCTCTCGTTCAGGTAGCTCCACGCCGCCTGCACCATGCCCACCCGGGCATCGGTGAACGGCGGAATGAGCCGTCGCAACAGATCGGGCTCCGGGACGAAATCCGCGTCAAGAGCGAGGAGGAAATCTCCCTGGGCCCGCCGGAGTCCGTTGGAGAGAGCTCCGGCCTTGTAACCGACTCGCGTGCCCCTTCGAATGTGTTCGATGCGTCTTCCGCGGCGTCGCCAAGCGGCCACTCGAGCCGCGGCGATGGCGCTCGTCTCGTCCGTTGAATCGTCGAGCAGCTGGATCTCGAGACGATCGCTCGGATAGTCTAGGGAGCACGCCGCGTCGATCAGCCGGCCGACAACGTTCGCCTCGTTGTAGACGGGCAGCTGCACGGTGACGCGGGGCAGCTCGCCGATCCAGCACTCCGGCACGGCTAACGTCGGCTTCCGTAGCCGGCGCCAGAGGACCACCACCCGGTGCGCCCCGAAGGGCAGGAGAAGAAGCAGAACCAGCGCGTACGCGAGCGAGGCGGCGCCTACCGCGTGGCTCAGCGCTTCGTTCATCGGGGTGTACTCAGGAGGTTCCTCCGATCATTCGGCGGTGAACACCCCTTGGCCCGACGGACCGCCAGGTCGCGGTCGCTGGCCTTCCGGGCTCCACACTTGCGCATCTGCATGGCGGCCAACATATGGAGCATTCTCGTAGGCACGCGACTCCGAGGCCGGCTCCCCGGGTCGACTCACCGTGCAATGTGGAGATTGTGAAATGCGCCGAGCGCTCGTCCTGAGTGCGGTCTGCCTGTCCGTACTCGTCCCCGGCGTCGCATCCGGACAGGATCAGCCAGAGATCAAGATCGAGACCAAGGACGTGGACCTCGCCTTTCACGGTCGGCTTCAGATGCACGGGTGGTCCAGCAGCTGCTCAGGCTTCGTTCCCGGCCTCCCCGGCAACGATCCGGACGATGCGTGCGAGGAGGGGGCTCCACCCTTCGACCTGTTTATGCGCCGGGCCTTCGCAACCGTCGAGGCAGAGATCGCAGACTTCCTGGACATCAAGCTCCAGTTCGATTTCGCCGGTTTCGACGACGTCGCCATGAAGGATACCTTTGCGCGGCTGAACTTCTTTCCGGCTCTGAAGCTGCGCTTCGGCAACATGAAGCGACCGTTCGACGGCTTTCAGCTTACGAGCGATACGAAGATGATCGTCGTCGAGCGGGACCTGGACATACCGGGCATCCCCTCGCTCCGCGCTCTCTCCCTGGACGAGCTGACGACTCGATTCCGAGCCTCGGACCGGGACATCGGCATCGAGCTCAGCGGAGACATCGCGGGCGGCCGCATATCCTATTGGGCCGGCTACTTCGCGGGCGAGCAGATCCAGGAGGCGCTGGACACCCTGCCGAACGCCGACAGCCGAGGGCAGTGGATCGCCCGGGCCCAGGCCAATCTTCAGGTCGGAAGTATGCCGTTGGATATCGCGGTGGCCGGCGCCGTGACCGATCGCCCGTTCGTCACCGACGATGGGGTCACGTTCACCGGCAAGTACTTCACGAATCTCGAGGCCTGGGTCCAGCTGGGCGGCTTCAACGAGGGGCTGCTCTTCCAGGGCGGGTACGTCTACGGGCAGAACCCGTTCGAGAACCGCCAGGGCGACATCCTCGACTTCCTGCCCACGGACGATTTCGCCCAGGCCCAAACGTTCCAGGTCCAGAGCGGCTACCGGTTCATCACGAGACCGAAGGACTATACGGGCTCCTACGCCAAGCGTCCGATTGAAGCCATCCAGCCGATCTTCCGGGTCACCTGGGCGGACCCGAATACGGACATCGCAAGAGACGACAACTGGGGACTCACGCCTGGCATACAGATCTTCTTTTACGGCCGCAACAAGCTCGCCCTGAACTACGACATCGCCCTGTTCTCGGACGACACCTCGTCGGCCAGCTCCTTCAAGATGCTGCTCGCGGGTTACTTCTGATCCAATTCTCTTCTAGCTAACGGGTGCCCCCATGAGCCGTTTCGTCTCGCGATTGAAGCACGAGCTACTTGGGGTCATCCCTCCCGCGGTGTTCTTCTTCATCACCTTTCAAGTGATCGCTCTTACGCGCGCGCTCATGCTGCAAAAGTACGGCATCCAAGTGTCAACGTTCGTGACCGCCAGCATCGGAGCGCTGGTTGTCGCCAAGGTAGTTTTGATCGCGGACCTTCTCCCTTTTGTCAATCGCTTCCCCGATAAACCTCTTATCTATAACGTCGTGTGGAAGACGGCGATCTACCTGGTCGCTGCCTTCCTCGTCCGCTATGTCGAGCATCTGATTCCCTTTGTTCGTGAATACGGCGATCTGGCCGTGGCCAATCGCCATCTACTTGATGAGGTCGTCTGGCCACACTTCTGGGCCGTTCAGATTTGGCTGCTGGTTCTCTTCTTTGTGTACGGCGCTTCGCGGGAACTCGTCCGAATCCTCGGACGCGAACGAGTGCGTTCCATGTTTCTTGGCCCTCGCAGGTCGCGCGCCGACTAACAAGCCCCGTCAGCTTCCCGCTACGACGGCCGGCGCAAAAGCGACCGCGGTTCGCCAAAAGGCGGAGACGTCGTTGCGGGCCGCCCCTCGGACTTCAATAATTCCTGGATGTCACTCGACGCCTGGCTGACCCTCGGCCTCCTCATCATCGTCCTCGTCCTTCTGCTGGGGACCAAGCTGCCGCCCGCCGCGGTCTTCGTGGGTGCGCTCACCGCGAGCATCACGCTGAACCTCGCCCCGGTAAGCGCCAGCCTGGCCGGGTTCTCGAACGAAGGCGTCCTGACGGTCGGCGCACTCTACATGGTCGCAGCAGGCATGTACTCCACCGGCGCGATGACCCTGATCGGCGGCTGGCTCATCGGCCGGCCGAAGAGCGAGCGGGAAGTACAGCTACGGGTTCTTCCGCCGGTGGCGATCGGAAGCGCCTTCCTCAACAACACGCCGCTCGTCGCCATGATGATCCCCGTCATCCGGGATGTCTGCCGATCCAGGGGCCTGGCCGCCTCGAAGCTCTTCATTCCCCTCAGCTACGCCTCCATCCTCGGCGGCACCACCACGCTGATCGGAACGTCGGTCAACCTGATCATCGGAGGATTGGTCCTCGACCAGCTCGCCCGTGGGGTTTCGGGCGGACCCTCGATGCGAGAGCTCCAGATGTTCGACCCCGCCTGGGTCGCCGGGCCGGCCGCCGTGGCCGGAATCATCTTCATCATCATGGCCGGCAAGTGGCTCCTGCCAGACCGTAGGGCCGCGGCGGAGGCGCGAACCGCAGGGCGCAGGTACGGGGCCGAGTTCGTGATCACGAAGGCGTCACCGCTCGTCGGGCAGACCCTCGAGGAGGCCGGCCTGTTGGAGCCGGTGAGCCTCGAGCTGCGTGGCCTGTGGCGGACGGACGGCAGGCCGGTCGAGCTCACCCCTGACGCGCAGCTGCGGGAGGGCGACGTAGCGGCGGTCGTGGCCGACATCGACCTGCTTCCCGACATCTGGACCGCCCTCGGCGTCCGGCCGCTCAAGACCGGCCACCCGATGGAAACGCCGCGACATACGCACAGTCTGGTGGAGGTCGTGGTCTCGCCGCAGAGCGCCGTGATCGGACGGAAGGTATCCGAGCTGCCGCTGCCGGACAGCCCCTACCAGGTCACGCTGGTCGGCGTGTCGCGCGCCGGGAGGCCGGTCGAGGGACGGCTGGACGATGTGAGGCTGCAGGTTGGAGACAACGCGGTCCTCGAGGTCGACGACACCTTCTTCTACGTGGCGCGCAGCGGGGAGGATTTCTCGCTGGTCAAGCCGCTGGAGGGGTACCGAATCCAGCGCTGGCATCGAGCGGTCCTGGCGTCCGTGATCGTCGCGGCGATGGTGACGGTCGTCACCCTGGGGTGGATGAGCATGCTGAATGCGGGTCTGCTCGCCGCGGGCGCCCTGCTGCTCACCGGCTGCATGAGCCTTCGGGCCGCCGCCCGCAGCATCGACTTCGCGACGCTCATCGTGCTGGCGGCCGCCATCGGCGTCGCGGCCGCGGTGAGCCACAGCGGTCTCGCAGATGCAATCGCCGCGGCCTTGGGGTCGATCGGGGCCAGCAACCCCTACATCGCCCTCGCGGCGGTCTTCGTGGGACATGCGATCATGGGCAATCTGATCACGACGGCCGCCTCCGCCGTCTTCATGTTCCCGATCGCCGTGGCGCTGGCCGGTTCCCTCGGCGTGAGCTTCATGCCGTTCGCAATCACCCTCATGACCGGCATGATCGGGGCGACCATCACGCCAGCCGCGTACCAGACGAACCTCATGGTCTACGGTCCGGGCGGATACAGCGCCTCGGACTTCCTGCGGCTCGGACTGCCGCTCACGTTGCTCGTGGGAATCATCAACATGATCCTCGCGCCTCTCGCGTTTCCCTTCTAGCTCGGCTCCGGCGGGGTCATTCCGCCGGCTCCCATGAGGCGTCGGGGCTGTACTCCGTCATGGCGCGGGCCAGCTCTTCCGTTCGCTCTCCAAGGTCCTTCTCGTAGACGATCCCGTCCTTGTTGACCACGAATGTCATGATTCCGCTGTCGCCGTACTCGGCGGGGTAGGCCACGAGAGCAAAACCGCCCACCATGTCGCCGTTCTGAACGTAGCTCTTGGCACCGCCGGGGACGGCCTCACCCTGCGCCGTCAGGATGCGAAAGTAGTAGCCGTGGAACGGCCTCGGCCCTCCTTCGCCCTCCGCGTATCCCGCAGCTTCCGCCTCAGCGGCGAGGTCGCCCAGCGGGCTCCGTCGCACGCCCGGCGTCGCACGCCAGTAGAGGCCGTCGTGCTCCCCCTCACGGCTGGTCATCCGCTGGGCGTAAAGCCCGGCCGGCCGGTCGTCATGGGGCCGGCTCGCGTAGATTTTCTGCGCTCGAACGTACGTTAGGCAGGTCTCGATCACTCGCAGCTCGTGGCGGCCGATTCGGCGGGCGAGGACCTCCTCTTTTCCCGCGGCGATGTCGAACCGCCAACCCTCCTGGTCCTGCACCAGAGGGACCGGGAACGGCCACTCCTCGTAACCGATGACCAGGACTCGCTCCCCGGTTTCGGTCTCCTCCAGATTCCACCGTTGTCGGAGCGCGAGCGTGACGACCTCCCGCTGGTTTCGGTCGCTGACCGAGTCTCCAGAGGAAAGGAGGTCCTCTGCACCCTGCCCGAACAGGGCCTGCAGAGCCTCTGTATCGTCGGTCTCCCCCGCTTCGGTCAGGGCCTCGACGGCTTCCTCCGGGCTCGCGAAGGTTCTCGCGCCTCGACCATCCTCGGAAGCTCCCGAGCACCCCGAAGCCCACAACGGCGCCCCTGCGAGTACCGTGCGCGACACTGCCCGGACAAGCCAACCAACTCGAATCATCCGCATCGTTCCATCCTCTCCTAGCGGCGCCGACCGCCGCCCCTAGAACGGCTCATGCTGCTGCGTCCGCGGGACGAGGCCGCCCGCGAGGCGCTCCCGCTCTGATAGCCCGAAAAGGCGCTCGAGCCGGTTCCGCTTCGCCCGCCGGAGCCCTGCGTCCCCCCCATGCTGTATCCACGCGACCCGTAGTTCCCGGTAGAGGCCGTGGAGGACCCGGTGCGAGCTGTGCTCGACCCTCGCGCCTCTCCAGTTCGAGCCGAGGTGGCTGCGGCCTCGCCGCCGCGTGCCTGGGCGGTCGAGGTGCCCTCCTGCCGAGCAGTCTGTCGCTCGGATGTGCCCTCTTGCCGAGCCGTCTGCCGCTCCGAGGCTCCCTCAGGGCGATCCTCTCGCCGTTCCTCCCGGTCACCGGCATTGTCCTCTCGATGATCCTGCCAGTCCTCTCTCGCGTCCTCGCGGTGGTCGTAGTAGTCGTCCCATGCATCATTGTACATGTAAATTCCGCCGGGATACCCGTAGGGACCGTAGTAGTAATCGTTGGCCACCGCACCGATGATCACGCCAGCGGTGAACCCGACGAGCGCGGCCGCGGCCTCGTCGCCCGAATCATCTTCCACGATGACGGTTGTCGGGGGAGTCGTGTACACGACCACAGGATCGTACTGCGGAACGTAGATGATTTCCGGATTGGCGGGCTCGATGACGATCACCTCTTGCCCGCTTTCCGTGGTCTGCGTGCCCACCTTCTGCTGCGACGTGCTCTGCAGGTTGCCGGCCGCCATCGCCTGCGCGCGCAAGCGCTGGATGCCGTCGAACACGGCAGATCTATCCTTCGCGAACGCTTCGCCGAGCTGCCGCGTCCACTCGAGATCCTGTCCCATCATCTGAACGACCTGCGGGAAGGCGGAGAGGGCGATGAAGCTCGGGTCGAAGCCTTCGGCCTGGGCCGCTTCCTGAATCGCGCCACCCTCGAGCGCCGAGTTGGCGGCGAGCCATTCGTTCAGCTCACCCACCTGAAACGGGCTGTCGGCACACATCAGGATCTGGGCGAGCAGGGCGTCCGGATAAAGGGCGACGCGAGCCAGTAGCTGGTCCAGCGTCTCCGGCGGGGCCTCGGCCTGCTGGTCGACGGTCTCCGGCTGGGTCTCTGCGTGGGCGAGTGACGGTGGTGTGGCCTCGGCCGCGCTCGGCCAGCTGCTCGCCACGACACTCACGACGAGGATGACGAGTTGCATCTTGCTCTTCATGGCAAGGACCCCTCTCGTGGCAGAGACACCTTCTTCGTACACATACCGCCTTGGAAACATACCGCCGTATAGGTACTGCTGCCGATCCCCGGGGCCGCCGCAGGCGTGATCGCCCGGGCTTCCGTGAAAGGCACCAGGTACCCTAAGATCGACAAGCTGAATGAGAAGGCCGCAGGTTAGTCTCCACCCGGCCCGGCGCGCTTCAGCACCCTCGACAACACGACGTATCCGAACACGCCGGAGAGCAGCGAGCCCACGAGGATCCCGAACTTCGCCTCATCGGCCATTACGCCGCGGAAGGCGAGCTCGCTGATGAACAGCGACATGGTGAAGCCAACGCCGGCCAGGCAGCTGACGCCATACATCATGGGCCAACCTACGCCTTCCGGCAGGGCCGCCCGTCCGCTCTTCACCGCCAGCCAGAGAGCCGACATCACGCCGAGCTGCTTGCCGAGGAAGAGGCCGAGAATCACTCCGATGGTGATCGGGTCCAGGGGAAAGGCGACAACCTCCGAGTTCAGCGCCACGCCGGCGTTGAACAGGGCGAAGAGCGGCAGAATCAGGAAGGCCTGCACCGGGTGGAGGAAGTGCTCGAGCGCGATCCCGGATGGAATCATGTCTCCGGTCGCGTGGTGGACGCGTTCCAGCCCTTCCATCTGGCTCGGCTCGATAAGCATGCTCTCGCGCGTGAGCTCGTCTTCCTCGAGCGATTCCAGCGCGCGGCCGGCCCGGCGCATCCGCTCCAGGAACTCCTTCGGCTCCATGCGCGCCCGCACCGGCACGGCGAACGCTACGAGGATGCCGGCCACCGTGGCGTGGACCCCCGATGCGAAAACCGCGGCCCAGACGCCGAGCCCGAGCAAGATATAGATCCCCGGGCGCCGCAGGTGGATGCGGTTCACGGCGACAAGCAGCAGGAAGAGGATCACCGCAACGGCGAGCGCGGCGATCCGCACCTGCTCCGAGTAGAAGATCGCGATCACGAGCACCGCTCCGATATCGTCGGCGATGGCGAGCGCGGTCAGGAAGACCTTGAGCCCGATAGGGACCCGGCTGCCGAACAGCGACAGGATGCCGAGCGAGAAAGCGATATCCGTCGCCATCGGCACGCCCCAGCCTCGTGCCGCCTCCGTGCCGGCGTTGAACGCCAGATAGATGACGGCTGGCACGATCATGCCGCCTATCGCGGCCGATACCGGCCCAAAGGCCGCCCGAAAGGACGACAGCTGCCCAACCAGAAGCTCGCGCTTTATCTCCAGACCGACGACGAAGAAGAACAGCACCATGAGGCCGTCGTTGATCCAGTGCTGGAGCGAGAGCGCGAAAGTCGCCCCGCCAAGGGAGACGCCGAAGGTCGTGTGGAGGAGATCGAAGTAGGAGGAAGCCCACGGCGAGTTGGCCCAGACGAGCGCCAGGACGGTGGCGGCCAGGAGAACCAGGCTCCCCGAGGCCTGTGACTGGAAGAAGCGCTGGAACGCCGACGGGTGCCGCTTGGACATAGCGGGCACCATAGGCGGCCGGTATGGCCCCGTCAATCGGGATCAGAACTGCCTGTCCGATCTGTCCCCCGCGACGGGTCTTCCCTCCATTGTTCCCGCGCTTCGGCCAGCACATCTTCCTACAGGCGTTGCAGCTACGGCCTGGCTCGACTTGAGACGCGACGTGCGGTGGCCGGGCCGAAAAAGCCTGTCGTCCAGGAGGCACAGACCATGATCGCAGCCGCGGCGCTGGTGGTTCAGCCGGAATCCGGGCATGTCGACCCGTTCTCCTTCGTGATGCTGGAGCTCGCTATCCTCGTGCTCCTCGCCGTGACGGGGCGTTGGATCGCCGGGCGGATCAACCAGCCTCCCGTCCTCGGCGAGCTGGGGATCGGCATGATCGCCGGCAACATCGGCTACTGGCTGGGGATCCCATTCTTCGTGCTGATCATGCACATGGGCGACGCCGGGCAGATTATTACGGAGGCCATGCAGACGAACGTCGGCATCGGCCAGATGGCTAGTGATCTGGCCGTGGCGGACCAGGTCAGCCCGGCGCTCGCAGATCTACTCACGGGGCCTAACGCGAAGCGAATGATCATCATGGGTACCGCCGTGTGGATCTTTTCCAATCTCGGCGTGCTCCTCCTCATGTTCATGGTCGGGCTCGGAACGAGCGTCTCCGAGATGAAGGCCGTCGGCGGGCGGGCTACGATCGTGGCGATCGTGGGGGTCCTCGCCTCCTTCGCGGCCGGGTACTTCGGCGGACGTCTCGCGCTTCCAGGGGCAGGCCAAAGTGTTCATCTGTTTCTCGGGGTCATCCTCTGCGCCACCAGCGTCGGAATCAGCGCCAGGGTCTTTCAGAGCCTTCACCAAGATCAGTCCCGCGACGCCAAGATCGTGTTCGGCGCCTCCGTGATTGATGACGTCGCGAGCATCGTCGTCCTGGCGGTCGTCGTGGGCATCGTGACTACGGGCCGCGTCGAGGTTCTCTCGGTGATGAAGATCCTCGTCCTCGCCACGCTGTTCCTCGGCGGGTTGATGTTGTTCGGTGAGCGCGTCGTCGGCCGGATCGTGTCTGGGCTCGAGGCGTTGGAGCATGCTCACGCCAAGCTTCTGGTTCCCCTGGTTCTGCTGTTTCTGTTCGCGTGGCTGGCGAACCTCCTTCAGCTCGCGACCATCACGGGGGCGTTCGGCGCCGGTCTAGTCATAGGCGACCAGTTCTTCGGCGAGGAGTCCGACGTCACGATCGAGAGCCTCATGCAGCCGTTGGAAGCCGTGTTCGCGCCCTTGTTCTTCGTGGTGATGGGGCTCCAGGTGAATCTCAGCACACTGGCGGAGCCCTCGGTGTTGACGGCGGCCTTGGTCATGACGCTCGCCGCGGTGGTGGGGAAGGCGGCAGCTGGGTGGTCGGCTGGCGGGGAGTGCGATCGCCTCACTGTGGGACTGGGAATGATCCCGCGCGGCGAAGAAGCGCTCTTGTTCGCGAGCATCGGGATCGGCCTCGGAGTGTTGACCGGCGGTCTGTTCTCGGCCGTCGTGATCATGGTGATGCTGACTGCCTTGCTGGCACCGCTGGGGCTCAAGCGGGCGATCGTCCGACAGCAGAAACCCCGACCGGAACCCTAGAGCCTCAGCTGCACGAAGAAGATGAACTGGCCGTCGGAGAGATCGGGGGTGGGCGGCGAATCGTGGAGGCCTATCGCATACTGCATCTCGAACCGGAAGTGGTACAGGTAGTAGAGGTTCGCTCCGATCAACAGGTAGTCGCGGTCCTCGCCGCCGATCGGGTCGAAGGTGTCGTAGCGGAGCAACCCCTCCACGAACCCGCTCAGAAACCGGTATCCGCCCTCCACGTACCCGCCCTGGGCCACGAGCTTCTCGGCGTCGGCGACCTGGAGAGGATCGAGCTCGGCCCTTAGAAACTCGGCGTCGACGAAGAAGCCCCGATAGCTGGTGGAGAGGTCGAGCCCCCAGAGGAAGCGGTCGCCGCGGAACTCGGAGAGCTCTTCGTGCAGCGCGGGCGCACCGCCCATCCGAGCGAGATCCACCGCGCTGTCCCTCGAGAAGGCCGCGTTGCCGCCCACCTGAATCACGAACTCATCACGGAAGCCCACCGGGCCCACGTTGTTGAATTGAAGGCGTCCCGAGTAGAGGAACGAGTTGTTGTCGTTCCCGAGCGACTTCCCGTTTCCGTTGAACAGACCCACCCCGTATTCGAGCCGCTCCTCGAGGAAGGTCCCCGAGAGGCCGGCCCCGACCTGCCGCCCCGGCGCGATCGCGGTGACGGCCTGGGCCCGGCTCTCGAACTTGATGTCGGGCCTCCAGATGAGCTCCTCGAGGCTGAAGGGCGCCTTGTAGAGACCGACGTCGAAATGCAGCTCCGGCATGAACGTCACGGCGAGCGCGACGTCCAGGAACTCGATCTCCTTGTCGATGGCCCGCGGCTCGAGGCCCGCGTGGACGATGTACTCGAGAATGGAGCCGAAGCCGCCCATGACTCCGAGGCGGGCATCGAAGAGGTCGAAGCCGGTGTTCCGCGGTGAGTCCTCCGGCTCCACGCGGAGGCCGGCCCGCACCAGTCCGATCGGATCGATCCGGAGCTTCGGGGGCTCCCTCGTGCCGGCGTCCTCCTGCCCCTCCCCGGCTTCCTGGGCCAGGAGGTCGGCTCCGACGCCCGCCGTCGCGAGCATCAGCAGGGCCGCCAGGGCCGGCGTGGCGAGCTTGTGCGGCCTCACGTGCCATCCCCGCGCGTGGAGTCGGTGGAATCGTCCTCTCGATCCGCCGACTCCCCGGCTGAACCGACATCCGAGACTCCGACGTCGGCTGCACGGACGTCGGCCAGGAGCCAACGCGAGGCTGGAGTGGACATCGCGGCGTTGATCCAGAAGTGCGCGAGGATGGCCGGAAAAAGGCTTCCTGTCCAGAGAATCGGGACCGCGAGGACCATCCCGAGACCGGCCGAGCGGAGAATCCCGTTCACGCGCTGGTAGCCGTGCGCGAGACCGAAGGAGATCGACGTCAGCGCGGCGGCTCCCCACTGCTGACCGGTCCAGTCCACGAGGACATGCAGAGCGAACCCGCGATAGATGTACTCCTCGCATACGGCGCCTATTCCCGCCAGCAGAAGGAAGGCGCGACGCTCGGTGCTGCTGCGGGGGAGGAGGAGACGCAGCAGTGGGCTCTCCTCCAGGCCCGCGCGGCGCCCGATCAGGCCGCTCAGCCAAGCAATGCCGAGGCCGGCCGCCGCAGCCGCCAGACCCCAGCCGAGCTCCACGGCGGGCTGGTCCACCGTCCATCCCAGCTGTTCGGGTGTGATGGCCTGCCAGGCGGCGACCATTGCCGTGAGACCCGCGATCAGGAGAAGGGTAAGAGCGGCAGACAGATAGAGCGCCGGCCGGGCGGCATCGATGGCCTCCACGTGCTCCTCCAGCCGCGAATTCCGGGCGGCCATCAGCGGGAGGCCGACGAGCAGGAAAAGGGTGAAGCCGCGAGCGACAGCGCCGGAGAGCATGGAAGTCGAATAGGGGAATGCGTGGAGCCACGCAAGTTGACATGCATTTCGGAGCATCGGACGTTGCTCCGATGAAGCTGAACCTCGCCATCTGTCAGTTCCGTCCGGTCAAGGCGGACGTCGAAGCGAGCCTGGCCGAGGCGACCCGGGTTTTCGAGCGCCTGGAGGCCATGACGCCGCGGCCCGACATGTTGGTGTTCCCGGAAACCGCTCTCACCGGCTATTTCCTCGAAGGCGGCGTGCGGGAGCACGCGATGACGGCGGAGCGCATGCTCGAGAGGCTGAACGCGCTGTATCTGTCCGGCGCCGCTCGCCCCGCCGACGCACCGCTCGAGGTCGTGATCGGCTTCTTCGAGCTTTACCGCGACCGCGTCTACAACTCAGCGCTCTGTGCCAGGTTGGGCGAGGATCCGGCCATCCTTCATGTCCACAGAAAGGTGTTTCTGCCCACGTACGGCGTCTTCCAGGAGGAGCGCTTCGTGGACCCGGGCCACACGGTCCGAGCGTTCGACACGAGTTGGGGACGTGCCGCGATCCTCATCTGCGAGGACGTCTTCCATTCCCTCTCGAGCACGCTGGCGGCTCTGGACGGCGCACAGCTGATCCTGGTTCCCAGCGCTTCGCCAGCCCGCGGCTTCGAGCCGGGACCCGGCGTGCCGGGCAACGTCGTGCGGTGGGACCGCGTCCTGCGGACGATCGCCGAGGAGCACGGGGTCTTCGTCGCAGCGGTTCAGATCCTCGGCTTCGAGGGGGGTAAGGGCTTCCCGGGAGGCTCGGTCGTCTTCGGGCCAAAGGGTGAGGCGATCGCACGTGCTCCCCTGTGGGAGGAGGCGCTCCTCGGGATGCGCCTGGACCTGCGCGAGATCTCGGCGGCACGCGTCGGAGCGCCGCTGCTGGCCGATCTGGAGCGAGCGCTGCCGGGCTTGCTTCAGCACCTCCCGAGAGCGACGGAGGACGAGTGATCCTGACCGGAGGGGCATCATGAGCGGAGAGCGTGAGGACGTGATCGAGATACCGGACGCGGTTCATTCGCCCGACGTCTCGCCCTCCCCGAGTCCTGACGATCTCTCCCCGCTGGCGATCGACACGAAGCTCGTCGAGCGGTGGCTCGTCGAGTTCCTACGCAGCGAGATTGGGCGCCGCCGCTTCGAGTACGTGGTCGTCGGCCTCTCGGGCGGCGTCGACTCCTCCGTGACCGCCACTCTATGCCGGCACGCGCTCGGAGCCGACGCCGTGAAGGGCTTCCTCCTTCCCTACCGAACGTCGAGCCGGGAAAGCCGCGATCACGCCCTCCTTCTCGCCGACGGCCTCGGGATCGAGACGAGAGAGATCGACATCACGGATGCCGTGGACGGATACGCAGAGCGGTTCGAGGCCGGGCTGAGCGATCACCGGCGCGGGAACGTCGCCGCGAGGCAGCGGATGATCGTGCTCTTCGATCAGGCGGCGAAGCTGGAAGCCCTTCCGGTCGGAACGGGCAACAAGTCCGAGCGGCTGCTCGGCTACTTCACCTGGCACGCCGACGACACGCCGCCGATCAACCCGCTCGGCGACCTGTTCAAGGTGCAGGTGTGGGAGCTCGCGAGGGCGCTTGGCATCCCCGAGGAGATCGTGGAGAAGCCGGCAAGCGCCGACCTGATCCACGGACAGACGGACGAGGAGGACCTGGGAGTCAGTTACGGGGAGGCGGACCTCATCCTTCATCATCTCCTGAGCGGCTACCCGGCCGACCAGCTTGCGGAGTTCGGGTTCGATGCCGGCAAGATCGACGTCGTCCGGGGGCGCCTGGAGGGCACCCACTGGAAGCGACACCTGCCCACGGTTCCGATGCTCTCCTCGACGGCGATCGGCGAATGGTATCTGCGCCCGGTCGACTACTGAGTGGCTGTGTTCGTGCGAGAGGTGCGTGAGAGGAACCGGGAACGAAAAAGCCGCCGGTCGTCCCGGCGGCTCCAATACCCCCTAGGGGAATCGAACCCCTGTCTCCTGGCTGAGAACCAGGTATCCTAGGCCACTAGACGAAGGGGGCGTGGTGGTCGAGTTCGCAATCCTACGACCGGCGGCGTCACTGTCAACCCCGGCCGTATCGACAGGTTCCGCATGAGTTGGGAGTACCTTCACCAGATCAGTCAGCCGTTCTCGGTCGTGTTCGCTCTTGCCGGCGTTGGTGCCGGCCTCATCGGGTGGATCACCGACCGGGAAGCACTGGAGCGATACGCCGTCGTCTCGCTGTTCCTGGCCGGCATCTTCTCGATCCCCGCCTTCGTGACCGGGCTGGCGGCGGCCGATGTCGAGGAGGCACGCACCTTCGTGGGAGAATCACCGATAATGACTCATCGCCTCTGGTCCATCTGGGCGACCGTGCTACTCGTCATCTCCGCCACGTTTGCCGGTTTCTCACTTCTTCAGGCGAGTGACCGGAGGCTTCGGCGGTTCGTGATCGCCGTCTCGGTGCTGTCGGCCGTCGTCGTCGCGTATGCCGGCTGGCTGGGCCTGTTGATCCATCACGGCGATGCGGGCGACGCGCAGTCTCGTCGCGCGGGTGTGGCCTCCGTCGCCGGCTTCGCCGCCGCTGGCTTCAGCGCCACCCGGCTCATCGCGGCTGAGGTCGAACCCGGGTTCGCCGTGGCGGCCGGCCCGACTTCTCCCGGCGACACGACCTCCGACGAGGCTCGACGGATCCACCGCGACGCCATCGTCGTCGACGGGCACAACGACCTTCCCTGGAGGATCCGCCAGCAGGCGGCTCTGGACGTGGCACGCATGGGCATCGGGACCGGACGCCCCGATGGACAAACCGACATCCCGCGGCTCCGGGAGGGCGGCGTGGATGTCCAGTTCTGGGCCGCCTACGTCGAGACGGACTACATCGGGGATGGCGCCACCGCCGTCGCCCTCGAGCAGATCGACCTCATCAAGCGACTGGCCGCGGCCTATCCGGCCGATCTCGAGATGGCGTACTCGACGACGGACATCGAGCGTATCGTCGGAGAGGGCAAGATCGCCTCGTTGATCGGGATCGAGGGCGGACACGCGATCTCCAACTCGCTCCCCGTGCTCCGTGAGCTCTACCGCGCCGGCGCCCGCTACATGACGCTCACCCACTCCAAGACCCTGGCCTGGGCGGACGCCGCGGGTGACACGGCGGTGCACGGCGGCCTCACAGGCTTCGGTCGAGAGGTGGTAGGCGAGATGAACCGCCTGGGCATGCTCGTCGACCTCTCGCACGTGACGGATGAGGCGATGCGTGACGCGCTCGAGACGGCGAGGGCGCCGGTCATCTACTCCCACTCCTCGGCGCGGGCCATCGCGGACCACCCGCGAAACGTGCCCGACGATGTGCTCCGCCTCGTGGCCAAGAACAGGGGAGTCGTGATGGTGAATTTCTTCTCGGGCTTCATCGTCCCTGAGTCCGCGCGGAAGATCCAGGAGATCTTCCAGGTGCAGGAGCGACTCCGCGAGGAGCATGAGGACGACGCCACCTTTCGGGAGGCGTTCACGGCCTGGATGTTCGAGAACATCGCGCCCGGAGACGTCGAGCTCGTGGCGGATCACATCGAACACATCATCCGGGTGGCGGGAATCGACCACGTCGGGCTGGGATCGGACTTCGACGGGATATCGGTCGTGCCGCGAGGGCTGGAGGACGTCTCCAAGTTCCCGGAGATCACGGCGGTTCTCCTGGAGCGGGGCTACTCGGAGGCGGAGCTTCGGAAGATCCTCGGCGGCAACCTCCTCCGCGTCTTCCGCGAGACCGAGGAGGCGGCGGCCAGGCTGCAGAGATCGGTGCCGCCGGGCTACTCCAGGCTACCGTTCTCCGGCCTGGAGCCTTAGCCTCCGAGTCGCGTCTTCAGCGCCCGTGCCTCGGCCGCGGGCTCGAACCCTTCGTCGGCCTCCGCCCATACCTCCAGCGCCGCATCCACCTGCTCCAGCGCCGCCTCGCGATCGCCCGCCTCTTCCTTGACCAGCGCCAGCTCGAGCAAAGCCTCGGCGTCGGCCGGCCGAACCTTGAGCGTGCCGGCCAGACTCGCCGCGGCCTCGTCCAAGCGACCGAGTTTCCGCTCGCAGCGTCCGATCTTCGTGTGCAGGCCGGCTCGCGCAGGGTCCAGCGCCAGAGCGGCCGAGTATTTCTCGAGGCCCGACTCGCAATCGCCCTCCAGCTCGCTGAGCCGTCCTTCCGCCTCGAGCGCGAGCGTGCGGAGGTGCTCGAAGCCCAGCGCCGCGATCATCTGATTCAAGGCCGTAACGGCTTCGCTCAGCCGCTCGGCGTCTTCGAGCTCGCTGAAGACGACGACTGCACCGAGCGAGCCGAGGACGTCCAAGGGCGGCTCGAGCGATCCCTGCAGCGTGGCCAGAGAATCCAACGCCGCCTCGGGTTCGCCAGCTCGTACGAATAGATCGAGCGATACGAGTCGGTCCACAGCCGTCTGGACCGGCGGATGAGTGCTGCGCTGCAACGTCTCGTTCCGTCGAGCCCGGTACTCGATCGCTTTGCGGACCTGGCCACGCCAATCGTGGAATTGCTGTAGGCCCTCGAGGACCGCCGCGCGCTGTTCGGAGGTACTCGCCGCCTCGAGGGCTTCGTCATAGCGAGCTTCGGCCTCCGGCATCCGGCCCGTAGTGTGCTCCAGGCTGCCCAGCGCGATCAGCGACTCTACGCTCCCGGGATCGACCAACAGTGCTCGCTCGTAGTTGGCGCGGGCCTGCTCGTGCTCTCCGAGCTGTCGGTACAGATTCCCGACGACGCGAAAGGAACGTTCGCTGTCGGGGAATCGCTCCACGTACCGGCTGTAGTAGTCGAGCGCGCTCTCGAACTCTCCCATCGACTCGTAGAGGCCGCCGATCGCCTGAAGCACGTCGTACTGCGAGGCATCCAGCTCGAGGATCTTCTCGTACTCGCCGATCGCCGCCGGGCGATCGTTCTGTAGCGCGAGGAGCTGTGCGAGACTGGAGTGCCCCTCGACGTCGTCCGGAAACAGCTCCGTCTGCATCCGGGCGACCGCCACCGCCTTCTCTATGTCCTGCCGGACGAGGTGGTAATAGTTGATCTTGGCCGCGAAGCGGTCGCGCTCGGCGAGCCGATAGTCGTGCTCGACCGCCGCCTTCACGGCCTCCTGGCCCTCGGGGCCGCGATTTGCGAGAAGTAAAACGACGTAAGCCATCATATGGGCGTAGGCGAACGATGGGTCTTCTTCCCTGGCGCTGTTCAGCGAGCGGATCGCCCTCTCCCAATCGCCGTCGAAGACGACGGCATGGTAGCCCGCGACATAGCCCCGGAAAGCCGCACTCGAGGCCGTTATGAGCTCGGCTACGGGCAGGTCCGTGGATTCCTCCACGTGTTGATCCGGAATCTCCAGGTCCCGCTTCAGCCGGAGCGAAAGCGAGTCGGCCATGGCAAAAGGATCGGTCCCGGAGACGGAGGCTTCCGAGACCAGGCGGCCACGTGCCGCATCGTACAGGGAGGTCTCGACGACGATATCCCCTTCCGCTTCGCCGATCGTCCCGGTGAGGAAGTAGTTCCTGTGTGTCTCCTTGGCGATCTCCCTCTGCAGGGCGAGTGGCACATCCACGCCCGCCGTGTAGCCGGCTTCACGCAACCGCTCGGCAAAATAGGCGGCGTGCTGAACGTCGAAGAAGATGTCCTGCCGGAGATCGTGGTAGATCGCCAGCGGCATTCCGTGCTGCAGCCAGCCCAGCGAGGTGTCCGCCGAGACGTTGTCGAACGGGAACAGGGCGACGTTGCGCCGAAACTCGGACTTCGGCACGACGCGCTCGATTTCGTTGCCCTCCTCATCGGCGACGACGACGGTGGTCGTCGCGGCACCCAGGTCCCTGCCCTGAAACACGCCGAACAAGACGATGCCGGCGAGGGCCAGGTTCAGAGGAATGCCGATCTTCTCGACCCGGGTCCAGGAGTCCCGCCCGGGCGCACCATGGAACCAGGCCAGGAGCAGGACGCTGGGAGCCATCAGGGCCAGCAGCGCGAACGCGAAGTCCACGAGGTAGGGAGACAGGACGTACCGGTTCACCGCAAAGTCCGCGAACTCGAGCACGGCCCAGGACGCGATGAGATAGGCGCCGAGGATCTGTGGGATGCGCCGCCTGAACAGCTCGGTCGTGAAACCCGCCATCTTCCTCCCCCCTGTCTAGCTGGACACCATCAACGCGAGACGGTTGCCGCCTCCGCCATCAACGCCTCGATCTCGTCGGGATCGCGCGGCGCGTTGGACAGCAGCTCATATCCCGTCTCGGTGACCAGCACGTCGTCCTCGACCCTCACTCCGATGCCCTCATCGGCAAGGTAGATCCCCGGCTCCACCGTCAGGACCATCCCCGGCGCCAGCTTCACCGAGTAGTCGCCCACATCGTGCACGTCCATGCCGAGCCAGTGGCTCACGCCGTGCGGGAATTGGTCGTTGCAGCTCTTTGGCCCGCACTTCTCCGCGCCATGCTCCTGGAGGTAGAGCCGCGCCGCCCGCTCGACGTCCATCAGGGTGTTGCCTGGCTTGACCGCCGCGAGGGCCTCCTCCTGGGCTCCGAGCACGAGGTCGTAGATCTCGCGCTGCCGGCTCGTGAATCGTCCCGAGACGGGGATCGTCCGGGTCACGTCCGCGGAGTAATAGCTGTACTCCGCGCCGATATCCATGACGACCAGGTCCCCATCCTCCATCCGGCGGCGGCTCTTGTCGTAGTGGAGCACGACCGAGTTCGGTCCTGCGCCGACGATGCTCGGGAAGCCGACTCGCTCGGCACCGCCGCGGCGGAAGTTGTACTCGATCACGGCCTCGAGCTCGTACTCGTACATGCCGGGTCGCGCGGTCCTCAAGGCGGCCACGTGGGCGCCGTCGGTGATCTCGATCGCACGCCGGAGCATCTCGATCTCGAAGTCATCCTTGACCTGCCTCAGCCGTGCGAGCGCCGGCTCCAGGTCCAGGACCTCCGCCTGACTCTCGAAAAGCAGCGTCTGGATATGCGGATCGTGCCGGCTGTGGGGGTTCAGCGGTGCGTAGATGGCCTTGACGCCGGTGTCCTGTTTGAGGGATTCGACCGCTGTTTCCTCGAAGTCCGAGATGGCCCGCACATCCACGATCCCCGAGAGCTTGGACGCGTCCTGGAAGGAGGGCTTCGGCCCGGTCCACAGCTCCTCCGCCGGCTTCCGCTCGGGAATGAAGAGGATCTCGGCCCGTACCTCACCGCCGGCAGAGATCAGGACCAGCCAGGAGTCCGGCACCTCCAGCCCGGTCAGGTAGAGGAAATTGTTGTCCTGCCGGAAGTCGGAGTCCTGCGGGTAGTCGCCCTCGATGCTCTTGGTCGTCGCCGACGGAACCAGAATGACGCCGTCGCCCACTTCCTCGGCCAGTCGGGCCCGTCGGGCCGCCGTGGATGCGGCGGGCGCGAGGCGGATCGGTTCACCAGGAGCCGAAACGGCGATCGTGGATTCAGTGGATGGAACCGAGCCCTCTGCCCAGGACGGCTCTGCCTGCTGGGCCGTTGCCACTGACAGCTGGGAGGCCAGCAGGAATCCGAACGCCGCGGCAGATGCGGCGTGCGCGGCCACTTGCCGCACGGGTCGCTCAGGTCGCATGGGCCGCTCAGGTCGCGAGCCAAGTCGCACGCCGGACCGGCTCAAGGGCCAGCTCATCTGGCTCACAGGAGGGACACCAGGCCGTAGAAGACCAGGGTCGCGGCCATCATGGCCACGCCCGGGCCGAGGACCTTCGGGCCTCTCATGCCGGCCAGGAGGGCGAAGAATCCGCCCACGACCAGAGACGTCGCCAGCAGGATGATGAGCACCATCTATGAGCTCCTTCCTCGATTTCCGATTCTTCCGTTTCCGGTGATAAGGCTACCCGCGAAGCCCCACCGAGTCCCGCGGAGTCCCTTCTCCCGACAGGCCTTGGGCCCGCCGCGTCTTGCTGTCTCAGCTCGGTCCGAATCTGGCCGAACCCTCGCCCGCCGTCGAGCCTCGTCGTTGCAGCTGCACGAGCTCCGACATCCCGGCGCGGCGCGCGATCTCCTGGCCGGCCGGCGTGGCGGCGAGCCCGCCGAGCGCCGTCTCCCTGTAGCGAACATCCATCTTTCGGCCCACCTCCCCCATCACGTCGATCACCTCGTCGGCCGGGATCGGAAACTCCAGGCCGGCCGAAGGCCGCCGACGATAGCCCGCTTCGTCCCGTGGCCCTCGCCGGTCATCGAAAAGCTCCCGTGCAGACCGATCCGCGCCCGCTCCGGCGTCCCGCCCAGGATGGCCTGAGCCAGCAGACCCAATCGGCAGGCACCGGCGGTGTGCGAGCTGGAAGGACCGACCATCGTCGGCCCGAGGATATCGAAGAGCCTAGCCATGGTCGGAAAGATGACGCTCCGGCTGGGGATCCGGGTCGCCCGGCTCAGGAGCCAAGCCAAGGCGTTCAAGCTCGCTCTGCCCGAATTCCTCCATTCGCGCCTCGAACGCCCTCCCGAAGCCGCCCTCCACCTCCGCCACGACATCTTCCCAGGAAACGGCAAGCCCTTCGCTCTCCAGGCTCGTCATGCTCACACCCGGGATTCCGCACGGGATGATTGACGAGAACGGTCCGAGCGCCGCCTCCCGCACGTTCAGCGCGAAGCCGTGCCAGGTGACCCAGCGGCTCACGTGGACGCCGATCGACGCGATCTTCCGCAGGCTCCCGGCCGCGATCCGATCACGCACGACCCGATCATGCACGGCGCCGACCGAGGCTTCGGCCTCGTCGTCCCGCACTTCCGGCCGGCCGAGGCGATCAAGGCCGCTTCCCTCTCCCACCCAAACGCCGGTGTGGTCGCCGACGCGAAAGCCGCGGACTCCAAGCGGCGCGAGAGCGAGGATCAGCGCCTCCTCGAGCGTCCGCACATACCAGTGGAGATCCTTCCGATAACCGTCGAGATCGAGGATCGGGTAGCCGACGAGCTGGCCGGGGCCGTGGTAGGTGATGTCTCCGCCACGTTCGACCTCGAGCTGCGGAATCTCGTTCGGGCTCAGGCTCGCGCTCCCGGCAGGGCTCCCCGTGCCGGGAGCCGAGGCCGTCGCCCCGCGGCCGAGCGTCAGGACAGGCTCGTGCTCGAGAAGCAGCAGAAGGTCGGTCGCGAGGCGGCCCTCGATCCGTGCCCGCGCCAGTCTTCGCTGCCAATCCAGGCCCTCCTCGTATGGCAGGAGGTCCGGCAGCCGGACGACGCCGACACGGCGGCTCGACTCACCGGTCATGAGCTGCTCGGGAAGGCGACTTCGTCCGGCACGGTGTCCGCGCGCCCTCTACTCGTACAGCTGTACATGTAGAGGGCACATGATGGGGATAGGCAGAGACCGTAGAGGTAAAGCTATGCGGTAAAGGCCGCCTACACACTGCGCTGTCAGGCATGGAGACTCAGACGTGAATCGCGCGGCCGAGCGTCACGAGGGCGGCTTCCATCACGGCCTCGGCCATGCTCGGGTGCGCGTGCGCGTGCGCCGCCACCTCGTCGAGCGTGGCCTCCAGCATCCGGGCGACCCCCGCTTCGGCGATCAGCTCGCTCACGTTGTGGCCGATCATGTGGACGCCGAGAATCTCTCCGTATTTGGCGTCGGCGACGATCTTGATGAAGCCCTCGTTGTGCCCCGCCGTCAGAGCCCGGCCATGCGCGCCGAGCGGGAATTTGCCGACCTTCACGTCGTGGCCCGCTTCTGCCGCCGCGGGCTCGCTCAGCCCGATGCTCGCGATCTCGGGGTGGCAGTAGCCCACGCTGGGGATGTTGTCGTATCGCATTGGGTGCGGGTTCGCGTCCGCGATGTCCTCGGCCGCCACGATGCCCTCGTGCGAGCCCTTGTGGGCGAGCATCGGTTGGCCGGCCACGTCGCCCACAGCGTAGACCGTCTCAGCGCTGGTCCTGCAGTACTCATCGATCGAGATGAAGCCGTCCGCCACCTGTACGCCGGCCTCCTCGAGGCCCAGGCCCTCCGTTACCGGCTGGCGCCCCACCGCCATCAGAACAAGGTCGGTCTCGATCCGCTCTTCGCCCTTGGAGGACTCCACGGTGAGCACCATCGGGCTCGAGTCGCGCTCCAGCGCCTTCACCATCGTCCCCGTTCGGACCTCCATGCCCCGCTTCTTGAAGGAACGGGCCAGCGTCTTGCCGATCTCAGGATCCTCGAGGGGAACGAGCGTGTCGAGCGCCTCCACGACCGTGACGTCGACCCCGAACGCGTTGAAGACGTCGGCGAACTCCACTCCCACGTGGCCAGCTCCCACGACCAAAAGTCGCTCCGGCAACTCTCGGAGCTCCAGGGCCTCCCGGCTCCCAATCACCTTCTCGCCGTCCAGCTCGAAACCGGGGAGCGTTTTCATCACGGCGCCTGTCGCGATGATCACGTGACGCGCGTCCAGAACGCGCGATTCGCCCCCCGGTTCCGTCGGATCGACGACCACGTCGCGCTCCGCGGTCAGGCGTCCGTGACCGAAGACGGACTCCACACCATTCTTCTTGAACAGGTAGCCGATGCCGCCGCTGAGCTTCTCGCTGATCGCCCGGCTCCGATCGACCGCCGCGCTCATGTCGTACTCGACGTCGACGGGTCGGACGCCGAACTCCGCGCCCTGCGACTTGAGCGTCTGGGCGAGGGCGGCGCTCTCCAGCAGAGCCTTGGCCGGGATGCATCCCCAGTTGAGGCATGTGCCGCCGAGGCCGCCCTCGTAGCCGTTTGCCTCGACGCAGGCGGTCTTCAGCCCAAGCTGAGCGGCGCGGATGGCGGCCACGTAGCCGCCCGGTCCGGCCCCTATCACCACGACGTTGTACCATTCAGACATCCAGTCGCCTCACTCGTTCCGGCCCGCGGGCCTGGCGTGCTTCGCTAGTTGGCAGGTGCTTGCTGCCGGGCCCATATCCAAGCGCGGTTACAGGACCATCGCCAACGGGTTCTCCAGCATCTCCTTGAACGTCGCCAAGAACGCCGATCCGATCGCACCGTCGACGACCCTGTGGTCGCACGACATCGTCACTCGCATCCGGCGGCGGACGGTGATCTCGCCTCCCTGGACCACCGGCTTCTCCTGGGTCATACCCACCGCCAGGATCGCCGCTTCCGGAGGGTTGATTACCGCCGTGAACTCGTCGATCCCGAACATCCCGAGATTGCTGACCGAGAAGGTCGCGCCCTGATACTCCTCCGGGAGGAGCTTGCGAGCCCTGGCGCGCTCGATCAGGTCGGCGGACTCCATCGAGATCCGCCGAAGCCCTTTTCTATCCGCATCGCGCAAGACGGGCGTGATGAGGCCACCGTCTACAGCCACGGCGATACCGATGTCGACGCGGCCATGGAACTGGATGGCGTCCACGTCCCAGGAAGCGTTGACCTGCGGATGACGCACGAGCGCTTCGGCCGCCGTCTTCAGAAGGATGTCGTTGACGCCGATCTTGAAGCCCTCCGCCCTCGCGTTCAGCTCGGAGCGCATGTCGAGAGCCCGCTCCATGTCGACCTCGATCGTCAGATAGAAGTGCGGAACGGGGCCGATCGACTCCGCCAGCCGCCTGGCGATCGCCTTTCGCATCTGGCTCGCTTCGACCCGCTCGTCCCGCAGACGCGGCTCCGCAGCAGGCTCTGACGCGCCGACCGCCCCGGCAGGAGCGGCCATGGCCACTTCGATGTCCGCCTTCACGATTCGGCCCCCGGGGCCCGATCCAGCGATCGTCCCGAGCTCGATGCCCTTCTCCGCCGCCATCTTTCGCGCCACGGGAGACGCTCGGACGCGCCCACCTTCCGCCTCAGGCCCGCTTTCCGCCGGCGGGGCCGCGGCCGCGGTCTCTTCTGGGACCCTTGCCGCTACCTCTGCCGTCTCATCGCTCGCAGCTGCCTCAGAGCCCGCGACGGCAGTCTCGTCCTTGGCCACCTTCTCGTCGGGGGCGTCAGATGGCTCCTCTGCCACCTCGACGGCCGGTTCCGCCTCAGCCTCGCTCAGGAGGGATTCGATATCCTCCTCAGGCCCGGCGATGATCCCGATCAGCGTGCCGACCGGCACCGTCGCGCCCGCCTGGACGACGATCTTTCGCAGGACGCCGGCTCCCATCGCCTCCACGTCCATGTTCGCCTTGTCGGTCTCGATCTCGGCCACGATGTCGCCCTGGGCGACCGGATCACCCTCCGAGATCTTCCACTCGATCAGCTTGCCCTCCTCCATCGTCGGGCTGAGCTGGGCCATGACGACCTTCGTCGCCACGCTAGACCTCGTCCTTTCCAGAAGCGGACTTTGCCGGATTATCTGTGTCCATATATATAGACGGCCGATAGTATATCATTATGAGATATAGCAGACGTCGCGCGCCGCGGTGCGGATGTTCTCGGCCGATGGCAGCACCAGCTTCTCCAGGTTGCGGGCGTAGGGCATCGGCACGTCCAGTCCGGTCACCCGTGCGATCGGGGCGTCCAGGGCGTCGAATGCCTCGCGCTGAATGTCGTCCACGATCTGGGCCCCGATGTTGGCGACAGGCCATCCTTCCTCGACGATCACCGCCCGGTTCGTCTTCCGGACCGAGGCGAGCACCGTCGGCACGTCGACGGGGCGCACCGAGCGCAGGTCGACCACCTCGGCCTCGACCTCGTCCTCTGCCGCCAGTGTCTCGGCGGCTCGCAGCGCCTCATGCACCATCTTCCCGTAGGCGACGATCGTCACGTCGTTCCCCTGCCGCTTCAGGTCCGCCGAGCCGATCGGCACCAGGATCTCTTCGTCCTCGGGCACCTCGCCCTTCACATTGTAGAGGAGCTCGCCCTCGATAAAGACGACGGGGTCATTGTCCCTGACCGCCGACTTCAGGAGTCCCTTTGCATCGTACGGTGTGGCGGGCGAGCAGACCTTGAGGCCCGGCACGTAGGCGAACCAGGCCTCGGGCGACTGTGAGTGCTGGGCGGCCAGCATCAGCGCCGCTCCCCCGGGGCCCCGGAAGACGATCGGAACGTTGTACTGCCCGCCAGACATCTGGTAGAGCTTCGCCGCGCTGTTGATGACCTGATCGATCGCCAGCAGGGCGAAGTTCCAGGTCATGAACTCCACGATAGGCCTCAAGCCGACCATCGCCGCGCCCACGCCGAGACCCGCGAACCCCAGCTCCGCGATCGGCGCATCCCTCACGCGCCACTCCCCGAACTCCGCCAAGAGGTTCTTGGAGACCTTGTAAGCCCCGTCGTACTCGGCGACCTCTTCTCCGATGAGGAAGACGCTCTCGTCCCGGGCCATCTCCTCCCGGAGGGCCTCGTTGAGGGCCTCGCGGTAGGTGATCACCGCCATGAGTCCCTCCGGTCCAGGCCGTGGGGATACTCGTCCGAGTAGACGAGGTCGTAGATGTGGCTCTCATCCGGGCGGGGGCTGGCCTCGGCGAACTCGGCCGACTCCTCGACCTCCTCGATCACGGCCCGGTCCATCTCCTCGTACTCCTCGGAGGTCATCGCGCCGGCCTCGATCAGGCTATCGCAGAGGGAGAGGATCGGGTCGTCCTCCCTCCATTCCTCGACCTCCTCGCGGGCCCGGTAGGTACCATGCGAGGGATCGGCCATCGAATGCCCCATGAAGCGGTAGGTGATGGCCTCGATGAGGGAGGGACGCTTCTCCTCCCGGGCGATCCGGACGGCCTCGTCGATGGCGGCCCGCACCTTCAGGACGTCCATGCCGTCGACCTGCGCGGAGGCCGTTCCCTCGTACGAACAGGCGCGGTCCACCAGCTGCGAGATCGCGGCCGATCGCTGGATGCCGGTGCCCATCCCGTAGGCGTTGTTCTCGATGATCCAGATGACCGGCAGCTCCCACTTGGCGGCCATGTTGAGGGCCTCGTGGAAGGCGCCGATGTTCACCGCCGCATCCCCGAAGAAGCAGAGGCAGACCTGATCGCCGCCCCGGTACCTGATCGCGTAGCCGACGCCGGCAGCGATCGGCAGGTGCGAACCGACGATCGCGTGCCCCCCCATGAAGTTCACGGAGCGGTCGAAGAGGTGCATCGAGCCGCCCATCCCCTTCGAGCACCCGTCCGCCCGCCCGTAGAGCTCGGCCATGACGGCTCGGGCGGAGATGCCGCGCACGAGCGCGTGTGCGTGCTCCCGGTAGGCGGAGATCACGTAGTCGTCCTGGCGCAGCGCCGAGATGGCGCCCGCCGCTACCGCCTCCTGCCCGACATAGAGGTGCAGAAACCCGCCGATCTTGCCCAACTGGTACGACTCGGCGGCTTTCTCCTCGAAGCGCCTGGCCAAAACCATCAGCCGCAGCAGCTCCCTCAGCTCGACCGGCTCCAGGCCGAGCAAGTCGGGCTGATCCGCCGCATTGGACCCCGAGTCAGGCTGCTCCACCGCGTCGAGCCGCGAGGGTGTGTCCTTCAAGGGCGCGTTGCCGTGCGCACGGGTCTCTTTCGTCGCCATGGTCGCTGGTTCGGTCCGGCTCGTCCGGGAGCGGTCTCTGGGAATGGTCCGAGGCGACGCCCTTAGCCCAGCGCCGCTGCGCGAGACTTGAGCTGTTCGACCTGCTCGCGGGCGTGGTAGCTGCTTCGAACGAGGGCTCCGCTCTCCACGTGAAGCAGACCCAGCTCCTCGCCGATCCGCTTCCAGTCGACGAACTCGTCGGGCGTCACGTACCGATGGATCGGCAGGTGTTCCATGGAGGGCCGCAGGTACTGCCCGACGGTGAGAATCTGCACGCCCGCGCTCACGGCATCGTGCATGAACTCGAGCACGTCATCGGGGGCTTCGCCGAGGCCGAGCATGATGCCGGTCTTGATCAGCACGTCGTCGTCCATCCCGCGGGCGTCCGCAAGCACCTGTAGCGAGCGGGCGTAGCGCCCGCCCGGCCTCGCCGTCCTATGCATCCGCCGAACGGTCTCCATGTTGTGGTTGAAGATCTCGGGACCGGCCTCGATCACCCGGCGGATCGCCCTCCGGTCCCCGCGGAAGTCGGGAGTGAGGACCTCGATCGAGCAGCCGGGCAGCCGCTCCCTGATCTCGCGAATGACCTCGGCGAAGATCCAGGCACCGCCGTCCGGAAGATCATCGCGGTCCACCGAGGTGACGACGACGTGGTTCAGCTCCAATCGCGCTACGGCCTCGGCCACCCGTCGGGGCTCGTCCTCGTCCAACTCCTCCGGCCTTCCGTGGGCGATGGCGCAGTAGGGGCAGTTCCGGGTGCAGATGTCGCCCATGATGAGGAAGGTGGCCGTTCCGGCCTCCCAGCACTCCCCGATGTTCGGACAGTGGGCCTCCTCGCATACCGAGTGCAGCTCTCCGCCACGCATCAGGGTCTTGAGGCGCCGGTAGTTCGAGCCACCCGGCGCCCGGACCTTCAGCCAGTCAGGCTTCCTCGCGGGCCAGTGCTCGGTCCCGCTCGAGGCGTCGAGGGCGCCCGAATGGCCCGGATGCGCGCCGTTGGCGGCCCGAGGAGAGGCTGTCATAACCGTGAGACGTTTCATCCGTTCCTTCGACGGCGAAGCCCCGTCGCCCAGCCGGGTTCGCGGGGAGACGAGGCGCCGGTGTCTTCGTAAGCGGCCGCCATCGCGAGCGATGCCTCGCCTCGCGAACCGGCCCGAATGCGACGTGCAAACATACCCCTGAGGGGGGTAGTCGTCCACCAGAATGCCGACTATTAAACTCGGTTGCAGAAGTGCTGGATCCGCGATATTCTCACGGCTCCGGCGGAAGGCGGAGCCTCGCCGGCAAGGCTTCACCGACGAAGGCAATCGGAGCCCCATGACCTATATCATCGCGCAGCCCTGCATCGACACCAAGGACGCGTCGTGCGTCGACGTGTGTCCGGTCGACTGTATCTACGAGGGGGAGGACATGTTCTACATCCACCCCGAGGAGTGCATCGACTGTGGCGCCTGTGTGCCGGAGTGTCCTGTGGAGGCGATCTTCCCGGACGATGAGGTCCCCGAGGAGTGGAGCGCCTTCATCGCCAAAAACTACGTATACTTCGACGTACCGCCTCCCTGACGGAAGCGCTCCGCTCTGTTCGCACCGACTCGAGCCGGCTCGGGGCACGCGTCCGCCGGGAACGTAGGCACGCGTGCAGGTGTCTCTAGGCGAGTGACCAACCGCACTCCTGGCCCGATCGAGTCCGATGGCATCAAGCCGACTAGCGACGAGTCCATAGAACCCAAGAACGAGCGTTTTCCGATGCGATTCTTACCAGACAGTTCCGTGAAGAGCGTGCCGGCCGTTGCACTGGCCGTTGCGCTGGGGGCGAGCCTGGCGGGCTGCGGTCCGGAAGCCCCTGCAGTTACCGTCGACAGCGACGAGAGTCTGACCCTGATCGACCATCCGGGCGAGGCGCTCGAATTCGTGATCGGACCCGTCGACCTTCCGGCGGACGGCCCGCACATCCGCCTGCCGATGCAGTGGGCCAAGCTCCCGTTCGACGCCTACATGCACGGCTTCGAGTGGGAGATCCGGAACGGCGAGGGCCAGGTGCTGCCGCCAGACCTGCTGCACCACGTGAACCTGATCGATCCGGACAACCGCGAGCTCTTCACGCCGATCTCCCGCCGCGTTCTCGCTGCCGGGCGGGAGAACCAGCGGGAGAGCATCCCGGGCGTGATCGGCTTTCCGCTCGAGGAGGGCGGCCGGATGCTGATCGTCGCGATGTTCGGCAACCCGCTGGGCGAGGACTACGGCGACGTCTACCTGCACTTCAAGCTCCTGTACAGCCGGGCCGATGAAGGGCTGATCAACCCCATGACGGTCTATCCGTTCTACCTGGACGTGATGGGCTTCGATGGCGTGAAGGACTTCGAGGTGCCGCCTGGGCACAGCGAGATGTCCTACACCGCCCATCCGGGCGTGGATGCCCGGATTCTCGGTATCGGCGGCCACGTGCACGACTACGCGACCGAGCTTCGCCTCGAGGACGCTACCACCGGTGAAGTGCTGTGGCGGGCCGAGCCCGAGGTCAACGAGGCCGGCCGGATGGTGGGTGTTCCGAGCTCCAAGTTCATCCTCCAGCTCGGGAAGAAGATCTACAAGGACCACGAGTACCGGATCGTCGTG
>Ga0255054_10000144_pt1 | contig 38611 bp, 38 predicted proteins | sample JV7_2_23_MG_FD_188634 | JGI IMG/M metagenome (GOLD analysis project Ga0255054, IMG submission 188634) | Seawater microbial communities from Jervis Inlet, British Columbia, Canada - JV7_2_23 | ecosystem: Environmental > Aquatic > Marine > Inlet | place: Canada: British Columbia | collected... | reverse complement strand
AGTGGTTGTCAAAAAACTGTTCCGGTATTCAAACGTTTTTTTCTACAACCACTTATGCCCCTATTCCGTATTTCGGTACATTATGATGGAAAGCGGTATAAAATAGTCAAAAGGAGAAAAGCGATGATTCCAACTATTAAAAGAATTCTTTATGCCACAGACCTGTCACCAAATTCCGCCTATGCGTTCCGCTATGCCATAAATTCGGCCATAAAGCATGATGCCAATATCATTATCCTGCATGTATTGGAAATGATATCAGCTACCGCCCAGGTGCAACTGGAGTTCTATATTGATGAAGAGCAACGAAAAAATATTTTCGAGGAAAGAAGCAATTATGCGATAGCTCGAATTCGAAAACGCCTGGGGGTTTTCTGCGATAAAGAACTTAAAGATGATCCTGATTGTGCCAATCGAGTCCAATCCGTCGAGGTGTGTGTGGGCTTTCCGGCGGAAGAAATTCTTGGCAAGGCAGATGAATTGAACTGCGATGAAATTGTTCTGGGAACGCATGGTAAAGGCATCATTCAGCATGCATTTTTGGGGAGCACCGCAAAAAGAGTCTTGCGTCGGACCAGAAAACCGGTTTTCATTATTCCATTGCCTAAAGGAGAACTGGATATCACGTTTCATGATGATTACTAAAATAAGACTAATTCGGCCTTACTAGATACAGATTTACTTTTTTATTTTAGATCTGAAACCCACATTTGTGTGGGAGCATCCCATATGATGTGTACCAGTATCCCCTTTTTATTTGCTAATCATATTCAATAACGATCTCACCACATCAATTACTCCCTGTGTTTATATGTTCGAAATTTTGCGAAAAGAAGTTTCGCAATTCTTCAAATTTTAACTGCTCAATCTCTTAGGCCAAAAAGACTGCAAATCTAACCTGCTAAAATCACATCATTTTTTATCTCATCGACTTGATGGCACAATTTATGCTCCTGGGAAATGTATAAGGATTAAAACAATAACCTTCCTCCAGGCAATGCGTTTTTATGAACAACAGCGCTTTTTTATAGACCGAATTCATAAGGAAAGGTGGGCCAACGCCATAACAAAAGGGATATTTACAGATGAAAATATCAGTCTGCGGCAAGGGAGGTAGCGGCAAAAGTACAGTGGTCAGCTTGCTGGCCGGTGCTGCTCAGGTCAGAGGGCTCAAAACTTTGGTGATCGACTCGGATGAATCCAATTCCGGGCTTTTTCGGATGCTGGGTTTTAAAGATCCACCCGTTCCCTTGATGGAGCTTGTCGGTGGGAAAAAAAGTCTAAAAGAAAAGATGAGTCAGTCCGATGTTTTAACGGAAACTAAAATTAGCATAAAAAATATTCCACCTCAGTATATATGTAAGAAAGATGGACTGATGCTTGTCAGCATCGGCAAGATCCTGCAGGCACTGGAAGGCTGTGCCTGTCCGATGGGTGTATTAAGCCGTGAGTTTCTAAAAAAACTTCACCTTGATGAAAATGAAATCGCCATTGTTGATATGGAGGCCGGCATCGAACATTTTGGCCGTGGCCTCGATGCCGAAATAGACAATTTGGTACTCGTTGTGGAGCCATCTTTTGAGTCGATAACGCTGGCTGAAAAGATAAGAAGCCTCGCCAAAGAAATGCAAAAGAATCTCTGGGCGGTGTTGAATAAAATCAGTTCGGAAAGTCTGGCTTCCAGATTAAAAGATGAACTGGAAAAAAGAGAGATCGTAGCAATTGGGGTTATTCCTTATGACGAAGCCGTATTTAATGCCGGCCTGGAAGGAAACAGCATAAGCCAGGGGCAATCCACCCCGCAGACGGAAAAGATTTTAGATTTTCTGTTGTCAAAAACCACATGATAAAACATGGAGCAAATATGTGTCTCAGCACGGTTTATATTCAAACAAAAGGGCAGCGGCAAAAAGTCATGCAAGATGTCGCCAAAATTGAGTTCAATAATGAAGGGTATCTGCTGATCGGGCTGTTAGGCGATCAGAAAATAGTAAAGGGCCGGATCCAGAAGATAGATTTTGTCAATGATCACTCGGTCATACTGGAAATAGAAGCGTAACATAAAAAAAGGAGGAATGATCCTGCCTGAATTTGGCTGATCGTTTTGCGGCCTCACAAATGTTGGGAAACTGACGCCTGCAGAATTGAAATTTCCTTTTAAGTAAAAAGTTTGCGGGTTTTGGGTCTACTCTAATTCAAGGCAAAATTATATGAAATTTCGAGCTTAAGTTAACGGTTTTTCTTCTCCTTCAATATTCATATTTACATTATATGGTCATGATAACTGTTAAGGCCACATCCAAATAGGCAAGTCAGGCTGCGAAAAAGCCGACATTGCCTGTCTACAGCGTATTCAAAAAATCCATAAATCAAGCCGAAGTTATTGAAAATTTCGATTTGACCTATCGCTGAGTATCGGGTACTTAGTTCCTGCGAGGATATGAGAATATGCTCATTTTAGTTTTTTACGGATATGTGGAGCACTGGCCTTGGAAGAGGCTATCGAATACTGATTGATAAAGGGAAAAATAATGATCGATTTGAAAAAGCCGCGCTTGACTGAAACCGTGACCGGTTCCGGGTGAGCTTCCAAGCTGCCGCCAGGGGACCTGGAGCGAGCGTTGAGCGGGTTGGAGATTCCAACCAACGATCGTGTGATTGTCGGCATGGACAGTCTGGACGATGCCGGCGTATATAAAATTTCCGATGATCTGGCCATTATCCAGACCGTGGATTTTTTTACACCGATTGTAGACGACCCGTACTGGTTCGGGCAGATTGCTGCCGCCAATGCTCTGAGCGATATCTACGCCATGGGCGGGACTCCCAAAACAGCCATGAATCTGGTGGGCTTTCCGCTAAAGCAAATGGATATCTCAATTTTGCGAGAGATCCTTCAGGGCGGTCTGGATAAAATGAAGGAGGCCGATGTCATGCTGGTGGGGGGTCACAGCGTGGAAGACAGCGAGCTGAAATACGGCCTTTCAGTGACCGGGTTCGTCCATCCGGATCGCATTCTGACAAAGAAGAATTTAAACGCCGGTGATCGTCTTGTGCTAACCAAGCCCCTCGGCACCGGTGTTATCAATACGGCCATTAAAGGCGGCGTGGCCTCAGTCGAAGTTATTGATAAGATAACTCGATTGATGGCAACGCTTAGCCGAGATGTGGCTGAGGTAATGAAACAATATCCGGTGCACGCCTGTACGGATATTACCGGTTTCGGCTTGCTGGGGCATCTGGCAGAGATGGTGGACGGTTCCGGGCTGGGTGTCGCCCTGGATTCTAAAAACATTCCCATCTTGTCTGAGGCCTTGGATTACGCGGCCATGGGTCTGCTGCCGGCCGGTGCATTTAAAAACAAGGCGTTCCGGGAGCCGATGGTTGAATTTTCTTCTTCCGTGAACCCGCTGATACGGGATCTATTGTTCGATCCTCAGACGTCGGGTGGCTTGTTGATCTGTATTGATCGGGATGACGCCGACAAGCTGGTCGACGAACTGAATCAAAAAGGCATCAACGAATCCGCAGTTATTGGAGAAGTCATTTCAGCACCGCCGGAAAAAATTCTGGTAAATTAGGAGTTGCTGTTTGAGGCCGGGCTAATGCCGATGCTTACCCGCAGCTATCATAAGAGAATTAAATAAGAGGGAATTGACATGAAGGAGATTGATGCAAGAGGATTATCCTGTCCGGCACCGGTGTTGCAGACCAAGACGGCAATGGAAGCAGAACAGCTGAATGCCGTCCGGGTTGCTGTGGACAACGAAGCTGCCCAACAGAATGTCAGGCGGTTTCTCGAATCGCAAGAATTTGAGGTCAGTCTGGAAAAGGACAGTGCTAATTATTTTGTGATCGGCAAATGCGGTGAAAAGACATTAACACAGCCAAAAGCAGCACCGGCAGCCGAAGCCCGGCAGACGAAAATCATGATCATGATCGCTACGGATCGGATCGGATATGGGGATGACGAACTGGGATTGAAGCTGATGGTCAGCTTCATCCGTACTTTAAAAGAGATGGGTCCGGATCTGTGGCGACTGGTTTTTGTCAACAACGGTGTAAAGCTCGCCATTCAGAGCTCAGAATCCCTTGCCGATCTCAAAGAAATGGAAGACAGTGGACTACAGATTCTGGTTTGCGGAACCTGTCTCACCCATTTTCATCTTCTCGAACAAAAGCGGGTCGGTGAAACCACCAATATGTTGGATATTGTTACCGCCATGCAGCTTGCCGATAAAGTCATTAATATTTAATCCTTTCAAATGGCGCGCTCCCCACAGCCATCTTTCCTAAAATCTTTGTTCTGCGTTTTTAAATTTCGAGATTTTGCGAATTGTCGATTCGAAATTTTTCTAAATTGAGATCCCCCCCCAAGTTCATATTAATCGGGAGAATTTATAAGTAATTGAATTTAATTTATATAATCTGTTAAAACTCGATGGCATATATCATGCAAAAGCCTTACTCATAGAGGTGGAGGAGGGCATCATGGACAAAAGGATAAATAGATTCAAAATCTGTGATTTCCGGTTTTATCCCTATCTGGCAAGGGTATTTGAGCGTTTACCGGAAGAGGTGCGCGAAAAGGTTTTAAGCGATAAGAGTTTTCAAATACTGGCTGATGAGGATGTTCTTAATGCATGTGTGCTGCGATATAATTTTGGGAATCCCGTCAAAACGTTGGTTTATTTAAGTTCGAAGACCCTCTCGAAGTCTGGACATCAAATAATTTATACAATAGCCCATGAGATTGCAAAATATGTTCTAAGCGGGGTCGAAACAGAAGCTGAATTTCATGAGAAAGACATAGAAGATTTGTTGATGCAATGGGGATTTGAAATAGAGGTAGAGGCTGTTCGCAACGACAAGGCCATAACTGAATCTGAGGGTTACAAGACCGGTTATGAGTGGGCACAAAAACAGAGCCAGGATTATTTGATGCAGCATTTTGGCCTCTATTTTGACGAGTGGAATGAAAGCGGCTTAGAAAGGATGTCAACTAAGAGATTTAATAAGTCAAACCATCGCGTTGAACCTGATTCGATTCTTGATAATATTGTCAAATTAAAAAAAGCAACCGGGGTTGAGCCTACCAGGGATAGAACTCTGGAAGCGCTCTCATTAAGAAAAGCGATGCTCGCAGGAATTATGGTGGCTGTTAAAGAGTTTAAGTTAAAGGATTTATCTATCCAAAAAAATTGGGCCTCATCGCATTCATCATATAAGTATATGTAAACTCGATGTCGTATATAGAATCTCATGATTTAAAGGAGGATATCTGACATTATGATTGCCTTTGGACCTGTGCCTTCCAGACGTTTGGGGCGGAGTTTGGGGATTAACAACATACCGCCCAAAATATGTACCTATTCCTGCGTGTATTGTCAGGTAGGCAAAACCACCAGGCTGCAAGTCGACCGGGCTCAGTTCTATGATCCGGAAGAAATTTATATGGACGTCAGAAAGAAAGTCGAAAAAGCACAGAAGCGAGGCGAATCGGTTGATTATCTTACCTTCGTGCCGGATGGGGAACCTACCCTGGATGCCAATCTAGGACAGGAAATTGAGCTTCTAAAGCCGCTGGGCTTAAAAATCGCAGTGATCACCAACGGCTCGCTTATCTGGCGCGAGGATGTCAGAGCGGACCTGGCAAAAGCAGATTGGGTTTCTATTAAAATTGATTCTACCGACGCAAAGAATTGGCGCCGAATCAATCGCCCCCAGCGTACGCTTGAACCGGCTGCGATGTTGGGAGGGTTGCTTGAATTTGCGGAGAGATATTCAGGAACTCTGGTAACGGAGACCATGCTGGTTAAAAGCCTCAATGACAGCGCTAAAAGCTTTAGGAAAATTGCTGGCTTTTTGAATCACATGCAACCGGTTAAAGCTTATGTAGCCGTGCCGACAAGACCCCCCGCAGAAAAGTGGGTGAGACCGCCTGATGAGGATGTCTTAAACGAAGCTTTCCAAATTTTAAATGAAAAGCCATTTCAGGTGGAGTATTTGATCGGCTACGAGGGAAATGCTTTCGCGTTTACGGGTGATGTCGAAAAGGATCTGCTGAGTATCACGGCCGTGCATCCCATGCGGCAAGATGCTGTAAGTGAATTCCTGTTGCGGGCTGGTGCGGATTGGCAAATTGTTCACAAATTGATTGCTCAAAGTCAACTCACCGAGGCTGAATATAAGGGAAGGAAGTTTTATATGCGAGATTTCCAACTCAACTAAAGATGTCCAACTGGGCCAATATCAAAGATTGAATTTTATACCGCTTTCCATAATATTGTTTCGAATTACGGAATAGGGGCATAAGTGGTTGTAGAAAAAAACGTTTGAATACCGCAACGTTTTTTTGACAACCACTATAAAAGGTTAACGGAGATGACCGAGAAATTGCTCACTGAGCTTTCCTCCGATCAGGAAGCAGAAATTGTAACGATCGACGGAGGCTGGATTATGCAAGCCCGTTTAAAGGAACTGGGCATTGTTGCAGGCCGGAAAGTAAAAAAAATTTCGCGTGTCGGAGCTATGGGCCCTGTCATAATTCTCGTAAATAGGGCCCAAGTGGCTGTTGGGGCCGGGATGGCTTCGCGTATTGCAGTCAAAGTTAAATCCAATGCGTGAAAATTATAGGATAAATAAAAAAAGCAATCATCTGGCCTTGGACATTCTGCTAGTCGGCCATCCCAATGTGGGCAAGAGTGTTCTATTTTCACGCATGACAGGTGTGCGGACTGTTGCCTCGAATTATCCCGGAACCACAGTCGGTTACACAACAGGCCGGACATGCTTTGAAGACCAAAACTATAGCGTGGTCGATGCACCCGGCACCTATTCGCTCGAACCGCTGGATGAGGCTGCTGGCGTTGCGGTCAACCTGATTGACGAGGCCAAAAGAATTATCAATGTGGTGGACGCCACGCATCTTGAACGCCACCTGGCTTTAACTATCGAGCTCCTGGCTCAAGACAAACCGATGGTTGTGGCCCTCAATATGAGTGATGAGGCCCGGCATCGAGGTATCGAAATCGATGGCAAGAAGCTTAGTGAGAGGCTTGGTGTTCCCGTCATATCTACTGTCGCTCGCAGCGGGGTAGGGGTTAAGCGTTTAATTCAGGCCGCCCTTGCTTTTCCGCTGAAATCACCCGTTGCATATCAGGACCAAACAGGCCATCCCGGTCACCACCCGCATATTCCTCGCCATTCCCAAAAAGAAGTCCAACATGACCATAGGCACCTTGTCGAGGAAGAAGTCTGGTCGCAGATAGGCGCTATTGTAAGCGATGTTCAAACATTACATCATCATCGCCACACCCTTGGCGAGTTGCTCGAAGATATCAGTGTCCATCCCATCTGGGGAGGATTTGCCGCCGCTTTTGTCATTATTTTCTCCTTTGCTTTTGTCCGCATTATCGGTGAGTTTCTCATCGGCGGAGGTATTGGAATCTTTGGGGAACCGTGGATTGTGCTGCCATTTGGCACCGAGCGCCTATTTGACGTAGCGTGGAAGCCACTCATGATGAAGTTATCCAACCTGCTGCAGGAGGCTAGTTTCCTGCATCAACTTCTCATCGGGACACTCATCAATGGAGAAATAGACTTCAGCCAGTCCTTCGGTCTTCTGACTTCTGGCTTATTCATCCCGTTGGGAGTGGTGTTGCCTTATATTTTTAGCTTTTATCTCGTTCTTTCTCTGCTTGAAGATACCGGCTACCTGCCACGCCTTGCCATTTTTCTGGATAACGTCATGCATTGGCTCGGTCTTCATGGCTACGCGATAATCCCCACCCTTTTGGGATTAGGGTGCAACGTACCCGGGGTGATGGCGACCCGGATTTTGGAAAGCAGGCGCCAGCGATTTATCACGGCTACCCTGATCTCTATCGCTGTTCCCTGCGCGGCCCTTCAGGCAATGATTATCGGTCTCGTCGGCAAACGCGGAATCGGGCCGATGCTTTTGGTTTACGGTATCCTTTTTCTCACATGGATGATGATCGGACTTGTTTTGAGGTACACAACCAGAGGCTTTCTTCCCGAGCTGCTGATAGAAATCCCTCCTTACCGAACACCCAGTTTCCTTGCGCTGTGTTCCAAGATGTGGATACGGGTTTGGGGATTTCTCAGGGAAGCTTTACCGGTTGTTATGGTCGCCATTCTCTTCGTTAATTTATTATATGTCTTTAAAGTTTTTGAACAAATCGCTTACCTTACAGCACCTGTCGTCACAAGGCTTTGGGGCTTGCCGGAAGAAGCGATTGTACCTTTGCTGATTGGAATACTAAGAAAAGACGTCGCAATCGGCATGTTAGCCCCTCTTGAACTGACAACCCATCAGCTCATCACCGGAAGTGTGATTCTTGCAATGTTTTTCCCCTGCACCGCCACGTTTGTCATCCTGTTTCGCGAACTAAAACTGCGTGACGGCTTAAAAGCAATTGGGGTTATGTTGATTACCGTTATTTTTGTCGGAACAACCGTGAATTTTCTCCTGGATTTTAAATTTTAAGAAATTCAATTCGAAATTTTTCTAAATTTTGCCTCACTACTGCGCACCTCAAAAATGTCCGCCCTGTCAAGCATTTGAAATAACAGTATAAATTTATATTCCTCTCTTTTGGCATATTTTATGCTCTTGGTAAATTATAGAGAAAAAATAGATTGGAAATAGCGCTTCATAGGAGGTCGCATGTATAAAAAAATACTGGTCCCTTTGGATGGGTCGGAGCGGGCAGAGGCAATTTTGAGCCCTGTTGAGGATATGGCCAAGGGATTCGGAGCAAAAGTTCTTCTGCTGCAGGTTCAGGAAGAACCCCTTATGTTAGGTTATGATGAAGTCATTGAAGAGTCGACAAATCACCAACAAAAACAGCGAAAACGGCAAGTGGAATCTTATTTGACAGGTATAGAGAAAAGATTTCAAGATAAAGGAATCGAGACCAAACATTATATCGGTTATGGCCCTGTTGCGGGAACAATTTTGATCGTTGCGGAAAAAGATGACGTCGACCTCATTGCGTTAGCAAGTCATGGCCTGGACGGTTCGTATCGGGTCATGTGCCGAAGTGTTGCTGCGCGTCTTTTGCAGAGCGCAGATTGTCCGATTTTGGTAATGAGGAACAACAATGACGACCCTATTTGAGGAAGACACAAAATAAATGAGCCCTGATTTTTTAATCGCGAGGTGTCTTCTCAGCTTCGACACTATTGTAAACTTCTTTATTGATCAGGATGAACACCGATGCCCGAGAAAATAATTTTGAAATTGTTGATGATCTTTTTGTCAATTCTGTAAAAATGAGGTAACTTCAGGTGCAATTCAATAGTAATCCTCTTTTTAATCTGACCAATCAAATTAATCACATGATTTTGTATTATAACTTATGTTTTTAGGCCACATATTTCAAAAAGGCTATCCATACCTTGATTGGATTCAAGTGGAGATCAGCTCATACTGTAATGCTGAGTGCATCTATTGCCCCCATTTTGTTTATCGGGCGAATTGGCAAAACAGATTTCTATCGGTAGAGGCATTCCGGAATCTTATTCCTGCCTTTGGCAAAGCGAAACTTATCTATTTGCAGGGATGGGGGGATCCTTTTACCCATCCCAGGTTCTTTGAAATGTTAAAGATCGCCAAAGAGGCCGGCTGCACGGTGGGAACCACCACGAATGGAACTTTACTTGACCGGGAATTAATAGAAAAAATTGTCGATCAAGGCCTTGATATAATAGGTTTTTCACTGGCTGGGGTTGATGAAAAAAATGATAAGATACGCAAGGGAACTCGTATTAAAAAGGTTTTAGAGTGTATGCAGGAAATCCACAGAGCCAAAGAGAAATATGGGGCCGATAATCCTGAAATTCATATTGCTTATATGTTACTTCGATCCGGTTTTGACGATTTAGAAAAGCTTCCGGAATTTTTAAGAAATACAGGTGCGGCCCAAACCGTTGTCAGTTCATTGTCCTATGTCGTCAGTCCGGAAATGGAAAGAGAATCTATTCTCGCCCGCGGAGAAGAAGAATATTCAGAATTAAAAGACCGTTTGCTTGAAGTCAGAAGAGAGGCTGTGAATCAGGGTGCGGACGTACATTTCCATATTGTATCACCGGTGCAAAATAATTTTTTCTGCGGTGAAAATATACCGAAGGCGGTTGTCGTGGGTTCCGATGGTAGTCTATCGCCCTGCGTCATGAAACAGGTGCCGGTGCAGGGAGAAAATGTTTACTACATCAATGGGCAAACATATGTTCAGCAAAATTTATCTTTTGGGAAAATCCAGCAGGAATCTTTAAACACAATCTGGCATCACAAGGGATACCAGCAATTTATTCGTGAATTTCGCAATGGCAAAGGACCTGCGGTTTGTCAGAATTGTTTAAAAAAACAAATTGAGAATCCTATTTAATAAAATACAAGCAAGAACACTCTCTTAAAAATGTCTTCCTTTGGCACCTGCCAGTTCTATGACCCAGGTGAAATTGTCGCGGTTAATTTCATAATATTTGAAAATTTTCGAAATAGGTATGGAGATTATATCCGTTTTAAAGCATGCCCTGATGATCACCTTTTTTGTGTTCGTCATGATGCTGCTGGTTGATTTTATCGATGCCGCAAGCAAAAGGCGCATGTCTGAAATCATGAAAGGTGGACTCTGGCGGCAATATACATTGGCCGCTTTCCTGGGCTCCACGCCGGGATGCCTGGGCGCTTTTATGAACGTAAGCCTTTATGTACACGGGGTGATCAGCTTTGGCGCGATCGTGGGGGGAATGATCGCCACTTCAGGCGACGAGGCCTTTGTCATGTTGGTGCAGTTTCCAGGCACCGGTCTTGTACTTTTTGTATTGTTGTTTTTTTGCGGAATCCTATTTGCCTGGGTCAGTGATAGGCTTGTTAAGATTTTAAAAATTACCCCATGTGAAACCTGCCTCGAGGGGCATTGCGAGCAGTGCCTTGCTGAATCAGAACAACAAGAAAATGTGGCTGATATCTTCCGGCCGAAGAATTTTACCGGCAATTTGCGTTCATTATCTTTTACTCGATTTTTGCTCCTTGCATTGATCGTTTCTTTCCTGATTTTCGTCTCTTTGGGTGTTCTCGGTCCGGCAATTTGGAATTGGAAGCGGATCACATTCGCTGCCCTTTCCATTTGCGCCTTATACATTACAGTGGTTGTCCCGGAACATTATTTTCATGACCACATCTGGGACCACATTTTCAAACGCCACCTTTTCCGCGTTTTTTTGTGGAGCTTCGGAGCTTTGCTCTTGCTAGATCTCGGTCTTAAATTTTGGGATCTCGACGCCGTCATTCATCAACACATGCTTTGGGTATTAGCAATTGGTGCACTCCTTGGGGTCGTACCTGAATCCGGGCCGCACCTGATATTTGTCATGATGTATGCTCAGGGATTAGTGCCCTTTTCTGTGCTGTTTACGACATCTTTTGTCCAGGACGGACATGGAATGCTCCCGCTTTTATCATACAGTCTAAAGGATTCTGTATTGATCAAACTTTTTAATCTTGCTTTTGGTCTTGCCATTGGAGGAATTCTTTTTGCCCTGGGGCTGTGACTAGATCTTAATGCCTTTGAAGAAATTGTTCGCGTTGATAATTAATTAGAATTTTTTCTACAAAAAATTCGAAATATTTCAAAATCCAATTTGGGATAAAAACTTGATACACGGTTAGTCGTATTAACGGTTTGATTTAATGTGATATTTTTTTTCGAGTTGCTGGCATATTTGATGCAAAAGCATTAGTAAAACATAGACGCTCTTTCAAAACAGTAGATTTGCATAGTTGACCATATTAGGTGAAGAGATGATGGTACAGAACACCAAAAAGGTATGTTTTTGTAAAGGAGATCTCATTTCTGTCTGCTCAGCAAGCAGTGTGGACGAGCAAAAAAAATGCCGATTCTATAAAAAATCATCATCTTCAGACAAATGCATGTACTTTATGTTTGATACGTATTGCGATTGTTTGGAAGCACAAATGGGCACTTATGAAGAGGGGCACTCTTAAATTCCAGCCAGATATGTAATTGTAGTTTGAAAGAAAATAAGTGCTATCATGACCCGATCTAGAAGTGATCCTTTTAATACCTACCATCGTCGTTATGAAGCGTGGTTCACGCGCAACCCGGCAGCTTATCACTCTGAGTTGCTGGCCGTCCGTGCCTTATTGCCCTGGAAGGGTCTGGGGCTCGAAATCGGTGCCGGAACCGGTCGTTTTGCTGCTCCCCTTGGGGTCACGGTCGGTGTCGATCCTTCCAGGGCTATGCTTGCCTATGCCGTCGAAAGAGGCGTTTCAGGCATCCAAGGAATTGCCGAGGCTTTGCCCTTCAAGGATGCGGTCTTCGACTACGGTCTCGTCGTTACCACCATCTGCTTTGTGGATGATCCCAAAGCCATGCTGAATGAGGCCCACCGGATATTGAAACCCGCAGCACCTCTCATTATCGGTTTCGTCGATCGGGCCAGCACACTTGGTCAACATTATTTGACACATCAGGCTGAAAACGTTTTTTACCGTGAAGCAAGGTTTTATTCGGCCTCGGAGGTGGAAAAACTTCTTAGCGATACAGGATTTTTTGACCCAACCTGGGGGCAGACCCTGTCAAAACCATTAAATGAGATTCAAGAGATCGAACCGCTTTGCGATGGTCATGGGCACGGCGGGTTTGTCGCGGTCAAGGCGGTTAGATCATAAAGAAACCGGAAAGTCGAAGAACACTGAAATTCATTCATAAGAAGGAGAACATGACCAATGCCAAAGAAAAGCGAAAAATTCAATGCTGAAACTCGCCAAGCGCAGATGGAAAAGCAAAACAAAGAAATTGCAGAAACGTTGCGCCATATTAAGAATAAAATCCTGGTCATGAGCGGCAAAGGCGGAGTCGGGAAAAGTAGCGTCGCCGCTGATCTCTCCGTGGCTCTGGCGAAAAGGGGATACTTGGTCGGTCTCATGGATGTGGACCTTCATGGTCCGAGTATTCCGCGTATCCTGGGTCTGAGCGGCAGTCTTGGTTTTGGTGGGCGAGAAGGAAAAATGCTGCCCGTCAAATTCCTTCCGAATATGGAAGTGATTTCAATTGAAACCCTTTTGGGTGAAAACAAAGACGCAGCGACCATCTGGAGAGGACCGCTTAAAATCGGGGCGATCAAACAATTTATATCTGATATTGAGTGGGGCTATTTGGATTATCTGGTTATCGACTCGCCGCCGGGCACGGGCGATGAACCCCTGACCGTAGCCCAGACCATCTCCGATGCCAAGGCTCTGATTGTCACCACACCCAGGAGGTTTCGTTAGCGGATGTGAGAAAATCCATTAACTTTTGCCGCCAGGTCAAGATGGAAATTTTGGGCCTGGTGGAAAATATGAGCGGTTTAAAGTGTCCCTACTGCGGCAAAATTATCGATGTATTTAAAACCCGCGGCGGAAAGGAAACTGCCAAAAAAGAGAACTTAAAACTGTTGGCAACGCTGCCCCTTGAGCTCGAAGTGGTAAAGGAGGGCGATGCGGGAGATATCAGCCTTCTTGATAATAAGGAGCTTCTCATTGCCCGGGAATTCAACAAGATGGTGGATGAGATTGTGAAACTGACAAAGTTAACAACCCCGTCTATGCATGACAATGAAAGAAGGCGTGTTTTATAAACCGCTGCGCGGAAACAGAGTACAATGTAACCTGTGCAATCATCGCTGCAAAATACTGGATGGCGAATTTGGCATTTGCGGCGTGAGAAAAAACATCCGGGGAAGATTGTACAGCCTTGTATATGGTAAAATAATTACTGCCAAAATCGATCCTGTTGAAAAAAAACCTTTGTTCAATTTTTTGCCTGGCTCAAAGGCATTTTCTATAGGAACAGTGGGTTGCAACTTTCACTGCCAACATTGTCAGAACTTTGATATCTCCCAGTATCCTCATGAACACAAAGGCCAGATTATCGGTGAAGACTATACACCTGAGCAGATTGTAGCGGCCGCAAAAGCTGCTAAATGCGAAACGATCGCATACACATACAACGAGCCCACCGTATTCTACGAATTTGCATACGACACCAGCATCCTTGCCCGAAAGGCGGGAATGAAAAATATTTTTGTAAGCAACGGATATTTGAGTGCCGAAGCTGCCCGTCAAATTGGGCCGTATTTAGATGGCATTAACATCGACCTCAAAAGCTTTAATGACAAGACTTACATGAGCCTCTGTGGGGGCCGGCTTAAACCGGTGATGGAAACCATCCGCCTGATGAAAACCCTTGGTGTGTGGGTTGAAGTCACAACACTCATTATTCCCGGGATAAATGATAAAGAAGAAGAATTGCGAAACATAGCGCATTTTTTAAAAAACATCGGCGCTGATATTCCGTGGCACGTCACAAGGTTCCATCCCGCCTATAAGCTTCAAAATCGGTCTCCCACTCCGTTGGCCATGCTTCGCCGCGCGCGTGAAATCGGCATGGAAGAGAAGTTGCGATATGTTTACGCCGGCAACCTAGTGGATACAGAAGGTGAAAATACGCACTGCTATTCCTGCTACGCCTTACTCATACAACGCCACGGGATGGTTGTCATTCAAAATCGTTTGCGAAATGGAAAGTGTCCTGAATGCGGAACCAGGATTGATGGGGTTATGCGTTGAGCCCTGTGAAAACGTTCAATATTATAGAAAATGAGGTTTCAGGCATGGAGGATCCGGTGTGCAAATCGAAAATTGGATCAAGAATCTAAATGATGAGATAAAGAGATGCCACAAATGCAGACTGGCTGAGACCAGGAAAAACTCTCTTTGTGGGGAAGGACATTTGCGTGCTGAACTTATGCTTATCGCCCAGGCACCCGGAGAGCATGAAGATCAGGAAGGGAGAATGTTTATCGGACCTTCGGGCAAAGTCCTCGATGAATTGCTTGGCGCAACTCATATCCACCGCGAGGAGATTTATATGACGAATCTCATAAAATGTATGCTGCCGAAAAACCGAAAACCGAAATCCTATGAGATTGCCAGCTGCGGTCCGTATCTTGACAGGGAGATAGAGCTGATCGGTCCAAAGATTTTGGCCCCGCTGGGATATTATGCCACCCGATTCGTTCTGGAGAAATACGGAGTTCAGATTCCTGCGAAATCCGAGTTCCGCAAAGTATATGGTCAGGTTCTAATATTAGGTGACCAAAAGATCATCCCATTGCAGCACCCGGCGGCTGTCTTGCATGACACTTCCATTAAAGAAGCAATGCTAAGGAACTACCGTAAGATGCAGGTACATTTTAAGAGACAATCGGAAAAGACGATTGCGCTCATGGGTCGGGATGGAGACATATGAACCGGAAATTAAAGTGAAAAAATTATCAAGCCTATTATTTTTTTTATTGTTGATTGTAAGTGTCTCGATTTTAACCCAAAATTTTTTCTCCAGATCGGGAAACGCAGATGAGGTGCATCTTATGAATAACACCTCCGGAGATATGTCAACAGTACCTTTGGAAAATATCAGCCTCACAATTGCTTACGATAATAATCCATATAAAGAAGGATTAGCCACCGCCTGGGGGTTTTCCTGTCTGATTGAAGGAACCGAGAAAACGATTCTATTTGATACCGGTGGAAACAGCACGATATTGTTGGCAAATATGAAAAAACTGGGCATAAATCCCAAAGAAATAGATCTTGTTGTTTTATCTCACATTCATGGCGATCATGTCGGTGGATTAGAAGGGTTTCTCCAACAAAATAAAAAAGTGACCGTATTTTTTCCGGCTTCGTTTCCCGCTCGGTTTAAGGCCTATCTGGCAAAGTCCGGGGTGCAACCCAGTGTGATTCAGGACCCCGCGCTGATATGCAAAAGCGTTTATTCTACGGGTGAACTTGGAATGTGGATAAAGGAACAATCATTGATCATCTATACGGACAAAGGCATCATTTTAATAACCGGATGTGCGCATCCGGGAATTGTAAAAATTGTAAAAGCAGCCAAAAATTTAATCGGAGATGACGTGCTGCTGGTAATGGGCGGATTTCATTTGACGGGTACGAGCAAGCCCGTGATCGAAGAAATAATTTCTAAAATTAAAAAATTGGGTGTGAGATATGTTGGCCCCTGTCATTGTTCAGGAGATTTGGCCAGACAATTGTTTAAAATTGAATATGGCAATAGATATATCGATGTGGGCGTTGGAAGAATCATAAAATTTGAATAAAAATTAAATTGCACGTACCCATCCCACTGATGATGAATTTAAAGTAATTCCGGCTTCTATAAGGTTTGAAATATTGCGAAGACATCGTTCTTAATTTTTCTAAATCCAGCTAATTAATTAAGTGGTCTAGCGGCGTCATCCAGTATAAATATCTGAAATTTATGTAATTAAATTTTTGATTCGAATTGGCATGCATTATGCTATCTAGATTGTTTTAAAAAGATATTTAAATCCGAATTTTATTCGCAAGGATGAAAAATCAGTGCCGGTCAAAGCAGAAGAATGTGTCGGTTGTGAAAGCTGCGTTGAAGTCTGTCAAGAAGGGGCCATAACCGTAACTGAAATTTAAAGGCCTGAAATGGATATATTTAGCAGAATCAGAGAAATGAAAATTTTACTCATCGACGATGATGAGTGGATCCGTGATTCACTGAAGATTTTTTTTGAGGCCGAGGGGTGTGATTTGCTGGCCCTCGAGACTGCCGAAGAAGGCCTAGCAGCGCTCGAGGACCAGGCCTTTGGTCTTATTATTGTGGATTACAAATTGCCGGGTTTGGATGGTCTGGATTTTTTTAAACGAATTCATAATACCCAGTCGGGTGCAATGAAAATACTGATTACTGCCTATCGCAATGATAATGTTGTTTCAGAGGCGAGGAAGTTAAAAGTCCAGGGGTTCATCGAAAAGCCGTTTACATCAGATACCTTTATGGCATCCTTGGCCTATTTGATAAAAATGCGTGAAAGGAACCCTCAAAGAGAATTGTATGAATAAGGTAATTCAATCTTACTTAATAATTAAGGTGCCACCCAACTTCAACACCTACATGACAAACCACCGGATGCCCACAAGGCTCCAACGGTTATCATTTAAAAAGGGAGTTTGCGGTGGCACTTTATCCGATTAAGAGCCGGGAGATCATATCTGCCAAAGATTTCCGATAACCTTTCTTCAACTTTGAGGACCCTGTTCATGCCGATTTATGAATTTAAGTGTCCCAATGGCACAATTACAGAGAAATTCGTTAAAATAGGCACAAAAGAAATAAAGTGCCCGAAGTGTCACCAGAAAGCCAAAAAAATTCTATCTCGCTGTATCTTCGAATTAAAAGGCGGCGGGTGGTATTCCGATGGTTATTCATCGAGAAAAACTGGAGGTGAGCAAGATGCCTAGAAAAAATGGGACCGGACCCCGCGGTCAGGGAGCGGGGACTGGCAGAGGTCAAGGCGGTACTGGCGGCCGTGGACGAGGCGGCGGCCTTGGAGCGGGCCCGGGTGGAGATTGTGCTTGTCCCGCATGCGGCCTAAAAGTGCCCCATCAAATGGGTACCCCCTGTTCTGAAATGCAATGTCCGAAGTGTGGCGCGGTGATGAGCCGTGAGCAAGAGTCTTACTTGAATACATAGAGCCCTTTGTCGTCTGCCAATTTTTATTTGTCGTTTATAGTAATTGCCAAAAATATGTTCCGATTGACTTAGCGAATCTTTCAAAAGTCATTGCGAGCGAAGCGAAGCAATCCCTCAGGTTTTCCAAAAGATTGCTTCGTCGTTAGACTCCTCGCAATGACAGATTATCGGAACAAATTTTAATAAAGGGAACCATTTTGTTATTTTAATAACTGGCGGGGTTCCTGGTATAGGAAACTGAACAAACACAAGCTTAATTTATAAAACCATGTGCTTATCATTAATTAGCACCATTAGACATCGCCCGAATGAGGTGGTTTCTCGAAGTGGCGCCGGGAGAAAGTCGCTGTGGCGGGCTGAACTAATATCGGGTATGCTACCAGATCGCTTGTTTAAGATTGGTTCTTATATGCGCATCTGCGCTGATAAATCCGGCTCCTTTTGCTGCGGCTTCCGCCGCCAGCAGACGATCAAAAATGTCTCTGGTCCAGTCTATTTTTAGTGATTCATCAATGCGGTATTCAAAATTGCTTTCTCAATGCAAGTTTCGAGAATCGGATGACTTGACCAACCACTTCATTTCTTAACCATCAGTCAAATGCCATCTCTGTCTTCCATACTTTCCAGACTTTCCCCACCAGATCCGGTCCGGGTTTCAGCGTTACTTTTCCTGGACTCCAGCCTGATGGTGTTGCCTCCTTGCCCTTGCTTTCCCTAACCAATTGGAAAGCCTGAACTTGGCGTATGGTTTCATTAACATTTCGTCCTACAGGAGGTGTTAGGACTTCGTAGCCTTGTACGACCCCTTCCGGATCAATTATGAACCTCCCTCGAGTCTCAACACCGGCATCTTCATCATAGACGCCATAAACAGATCCGACTTTTCCGCCCGCATCGGACAGCATTGGAAAAGGAACGCCGCCTTCAACCATTTTAGAGAGCTCTTTGTCGTCCCACATCTTATGAACGAAAACACTGTCGATGCTCATTGAAATAATTTCTACCCCCAGCTTTTGAAATTCGGTGTATTTTTCGGCAACTGCCGAAATTTCGGTTGCTCAGACGAAGGTGAAATCACCAGGGTAGAAACAAAGCAGCACCCATTTGCCTAAGTATTCTGAAAGTTTTACCGAGACGAACTTTCCTTGTTGATATGCAGGAGCTGCGAAATCCGGCGCTTTTTTTCCGACTTGTATCATGGCTGTAACCTCTCTGATTGGTTTGGTTTCCTTTGCTGTTTGTTCATCAACAGCCTCTCCGACCGGTCCTCCTGTGGGTCGGGCACAACCTATTTCCATTTCTTCTGCCATACCCATCCTCCTTTTGTTAAAGTTAATTCTTAAAAGAGACTTGATTCCTAAAGATTTTTTCTTTCAAACCATCGAAATAAAAAAAGTGTGAGCGCGGCAAGCGCAGCAACCGCAATCCAATGGTTGATTTGCCATACCCCGCAACATAAATAATGCCACCCAAAAGCGATTATCTTGTAGCCTTCATTTAGATATCGAGTCTACCGGAATGCACTAAGGCGGCGGGAGCATCGGCAAGCTAACCGGGCGGCTCAGGTTTTTTCGACCGGTCTTTTTTTACCACCACCTGGTGGGATTTTGGAGTCCTAACCTGTCATGTCGGACAGTTGGTAGCAGATGCGGCCGATTTGACGGCTCCATTTTGCAGCCAGTTTAAGAATTTTTTTAACAAGTCCAAATTATTTGCCTTCATTTCTTTCAGCCGTTGGCAAAAAATCAGCCCCTGGGGACCACCCCCAAGGGCCGATTTAATTAGGAGGAGATAGATAAGAATTAAAGAGGCATACCAACATAGAACCCCTCAACAAACAATAAAGCAAATCTCATGCCACGAAATTAGCCATTGATTTTTCGATTTGCAGTAATGCCAAAGCGTTTCATCCGGTTCCAGACCGTGACCCGGGAGACGCCCAGGAGATCGGCTGCCCGGGACTGATTGCCCTCCGCCTTTTCAAGGGCTTCGATCAGTTGTTTTTTCTTCATTTCTGCCCGGTTTAATGGTGTTTTTTTCTTAGTTTTCAAAGGCTTGGACCCCTGGTAGATGGTCGGGGGGAAATGATTCGGTTCTATCATGGACTCTTGGCAGGTAACAAAGGCATATTCAAAGGCGCTTTTGAGTTCCCTGACATTACCCGGCCAGGTGTATGTCATCAATAGCTCCATGGCTTCCCTGGTAATACCCTGGATTTTTTTATCATTTTTGAGTTGAATTCGACGAAAAAAGGATTCGGCCAGCAATGGGATATCGCCCACCCGCTCTCTTAACGGTGGTACCGTGATCGGTATGACGTTGATGCGATAAAATAAATCCTGTCTGAAGCCGCCCTGATCTACCAGTTGCTTTAAATTGCGGTTGGTGGCCGATATGATTCTGACATCGATGTGAATGGGCCGGTTGTCACCGACGCGTTCAACGATCTTTTCTTCCAATACGCGCAGCATCTTGACCTGGGTGGATAGCGGTAAGTCGCCGATTTCATCCAGGAATATATCCCCACCCTGGGCCGCCTCGAAGCGGCCCTCACGGCTGCGGTACGCGCCTGTGAAGGCGCCTTTTACATGCCCGAAAAGCTCGCTTTCCAACAGCGACTCCGTTAAGGCGGCACAGTTGACTTTTACATAGGGTTTTTGCTTGCGGGTTCCGGTATCGTGAATGGCCTTGGCAATCAATTCTTTGCCGGTGCCGCTTTCCCCAAAAATAATCACCGGTGCATCCGATTGAGAGGCATTGCTAATTAAATCAAACACCTGCTGCATCGGTGGGGATGCGCCCAATATACCCTGAAATCCGTCTTCGGTGCGAAGCTCGCGCCGAAAGGCCGCAATTTGAGTGTCTTTTTCAATGAGTTCCGTGATATCGGTCATGGTTTCAACTGCGCCGATTACCTCACCCGCGGCATCCTGCAGGCACGAAGCATTTTTTAATACATGAATGTAACTGCCATCCTTGCGCATTAAAGCGCATCGGCGCGTATTGAGTTCGCCATCGCTAAACAGCCGACACCAGTGGTCCCCTTTTTCATTGCGGGCAAATTCGCAGATATCACAGTTTATGATGGTACAGGGTTTACCGATCATCTCATCTTTTTTATACTGAGTTATTTTTTCAAGCGCGTTGTTGACCGACACAATGGTTCCGCTCTTATCAACAATCATGATGCCGTCCTGGATGGTGTTCACCACTGTCTTCCAATAAATGTTTAATTCCTGTTCAAGCATCCCCAATCTCCTGTTAAAATCTTAACACATGTTAATTTTTTTATTTTAACAGTTTAACAGTGGTTCGGCAAGCAGTTTTTTTAAATTTGATTTTTTAAAACAGCAGCTATAAGCATGCAGCCGCAGTCGAATATTGCATAACTATATGAAAACAATAATTATTTATTAAAATAACCAGTTTGGCTCCCCACTAGTATGGTCACAGCTTATTGCACTTGGCACCATGTTTGCTCTTATTGTAAACCTAAACACAATAGAGGTATCGGTTTGGGTAAAAGCGCGCGACATAAACTCGACCTTAGAAGAGCCATCATACCCTTTACGCTTCTGAAGGTTAGTCAGGTATTAAGAACCATACAACCAGGTGATATTATTGAAGTTTTTTGGAGTGACCCGGATATCCCGGAAGACCTCTTTAAAATTCTGCCGGAATCTTCATATGACCTGATCGCTATGGAAGAGATGGCAGATGAAGAACCGTCCTATCGGATGGAGATAAAAAAGAAAACAGAAGAAACGACGCTATAAAGCAGGTCGTTAAAAAAAAGATTAACTGGAGCCGCCGGGATCAAAGCCGGTTCCAAATTCGAATACAGATTGAAAGATGTTAGAAAAATAGATTTACCTGTGAATGGTTGAATCTGCACGATCGATACCGAGCCGAGTCCTGGATTGTGAGCGGTTAGCGTCTCGACAGAAATAATACTGTCATAAAACCACGTCCTGAAGACGTGGTTTTTTTTGTAGCAGTTTAGAGGTGCCGAACGGGTTTTCGGGACCTGAATTTTTTAAATTTATTAAACCCTTAACGTTAAAGGAGACTTTTATGATCGGAACCACTCAAAAACCATTTGAAGAGATCCTCGTGGTATTGGAGGGTTTTCAAAAGATCGCAGTGGTCGGTTGCGACGGCTGTGCCAAGGTGTGTATGACCGGCGGCAGTGAACAGGTCGCCGAACTTGCCGACAAACTCAGAGAACAGGAAAAACAGGTGGTGATGGAGGCCACCCCGGAACGCACCTGTTATGTGGACAAAACCCATACCAAACTGGACCCCTACGTCGATCAATTAAAGGAAGCTGATGCGGTTATCGTTATGGGATGTGGCGGTGCGGTGCAGATCACCCGCCAGGTGACTGAAGAACTCGGCCTCACCATACCGGTAAAAACGGCCCTGGAGTCGGTCGGGCACATGGACACCCTCGTTTCAGGGGAGCTGGCCATGGAGCAATGCCAGGAATGCGGGGAGTGCATCCTCAATGAGACCGGCGGCATTTGTCCGGTGACCAAGTGCGCCAAAGGCTTGCTTAACGGACCCTGCGGCGGTGCCGAAAACGGGAAGTGTGAGGTCGATCCTGAACGGGATTGTGCCTGGATATTGATTTATAATCGAATGGCAGCGCTCGGAGAGATGGATAAGTTAAAACGTTTTATGGCGCCCAAGGATTACAGCAAGATGGCCAAACCCCGTATTTTAAAGATAAAGGAGAAAAAAGTCGCATGAAACTGACACAATTATACAATAAAAAAGAGTTTGTGATTACCAGTGAAGTCGGACCGGTAAAAGGGTGTGTCCGTCCAACTGATGGAACCACTCCAACCTGTTTGGGCGAAGCAACCCTTTTGCGGGATTTGGTGCACGCGATTAATGTAACTGATAATCAGAGTGCGGTCATGCGGCTGGGGTCTTTGGCGGCTTCGGTTTTGCTAAGGCAGGAAAAAATGGAGCCCATCTATCAGCTGACCTGCCGGGACCGCAATAGGATCGCCCTGCAGTCCAGTCTATTGAACACCTATTCCTTTGGAATTGATAATGTGCTTTGCCTGACCGGCGATCATACCAGCCTGGGGGATCACCAAACCGCCAAGGCTGTCTTCGATATCGATTCCGTGCAGCTTTTAAAGATCGCCAAGGGAATGAATGAAGGATACGACATGATGGGTAACGAACTAACCCAGCCCACTGATCTGTGTCTGGGGGCGGTGGTTAACCCCAACTTTGAACCCCTGGATCTGCAGCTCATGAAGATGGAGAAAAAAATTGAGGCCGGGGCCGAGTTCTTCCAGACTCAGGCGGTTTACGATCCCAAGCGGTTTGAAACCTTTGTGCGCAAGACCGAGGGCTTCGGTGTGCCGATCCAGTACGGCATCGTTATTGTCAAATCTCCCCAGATGGGAAAATTTATGAATGCAAATGTGTCCGGAATTACGGTTCCCGACTGGATCATCGATGAGATGGGCAGCGTGCCCAAAGAGAATCGAGAGAAAAAAGCGATAGAGATCACCACGCGCTTGGTCAATGAAATCGGTCCCATGGTGCAGGGCGTGCATTTTATGCCCCTGGGCTGGTCCGATGTGGTTGTGAGCGTTATCAAAGAAATAGAAGCGCAGGGAAATAAATTCGCCCTGGCCGCGTGTGCCTAAAATCTTTTTACTTCGCCTTCGCCTGAAAACCCTGCAGCTTGCTGCAGGGATGAAAGGCAAGGTGAACCGCGCCGAAGCTCGTAAGAGCGAAGGCGGGTTAGGCTACGGCGCAACCTGGCGCGCCATAGCTCGTAAGAGCGACGGCGGTTTCCGCTTTGATACCCCGCAGCTTGCTACGGGGAGCTTCATTGACCGGTAAGATTAATCTATAAAAGCTCCAACTTATTAGAACCCATCTCAAAAATGTGGATCAGGGTTCAGGGCAAGGCGCGGGGCGGCGAAAAAGCGCAGCATACACGCTAGTATGTGAGCATTTTGAGCCGATCCGCAACGCCGCCTTGGGCACTTAGACGCATTTTTGAGATGGGTTCTATTTGTTTTCCGGCGATCTTTCCCTAACAACCTCTTCCGGGGTCATGATCCAAAACGGCTTGCCGTTCTTGGTCAAACGCACCTTGAATTCAAAGTAATTCTCTTTTTTGACCTTGGAGGCCATAAACACATCTTTGCCGGCAATTTCAGCCCGGCTGCCCTTGATTTTAACCCGATCGCCTTTTTTAACCCCGACATCTCCGGGTTTGGCAAACCAGGTCGGACAAATGTGGACATCGATTAATCGCTTTCCGGCCCTGACAATCATAATCGTTGCCGGCGACATCCCCGGCATGGGGGACTCGATCTTGAAACCGACCACCCAGGCTCTTAATTTTTCATACTTGGTGACATTGTAGAGCTTGTTGTAAGGGTCGTTGATCCCCCATCCCTGCATATCATATTCGCCGGCAGCGCAACTAGTGCCTTTGATCATCACCGCCGTTAATATGAGTGCAAACAGCAGGGACTTATATCGACTGTGTTTCTTCATATCATTATCCTTTTTTGCGATTTTGATGTATCGTGTGCCCGCCATTCCCCGCCCTGCCATACTGCTGGTTCTTATGGAATCTATACGTCAGCTATTTTGATAATCACCATCGTGATATCATCCTCCTGCTCTCCTTGACCGCGAAACGCTTCCACCGCATCCAGAACGGACAGCACGATCGTCCGGGCGGATTCCCTGGAATTTGTGTGAATGATATGCTGCAGTCGTTCTTTGCCGAAGAATTCTCCCTCAGCGTTACGCGCTTCCCAGATACCGTCGGTGCCCAGGATGATGATTTGCCCGGGTTTGATGTCACAGGATGATGCCTGATAAACCATATCCTGGGAAACGCCCAGCGGCAGTCCCTGACCTTCATCCAGGCTACTGAATGAATCGGTGTCAGCGTCGTACAGAATGGCCGGTTCGTGGCCGGCTCGTACCCATTCAATGCGATTCCTGCCTCGGTCAATCCGGGACAGGAACAGGGTCATGAATTGTCCTGAATCTTCAACATCCCTTACGAATTCCCGGTTGATGTCGGACATGATGTCACCCAGCGTGCCGGGAATCGTCGCGCGTAGCCGCAAAAAGCCACGTGCGGTTGCCATCAAAAGAGCCGCCGGAATTCCATGCCCGACCACATCCCCCACCGCCACACACAATTTTTCTTTACGCTCTTCATCAACACAGAGATAATCAAAATAGTCCCCGCCGGTTTCGTCACTGAAAAGGGTCATTCCGTAAATATCCAATCCGTTAAGCTCAGGGGACACATCGGGGAGAAGATTCTGCTGGATTTCTTCAGCAACTTCAAGGGATCGCCGCATGCGGTAATGCTCCTTGAGCCGGGGGCCGACACTGTTGAAGATGCGCCCCATATGGCCGAATTCATCCCTGGAACTAATCGACACCCGGGCCTTAAAATCGCCGGCGGCCAGTTTTTGAGCGGCAGTGGTAAGCTTCGCAAGGGGTTTGGTGACCGTTCGCGAAAATGTGAGGGCAGCGCCGGCGGTGAGCAATATTAAAAATATCAGGAAACCGGCCGTAAAATCTTGCACTCTTATGAGACGACGCCGGATGGATTCCAAAACCGGATGGTCTTCCAGATTGAGTATCTGATCCCGCGGTACAATGAAGACAAAGGCGCTGCCCTGATGTATTAATGGTCCGTAGGCCCAGAAACTCATGCGACCGTTGAAAGGCATTTCACGTATGCGGGATTGCCGCCTGGCAATATCCTCCAGCATGGCACGAAATTCCGCTTTGTTGGATGAAACCAGCCATTGGGGTTTTTGTTCTGAGCCTTGCGTCGACGGCAAAATTTCCTGTTGTTGTGCGGACGATAATACTTTTGCACCGACATTGCCGCTGGACGGATTTAATGCCAGCGTACATAGATAGGACGTGGTGCCGGCCGGCAGTTCGGAAATTAGAAATACCTTTTCCGATAGTCTGTTTAGCGGAACCAAAAGGCTGGCCACGCCGATAACACTTTCGTCTTCCCTGGTAACCGGATAAGAAACAGCCATGACGGTTTGGTCGCTAATTGGATCGACATAAGGCCTGGACCAGGCTGTTGCCTTTTCTTCAAACGCTGATTGATACCAGGTTTGTTTATCGCTACCCGGGATCTCCTGATCGCAGGGGTAAACACTGATTAACCCGTTTGCCAGGCCGAAATACTGCCGTATGACAAGATTACCGAGATAATGGGAAGCGGCCTGATAAATGGGTGTCATTTTTCTCAAGCGCACAATATCAGATTTAAAATGGGCGGCATCCCCTGTGGGAGGTACTGAAAAACACGGGTGTGGATCACTTGATGTCATTCCGTCGGGATCTGCGCCGGTGTCGACCAACGCTCCGGAACACAGGTCGGTCATTTCGTTTGCAGTTGTGCCGGTTAGATTTGGCGCCGGGGATGGGTTGCTTTGATTGTGCCTTAGCAATTCCGTTTGCAGCAGGCGTCTGGCCTCGTAAGTCTGGTAAAAGAGCGCCATTTCCACCTGCTCACGACTTGTCCGAATCGATTTGGAATAGTCGTTTATCACCAACTGCAATCGATGTCTGGCATTATCGATTTGCTTCTCTTTCACCTGAGAAACCACGGCCTCGGCCATCAAGCGAACATTGTGGATACCGAATGTTCTCAAACTGACAATCGGGATAATCGAAATCACAAGTAGCAAAATCAACAGTTTCCAGCGAAATTTCATTTAAAATCCCCCATCACATAATTTTTTTATCTGTTTGATGGGAAGGCTGAGCCCCTTTCCAGTCATCAAACTTAAACCGATTTTCGGAATAAAGCTTCAAGCAAGCATCTACAACTTGAGCATCATAAAGGACATTTTTTTGCTCGGAGATTTCCTTTAAGGCCTTTTTTAGTCCGAGAGCTGGCCGGTAGGGTCGATATGTGGCAATGGACTCAACAACATCAGCTACGGCTAGGATTCTTGCCTCCAGAAGGATGTCTTCACCTCGCAAACCCTGAGGATATCCGGAACCATCCATCCTTTCGTGGTGCTGACGTACGATTTGGGCAACCGGCCAGGGAAATTCTATGGCTTTTAATATATCGTAGCCGACCTGGGGGTGATCCATGATCAAAGCGAATTCCTTTTCATTGATACTTCCGGGTTTAGCGAGAATTTCAGCCGGTACCGATATTTTGCCAATATCATGAATAAGTCCGGCCATCCGAATTCCTTCAATTTTATCCGCTGAGAAGTCCAATTCCCTTGCAATGGCAACCGCCAGATCGGTTACCCGCTTTTGGTGGCCCGCGGTATACGGATCTCTCATTTCGATGACAAGCGACATGGCATCAATGGTGCCCTCAAGTGCGTTGCGCAGCTTTTTAAAACTTCGTTGAAGTTTAGTTTCAACTTCCTTTAAGCGGCTGATGTCTTTTAGATCTTCGACGATACCGACCAATTCGCCATCCGGGCCGAAAAAAGGAGTGGCTGAGACAATACATGATGATCTGGAGCTGTCGTTGTGTATCTTTTCCGTCTCGAATTCGACTCGCTTTTCTCCATTGAGAATTCTGACGAGGCAGCAACGGTCCGTTTTACACGATGAGCCGGGCAGTACTTCGTAGCACTTTTTGCCAATGGTATCTTCTTTATCCAGATTAAACATCCTTGCAAGGGTCGTATTAATTGCGAAGATATTGAAATCCTTGTCAATTAAACACATACCGTCGGCAGCCGTATTAAAAATTTCGGTAAGCAGCGAGGTGGTTTGTTTATTCGGTTTCTGTTTTTTCATTTTTTTCTGAGGCATTAAGATTGAATTGAAGTTTTCTTTATCATCGTCCGGAATAATCTGACCGTTAAGCTTAGTGAAACCCGCGGATTCGGTCGCAGAACCCGCGGGTTTCGTTGGTAAACCAGCTTGATCCATTTTACTGGGATTTAACTTCTTGGCCAGTTTTTTGAGCCGGCTTTGTAAAAGTTATGATTTCACCGCATTCACACAACTCGAACTCCTCAACTACGACATTCGGCTTATTGGTATTTTTGAGTTTGGATGCGGCTCTTTTAGCGGCCTTTTCTGCTTCTCGCCCTTCTGCCATTTTAATCTCTTCAGCTGACATCGGGAAGGTGATTGCCTCTCCGCTCTCAGCCATTTCGTAAGTTTCCGTCATCGGCTCCTTGGGCTTGGATGCTATGTGAGCAGCGATTCTTGCGGCTTCAGCGTCTTCAGCTTCGATTTCTTCCGGGCTCATCCGGAAAAGAACCGTCTGTCCGCTTTCACCCATCTCAATGGCTTTCATGCGCTCACCGGCTGAAGACAGTCCACAGGTTAAAATCATCGCCATTACCGTTACAAAGATTGTTTTGATCAGTTTAGTATTCATTTTTAAATCTCCCTTCGATTTTGGTTTGTTGATTAAGTTAGCGCTTTTTTCCGTTTTCAATCTTATATATATCAACATCCGTGCCAGATTATTGGAAATTAAATAGATTAGAGCGTATTATACTTTAACCATTTGAATATATTGTTATTTATAAATTAATTATTGATTGGTACTTGCGAAGGCTGGCAATTATTGATGCGTTACTTATTGTTAATATACTGAAAGTTTAACGGTTAGGTAACGCTACCTCGGGATCAGGTCGCTTTGGAATGTTGTCACAGGGATCATCGGAAGTATATCCCCGCAATCTATTGTATAGGGAGATTTGATCGGGCGTAAGGATATGCGAAGTTTTAGTTGGCAACCCGGTGGCTGTAACGCGATTGATTTGATAAAAAATTATACGGACAATACTTTTTTTAAATCGATGTTATATTTTTTCATGCGGTTCCAGACGGTTACGCGGTTGATGCTCAAAATGCGGGCGGCCTGAGTTTGATTTCCATTGGTTTGCCGCAGGGCTTCTATCAGGGCGCTCTTCTCAGTGTTTTCGGAAGAATTGGATGGCAAAGCGTGCATCTGGGGGTAATTTTGATGTCCAACAGGTTCTCTGAGCTGTTGATCCGGCTGGATCGGTCGCCATACCGGCTGGGCGATATTGGGCGGCAGCTGATCCAGATCGATTAATCCATCTTCGGCAATCACAAAGGCAAATTCCAAAGCGCTTTTTAATTCTCTGATATTTCCGGGCCAGCGGTAGCGCATAAACCGTTCCATGGCAGCTGAAGTCAGTCCGGTTATTTGTTTTCCCGTTATCGAGTGCAGACGGGGGATAAAGGTATTGACCAGAAGCGGGATGTCTTCGGTTCGATTCCGCAAAGGGGGTAGAAAAATCGGAAAGACGTTAATGCGGAAAAAAAAGTCTTCACGAAATCTCTTCTGGGCGATCAACTCTTCAAGATTTTTGTTCGTGGCTGTGATGATGCGCACATCAACCGAAACCGGCTGGTGATCCCCCACACGCTCAAACTGTTTGGCTTCAAGGACGCGCAGCAGTTTCATCTGGATGGACACGGGCACATCACCGATTTCATCCAGAAAAATATCGCCTTCATTTGCGGCTTCAAAGCGCCCCTGCCGATGGCGATAGGCTCCGGTAAAAGCCCCTTTGACATGACCGAAGAGTTCGCTTTCCAGCAGCGCTTCGTTTAAGGCGGCACAATTGAGCTGGACATAAGGCCCCTCCTTTCTGCGGCCCAATCGATGGATGGCGCGGGCTACCAGTTCTTTACCGGTACCGCTTTCGCCGTAGATAATGACCGGCGCATCACTTTTTGCCGCCTTTTCTATAACTTCAAATGTTTTTTGCATAACGGCTGATTTTCCGAGAATACCATGAAAACCGCCACTTTCATCCAGCTGGCGCGAAAGTTGATCGACCTCCTGGTCCAATCTGTCCAACTCCGACAGGTCCGCAATGTTTTCAACTGATCCCAGAGGCCGGCCCTGATCATCTCTTAAAACCGAAGCGTTCTTAAGCGCCGGCAGCAAGGTGCCGTCTTTTTTTGTAATCACACACCGGCAGCGTTTTATGTCCTTCTGTCCCGGTTCGAAAAGGCGGCAATGCCATTGGTCGCCTTCCTTTTTGATCACCCGTTCACAGGCATCGCAATCCAATATGGTGCAGGACCTTCCAATGATCTCATCGGCGGTATACCCCGTGAGCCGTTCGAATGCCTTATTGACCATGAGTATGGCACCGTCCACTCCCACCAGCATCAATCCATCGTTCATGGTGTTGATAATCTTCTTCCAGTAGCGGTTGATTTCTTTTTCGTTCATATCACCTGTCCTGCAAATTTTCTCAATGGTCTTCCCTGGGCCGGCGGTATCTGATGTCGATTACAAAGTATTACCTGAATCTTGCATGAAAATAGATGAGAATCTATTACTTAAAAAGCAAACCGGATGATGATCTATTTTATTTCTCATCACTTTTCACCCTGCGGGCGAGCCGCAGGCTTCCATCTGCTGCGTTATTAAGGGCTCGAAGTAGTATACTACGACTTCACCCTTAAGTGCCTTGCAGATGAAAGCCTGCGACTCGTGCAAAATTCAGGTGCCAAACTGTTTAAACACCTGTTTAAACGCTTAAACAGTTTTTTAATATCATTAAACACTTTGTGAGCGCAAGAAAGATTTCTTAATATTATGATATATAACAATTTCAATAATTTATAAACGATTTTACCTCTTTTCTTTTTCAGGCACGCCAGTTGCAAACAGCCACGCGATAGATAGGAATTGGCATTAACCCTTAACCCGGCATGGAATAAAAAATGTCAGCTAAATCAGAACTTGACCTCGTTGGGGTTGCATGGCCGGTGTGTCTTCTCCAATTTAAAAATAGATTTGATGAGCTATGTTCATGTGAAGTGCTGGAAGTATTATCACATGATCCCGATGTCGTAAAAAATATTCTTATGATTGCATGCCGAGCTGAAGGTACGCTTATCCAACAGCAACAGGAAGGAGATCTTTATCGGGTTTTCATCCAAAAAGAATAAGCTGGAGAATCGTCATGGAAATAAATCGAAGGCACTTTTTTAAAATTTCAGGCTCTTTAGCTGCCACCTCCCTTGTAAAAACCGACAAAACGGCCCGGGCTGCCAACGCACCGTCAATTTCAGAAGATGCTTACGGCTGCCTGGTGGACACCACCCTTTGTGTCGGCTGCCGCAAGTGTGAACAGGCCTGTAACGAAAGGCATCATCTGCCCAAGCCGAACGAATCCTTTGAGGAGATGACGGTGCTTGAAAATGAAAGACGCATGGATGAGACCTCCTACACCGTCGTCAACAAATACTACCCGAAGAACATTGGCACCTTGACCTGGCGGACGCGTCCGACCTTTGTCAAGTTCCAGTGCATGCACTGCAACGACCCTTCCTGTGTCTCAGCCTGCATTGTGGGGGCACTCACCAAGCAGCCCAACGGTTCAGTCATTTATGACGCCGGCAAATGCATCGGCTGTCGCTACTGTATGGTGGCCTGTCCCTTCCAGGTGCCGGCCTATGAATACAACAATCCACTGACGCCCGAAGTACGAAAATGCACCTTTTGTTTCAACACGATCAAAGACGGGGGGCTTCCGGCCTGCGCCCAGGTTTGCCCGCGGGAAGTTATCACCTTCGGGAAAAAATCGGCACTGTTAAATCTGGCGCGCTGGAAGATGAAAAACCATCCCGGCAAATATGTGGATCACATATACGGGGAGCATGAGGTTGGCGGAACATCCTGGCTGTATCTGGCCGCTGAGCCTTTCGAGACCATCGGCTTTCCCAAGCTGGGTACCAAAGCACCGCCGAGGCTGACCGAGACGATTCAGCACGGCCTGTTCCAGTACTTTGCCGCTCCCATTATCCTGTATGCTGCCCTTGGCGGTATCATGTGGGTAACCGGCTATTTAAGGGGCACCAAAGAAGTTTCGACAAGCGATAGCTCTAAGAAAGGAGACACGTCTTGAATACCCATACTGAAGCGGCGCCAATTGCAGAAGAGCGGTTTTTGACACCGGGTGTGATGGTGATGCTGGCTCTTATGGCGGTGGGATTTGCCTTTGTAGCAGCGCGTTTTCTCTTTGGCATCGGCAAAGTTGCCAATCTGAGCAATCAATTTCCCTGGGGCATCTGGATCGGAGTTGACGTGGCTTCGGGTGTGGCCCTGGCGGCCGGAGGATTTACCACCGGTGCCATTGCCTATGTTTTTAACCGCGATCAGTATCATGCCGTGATTCGTCCGGCCCTGCTGACCGCCATGCTGGGTTACACCTTTGTGGTGCTGGGGCTTTTGATAGATATCGGCCGCTACTGGAACATTACCAGTCCGCTGTATAACTGGAATGGCAATTCGGTCCTGTTTGAAGTCGCCATGTGCGTAATGATTTATTTAAATGTGTTGTATATTGAATTTATCCCCATTGTGGCGGAGCGTTTTAAAAACCGGGTGAATCTCCCCGGCCCCCTGGCGTCTTTGAACAAATTCACGGAGACACTTCTTTCCATCGCCGACACCCTTGTGAGCAAGGTGATGTTCCTTTTTATTATTGCCGGTATTGTGTTGTCCTGCTTGCACCAATCCAGCCTGGGTTCCTTGATGCTGATTGCCTCTTACAAGATCCATCCTCTGTGGTACACACCGATTCTGCCGCTTTTGTTTCTGCTTTCCGCTTTTGCGGCCGGATACCCCATGGTGGCCTTTGAATCCATACTGGTGTCAAAATCATTCGGCCGCGAGCCCGAAATGGAAGTCCTCACTCCGCTGGCCAGGTTTATGCCGCTTTTAATGGGTATCTACCTCGCTTTTAAATTGGGCGACATGATCGTTCGCGGCACTTACGTCTATTTACTGGACGGTACTTATCAGACGAATGCTTTTATCGTCGAGGTGCTTTTCGGTGTGATTCTGCCTTTTGTGCTTTTAATGTTTAAAAGAGTGCGTCGATCAGCGGGGTGGCTGTTTTTTGCATCCACGGCCTTTGTACTGGGGATCCTTTTAAATCGGATTAATGTGTTTGTGGTCAGCTATACACCGCCTTATAAGCTCGTCTCTTATTTTCCGGCGCTGGGGGAGATTTTTATCACCGTCGGGCTGATTGCAACGCTCATGTTTATGTACCGGGTTTTTGTGTTTATTTTTCCGGTCCTGGGCACACACCCCAAAAAGATGTCCACCACGGCGCTGGCCCTGTTGGTCCTGTCTGCGCTGTTCTGGCTCCATGGCCCGGCCGAGGCCGCATCAACGGTACCCGGTACTCCCAGATCACCGCTTCCGCTCTCTAAAGATGTCGTCCCCTCGATTAATGATGCACCCAAGATACGCGTTTTAAACAGTCCGGTCATCAATAAATACAGCGATATGTATGAATCGGTGCGCTTTATGCACAGCAAGCATGCCAACGTACTCAAAGACTGTACCATCTGCCACCATCGCAACCCGCGCGAAGATGGGGATACGTACGGCGAGCCGATGACCATGGCAACCCTGTATCAAAAGCAAGAGCTGCCCGCAGGCTGTGCCGTCTGCCATGATCGTCCCTTTAACCCCAAACAGCTGAGTACGCCCGGGTTAAAAGGCGCCTATCATCAACTCTGTATGGACTGTCATCAGGAGTCCGAGCAGGTCCCCCACGTTCGCGGCCCGATTCTCTACAGTGCCATGGTGCGGGGACCGCTGGTTCGAACCCTTGATACCCGTGCACCCACGGACTGCTTGGCCTGCCACCCCAAGAATGTGCCCGATCACAATCAGCTGGTGAAACTCGAAGGCGAGGTGGATGCCCTATCCGTTACCCGTAACTGCCTGTCCTGCCATGAGCAGGAAGGCAGAGCCATTTTGAAAACCGCTCACTGGAAATGGCACGGTGCCTCACCCTATACCGTGGGCCATGAAAAACGGACCGACCTGGGCAAACGCAGCAATACCATTAATAATTTTTGCATCAATCTGAACGGCAACTGGCCGCGCTGTACGAGTTGCCATATCGGTTACGGCTGGAAAGATGCAAATTTTGATTTCAACGACCCCAACAAAATCGATTGTCTGGTCTGCCATGACACCACCGGAAAATATCAGAAAGCGCCGCCGGCAGCAGGGTTTCCGGCAAAGGGTGTGGATCTGGTCAAGGTTGCCAAGAATGTGGGTCGGCCCAACCGGGCGACCTGCGGCATGAACTGCCATTTCCGCGGCGGCGGCGGCGATGCGGTCAAACACGGCGACATGAGCTCCATGCTGGCCAAACCCGATAAAGATCATGACGTCCACATGGGCGTCACGGAAGGTGGACTGGATTTTAGATGCCAGGACTGCCACAAGACCCGCAATCATATGATTTCCGGGCGCAGTATATCCGTTGCAGCGGTGGAAGGGGATCTTTCCTGTGAATATTGCCATACGGACAGACCGCATATCGGCAGTGAGCTGATTGATCATCATCTCAATAAGCACACCCAGCATGTGGCCTGCCAGACCTGCCACATTCCGGTTTATTCCAAGGGTAAACCGACCAAAATATTCTGGGATTGGTCGACTGCCGGACAGGATTGCAACAAGCCGGCCGATAAATACGGCAAACCGACTTACGCCAAAAAGAAGGGCAGCTTCCAGTGGAAAGAGGCCGTCAAGCCGACCTACCAGTGGTACAACGGGACCGTCAAGCGTTATCTGCTCGGCGATCGCATCAATGAAAACGGCATGACCGAATTAACCAAGCCGGTGGGCAGTTTCAATGATCCGGCCTCCAGAATATACCCTTTCAAAGTCCATCGCGGAAAACAGATCAGCGATGCGGTCTATAAATACCTGATCGCACCCAAGCTCTGGGAAGGCTACTGGAAGCACTGGGATTGGGACAAGGCTTCGCGCGACGGGATGAAATCTGCTGGTCTGGCCTACAGCGGAAAATATGAGTTTGTGGAAACCGTGATGTACTGGGGGCTGACGCATGAAGTTGTGCCCAAAGAGCAGGCGCTCTCCTGCGCCGAGTGTCATCCTTCCCTGGCCCAGGCGCCTTATTGCGGAAAATGCCACCAGCAAAGGCCGGATGTGAGTTTCAAAGATCTGGTTCATAAGGGCATGGACTTTGAATCTCTGGCGAAAAGGGGTCAGGATGTGGCGGACTTAATCGGTAAAACCAATTACATCGACTACCAGGCCCTGGGCTACGACGGCGATCCCATCGAAACCGGCAGCCGTTTTGACAAGCTTGGGCTGGGTATCGCCCATGCTGCAAAGGATTGAATATTTTCGATTGAATATTGAATATTTAAGGAATTCTTTCAATCTTAAATAGTCAATAGTCAATAGTCATTCGCCAATTCCGGCTCGTCCGGGTTAGGAATATTAACCAAACAAGGAGGTAAAAATGTTAAAAAAAATAGGTTCTGTTTTGATGATTATAATTTTTTTGCTTGCTGCCATCGGGATTGTCATGGCAGCCGACAATGGCAACGCCCGTAAGGGAAAGTATTTATTCCGTAAAAATTGTCGCACGTGTCACGCTGAGGGCGGCTCTGCCAAAGAACTCAGTCCCATCAGTAAAACCCAGGCTGACTGGCAAGTCGTATTCGACAGTTACAAGCAGCTTAATTGCGTCGCTACCTGGGATAAGCTGTCGGATAAGGACCGGCTCGATATGTATGCTTATCTCTACGGACATGCCTTTGATTCGCCGTCTCCGGCTAAGTGTAAATAATTGGAGCATAAATTATGCCAATCAAAACCAAAGGAATGATGTCGCGCCGCAGTTTTATGAAGCTTTCCGCTGCTGCTGCGGCCGCAACGACGGTCGGGGGCTCGTCCAGGATCCTGTATGCTCTGGCTGCCGGGAAGGAAGCAACCGAATCCAACCGGATCCGGAACCAGTTTTCAGCCTGTGACATGTGCTTTAATAAATGCGGTCTGATCGCCCGGGTAGAAGACGGTGTCGTTAAAAAGCTGGATCCCAATCCGAAATCCTTAAAATCCCGCGGGATGTTATGCGCGAGGGGAAATGCGGGCGTCAAACAGCTTTACGATCCGGATCGGCTGAAATACCCGCTGCTGCGCAAAGGGCAACGCGGCGAAGGAAAATGGCAGCGATTGAGCTGGGATCAAGCCCTGGACCACGCTGCCGAACAGATGGAGCGTATCGGGAAAAAGTACACCCGCTGCGGATTTCTGTTTATGGCCGGAACGGATATGCAATCCACTTTTGTTCACCAGTTCGCGGAAGTTTACGGCTCATATAATGTCATATCGCATGAATCCAACTGCCTGCTGAGCCGCAACCGTGCTTTCCTGGATACGTTTGGTGTGGTCCCGACTCCCGATGTTCTGCACTCTAAATATGTGATCATGCCGGGGGCCAACCGTTTCGAAGCCCTGGTGACTCCCGACAGCATGGATCTGATGACGGCCATGCAAAACGGTTGCAAGCTGGTGGTGCTGGATCCACGCTTTACCAAAACGGCTGCCCTGGCCGACGAATGGTATGCCATCAAACCCGGCACGGACATGGCTTTTTTCCTGGCCATTGCACAGGTCCTGATTTCAGAGGGGCTCTATGATCAAAAATTCGTAGCCGAAAAAACATCCGGCTTCGATGAGCTTCGCGCCCATGTCCAGCAGTACACACCGGAATGGGCCGCAAAGGAAACCGAAATACCGGCCAAAGATATCCGCCGGCTGGCTCGAGAGCTGGCAGCCGCAGCGCCCGCTGCCATGGTCTATCCCGGCCGCCGCAGTTCGGATTACAAGGACTCCACTCAAATTAGAAGATCCTTTGCTATTGTCAATGCCCTGTTGGGAAACTGGGACCAAGCAGGGGGCTTGATTTTACCGAAAAAGATTAAAACCGGATCCATTTCCTACGAGGCCCCCTTTTATGATGACAACCCGGATGATCGGGTTGATGCCGGCAGAGCCCAGATGATGTTTGATGAGGAAGGCTCGTTTAAGCACACCCGTGATGCGGTCATTGAGGGCCAACCCTATCCGATAAAAGGCTGGTTTACGTATAAAACCAATCCCATGCAGACCGGTGCCAATCGCAACAAAACCATCGAGATGATCCGCAAGCTGGATTTTATGATGACCGTCGATATCGCCATGAGCGATACGGCCTGGATGGCGGATCTGGTTCTGCCGGCACCCAGTTATCTGGAGAGACAGGATCCGGTTTCGGCCTTTCTGGCCTCGTCGGCCTGTTCCGGGGTGCTTACGAGGGATCCGATCGTACCGGCTTTGTTTGAATCCAAACCGGTATTCTGGATAGTCAAAGAGCTGGCCAATCGTCTCGATTTAGGGGAGCATTTTAACTTTACGATCGAAGATTTCAGAAAGGCCCAGCTCAAGAAACTGCCGGAAGTTGCCAAGGCGCTCAAGAACGATGGGGTCTACAATATTGTCGGTCACAGCCATGGGATTCATGAGGGCAAACCGTTCAAGACCCGCTCCAAAAAAATTGAGTTCTTTAATTCGCGTTATGAGGAAAACGGAATCGATCCCATCCCGGTGTATACCCCCCCGCAACCGGTGCCGGATAATCATTTCAGGATCGTGGTGGGACGCAATGCCTATATTACCCAGAGCGCAAGCACGAATAATGCTCTGCTCTGGGAGCTGGAACCGGAGAATTCCCTGTGGATCCATCCCGTGCCGGCCAAAAGGCTCGGTATTCAACATGGAAAGCTGGTGGAGGTTAAAAGTTCGGCGGGCAAAGGCCGGCTGAAAGCCAGGGTGACGGAAGATACCCGTCCGGACACCGTTTATATGGATACCGGATTTGGCGTGATTTCAAAAGGCCTGTCGAAAATTTTCGGAAAAGGCGCCTGCATCGCTGAGGTCCTGGAAGACCATGCCGATCGCATCTCAGGAAATATGGCCATGCACGAGACGTTTGTCTCCGTTAGCCAGGTATAAAGGATTGACGATTGACGATTAGCGAATGAAGAGAATGGGAGAGATAAAATAAGAATTCAGAAGTTTGCCTGCCGTAGAGAAAAATCTTCAATAGACAATCGAAAATCTTCAATCCAAAAAGAGGGACATGAATATGAAACAAAGCACACCGAAAAAATACGGAATCGTTATCGATGCCTCCAAATGTATCGACTGTAAAGCCTGTATGATCGCCTGTAAAGTTGAAAACAATGTCCCGCAGGGCTCCTGGAGAAACTGGATTCGACCCCTGTGGGATATGGGTGCCGGTCGCAAGAGCGAGTTCCAGCCGGGTCAGTGCATGCAATGCGATACCCCCTCCTGTGTGGCGGCCTGTCCGGTGGATGCGACCTATAAACAGGCGGATGGCCTCGTCGTGATTGACCCCAAGAAGTGCATCGGCTGTGGTAACTGTGTTACTGCCTGCCCTTACGGAGCCCGTTATCGAAATTCAACTCTCCACATTGCCGATAAATGCGATTTTTGTGAGCATCGTTTAAAGCGCGGAGAGGAACCGGCATGCGTGGTGACCTGCCCGACCAAGGCCCGCACCTTCGGTGATCTCAATGATCCGCAAAGTGAAGTCAGCCGTATGGTAAAAGAAGAAAAACTGGTACGGGTGATTGCACCCCATGTAAATACCCGGCCCAATATCTATTACCACAAAAGCACCCGTCTTCTGGACTGGGCCGTTACGCCCACATTACCGGGCAATGTTCACATGTCCCGGGAGTTCTGGGAAAAGTCGGGGTAGTCGGTCGTACCCTATCAATTTTTTTTGTATATTTTGCGGCGAAATATTTTTTATGAGATTTATTATTAATTTTCAAATGATTGAATATTTTCGATTGAATATTGAATATTTAAGGCCTGCCTCCGGCGGATCAATTATAAAAAAACCTATCCTAAAAATGACGGAGCAAAGCGACATCCACAAATATTCAATAGTCAATAGTCAATTCCGGTTTATCCGGAACTATCAAACAAAGGAAAAGGAGGTAATGCTGTTATGACTTTTAAAAGAACCTATTGGTTGCCGGTTCTTTTGGCGCTGGTGCTGGCGGTAGGATTTGGATGTGCCGCCACCCAGAAGAGCGCCGAACCGGCC
>Ga0255054_10000143_pt1 | contig 38760 bp, 42 predicted proteins | sample JV7_2_23_MG_FD_188634 | JGI IMG/M metagenome (GOLD analysis project Ga0255054, IMG submission 188634) | Seawater microbial communities from Jervis Inlet, British Columbia, Canada - JV7_2_23 | ecosystem: Environmental > Aquatic > Marine > Inlet | place: Canada: British Columbia | collected... | reverse complement strand
CGAACAGGCTCCTGCCCTCGCCTCGACCGCACTTTCCAACCCCGATCTGCCGCCTGAGGCTCGCGAGGAGCTCGAGGAGGTTGCCGCGCTCGCCGGTCCGGTCCCTGTCGTTGGGCCAACGCCTGATGGATCCGAGCCGTCCACAACTGAAGACTCGGCGGGAGATGAGCCGGTCGTTCACTCGGTCGTAGCCAAACGCGTGGTACCACGTCGCCTCGATGGACAGACTCTCGAGGTTGAGGTCGATGGGAAGAGGCATGTGATCGACCTCGCGACGGTTCAGGTCATCGCGGTGTGCGGAATCGCGCGCGCGGCCCAGAAACCGGTGGTCCTTGTCGATCTCCTCCTGGACTCGCCCTGGGGCGATCGGCCGAAACTGCGCGTGATCCGTATGACCAGTGACACATTCGACCCGCGGCTATTGGTCGGTGGTGACGACGGGATGACGGCCTTTCAAATCTGGCTGGACCGTCTCCTCGAGACCTCGGACGCGGTACCGTTGCCCGACCCTGACTCCGCACGCGGAAAGCCCTTTCAATCGTTTTCCACGATTGATGCGTATGAGAAAGAGGTCCTGGGCATCACAACGTAACCCATGAGGAGTTAGGAATCAGGAATTAGGAATTTGGAATGCCGCCCTCCCAACCGTCCTCCCCGTGGCTATGGGCTATGCGCTATGGGCTATGGCGGCTGCAGCAGGTTGAATCCACAGGGCGTGGGCGGACAGGACGTCATAGCTCATAGCCCACAGCTCATAGCCTCAGGACGGGTGAGCGGATCGAGTATCCAGCATCGAGCATCCAGCATCTGGGAGTGGTCGGATATCGGAATTCAGGATTCGTCCTCGCCAAATACCTGCGCCGAGAATGTGGAGATGACCGTGTCGGGGTGGCGCCAGCAGCCGGGCTCGAGCCCGGCTTTGCGACAGGTGTGATCGAGGAAGGTCTCCCGATCCCAGCCATACTCCACTGCCACCTGCGGCAGGAGGAGGCCGCGCGCCGTGCCCTTTTCGAGCAGAATCCCATCCCGGCCGACGATCACCCCGTCGAATTCGACGCGGCGGAGGGGCGTGAGAGCGGAGATCTCGATGTGCGTGTTGAGCAGCTCGTCCGCCTTCAATGGGTCAAAACGGGGGTCACCGAAGGCGGCGGCAATGGCGTTGTCCCGGACCGCTCGCCACAACGGGGCGACGCCGATCACATGACCGATACAACCTCGGAGCCGACCATCGATCTTGAGGGTCACAAAGGCGCCGCGCGGTTCGAGGAGTATTTGGTCGCCCGGATCGGGAGAGGGGAGGGGTTCGCCGTCCAAGCGCCGCTGAATCGTTTCGCGTGCGAGCGCGAGCAGAAAGCGGGTCGCGGGACCGTCGATGGTGTGTTCGGAGGAACCGGTAATCATCTCTACCAAGATGGTATCGTGACCCCGTGATTGTCAAACTCCCGTTTGCCACCGACCGGCTGGCTCTTGATCTTCGCGGATTTCGGGTTCGCGCGTTTGGACCGAGCGCCCCGTCCGGTCGCGATGCGGGAGCGCTGGCCTCTGCCGCTCTCGATGAACCGCTCGCCGGCTCTGCCCTGGTCGATATCGCCCGTGGGCGCGGGTCGGTAACAATCATCGTGCCGGATGCGACCAGGAAGGCAAGCCTCCCTGAGGTGCTTCCGGTCGTGATCGAGCGCCTGCAACGAGCCGGGATCGATGACGGTGCCATCACCGTTCTGATTGCAAATGGCACCCATCCGGCGGTCGGACCGGAGGCCATTACATCGCTTGTTGGTCCGCTGCCAGGGTCGATCCGGGTCATCGAGCACGACAGTCGTGACTCCGAGCTGGTGAGCGTCGGTGATCTGCGGGCCGGACTACCCCTACGTCTCCACCCAAGCGCCGTCGACTGTGGATGTCTGATCACCGTCGGCACCGTGCGCCATCACTATTTCGCCGGTTTCGGCGGCGGCCCCAAGATGGTTTTCCCGGGCGTCGGCGGTTACGAGGAGATTCAAGCCAACCACGGCCTGGTCCTCGATCTCTCGGGGGATCACGTCATTCGCAATCCAGGATGTGAACCAGGTGTGTTGGATGGCAACCCTGTTGCCGAGGAAATCGGGCGTGCCGCCGCGTTCCGCCCGCCGGACATCGCCCTGTGCCTGGTTGAGGGGCGTGAGGGCGGGGTCGCGTGGGCGGGAGCAGGACCGTGGGGGATCGTATTCGAAGCCGCCGTCGCGCGGGTCCGGACGTGGTTCGAGGTTTCCCTACCAGAACAATTCGATCTGATGGTCGCTTGTTCGGGTGGCAGCCCGACGGACTCGACCCTCATCCAGGCCCATAAGGGGCTCGACGCGGCGTGCCGTTTTCTCAAGCCCGGTGGCGAGCTCCTGTGGGCGGCCTCCCTCGACGGGGGCCTCGGGTCAGAAGAAATGGCGCCATTCGTCGACGATCCAAACCCCGAATCGATCCTGGCCAGGCTCTCGACGCGCTGGGTGCAATACGGACACACAACCCTCCGAATCGTCGAGAAGACATCGCGCCACCGTGTTCGACTGTATTCGCGCATCGCTCCTGACATCGCGACGCGTCTGGGATTCGAGCCCGTCGCCGACCCGGAAGCGCTCCTCGGACAGTGGCGAGATCGCCATCCCGGTGCACGGGTCGGGGTGATGGCTACCGGAACGGTCTTTCCTCGCACCCCTTGACTTCGATCAAGGACAGATTCGATCTCAGCAACCACACTGAAGGCGGTCGGGGAATACCCGCGAATGGAGTACGCATGAACACAGGATCTGGAGAAACTACCGAACCGCTGGCCTCGGACCGTGCAAGCGTTTTGACCGAGCTTGTGGATGTAGCCCCGGGGGCAATCGTCAGCCGGGTGCTGGCGAAATCGGGAGGCGGTAACGTGACGCTGTTTGCATTTGACCAGGGCCAGGGCCTGTCGGAACACACCGCACCATTCGATGCATTGGTCCAGGTGGTCGACGGCTGCCTGGAGCTGACCATCGGCGGTGCCGAGGTGCGCGTCGGCGGCGGCGAGATTGTCCGCATGCCAGCCGATGTTCCGCACGCTCTTCACGCCGCCGAGCCGAGCCGGATGGTACTCACGATGCTGCGCGACAAGGAGTGATTCATGGGCGTACGTGAAGTCATCGAAATCGACGAAAAGCTCTGCGATGGTTGCGGTGATTGTGTCACTGCTTGTGCCGAGGGTGCGATCGCGATCATCGACGGCAAGGCCCGCCTGATCAGCGATGTTTACTGTGACGGACTCGGAGCCTGTCTTGGCCACTGTCCCCAGGGAGCCCTCAAAGTCATTCACCGGGAGGCGGAGGAGTTTGACGAACAGGCGGTGGAGGACCGCCTTGCGCAACTGAGAGAGAAGAATGGCAACGTACCTGCGCCGCCGCTGCTGTCTGTGGTGTCTCCGCAGCCGATGATGGCGGGAGGGGGCTGCCCCGGTTCGAGGGCGCAGATGCACCAGCCGGTCGCCCCAGATCCGTCTGCGGCTTGTGAAGGGCCTTCATCTCAGCTCCGTCACTGGCCTGTCCAACTCCACCTCGTACCGCCGACGGCACCGTTCTTTCAGAACCAGGATGTCTTGCTGGCGGCCGACTGTGTCGCGTTTGCAGTCGGAGATTTTCATCAACGGTTTCTCGCCGGTTCATCCCTCGCCATCGCCTGTCCCAAGCTGGACAGCAACCAGGAGATTTATCTTCAGAAGCTGGTGGCAATGATTGACGAAGCGGAAATCCGCAGCCTCAAGGTGATGATCATGGAGGTGCCGTGCTGTGGCGGCCTGGTGCGGTTGGCCGAGGAGGCTCTTCGGAGGGCGAAACGCGATCTGCCGGTAGAGTGCCTGGTGGTTGGCACCCAGGGCCACATTCTCGGCGAGTACCAGATCGCCGGCTGATACAATCGGGTCACCGATCGGCCATCGGCCGCCTGTGGCGACCTGATCGCCGAGAGGTTCCGAGGAGGCTAGGATGACGCGTCATTTCCGCGCTGTCGCCCTTGCGGCAGCGCTTGTATTTGCAGGGTTGGTCGTCACACACATCGCTGCGGCCCAGGACCCCCAGCCGTCGTTCCGAGTTGAAGAGGCGGAACTGGACCTCGGAACAATCGTTGCGGGGACCATCGCAACGGCGACCTTCGTGTTCCACAACGATGGTCCGGACGATGTTCACATCATCCGCGCAAAACCATCTTGAGGCTGCACCCTGGCCGAGTACGACTCGGTCATCCCGGCAGGTGGGTCGGGAAAGCTGATAGCTAATATGCGGACGGCGCCCCTTCAAGACCGGCGGATCACGAAGTCGATTGCAGTTCGAACCGACGCCGCGGATGTCACCATCCTGAACCTGCGCTTCAGCGTCGATGTTCGGGCACCGATTGTATTCAGGCCCAACAATCGACTCTTCATCTCGACGGTGGAAGGTCAGGAGGCTCGCAAGCGGGTGCTGCTCAGACGTGCCGATGGTGAAACCCTCGAAATACTCAGCGCAGACACCGGCGATCCAACTCTCGTGGCAGTCACTGTGCCTGTGGTCAAAAAGGAGAGAACCAACGACTATGAGGCGGCTCCGGGGGATGTGTGGCTCGAGTTGGTGCTGCCGGCGGACTCGCCGATAGGCTCGCGGACTGGAAAGCTTCGGCTGTCGACCAACGATCCCATCGCCTCGTCGTTCGAGGTTCCATTCGCCATGCGGGTCAGATCGCTCATCGAGTTTCGACCGGACGGCGTACGGTTGTGGCCCACCCCGAGCCGGAGCGGCAACGGATACTCGGGCTTTGTGAACCTGAACCGAAATGGACAGCGGAGCTTCATGATCACCGGAATCGACGTCTCGCACCCCGAAGTTTTCTCGGCCGCCGTGGTCTCGTCCGAACCGGCGCAACGGCAGACGGTTCGGGTGGAGTTGACGAAGGATCTTGGCCCCGAAGCGATCCGCGGGACGATCGAGGGCTGGATCGAGATCAGCACCGACGATCCCGTTCGTCCGAAGGTTGAAGTGCCGGTCGTAGTGGCGTCGTCACGGGAGGGTACGCGCCGGCCGTTCCCAACTCAGCGTCGCAAGTAGAGAGTTAAGAGTTAAGAGATGGAGTTGAGAGTTAAGAGTTGAGGGCACCTGTCCATGAATTCTCAACTCTCAATTTTCAACTCTCAACTCTTAGCGTTTTCCGTTTCCGGACTGCGACGATGCCCTTTTCCGCAATGGGGCGGAAGTGATGAATTGCCACACTGGATCGCCGTCCACCGCGTTCAGGGCTGAAGCTTCAATCTCCCTCCGGTGTGACGCGAGCAGCTCGCCGAGTGAGCACCCCGAGGCCGCAGTTTCGAGGGCAGCATAGGCTGAACAATCGCCACGGCTGAGATAGGCCTGCCAGAGGGACTCCCGGTATGCGGGCCGGTCGATGCGGAGATTGCCGACCCCAGCGAGACCGTCCAGAACAAGCTGCAGCCGCCGTCGCGCCTCTTTACGTGTCAACATGGGCTGGCGGGCGTAGGGCGTGTATGGCTTTGGCACGAGAACGTTGAATCCAGCGTTGAGGGTCCCGACCTGACCTCGTTCGCGGCCGCGGCCCACCATCATTTCCTGGACCTGGCGCAGGAGATCAGCAATTCCGGTCACATCTTCATCCGTCTCGCCCGGCAGGCCGATGATGAAGTACATCTTGAGGCTGTCGATCCCGCACCGGAGGGCCGTGTCGGCCGCTTCCAGAATGGCAGCGTTGGTGATCGGTTTGTTGAGGCGCCGTCGGAGCTCGTCGGTGCCCGTCTCGGGTGCAATCGTCACCGAGCGTGCACCCGACTCGGCAAGAGGACGCAGGATCTCTTCTCGCATAGCCGGAATCCGGAGGGAGGAGAGAGCGACCTCGAGATCACGGTGGCGACACTCTTCGAGAATCTCAGCTAGCTGTGGGTGGTCACCTACCGCGGTGGCGACGAAGCCGACCCGATCTGTCATTCGCGCGATCCGCTCCACTTTCTCGAGGATGGCGTCGGAGGGGTAGCAGCGGAGCCGACCGTAGTTGTAGCTCACCCAGCAATATCGGCATTTTTCAGGACAACCGCGGGACATCTCGACCAACCCGCGGTTGCGGTACTCGGTGTGCGGCGTGATGACGTGGGAGGCTGGAACCATCGTCGGGTCGGCCATGTGAGCGTCCCGTTTTTCGATCCGACGTCGTTTTCCGTTTGGCCGGTCGTCGGCTCCGAGATGGTGGGCGGGCACGAAGTAGCCGTCACGAACCGCGAGCTCGAGCAACAATCGCTCGCGGTCTGGGTTTCCTCGGACCAGGGCGAGAAGCGGTGGCCACAGCAGTTCGGCCGATCCGAGGACGAAAACGTCGATAACAGGCGCCAACGGCAGAGGATTGATCGACGCGACGGCGCCTCCCAGGACCAGGAGTGGATGGCGGTGGTCGCGATGGGCGCGCAGTCGTGGAATGCCGGCGGCATCGAGAGTAGCAAGGAGGTTGACGGCATCGAGTTCGAAGGAACAACTCCAGGCGAGCACGTCGAGATCGCCGATGGCGCTTCCGGTTTCGAGGGTGCGGCCGATGTTGGTCGGCGGGTCGGCAAAAAAACGCTCGACACCGACGTCTTCACACGACGCCGCAAGCTCCACCGTCCACTGAAATGCCAGCGAGGACATACCGACCGCGTAGGTATTCGGGTAACCGACTCCGACGCGGAGGCCGCCGGCGGCGGTCACATTGAGGACACGTCGCTCGGCCTCCAGAAGTTGACGATTCGCGTTCTGCACTGCAAGAGGATAGTGCACGCTGTACAATGTCGCCTCGCAGTTCGTGGTAAAGGACCCCGATTTTGGCCAACACCCCCCCGGAAGCTCAAACCCCGAGAATTGTTGTTGCGATAGACGGACCCGCCGGCGCCGGCAAATCAACGGTCGCTTCGCGGCTTGCGAGTCGCATCGGAATCCCCTATCTGGATACCGGCGCGATGTACCGTGCGGTTGGGCTGCTGGCGTTACAGGATGGGCTCGAGCCACCCCTCGACGAGCTCGCGGCAACTCGCGTCGTAGAGTTAATGGACCGACATCGAATCGAGGTCGAGGCCGCAGATGGGGGAACGACGATCCTCGTCGATGGTCACGATGTGGGAGAGGATATTCGGAGCCCTGAATGCTCCCTCATGGCGTCGGCGGTGTCGGCGCTTACCGAGGTGCGGAAGGCTCTCGTGCCCCTTCAGCGTGAGTTGGGGCTGCAAAAAGGCGGGGTCATGGAAGGGCGTGACATCGGCACAGTGGTTTTCCCGGACGCCGATCTCAAGGTCTTTCTCACCGCAAGTGTTGATGAGCGGGCGCGCCGTCGCCACGGGGACCTCCGTGAACGTGATGTGGACACCAGCCTCGAGGATGTTCGGGCACAACAACAGCAACGCGACCTCCAGGACACCTCCCGTGCTGAGTCGCCACTGCAGGTGGCGCGCGGATCAGTGGTCGTTGACACCACCGGGCTGACCCTCGACGAAGTGGTGGAGCGGTTGTTCGAGGAGGTCGCGCGAATCCGCTGATTTTACCTGCTTGACTCAACGGGTTAGAACCCGTAAGGTCATCAAATTACGGAGGCTAGGTTCATATGGGATGGATCTAGCGAGGAGGAAACGGTCTTGAGTACGGACGCGGATATCAACGGTGAACAGGAACAGGGGAACGGGATGGACGAGCTTTCCATGGAGCAACTCATGGAGTCCTCCCTACAGTCCCTCAAGGAAGGCGAGGTCGTTCATGGCACGGTCGTCGCCGTGGACAGCGACGAGGTGCTGGTAGACATCGGATACAAGTGCGAAGGCAGCGTTCCGGTAGCTGAATTTACCAACCCGGAAACCAACGAGGTCGAGGTCAAGGTAAACGATGAGGTCGAGGTGTATGTCGAACGCCTTGACGAATCGGAGGGCCGGGTACGACTGTCCCGCGACCGCGCCGCCAAGCTCAAAACCTGGCGCGCGATCGAAGACGCGTATAAGTCCGGGACGCCGGTCAAGGGTCAGGTACTCGACCGTGTCAAGGGAGGATTGTCGGTGGACATCGGAGTCCGCGCCTTCCTGCCCGGATCTCTGGTCGATTTGCTTCCCAACCGCCGCCTCGAGGACTACCTCGAGCAGGAGGTCGAAGCGCGCATCATTTCCTTCGACCGCCGCCGGTCGAATGTGGTGTTGTCGCGCAAGGCGATCCTCGAAGAAGAGCAGGGCAAGGTTAAAGAGAAGACCATGGAGACCCTCGAGGAGGGTGGGTTGGTCAACGGTGTGGTCAAGAATCTCACCGATTACGGCGTTTTCGTTGACCTCGGCGGCCTCGACGGCTTGCTCCACATTACTGACATCTCGTGGGGCCGTGTGGGCCATCCCTCCGAGTACTTCAAGGTCGGTGACGAGGTCGATGTCGTCGTGCTCCGCTTCGACCGCGAACGGGAACGCGTCTCCCTGGGTTACAAGCAGCGATTCGAGGACCCATGGATTCTGGTGCCCGAGAAGTATCCGGTCGGCAAACGCGTTGACGGTAAGGTCGTTAGCATCGTCGACTACGGGGCCTTTGTCGTCCTCGAAGAAGGTGTTGAAGGGCTGATTCACGTCAGCGAAATGTCCTGGACCAAGAAAGTCAAGAACCCGCGGTCGATCCTCGAGGTCGGTGAGGAAGTCGGGGTCGTTGTCTCCGAGGTCGATCCTGATAAGAGGCGCCTGTCGCTGTCGCTGCGTGCCACCGAGCCCAACCCGTGGGAGCAGGTCGCGGAGACCTACAGTGTCGGAGCGACGATCAAGGGAACGGTTCGAAACCTTACAGACTTCGGCGCATTCGTCGAAATTGTGCCCGGTGTTGACGGCCTGGTTCACATTTCGGACATGTCATGGACCCGTCGCATCAACCACCCGAGCGAGGTGGTTCAGAAAGGCGACGATGTGGAGGCGGTCATCACCTCCGTCGACTCCTACAACCAACGAATCTCGCTCTCCATGAAGGAGCTACTGCCCAACGAGTGGGAGGAGTACGCCAACTCTCACGGCGTCGGCGATGTATCGACGGGCAAGATCACGAATGTGACGGATTTCGGTGTCTTCGTCGAGCTCGCGCCTGGAGTCGAAGGCCTCTGTCACATCTCCGAGATCGACCGTGACGAGGGACTCTCGCTGGCGGAAATGTTTACCACCGGGCAGGCAGCCCGCTGCCGAATCCTTCGGGTCGACTGGCACGAGAGCCGCATCGGGCTCTCCATGCACTCAATTGAACAGGAAGGTGCTGAAGAAGAGGTGACGGTTGAGGCCGTCGAGGGTGCGGCAACTGACACTGTCATGGCTGCCGCCCTGCGCGCTGGTGGTGTTGTCGAAGAAGAGGCTCCCGCTGATGACGAGGCGGCGGCTGACGACGCGAGCCAGGAGGAGACCGACTCCGAGGCGCAGGAGGCCGCAGCGGAAGAAGAAGCGGCGACCGAAGACGCTGGAGTTGAAGAGGAAGTTGAGGCCTCCGCGGAAGAAGAAGCGCCGACCGAAGAGGCGGAAGTTAAAGAGGAAGTAGAGGCCTCCGCGGAAGAAGAAGCGCCGGCCGAAGAGGCCGAAGTTGAAGAGGAAGTAGAGACCTCCGCGGAAGAAGAAGCGCCGGCCGAAGAGGCCGAAGTTGAAGAGGAAGTAGAGACCGCCGCGGAAGAAGAAGCGCCGGCCGAAGAGGCCGAAGTTGAAGAGGAAGTAGAGACCTCCGCGGAAGAAGAAGCGCCGGCCGAAGAGGCCGAAGTTGAAGAGGAAGTAGAGACCGCCGCGGAAATCGTGATAGAGGATGAAGACGAGGCCTCCGAGGAAGAGGCTTTGATCGAAGCCGAAGCCGATTCGACTGGAGATGACACCAAAGCAATCGAGGACACCGCTGAAGCTACCTCCGAGGAGGTCGAGGCGGAATCTCCGGATGCTGAGGTGAAGGCCGACGCTGACGACGGCGATGCCGAACAGGGGGAGCCCGAGGAAGAGGCTGAAGCAACAGCCGAAACTGAGGGTGATGACGAAGAGAAAAAGGACTGAGGGCAGTCTTGCGGACTGCGGAGGAGCAAGGAGCACCGCAACATGACGATGACCAAAGCTGATCTTGTGGAGACGGTGGCTGACGCCGCCGACGTTCCCCGGAAACAGGCGGACGAGGTCGTTCAAGTGATTCTGGAGAGCATTATCACGGCCCTTCGTCGCAATGAGAAAGTGGAGCTTCGAGGGTTCGGGTCGTTCCGAATCCGGCAGCGCGGCGAACGCACCGGGCGAAACCCCAAGACGGGTGAACAAGTGTACGTGCCGCCAAAAAAAATCCCCTACTTCAAACCCGGGAAACACCTCAGGGAAGAGCTGCTACAGCAGTGAACGGCGGTGGTCGAGACTCTCTTCGCACCGTGGCGGCTCGAGTACGTGTCGACAGCCGACGATCGTGACCGAAGTCAGTGCATCTTCTGCGATGCGTTTGCATCGGCAGACGATCGCGCGACCCTGACCCTTCGACGGGACCGACGGTCGTTCTCCCTCCTCAACCTCTATCCGTACACAACGGGCCACGCCATGGTGGCTCCTATTCACCACTGCAGCGATCTGTCTGATGTGGACGAAGACACTTTGACCGAGATGATGCGCACCGCGCAGGACCTTATGGCGGCGATGCAGGAGATTTACCACCCGCACGGTTTCAATGTCGGTTTCAACGTCGGCGAAGCCGCCGGTGCGGGGATCGAGGAGCATCTTCACCTGCATGTGGTACCCCGCTGGCGTGGCGACAACAACATGATGACGGTCGTCGGCGGGACTCGCGTCATTCCTGAGGACCTCGGTCGCACCTTCGAACGGATGATGGCAGCCTTGAAAGGCGCAGGGGAACAGCGCGTATGACCGCAGGGGACTCGAAATCGCATAAGAAAAAGCCCGCTGAAAAGGTGAAGGATCGGCCGTCCGAGGGACAGAGTCGGGCATCGGTTCTGCTCTTACTCGGATCATGGTTCCTCCCGGGGCTCGGGCACTGGAGGCTCGGAAAGAAGAGGCGGGCCGTAGTCTTTGCAGCCGTCGTTTTTTGTGCGTTCATCACTGGAGTTCTTTTAGATGGTGAGATCGGAACTCCGAAGCCCGAGAGTCCTTTCTCATGGCTAGCTGCATTTGCGTGTCTCGGCAACGGAGTGCTGGCGATTGGGCGGTTGGTGTGGCTGAATGGTCTCGGCGGGCTTCTGGGTAGCTTTCCGTTCGGTCTCCAGGGTGGAGGTAGCCCGTCGGCGGCCGGTTTTGCGTACGGAAACACATTCCTCTATACGGCCGGACTCATGAATCTTCTAACGGTGCTCGACGTCTCGGACATCGCCCGCGGGGAGAAGGACTGAGATGGATCACCTTCTCCTCATGATTTGGCACGCTCTGCTGGTTTCGGTGTTTTTCGCCTTTCTCTGGAGATCGACCGCCACCGGGCGGCGAAATTTGTTTCTAAAGACCTTCCTCATCATGGTGGTCGGGGCCGCCGCGTTAGGATGGCTGATGTTCCCGTTCCCCTGATGGCAAACCGGTTTCGCAGATTGGTGGTCGTCGCAAATCTGGTGTACGCAGCCGTCCTACTACTTCTTGGAGTCGTTCCTGACGTGCCTGAGATTGCAGTGGATATTCCCGATTTCGCTGCCCACGGGCTCGCATATGGGGCTCACACCGTCCTTCTGTTCGCCCTGCTCATGCCGTCGGTCGGGAGGGGCAACGCCGCGATCTTCGCGGTTGCCGGAGCAGTCCTTTACGGCGGCCTTGTCGAGGCGCTGCAGTTCTTCCAGCCGGCGCGCACTGTGGAAATTCGGGACCTCCTCGCGAACTCGGTCGGCGCGGGGATGGCGGCTATAATCCTCTACCTCGTGACTGGCCCAAGAACGACGGACGGCTGCGGATGAGTAAGAGAGACCTGATGGTGGTCGCGGGCGAGGTCTCGGGAGACATCCACGCCGGCAACATGCTCGCCGAGCTCCACCGGAATAACCAGGAAATCCGCGCCTTTGGAGTTGGTGGAGAACGGCTGGCGGCTGCAGGTCTCGACTTGGTGGCCTCAACCGACGAGCTTGCCCACATGGGCCTGGTAGAGGTCTTGCGCGAACTGCCTCGAATCCGCCAGGTCATGCGTGGTCTGGTAGCGGAGGCCGAGCGCCGCGCGCCAGCGGTGGCGGTATTGGTGGATTCTCCAGACTTCAACCTTCGCCTCGCAGCACGTCTCCGAAGGTTCGGCATTCCAGTCGTTCTTTATGTCTCGCCGCAGCTCTGGGCGTGGCGGCGCGGTCGGGTTCGGACAGTGCGAAAGCTGGCGCGCGAAGTTCTCTGCATCCTCCCGTTCGAGGTGCCGTTTTATGAGGCCCACGACGTGCGCGCTCGTTATGTCGGACATCCTCTGGTGGATGAGATCGACCGCGTCGGCCTCCTCGATCGGACCGCGACACCGGAGCGGGGATGGTTAGCCATGCTGCCGGGCTCACGTGCGATGGAGGTCCGCCATCTCCTCCCGGTGATGCTGCAGACCCTTCGAATGATGCCGCCTTCCCAAGTCGGGGAGGCGGTGTTGGTTGAGGCTCCTGGGATGGAAGCCGAGATCGATTCCGTTCTCGCCGTCTGTGCCACCGATCCTCGACTTCGCCGGGTCCGTGGCGAGGTGCGTCGGCGCGAGCTGTCGCGTTGCGAGCTGGCCTGGACGGCGTCTGGGACTGCCACCCTGGAGTGCGCCCTCCTCGACGTGCCGATGGTCGTCGGATATCGGCTCCAACCGGTCTCCTATGCGCTGGCGAAGCTATTGGTCAAGGTGCCGAACGTTGCGCTCGTCAATTTGATTGTGGGCAGAACCGTCGTTCCGGAGCTACTCCAGAAGATGTGGTGTCCGGATCGCCTGGCGGCAGTCACTTCAGCAATCGTCAATAACGGCGTGGCAGACCAAAAGGCGGGTTTGGCGGAAGCTCGCGCCCTGCTCGGAAGCCCTGGCGCCTCGCGAAAGGCAGCAGAGGCGGTTGCGGAGTATCTCGGGTAGGTCAGGCTATAAGCTATAGGCTATAGGCTATAAGGTGTGAGCTTTGTTGCCATCCTCTTGGCTGAACACCAAAGCTTCAACTCTCTCTAACGTTATCAACAAACGGTGCTCGTTCTGCGATGCATTCCGGGAATTCAGAGAGAGTCGGTATCGATGTGTCAACAAACAACTGGGAGCCCACGATGTGGCGTTTCGAAGGTTCCCAGTCTGTACAGCCTATAGCGTATAGCCTATAGCTTATAGCCTTCTTCGGCACGGTGACGAAGATGGAGACAGGCACCGGAGATGTTCTCACGACGCGGCAGCCGGAAATCGGGTTAGAATCCCGAACCTGGAGGCTCGATGGCGGAGGCGCAGAAAAGGAAGCCGAAACGGATGGATCAACCGCCCGTGCGGGTGGGGATGATCAGTCTCGGCTGCGCAAAAAACCTGGTCGATGGCGAGACCATGCTCGGGCATCTCGAACGGGCAGGGGTCGACCTCACGGCAGACGCCACTCGAGCCGACGTGGTGTTGGTCAACACCTGCGGCTTCATCGACGACGCTAAACGCGAATCCATCGACTCCATCCTCGAGGTGGTCCAGGCAAAACAGAGCGGAAAAGTTCGCAGGCTCGTGGTCACCGGGTGCATGGCCCAGGCATATGCCGAGGAACTCCGGCGCGAGATTCCTGAGATCGACGCGTTTGTAGGATTGGACGAACTCGAGCGGGTCACCGAGGCGGTGCGCGGCGAGCTTTCGAGCCACATACCCGACCAGCACGGCGCCCTCAGGGTCTACGACCACAACAGCCCGCGGGTGCTCTCCACCGGCAGCTACGCCTACCTCAAGGTTGCCGAGGGGTGTGACAACCCGTGTTCCTTCTGTCATATCCCGAAGATGCGCGGAGCATTTCGATCGCGGACGATCGAGGATCTGGTGAGCGAGGCGCGCGCGCTCGAGGAGTGCGGCGTCAAAGAGTTGGTGCTGATCGCTCAGGACACCACCCGCTACGGCGAAGATCTAGGTCTCGAGAACGGCCTGCGGTCGCTGGTAGAAAACCTCCTGGCATCGACAACGGTGCCGTGGATTCGATTCCTCTACGCCTACCCGGCGACCCTCGACGAGGGGTTGTTCGATCTCATGGCCGCCGAGAATCGATTCCTCTCCTATCTCGATATCCCACTGCAGCACGCCAGCCGGTCAGTTCTCAAGGCGATGAAACGGGGCGGTGATGCGCGCTCCTATCGGGCGATGATCGAGCGCGCCCGAGCGGTGGTGCCGGAGCTGACTCTCCGCACGACCTTCATCGTTGGTTTCCCCGGAGAGGGTGAGGAGGAGTTCGCCGAGCTGATGGATTTTGTGCGCGAGGTGAAGTTCGACCACCTCGGCGCCTTTTCCTATTCCTGGCAGGAGGAAAACCCAGGCGCCGGCCTTGGCGATCCTGTCACGGAGGAGGAGAAGGCTCAAAGACACCAACTTCTGATGGAGGCACAGCAGGAAATCACGCTCAGCCATAACCACGGTCTCATCGGCAGGACCCTGCCGGCCCTTGTTGCCGGGCCCCTGCCCGAGATGGAGCTGCTGCTCGAGGCGAGGCTGCAAAGACAGGCACCCGAGATTGACGGCCGTCTGTTGATCAACGATGGCACCGCGTTCCCGGGGTCTTTGGTCGAGGTGGAAATCACCGACGCCCACGAGTACGACACTGTAGGTCGTCTGGTTAGAGTCCTGACGCCCGGCGAGGCGACCGCTGTGCGCCTGCCAGTGATGGGCTGAGGCCCTCGGATGGAAGTGCTTCGCGATCCTCTTGGCAACGACGATCCGCCTCGTGGTGCCGTCCTCAGCATTGGAAATTTCGATGGGGTTCATCGTGGTCATCAAGCTGTCCTGTCACACGTAGTCGAGCGTGCCCACGCCCTTGGTGCGGGCGCTTTGGCAATGACTTTTGATCCCCATCCGATCAAGCTTCTGCGTCCGGCGGATGCGCCCCGTCTGTTGACGACACTCGAACAACGCCTCGCCCTCATCGCCCGCACAGGCATCGAAACCTGCCTCCTGGTGCCCTTCACTCATCGGGTAGCAAGAATGACTGCGGAAGACTTCGTTCGTGATGTACTCGTTCAGCGCCTTGCGGTCCAGGAGGTGTATATCGGCAAGAACTTCAGGTTCGGCGCTGATCGCGGCGGCGACGTCGAGTTGCTGACGAGGCTGGGAGACGAGCTCGGCTTCCAGGCCGCCTCTTCTCCGATCGTCTCGCACGGAGGCGGTGTGGTGTCGTCAAGCAGAGTTCGACAGGCCGTGGCCGATGGCAGGGTGGAGGAGGCGGAAGGTCTTCTCGACCGGACAGTGTTCATTGATGGGCGCGTTTTGGAGGGCAAGCGGCTCGGGCGCACCCTCGGGTTTCCGACTCTCAACATCGAGGTTGAGAACGAGCTCCTGCCGGACCGCGGTGTTTATGTAACGGCTGTTCACATTCCGTCGTTCGATCGGACGTTCCCGGCCGTTACCAACATCGGTGTTCGACCCACGATTTACCAAAACTCGCTGACAACCGTCGAGAGCCACCTCCTCGATTTCACCGCTGATGTCTATCGCGAGCGCGTGCGCCTTTTCTTCCTGCAAAGGCTGCGCGAGGAACGCACCTTTGATTCCACGACTCAGTTGATGGCCCAGATTCGACTCGACGTCGAGACCTCACGGAGGTACTTCGAGCAACATCCCGTCAAAAATCTGCCGTTGGTCCTGACATGAGCCTCGCAACCGCTCTGGTTTTGCTTGCAGCGCTCACCGTGTCAGCCGCAATACTGCTGATCGTGGTCGCTCTGGTGTGGTGGGTCGACCGCTACGATCGTGAGCCCCTGCACCTGGTGGTCATGGTCTTCTTATGGGGGGCATCCGCGGCACCCTTGGTTTCGGTGACCGTATTTGGCGTGATGGATCGATTGCTGAGTGGTGTCGAGGAAACAACGACGGTGGCCTTGATCAGCCTCGGCCTCGTGACGCCGATGGTCGAGGAGTTTTCCAAGGCCGTGGCTGTAGTGCTGGTTGTGGTCTTCTCGAGCAAATTCGATAATCCCACCGACGGCGTGGTGTACGGCACCGCGGTCGGTCTCGGATTTGCCGTTTCGGAGAACGTTATTTACGGCATCTCTGCCGGTGTCCATCTTCATAGCGCCGCCGGAATCCTGATCCTGGTCGGCGGCAGGACCCTGTTATCGGCCGGCGTGCACGCCGTCAGCAGCGCCACATTCGGAGGGTTCCTTGGACACGCCGTGATGAGCGGGAAATTGCCAGGGAGAATCATGTGGTCGGCCACAGGTTTGCTGGCAGCCATCGTCCTTCACGGGTCCTGGAATCTTTCGCTGGTGTGGTTCGGCCCGGTGGGGGAGAGTGGTGCCCCGCGCCTCTGGTTAGCGGCCCTGCCGGTTCTCTACTTGATTTACATCGTGGCGCTGGCCCTCGTCCTCCACTCTGAGCACCGCATCCTCAAGAGGCAGCTTGGCGACGAGGTGGAGCTGGGTTTGGTTCCGTCCTGGGTTCTCGATGTGATTCCCTTCTATCGGCGACGAATCCGCGCCAACTGGTGGCCATCAAGGAGCGAACGCACCGTGATCGCACGGCTTCTGACAAGGGTGGCGTTTCGCAAGCATGCCCTTCGAAACCTCCCTCCAGGCGAAGCGGCCATGGCTTCTCTCGAAGTCGTAAAGCTTCGGCAGCGGTTGCGGGAGATTCTGGACCCGGAAGACCCCGAACCGTCATAGTGGTCAGCTATGAGCTACAAATAGGTCGACCACGCGGGTTCGGTTGTCAAGGGCGTTCTTGGACTTCTCAAGCCTCTATGTGCCTGCGATGAGCTGACAGCTTTTGGCGTGATTTCTTTGCGAATTGTCAAAGGTATGTTGCAGACTCTTGCCTCGACGGCGTCGGGCGGTACGATAGGGCATGGGCAGGCAGGATATTGCCGCGCTCGATTCAGACGGGCTTATGGAGCTTGTTCGAGCACGTCAGCTCGATGAAATCGAGGTTGTGCAGGTCTTGCGGTCGCCGTTCTGCACGGCCCAGATCGCCGAGCGCATTGCCTCCGACCCAGGACTCATGGGCACGCACGAGGTTCGTGAAAGGCTCGCTGGATTTCCGGGTTTTACTTTTGGGCGCGCCCTGGATCTTCTGGCTACGCTGCCCTGGACCTCACTCCTGTCTCTGGCGCAGGCGCCTCGGACACCGCCGGTAGTGCGGCGTCAGGCCGAACGCAAACTGCTCGCACAACTCGCATCGATGGCCCTTGGCGAAAAGATCGCCCTCGCACGGCGGGCTCACAGAACTCTCTTCCAGGTCCTGATCAGCACCGCCGACGGGCAGGTACTCTCCGCCCTTCTCAACAACCCCCGTCTGGTGGAAAACGACATTCTCGTCATTCTCAACACCTCCGAACCACCTCCGAAATTCTTCCGAGAGCTGGCGAGCCATCGCAAATGGGGACCGTACATCCAGGTCCGGCGAGCTCTCGCCGTGTGTGCACACACACCGCTACCGTTGGCCTTGAGTTCGCTCGTTCAGCTTTCGGTGACCGAGCTCCGTCGCGTTTTGGAGCATCCGGATCTGTCGGAAAAAGTGCGCGAGGCGGCCCAGTCCCTGCTCGACAGGGAAGCTTCAGGACAGCGAAGGGTGATAGACTTCAGCGGTGATGACAGCGATGGAGGGGGTGCCCAACCACCCGAAGGCTTTTGGTGAGGAGCTGCAGAGGCTCCGCGAAAGCACCGGGTTGAGTTTGGAAGACATCGCGGAAGAAACCAAGATATCGAGGCAGATACTCAGGTCCCTCGAATCGGGCGACTTCCGGTTTCTCCCACAGAAAGTTTTCAGCCGAAACTTTGTCACCCAATACGCGGCGGTGGTAGGGGCCGATCCGCAGCAGCTTGCCGATGCATTCGAGGCAGCCTGGGAGCGTTTTCTGCTCGCCTCGGGATCCCACCTGCAGATTGACGTCGATGAAGCTCCCTTCATTCCGGCGATTCGTTGGCGATTCTGGCTGCCGGTGACGATCGCCGCAGCAATCCTGATTGTGGCGGCCGTAGTGATTCTGGGAAGTTCGGCGCCTGAAGTGCACCTCGGCGCTGAAGGCCGAACCACGCCGATGCCGCGGACCGTGACCAGGTCGGTTCCAATAACACCATCGATGCTCCCTACCGCAACGGAGATTGTGGACGAGGCCGACCGCGTATCCATCCTGGTGCGGGTCCATCCAGAGATGGAGTGCTGGATTCACTTCCGTGACCGAGACGGCGTTGCCGGCGGTAAGCTGCTTGCCGGAGGAACCCAAGAGCGTATTGACCTCATGGGTCCGGTCAAGCTCACGGTGGGCGATGCAGACGCCGTCGTGATCGAAGTCGCCGGTGTCGAATACGGGGGCCTTGGCCGGCCGGGTCAGGTGGTCCACACCGAAGTCAGCAGCGAGGGTCTGGTCGTTCTCGGGCCGAGGGCGAGAAATGACTGACCGAAAAGCCGTTTCGGGCGCCGACCTGATCGCGGGCATCGTCAAAGGTCAGGTGCCGCGTCAGGTCCGTCTCTTCGCGGCTCAGGGCCTGCTTCCTATTTCACGCGAGGAGCTCCTGGGCCTTCAATGTGTTCTCAGCTCCGATCCTAACGAGGAGCTGGCCAAGGTAGCCGCGGAATCGGTGCGGGGCCAAGATCTGAATACCATCCTTGACTGGCTTCGGGACCAACCTCCCGAGTCGTTGGTTCTGGATCAACTGATCCGGGTACGCGATGAGGAGGCCATCTGGGCGGTGGTTGCGGCCCACGCCAATGTGTCCGACGAAACTCTGCGCGTGATCGCGAAGAACGCCACCCCGATGGTGCAGGACATCATCATCACCAACCAGGTGCGGCTCCTCGGTTGCCTCGAGATCCTCGACGACCTGCGCGCCAATCCGCAGGTCAACCAGGTGGTGCTGCGCCGGATCCACGAGTTCGAGGAAGAGTTCATCGAAAAGGTGTTAGCCGAAGAAGAAGCTGCGGCCAATGCGGGACCGAGCGTAGAAGAGGCGATCGAGGCGCTGCACGATATCGGCGCCCATATCCCCAAAGAAGACACGATGCCGTATCCGCTCACTGAAGACGAAGAACTCGAGAAGGCGATTCAGAGAGCAGGCGAGTCAGCTCATTCAAGGCTCCTGCAGATGAGCGTTCACGAGCGGATTGTCTGCGCTCTCAGGGGCACTCGGGAAGAAAGGACGATTCTTGTCAACAGCCGTAACCGGCTGATTCAAAGGTCGGTGTTGGCCTGTCCAAAGCTCACCGACAGTGAGATCGAGCAGTTCGCTTCCTCCCGGAGCGTCGCCCAGGAGGTGATCAAGCTGATTGCCGAAAATCGCCGATGGTTGCGCCAGTATCCGGTGATCATCGCTCTCGCGCTGAATCCCAAAACTCCTGTCTACACGGCCAAATCAATCCTCCCTCGCCTCAACTACCGCGATAGACTGCGGGTCTCCCGCGATCGAAACCTCCCTCCGGTCACTCGGAAGATCGCCGAGAAACTACTCGACACGAGGCGGTAGGTTGGCGCCGCACCGCCGTAACCAGACTCATCCTCAGTTATTGCGAAGGTATTATGAACGTGGTAGTTTCGTCGTGGTGCCAATGGAGTAATCGAGGATGCGAAAGCAAGTCACTTTATATGACACGTTAGGTGTCGAGCGGGATGCGGCCGACCAGGATATTCGGAAGGCGTTTCGCAGGCTGGCCCTGAAATATCACCCGGATCGTTTTGCCGGCGATCAACGGGCGGATGCTGAGGAGCGGTTCCAGGGCATGACCGAGGCGTTCAATGTCCTCAGCCACCCTGAGAGCCGGGAAACATACGACAAGGAAATTTCACACGGCACCGACGCCAAATCGATGGACGCCAAGGAGATCTCGCGCCGGCTGGCGGCGAAGGGGTCGCAGCTGATGCGGGAAGGCAAGATGGCGGAGGCGGTCGAGAGCCTCAAAACGGCGATCGACCACGATGACGATAACCCAAGGGCCCATTACTTTTACGGCCAGGTCATAGCGCGCATTGCGGGTAAGGAACGTGACGCCCTGAGACACGTCGAAAAGGCAGTCAGCCTGGAATCCGGCAACGCAACGATGAAGGCTGAGGCCGCCGTGCTTTCCCTGGCCGCGGGGATGAAGACTCGCGCCCTGCGCCACGCTCAAGAGGCACTCCTGCTGGACCCGACCAACTCGAAGGCGACGGAAGTCATCAACGAGGCTGAAGGTGGGGACAAAGGTAAGGGGGGAGGCCTTTTGGGGCGCCTCCGGGGAAAGAGCTGAAACATAGTGAATCTAAACACTGATGATCGATTCGATCTGGAGGCATCGGGGGCCACCGATGTCGGGATGAAGCGGCGCCTCAATGAGGACGTTTTCGTCGTCGACTCCGATGCCGGCATGTACCTCGTTGCCGATGGCATGGGCGGACATGCAGCGGGAGAGGTCGCTTCGAGGGTAGCCACTGACGAGATTCTACGAGCATTCAAGGAAGGGCCGAACGACGCGGATGAAACATGGCCCGAGCATTGGGACACAGATCGCAGTGCGACCGCCAATCTCATCGTCGATGCGATCATAGCCGGCCACCACCGGGTCACCATGGCGATGAACAAAGACGCCGAGCTTAAGGGAATGGGGACAACCGTGGTTGTGGCCGTCCATCTCCCGGGCGATGGCAAGATCGTGATCTGTCATGTCGGCGACAGTCGGGGCTACCGCTATCGGCGGGGTGGACTTTCGCTGCTCACCAGTGACCATTCGTGGGTGCACGAACAGGTTGAAGCCGGGTTCCTGACCGAGGAAGCGGCGCGTACTCATCCTCTGAAAAACGTCGTCACCCAGGCCCTTGGCGGAAATAGCGAGCCGAAGGTCGACGTCCTCGAGGACGAGATCGACCAAGATGACACCTACCTGCTGTGCTCCGACGGGCTGAATTCGATGCTGACCGATGCCGAGATCGCTGCGGTACTGGAAACGGGTGGATCGTTGGACGAGACGTGCAATCGCCTGATCTCCGAGGCCAACGAGCGGGGCGGTAATGACAACATCAGCGTTGTCCTCATGCGCCCAATCAGCAGCAAACCGGCCGATCCCTCCTGAGGCCACCAAAGTCATTTGTTTCTCCGCCGAGAATGCGGTGTACGAACCCGTTGTTGCCTCTGAGTGGAGTGGGTAATGTCTGAATTCATGCTCGAAAAGAACTCTCAGTTCGGTGGCGTCCCTGGGCAGCTTCTTCTCGTGATCCTCGATGGCGTCGGACTTTACCGGGGACGCGCCGACGGCTACGACGGGAACGCCTTCGACATTGCTGCAACCCCCAACCTCGACCGGATGTTCTCAGAAGCGCCTGTCTTTCTTGAGCTCAAGGCCCACGGTACGGCGGTCGGTCTGCCGAGCGAAAATGACATGGGGAATTCCGAGGTCGGGCACAACGCAATCGGCGCCGGCAGGGTATTCGAGCAGGGCGCGAAGCTGGTGAGCCAGGCGATTTCGAGCGGTTCTATCTTCGAGGGGCAGACCTGGCAGCGGCTGGTCGAAAACGTCAAGGCCAATGACAGTCAATTTCACCTGATCGGATTGCTGTCCGACGGGAATGTCCACAGCCACATCGACCACGTAGAAGCGCTGATTCGGTATCTCGCCATCGAAGGAGTGCGGAGGGTCAGGGTGCACGCTCTGGCCGACGGTCGGGATGTCGATCCGGTTTCCTACGATTTCTACCTCAAAAACCTGGAACGAATTCTGGAAGAAGTCAGAAACGATGGCACCGACGCGCGGGTGGCCTCCGGCGGCGGCCGGATGCAGATCACGATGGATCGCTACCAGGCAGACTGGGAGATGGTGCGGCGCGGGTGGACCACGCATGTCGCAGGAGAGGGGAGAGGCTTCACGAGCGCCGCAGAGGCGGTCGAGGTGTTGCGGAGTGAAACCCCGGGCGTGATCGATCAGGACTTGGCGCCGTTCGTAATCATCGATAGCGACGGGTTGCCAGTGGGTCCTGTAGGTGACGGCGACTCGGTGGTGTTCTTCAACTTTCGTGGCGACCGTGCCATCGAGATTTCGCGCGCATTCGCTGAATCCGATTTCGAGATCTTCGAGCGGGCACCCAACCCGGAGGTGCTGTACGCCGGGATGATGGAGTACGACGGCGATCTGAATATCCCGCCCCTCTTCCTGGTCAGTCCCCCGGCAATCTCTCGAACGCTGTCGGAGTATCTGGTCCATAACGGCGTCAACCAGCTCGCGGTGGCCGAGACTCAGAAATTCGGACACGTGACATATTTCTGGAATGGCAACAACTCGGTGCCCTTCGATGCCGCCCTCGAAGACTGGATCGAGGTGCCGTCTGACAATGTGTCGTTCGACAAAAAACCGGAAATGAAGGCGCGCGAGGTGTGTGAGGAGGTGGTCAAAGATCTCGAGACCAAGGTGCACAAATTCATCCGGGTCAACTTTGCGAACGGTGACATGGTTGGTCACACGGGTTCGCTCGAGGCCGCGGTCGAGGCGATGGAGGTTGTTGACGAATGTATGGGGCGTATCGAGGCTGCGGTCAAAGAGTCGGGAGCGACCATGGTCGTCACGGCCGACCACGGAAATCTCGACATGATGTGGGAGGTCGATCGAGAGACCGGATTGACCAAGCTCGACGGCGACGGCAACCCGGTGATCAAGACCAGTCACACCCTGTCAGCGGTGCCGTGGTGTCTTGTTGGGGCGGACGCGAATCGTTTCAGAATCAACACCTCGGTCGGGGCCCCTGGTCTTGCCAATATTGCCACGACGTTGTTGACCCTCCTTGGATTCAAGGCCCCTTCCGATTACCTTCCGTCGCTGGTCGAACCGGTCGACTAAGCTTTTGACTGAGTTCACCGCCTTCTGTTAGAGTCCGTAAATGGCGATTCCGACCCCACCGTTCCTTGAACCTATCGAAGAAATGCGATCTCGCATCATGGAGCTCGAGACCGCAGGCACGTCGAGCTCGACCACCGACGAGGACCTGAATCAGGCGAGGCGCGAGCTCTCGGCGAGGATCGACACGGTCTTCTCCAACTTGTCACCGTGGCAGCAGTGCCAGCTTGCCCGCCACCCGGAACGGCCATATACGATGGCCTATTTCCATAGCATTTTCACCGATTTCACCGAGCTCCACGGCGACCGCGCGTTTGCAGACGATCCTGCAGTAGTCGCCGGACTCGCTCGCTTCGACGGCGAGCCGGTCGTCGTCCTCGGTCACCAGAAAGGACGGGACACGGCCGAGAAGCTCCGCCGGAACTTCGGCATGCCGCGTCCTGAGGGCTACCGCAAAGCGCTTCGCATCATGAAGATCGGAGCGCAGTTCCGTCGACCGATCATCTCCTTTGTTGATACTCCGGGGGCGTACCCGGGGATCGATGCTGAACAGCGGGGACAGGCGGAGGCGATTGCCAACAATCTCGTCGAGATGGCCGCCTTGCCGGTACCGATCATCGTCATTGTGACCGGCGAAGGGGGGTCGGGTGGCGCCCTCGCTCTCGGGATCGGTGACCGGGTGTTGATGCTGGAGCATGCGATCTACTCGGTCATTTCGCCAGAGGGATGTGCCGCGATCCTGTGGAAAGACCAGGCTCGGGCCGAAGATGCTGCGCGTTCACTCCGGCTGACCGCCAAAGACCTCAAGGAATTCAATATCATTGACGAGATCATCCCCGAACCTCCCGGTGGGGCCCACATGGACCCGGGCGAAATGGCGGAGTCTATTGCCGTTGCCATCCGGCGAAATCTCAAGCCCCTGCGAAAGCTCAAGCCCGATTCGCTGGTCACCCGGCGTTACAAAAAGTTCCGGTCGATGGGCGTCTTCACCGACCGCTGACCGACCATTCTCATGTCAACTCGCGATCACCTGGCCCGCGGCACACCCGGATTGTCGTACTGTGGTGGCATGGCCCATTTGATTGAAGGGGCGGCGCGATGAGTGTGTTGTCGCGAACCTGGACTCGGCGCCTTACCACCGCGGCAATGATCCTGCTGCTAGTGGCTTTGGCGGTGACGGTCAGTCAACGCTTCCGTAAATTCCGGACCCCGGTAACGGAGGTCGACAGTGGAGACGTCGTAAGTGATGGCGGCGACCGCGCGATCGGCGTTTACACAGGGTTTGAGTACGTCGAGAGAGTTGCGGGAAAACTGATATTCGAGTTGATGTCCAAGCGCACCCTTGGGCTTTCATCGGGTTGGCACGAGATCGAAGGAGTGAGGCTACAGTTTTATAGAGATGGAAGCCCTGGGCCGGTTTTGATCTCTGATGGGGCGAGCTTCAATATCCAGACCCGGGATGCGCGTCTCGAAGGTGGCGTCCGGATCGAGATGCCAAATGGTGCTGTATTGACGACGGATGCAGGGAGATTCGAGGCCAGCTCGCGACGTTTTACAGCCAACTCGGATGTCTATTTTTTCTCTGGCGCCAGCTTCGGGCGAGCTCGGAACGCGGCCTATGACCTCGAACGTGATGAAGTGATTCTGTCTGAAGGCGTAGTCTTGACCGCGGAGGACGGCACCACCCTTACTGCTCCATCTGCCGTTTATCAGAGATCGAGGCAAACGATCGTGTTTCGGGATGGCGGCAGGGTTCAGCTCAGAGATGCCGAAGTCAAAGCTCCGAAAATGACAGTCGTCCTCGAAGAGAACGATGGCCCGCCCACCAGAATCGATCTTGGTGGCGGTGTTGAGGCCCGGGTTGCCGGGTTGTCGGGAGGGGGTTTCGTCGAAGCCTGGATGGAGAGTGCCGTCGCAGAGCGCGATGCCAGGGGCCGCTGGCAGATCGATGCCACCACCTCCGGGCCCTGGGTCACTATCCGATTCAACGGCGGCGAGGGTTACTTCGAGCGAACCCTCCGGACCTGGATCCTGCGTGGCGTTATTGCCGACAACGGAATCCTCAATCTCCGGGCCGAGCGGGGCGTGTGCATTCACGAGATTCCGGCCGAGGGCCCTCCGAGGTGGGGCGAGGCACAGGAAGCACGTGTCTGGTTCTCGGATGGACAGGCGACCGACGTCGAGCTTTTAGAGGACGTCGTACTTCGCGCCGGTGACATCGAGGGACGCGGCTATCGCGCCCGCCTCTCGCCGCAGGCCGGGTTGACGATGCTGCACGGAGATCCGACCGGGCCCGAAAGGGTCCTGCTGCTGAACGAACGCGGCCGAGTGAGCTGTGACCAGGCGCAGATCTTCAATGAGGATGGCCGCGCGGAAGCCCGCGGCAACGTCCAGGGTTCCATCGCGGACGTCTCGATCATGGGCAACGGTGGAGACGGTGGGTCTGGTCCCGCCCACTTTGCCTGCGAGATCCTCGAGGTCAGTGGCGAAGGTGCGGTCTATCACCTTCGCGAGAACACAAGGTTCTGGCAGGGCCATCGCCTTCTTCTTGCCGATGATGTTGTGTACCAGCACGAGCTCACTACGGTGCGCGCCGCCGGCCACGTCAGAACGACCCTCCCCGCTTCACAGCTTGAGCTCGAGGGCAGCCCGGAGGAAGATGTGGTGGTCGTTGCTCGATCCCTGGATTACGAGCCGGCGAAGGGCACTGCGATCTACCGCGGAAACGTCCGCTACAGCGATCCCAAGCACACGCTCGCGGCGGCCGAGTTGACGGTGTTCTTCGACGAGAGTAATGAGGTGACCGCGGTCGAGGCAATCGGGGCGGTCGAGCTGGTTGAGCTGGAGACGGGGCGCCGAATGACGGGCCAGCGGGCTCGACGCGAGGTCGCAACGCAGGCGGTGACCATCACCGGCAACCCGGTGCGTCTCTCCGATGATGAGGGCAACGTGGTCTCGGGGTCTTCGTTGACCTGGAATCAGGCCGATGGTACCGTCTCGGTCGCCGGAGGCACCGAGACCATCTACTATCCGGAGGAGGTACCCTGAGCCCCAAAGCCCTCGATCTCGTTGCACAGGGCCTCCGCAAGGCCTACCGGGGCCGATGGGTCGTGGATGGGATTACGCTGGGGATCGCACCGGGGGAGATCGTCGGTCTCCTGGGTCCGAACGGTGCCGGCAAAACCACCACGTTTTACATGATGGTCGGTCTCGTCCAGCCAAACGAAGGTCGCGTAATTCTCGGCGACCGCGACATCACCTCCGAGCCGATGTATCGTCGAGCTCGAATGGGTGTCGCCTACCTCGCGCAGGAGCCAAGCTCGTTCAAGCACCTCTCGGCCGAAGACAACATCTGGCTGATTTTGGAAGCGCTGGGCGTCGAGACACGGAAGGCGCACGACAGGATCGATCGCCTGTTGGACGACTTCGGCCTGGGCGATCTCCGGACACAGCGCGCAGAAACTCTTTCAGGCGGTGAGAGGCGCCGGCTCGAGGTGGCCCGTGCTCTCGCAACCGAGCCGACCTTCATATTGTTGGATGAACCCTTCGCGGGCATCGACCCGCTGGCAGTGCTTGACCTGCAGCGAATCATACGTCGTCTTAAGTCTTTGGGAATAGGTGTTTTAATCACAGACCATAACGTTCGAGAAACGTTGAAGATCACCGATCGCGCCTATATAATCAAAGACGGCAAGATTTTTGCTACGGGTGACCCCGTCGATCTGTCGGAAAACCGGGACGTGCGGCGGATTTACCTCGGCGAGGACTTCACGCTCTGAGCTCGCCGAGCGGCCGCTACGAAAAAAAACGAGCCGGTTCCGAACCATAGACATACCGGGGGTCAACTTGAGGATCCAATCGACATATGGCTCTTGAACAAAAACTCAGACTGAAGCTGGCTCAGCGATTGGTGATGACACCATCGCTGCAGCAGGCGATCAAGCTGCTCCAGCTTTCACGTCTCGAGCTTGAGGAAACCCTGGCCCAGGAGATCCTCGAAAACCCGTTGCTCGACGTCGAGGAGTCTCCCGAGGAAGTTGCGGCCGAAACCGGGGAGGATAACGCCCCTACCGAAGAGGGGAAAGCGGAGGAGGCGCCAGTCGACGCCGCGACCGAGGACGAGCCGCTTCCATCGGCCGAAGAGACGTATGAGGACATCGACGTTGAGGCCTTCTTCGCCGACTATCTGGGTGATGGCCGGGTGGAAGGCCCATCGATGGCAGCTCCCTCACTCGAGCAGGACAACCGGCTCGAGAACGTGGTCTCCACAGCCGGTGGCCTTTCCGAGCATCTCCAATGGCAGCTCCATCTCCTCAATCTCAGGCCGCAGATTATCGAAGTCTGTGAATTCATCATTGGCAACCTCGATGAAGATGGCTTCCTCCGAGCAAACGACGAGGAGATCATTCGCGGCACCGGGTGTGATGGCGCCTGCATCGTTGAAGCACTGGCAGTTGTGCGGTCTCTGGATCCGCCGGGGATCGCCGCTGCGAGCCTTCAGGAGTGTCTGGCTGCACAGATCGAGCATCTGATGATGGATACGGCCGAGAACGGAGATGAGGAACTCCTCCACAAAGCGCACCTCGTGATCACCGAGCACTGGGACGAGCTCCTGCATCAAAAGTGGGAGGCGCTTGCCGAGATCCTCGGGTACGCCGAATTGGCTGAGATCAAGCCGGTTCTCGACGTCATCCAGGGACTCGAGTTAAAGCCCGGAAGGATCTTCCGACAGGACAACAACCAGTACATAGAGCCGGATGTCTATGTTCGCAAGCTCGAAGAGGAATACACGATCACCCTCAACGACGACGGCCTCCCGAGGCTGCGCATCAACTCGCGGTATCAGCGCATGCTCGAGGGAAAGGATCTCGATCCGAAGGCCAACGAATTTCTCCGCGACAAGATGCGTTCAGCGATGTGGCTCATGAAGAGCATCGATCAGCGCCAACGCACGATCTACAAAGTGGCGAAGAGCATTGTTTCCTTCCAAAAGGATTTCCTCGACCACGGGATCGAGCACCTGCGGCCGATGGTTTTGCGGCAGGTGGCCGAGGATATCGGCATGCACGAATCGACCATTTCCCGGGTTGTCAGCAACAAGTACATGTACACCCCGCGCGGTCTGTTTCCAATGAAGTATTTCTTTCACTCGGGCGTGGACTCGGCGCGGGGAGAGAACGTTTCATCGATGGTGGTCAAAGAGCGGATACGGAAGGTTGTCGAGGCCGAGGACCCGGCACGGCCCCTGTCCGACTCGAAAATTATGCGGATGCTTCAAAAGGAGGGAATCCGCCTCGCACGGCGGACTGTTGCGAAGTATCGGGAAGAGATGATGATTCCCTCATCCGATAAGCGAAAAAAGGTATTTTAGGGAGAGCAAAATGAAAGTCGAGTTCATCGCCCGCAAGGTCACTCTCACCGACCAGGCCCGACAGGTTGCGGAGAAAAAGCTGGCGAAGGTCAAGAAGTACTTCAACGACATTCTCGATGTTCGGGTCGAGGTGGAACAGGAACGGCATCTTTATGTCGTTGATATCTCAGTGAGAGGCAAGGATTTCGTCGTCCAATCGACGGCGCAAAACAAGGACGAGATGGCAGCGATCCATGAGGCGGTAGACAAGCTGGAGATCCAGGCGCGTCGGGCCAAAACACGGTTGAAGGACCACAAGAAACGGGCCGGATCCGAAGCCAAGACGGATCAAGGTTGGGCTGTGGACGTGCTCGAGCGAGAGTCCATCGCTTCCGGGGAGCCGCGCATTGTCGAACGCAGCAGCATCCCGATCAAGCCGATGTCGATCGAGGAGGCCGTGCTCCAGCTCGACGATTCGAGCCAGGGATTTCTGGTCTTCAGAAACTCGTCGAATGATCGGGTCAACGTTCTGTACCGGCGACAGGACAAAAACCTGGGGTTGATAACACCCGAGTTCTGATGAAGATCCACAAGCTCATCAATCCCGAAAACGTCTATCTCGATCTGGAGGCATCCGAGGTGAAGTCCGCATTGGCCGCGGTGGCCGATGTGTTTTCACCTGGCCTCGAGCTCGAGCCGGAGCGGGTGGTCGAGGCTCTTGTCGAACGCGAAGAGCTCGGATCAACGTCGGTCGGGGAGGGATTCGCCATCCCTCATTGCAAGACCCAGGGGCTCGCTCAAATAGCGATCGCGCTCGCGAGGTTCACCGACGGAATCGATTTCGAGGGTACGGGCCACGACCCGGTCCGCTTTGTGTTCGTCGTTTTGTCTCCACCCGACCAGCCGGCCGCCCATCTCCAGGTGCTGTCACAGATTGCGAGGGTGCTGAAACGGCGCGAGCTCCGATCCGAGCTGCTGTCCGCGGCCGACGCGTCGGAGGTTGTACGGGCCATCTGTCGCGTTGCGGAGGAGGAGGGTCTATGACTGCCCCCGAGCCGATCCCTGTGGAACGGCTGTTGGTGGAACGGCAGCTTGCCCCGCTCAAGTTTGAAGTCGTCGCGGGTGCAGAAGGACTCGAAAAGCTTCGAATCTCGAACCCGAGGATTCAGAAACCTGGCCTTGCGCTGGCTGGCTATCTGCCGTCTGTAAAACCCGGACGCCTGCAGATACTCGGCGAATCAGAGTACGATTTTCTGCGCACCTTTCCCGCCGAAGAGGCGGAGAGGCGTCTTAAGGGGCTGATGGAACTCGATATCCCCTGCGTCGTGTCGACTAAGGGTACTCGGCCTCCAAAGGCGGTGCTGGCCGCGGCGGACGCGGCCGGTGTTCCGTTGATGGTGACGCCGGTTCAGACTTCAGAAGCCATCGAAACGATCTCAGATTTCCTGGAAGATGTCCTCGCCCCGCGCATCCGATTGCACGGCGTGTTGATCGATGTCTTTTCGCTTGGAACTCTGATCGTCGGCGATCCGGGAATTGGCAAGAGCGAGTGCGCGTTGGAGCTCGTCTACCGAGGCCATCGATTGGTCGCCGACGACACGGTCGTGATCCGCAGAATCCACCACCGTGGCCTGCTCGGAAGCCCTCATGAGCTACTCGAGAACTACCTCGAGCTTCGTGGCGTCGGCATCATCGATGTCCGCAAGCACTTCGGAATGACGGCGACTTCACCTTCAGTCTCCGTGTCGCTGGTCATCCAGCTCACTAAGCTGACTCCTGAAGCGCGCGAAATGGAGCAGAAGTGGCGTGAGCAGATGATGGAACGGCCCAGCGCGTGGACTTCCACGGAAGAAATTCTGGGTATCGATATACCGAAATACACCATGGTGGTTGCGCCCGGACGTGACCTGGCAATTATGGTCGAGACCGCCGTGCGCAAGTGCCTCCTGGCACAACGCGGTATCGAGGATGAGCGCGGATTCTTGGAGAGCGTCAACCTGATCGCGCGGGGGACCGACGATGAACGAAGCTAGCGGACCGTTCGTGATCACCGGCCTCTCCGGCGCGGGGAAGTCGGTGCTCAGTCGCACCCTCGAGGATATCGGCTATGTCTGCGTCGACAACATCCCGCTCGAGCTGGTGCCTCGCCTGTTCGAACGGACCGATGGGGAAATGGATCGTTTAGTGGTGGTCCTCGATATCCGCACCCAAGGAATGATCCAGCGCTTTCCGGAGTTCTTCCGGGAGCTCAAGGAGAAGATCCCAACCCTCCGTCTGATCTTTGTCGAAGCATCGCCCCAGGTTCTGTTGCGTCGTTTTTCGGTTGCGCGGCGTCCCCATCCGCTGCGCGAGCTCAGCCTCGAGCAGGCGATCACCGAAGAGCGCAACGGGCTCGAGGGCGTTCGCAACCTCGCGGATATCATTTTCGAAACTTCGGAGCTGTCTCCGCACGATCTGAGGCGGCAGGTTCTGGCCCTGGCCGGCGGCGACGGAGACGGGCCGACGATGACGTTGGAGGTCCAGAGCTTCTCCTACCAACAGGGCGTTCCGGCCACCGCAAGCCTGGTTTTCGATGTTCGCTTTCTCCCCAATCCGTTCTTTGAAGAGGAGCTTCGCGCCTTTTCGGGCGAAGATCAACCGGTCGCAGACTGGCTTGCCGCGTTTCCCGAGGTCGGCGAAGCGGTCGATCGGGTGATGGACCTGATATCGTACCTCCTGCCCAGGTACGCCGCGGAACTGAAAACAAACCTCGGCGTAGCACTGGGTTGCACGGGTGGACGTCATCGCTCGGTCTACGTGGCCAACCGAGTGGGCGAGGCCCTGAAAAAGCTCGGTCACGAGGTGGTCGTCCACCATCGTGACAAGGAGCGCTGGAGGTACTCATGATTCCGGTCCTCATCCTGACCCACGGGAACCTGGCGTCGGAGTTGTTGCAGGCTGCGCAAACGATCGACCCGAACCTCAGTGGCGGGGCTGCAGCGATGTCTTTGCCGTGGGACGTGGACTCCGACGAGGCATCTCGTTCTCTGAAGAAGCAACTCCGCGAACTCGATCAGGGAGAGGGAACATTGGTGCTGACCGACATGTTCGGAGGCACCGCTACCAATCTCGCGCTGCCTTTTCTCGAGCCCGAGAAGGTCGAGATCGTCACCGGCGTCAATCTGCCAATGCTTGTCAAGCTCGGTTCACTCCAGGGTCGCTCGATGTCCCTCGAGGAGCTCGCGACAGGTCTCACAGCTGCCGGCCAGAAGAGCATTCGGGTAGCGAGCGAATTCCTACATGCCAGAGCGTCCAGCTCGGGGTAACGCCCGAAAATCAACAGCTACAATAGAGGGGCCGACTCAGCTCGATCTCCCGACCCCTTTGAGATCTTCGGCTTCCGGAAGCGAGGAACACTGAATGACCCAGGAGCACGTAATGATAACCAACAAACTCGGGCTGCATGCCCGCGCTGCAGCCAAACTCGTACACACCGCGAGTGCCTACGAGTCCGAGATCTATGTGGGTACCGAGCACGAGGAGGTCAATGCCAAGTCGATCCTCGGAATTCTCACCCTCGCCGCGACCAAAGGGACGCCGCTCAATGTTCGTGCCGATGGCTCGGACGAGGAAGAGGCAGTCCGGGCGATCGTGCAGCTCTTTGCTGACAAGTTCGGAGAGGAGCAGTGAGCCGAGCCCTCAGCGGCCTTGGGGTGAGCCCGGGATTCGCCATCGGCGAGCCGGTGGTTCACGAAACGCGCCCAATCTCGACCCTTCGCATCACGATTCCAACCGAAAAAGTTGAGGCCGAGATCGAGCGCTTCCGTCAGGCAGTAGCCACCACCGTCGAGCAAATTCAACAGAACCGCGACCGGGCCTCGACGCAGATGGGGGAGGAGTATGCCGCGATTTTCGAGGCCCATCAGCTGATCGCCTCCGACCCATCGTTCACCGGTCCTGTCGAGAAGGTCATCAGTGAACAGGAGGTCAACGCGGGCTGGGCCATCGACCAGGTCCTCGAAAAGCTGATTTCTAAATTCGAAGCTCTTCCCGACGAATACCTCGCCGATCGGAAGGCCGACGTGCTCGACGTCGCCACCCAGATTCTGGGCGCTCTTCACGGCCTCCACCTTGGCCAGCTCGAGCAGCTCGACCGGCCGGTGATCCTGGTCGCCGACGATTTGCCGCCGTCGGCTGCGGTCCAGCTTCCGCTCGACAAGATGTTGGGGTTCGCACTGGAAATGGGTGGGCCGACATCCCACACTACGATCATTGCCCGTTCTCTCGGCATCCCGGTGATCGTTGGTGCCCGGGGATCGTGTGAGGAAGCAAAACGCTCCCGCCGTATTGCGCTCGACGCCTTTGAGGGCAAAATCGTCTTCGACCCCAACCCGGCTGAACTCAGCGAATATAAATCGCGACAACGTGAATACGAGGAGCAGCAGGCCACTCTGTTGCAGATGCGAAACGTGCCGACGGTGACTCGTGACGAACGCTCGATCCAGTTGCTGGCCAACATCGATTTGCCAAATGAAATTGATCACGCGATGGACTGGAACGTAGCGGGCGTCGGGTTGTATCGATCCGAGTTTCTTTATATGAAAATGAGTCCGGCGCTGCCGACGGAAAAAGATCAGGTCGAGGTTTATCGCGAGATGGTGTTGAAGATGGCACCCAATCCGGTGACCATCCGCACCTTCGACCTCGGGGGCCGCAAATTGGCTCGCGAAATCATCGGCGGCGGTTCCGAGGCCAACCCCGTCCTCGGGCTCCGCGGCATCCGCCTGTGCTTTTCGAAGCCAGACTTTTTCCGCGCCCAGCTGCGGGCATTGTTGCTGACCGCGGGTGAGTTTCCTGTCGGTCGGCTCAAGATCATGTTTCCTCTGATCAGTGGTATTGAAGAGGTCCGGGTGGCCCGTCTTTTGGTGCGGGAGATCTCCGCCGAGCTCAGAGCCGAGGGTCATGAAATCCCGGAGGGCATACCCCTGGGTGCAATGGTGGAGGTGCCTTCTTTAGCAATCATGGCACGAGAGTTGGCGCGTGAGGTCGACTTCATTTCCATCGGCACCAACGATCTCATCCAGTACTCGTTGGCGGTGGATCGATCCAACAACCTCGTGGCCGATCTCTACCGCCCGACCAGTCCGGCCGTGCTGCGCTTGATCGCTGAGGTCATCGCCGCCGGTGAGGCTGAGAACACCGACGTATCGATGTGTGGCGAAATGGCGGCAGACCCGCTCATGGTGCCGCTGCTGGTTGGGCTCGGACTCCGCAGTTTCAGCATGAACCCTCAGGCGGTCCCGGTGGTTCGTGCACTGATTCGTCAGCTGTCGTTCCGCGAGGCTGGACAGATTGCGCGGCAGGCGGCAAAGTTCGTTACTGCCCGGGACGTCGAAGAGTATCTTCTCGAACGACTTGCCTTCCTTCTCGCAAAAATCAAAATCCAGGTCTAGTGCTTAGTACACTGGCCTGGGGCGGAAAGAATCATGGATATCCGAAAAGCGCGCAAAGTGGAGAAGCCCTGGGGTCACGAGGAGATTTTCGCCGAAACGGAAGATTACGTCGGCAAAATTCTTTTCATTCGTCAGGGTGAGGCGTTGAGCCTCCAGTACCACGAGGTCAAAGAAGAGACCCTTCGGGTCCTCGAAGGCACGCTCGAGCTGGTCACCGGGGCCGATATTGAACGGCTCGAACATCACCAGATCGGGCCGGAAACGGTGTTTCATATTCCACCCCGAACCCTTCACCGTATGGTGGCCGTAACCGATTGCCTACTGCTCGAGGTGTCGACAACTCAGCTCGACGATGTGGTTCGGCTCGAGGACCGATATGGGCGCGAGGGAACCAGCGACCCTTAACGATTTCCCCTTCCCGGCCGTATAATTGGTAGGGGAGAGGTGTCACATGGCTTGGCAAATGCTCGAAACAACGCGGCTGAAAGCTCTGATCGGCGTCTTGGTGATGTTTGGAACAGTCGCCATGGCGGCCGATGAGCCGTCACCTACACCAACCCCCAGGCCGGCCGGAGGAAAGTCCCTGGCCGACGTTGCCAAGGACAAAAAGCTCAAGGGCGATACGGCAGAATCGTCGGACGGGTCGATTGTGATCAGCAATGAGAACCTGGCGGACTACGCTTCCAAGGGCGGTCTCACAACCGCCAAACCGGGCAAAAACCCGGCGACCCGCGGCGTTCACGCCGGCATGAACGTCAGAATCATCGATTCGGAGACCTCGGAGGAAAACAAGCGGAAAGCATACTGGCAGCAGAGATATATGCAGCAACTCGAACGTATCGCCGCGATCAAACGACAGATCGAGGAACTCGACCTCGAGATCCCTGCGCTATGGAACGAATTCTATGCTCGAGATGACCCTGCCTATCGGGACGGCGTGATCAAACCAAGACTCGATCGGTCTTTGGAACGCCGGGAAAAGCTCAGGGCGCTTCTTCTGGAGGAGGAACCGAAGCTCGCCCAGATCAAAGAAGACGCGAGACAGGCCGGTGGCGAACCCGGTTGGTGGCGCGAGGTCAAAGAGCCCACACCGATGCCCAAAAATCCGAAAACCGGTCTCGGTGATGGGCGAGGCGATGATAGAAAGCCACCAGAACCACCGAAGTAGCTGAAAATAAAACTAGTTATGACAGTTTAACGTCGACAATGGTTGCGACGATTCGAGGAGAGCGCTAAAATCTCTTGCGCTGGAAGATAACTGCGAATGAGATCATATTTCATCGAGACATGGGGCTGCCAAATGAATCAGCACGACAGCGAGCTGATCGAGGGACAGCTGCGTGAACGCGGTATGGCAGCAGCGGTAGAACCCTCCAGTGCCGACCTCGTCATCCTCAACACCTGCTCGGTACGCGAACGGCCCGTCCACAAGATCGTCAGCCGGATCGGCGCCCTCGAAAAAATGTCGGATCCGCCAACCATCGGAGTCTGTGGGTGTGTGGCGCAACAAGAGGGGGCCGAGTTACTCAAGCGATCGCCAAGCGTCGGTTTCGTGCTCGGCCCCGGACAGATTGCGAGGATAGGGGAGGCGGTGCGCGCGGTCCAACAGGGTGAACGTGCGGTTCTCATCGGATTTGATGCTGAGCGCGATCACAATTTTCACACGATCTTCAGAAAGAGCTCGACCCGCGGCATGGTGACGGCGGTCGAGGGCTGCAACGAGTTCTGCACCTTTTGCATCGTTCCTTACACCAGGGGTCGTGAGCTCAGTCGGTCTTTTCCCGAAATTGTCAAAGAGGTTCGCCATCTTGCCTCGACCGGGCTCAAAGAGGTTGAACTTCTCGGCCAGACGATTAACGCCTACCAGTGTCCGGAGACTGGTTCCGATTTCGCGGATCTGCTGGCGGAGGTGGCCGCCATCCCCGGTTTGGCCAGGGTACGCTATGTGACCTCGCATCCCCGTCACTTCAATTCCCGACTGATCGATGTGCTGGCGAACAATCCGAAGGTCTCGCGGTATCTTCATCTCCCGTTTCAATCCGGCGCAAACGAGATCCTCGACCGCATGCACCGCCGCTATTCGCGTGAAGAATATCTCGAATTGGTGGCGCGCCTCCGAACCGTGGTTCCGGACATCAATCTCTCTACCGACGTCATCGCCGGTTTCCCGGGCGAGACCGAAGAGCACTTCCAGCAGACCCTCGATCTGTTACAGGAGATTCGCTTTGGGCAGGTCTTCGCATTTGCGTTCTCACCGCGGCCGCACACTCCGGCGGCACGATACGACGACCAGGTCGAAGAGGTCGCCAAGATGGAACGACTTCATCGGCTCTTCGCACTCACAGAACAGATTTCATCAGAGCTCAACCAGGAGCTAATCGGCCGCGAACTTCCAGTCTTGATTGACGGCGACAGTCGTCGCGATCCAAACCACTGGCAGGGGAGGGGCGATGACAACCGTGTGGTGAACTTCGCCAAGTGCGGGCGGGAAGGAGTCGGCGACATCGTCGATGTCCGGATCACACGCGCGGGTGCTCACTCGCTGGTCGGCGATCGTAACTCTGGCGACGGCAGACTCCCGGTCGTCGGCGCCGCTTGACATTGGGCGTTGACATCGACACATTGGATGGATGAGCGAGATCACTGACGCATCGCCACCAGTCCTCATGACGGTCCGAGGTCTGGTCATGGACCCGGCGTCCAACAGTCCTGTGGTCATCCTCGAGAACTCTGAGAGCACCGCTTTCTTACCCATATGGATCGGCGTCTGTGAGGCGAACTCCATCGCCCTCGAACTCGAGGGAGTCGAGACGCCGCGGCCGATGACCCATGACCTGATCCAGAATCTCCTCGCCACCGCCGGCTGCACGGTCGAACACATCTATATCCACACGCTTGACGACAGCGTATTCATCGCTTCGATTCAGTTTCGAGACTCCTCGGAAACCACCTATCAAGTCGACTCTCGACCATCCGACGCGATCGCCCTGGCGTTACGCGCCAAGGTCGATGTTCTGGTCGACCCGTCGGTCCTCGAACGTGCGGTCATAGGTGAGTCTTCGACCGAAGAAACCCTGCGCTCGATTCTCGAGAAGATGCGGCCCGAAGACATGGGCGAGTACGAGATGTGACCTTCGTCTCAACTGAAAATTCTTTTCGTTGACACCTCATTCGTTGCCCCCCTATAGTTGCCATTCCGCCATGACATGATGTCAGGCGATCGAGGCCCGGAGACGCCATGAAAATCGCTATCACCAATCAAAAGGGCGGGGTCGGGAAAACGACCACCGCGATCAACCTCGCTGCGGGTCTCGCGCAGAAAGGCCTGCGAACGCTCCTCATCGACCTCGATCCGCAGGCCAACTCGACCATGTCCAACGTTGAGATCGATGCCATCAACGGCAACATGTACGATGTCCTTTCCGCCATCACACCTCTCAAGGAGGTCATCATCCAGGGCGCCTATGACAACCTCTGGATTGCACCCTCCAGAATTGCGATGGCCAAGCTCGATGTCCGGCTTGTCGGCGAACTCGACGCACCCTACCGTCTCAAGGACGCCATCAACACCGTGAGACGGAGGTTTGACGCGGTGATCATCGATACTCCTCCGACCCTTGGGCTGTTGACCGTCAACGCGTTGGTCGCGGCCACCCACGTTCTGATTCCGATTCAGGCTTCGTATTTTGCACTCGAAGGCACGGACGATCTTCTCGAGACCATCGACAAGATCAAGGCTCGTCCGAACACTCAGCTGCGGATGCTCGGCGTCCTGATCACCATGTTCGACCGCCGGACGATTCTTGCCAAACAGGTGCGCCAGGAAATTCTCGAGGTGTTTGGCGATCACGTCTTCGACACCTTTATAACCAAGAGTGTGCGTCTCGAGGAATCACCGGCTCACCGAGCCAGTATCTTTGCTCACGCTCCGTCTTCGAGCGGAGCGTACGAGTATTACAGATTGTGCGAGGAGGTCTTGCAGCGTGTCGGTTCCAAGTAAAACCAAGGCGGGGCTTCCACCCAATCGCCGCATGCGTCATGACCGCCATTTCGTCGACGAGCTCGCGCAAAGGATGGGGGAGGGGATTGGCCGCATGGTGCGAATTACGGCCATCACCGCCAATCAGGACCAACCCCGTTCCAGCCTTGGAGACCTCGACGATCTCCAATCGTCCATCAATATCCACGGTGTTCTCGAGCCGCTTCTCGTACGGCCACTCGACGGCGGCAGGTACGGGCTGGTTTCCGGGGAACGCCGATTCCATGCCGCGATGGCCGTCGGCCTCGCAGAAGTTCCCTGCATCGAGCTGAAAGTCACCGATCAGCAGGCCCTCGAAATCGCCCTCATCGAAAATCTCCAGCGCAAGGATCTCACCGCCTTCGAGGAAGCCGACGGCTACCGGACCCTGATCGCCAAATATGATTACACCCACGAACAGGTTTCCCAGGCTGTCGGCCGCTCCCGGGTCACCGTCACCGAAACCCTCCGTCTCCTTCAGATTCCCGAATCCATACGCGACTTATGTCGGCATGCCGACATTACCGCCAAGGGCATTCTCCTCGAAATCGCCAAGGCTTCCGACCTCGACACCATGGCCCGTCTGATCAAGGAGATTGTCGAAAACCGCCTCGATCGAGCGGCAATTCGCCAACGCCGGGCTCAGCTCGACCACGCCGCCACGGAAGGCGACACCCAGGCATCAGCCCAGGTCCGGAGGCCGTGGATGATGAGGTTCCGAAATCCCGACAGGACGTTTTCGTTGTCGCTGTCCTTTCGGACCGAAACTGAACCCGAACCACAACAGGTCATCGAAGCGCTTCGCGAAGTAATTCGTGAAATCGAAACGTCGCTCTTAGAGCCTAAACCACCGGACGCATGATCAGAGGCAGGGGAGAGATTCAATCAGGAATAGGTGTCGAAATGACCTCTTCACGGTGCTAGGTTTACATAATATAACTTATCGGACATTACATATATCTAGATATCTGTGGAAAACCACTCCCCTGCGGAAAAACTGTGGACAAACTCCCGGTAACCCAAATCCGACGTCGAAAACCCCCGACGGTTCAAAGGCACAGGCGAAAGGTGTAGAATTTTCCGGATGGACCT
>Ga0255054_10000142_pt1 | contig 38800 bp, 31 predicted proteins | sample JV7_2_23_MG_FD_188634 | JGI IMG/M metagenome (GOLD analysis project Ga0255054, IMG submission 188634) | Seawater microbial communities from Jervis Inlet, British Columbia, Canada - JV7_2_23 | ecosystem: Environmental > Aquatic > Marine > Inlet | place: Canada: British Columbia | collected... | reverse complement strand
ACCCAGACCATCCAGTCGTCCCGGGAAGACTCGGTGATGATCACATCGTCGCACAGCAGGTGCTCCAGGGCTTTCAGGCCGGAATACTGGCTCGTGAACTCATTGACCCGCCGCGTTTGCAGCGAGGCCGTGTGATGAACGATATGCATCAGCAATTCGTCCTTGGAGCTGAAGTAGTGGAATAGCGACCCGTAGGACAATCCGGCCTCGGCGGCCACTGCCCGCATGGTCACACCCTCCAGCCCATGTCTTGCGATCAGGCTCATGGCCGCTTCGGCGAATTTCACCCGCTGGGCATCATGATCTACGACTTTTGGCATACCTGTGTTCCCCGGTTTCAGGCCTCAACCCGTATTGACTTCGGTAACTATACCTGTATTATATCGATCAGTCGATTTAAATAAGAATATCGATCCCGGATTCAGAGAATGTGATGAAGGCAATCAACCAGAATCAGGAGCACACCAGCTCCTATTACGCTGCCACGGTCAATGAAATCACCGACTACCCGGTCCTGGAAGGCAGTAAGTCGGCCGATGTCTGTGTCGTCGGCGCGGGCTTTACCGGTGTTGCTACCGCCCTCACCCTGGCCGAACGTGGCTATTCGGTGGCGCTGGTCGAAGCCAACCGGGTCGGCTGGGGCGCTTCCGGCAGGAATGGCGGGCACCTGATCAATGGCATCAGCGGGCTGGAAAAAATCCGCAAGAAGCACGGTAACGGCATCGCCGATACGGTGTGGGACCTCAGGTGGCGGGGCAATGACATCATCTATGACCGGGTTGAGAAGTACGCCATTGAATGCGACCTGAAAAGCGGTTTCGTGGAAACGGCCCTGAAGCCGCGGCAGATGGCAGACCTGGAGGACTATGCGGCTCTGCGCGATCAGCATAAGTTCCCGTATAGGTATGAATTGTGGGACAGGGACAAGACCCGCGCCATGCTGGGTACGGATGCCTATATCGGTGGCTTCGCCTGTTACCGCGATGGCCACCTGCACCCGCTGAATCTCTGCATTGGTGAGGCACGGGCGGCGCACGAGCTTGGCGTACAGATATTCGAACAGTCGCCGGTCACCGGTATCGAGCACGGCGCGCGCCCGAGAGTAAAAACCGCGACCGGCCATGTGGAGGCCGACGCCGTGGTCCTGGCCGGGAATGCTTATAGCCTGCTGGAACCCGAGCACCTGTCCAACCTGGTCTTCCCGGCCGGCAGCTACATCATCGGCACGGAGCCCCTGTCTGACGAGGTGGCCAACGAGATTAATCCACTGGACCTCTCGGTCTGCGACGCGAATGAGATCGTGGATTACTTCCGCCTGTCGGCCGATAAGCGCCTGCTGTTTGGAGGTGCCTGCAATTACTCGGGCCGTGATCCCGCCAGCATCAAGTCGTATATCCTGCCGCGCATGTTAAAGATCTATCCGCAGCTTAAAGATGTCCGAATCGACTTCGAATGGGGCGGCAAGATCGGCATCGTGCTGAACCGGGTTCCGGCCGTGGGCCGCATCAATAAGAACGTCTATTACTGCCACGGCTATTCGGGTCACGGCGTGAGCGCGACCCACGCCATGGGTGAAGTCATATCCGATGCCGTAGCCGGGACAATGGAAAGATACGACTTGTTCGCAGACACAAGACACTTCCGGATCCCGGGATCGCAATGGATGGGCAACCAGATAATCGCCCTGGGCATGCTGTATTACAAAATGAAAGATTTGCTATGAACCAGCCGCCTCAGCGAGTGAGGGACGGATGTGCCGTTGGCGTGTAGGCGCGGTCGCCTTGCCGGTATGCGGCAACTAGCGTACGGGCTGGGCCACAAGTAAAAAGAGGTGTGTGAGATTGGCTCGGTACAACTCGATCATAATTGGGGCAGGACATAACGGCCTGGTCTGTGCTGCCTATCTGGCGCAAGGCGGTCAGCGCGTGCTGGTGCTGGAGGCGTCTGATACAGCAGGTGGGCTTGCCGCAAGCCGTGAATTTCATCCCGGTTTTCACACATCGGTCGCACACTCAGTCAGCCATTTCTCTCGGAAAATTGCCAGCGATCTGAAACTCGCCTCGCATGGCTTTGAGACCACATCGAAACTACTGCCAACAGTCGGACTGAGTGCCGACAAGGATCACGTGATTCTGCATGACGGTGCTTTGAGCGGAACCAGTGGAGACGATGCGAAAGCGTATCAAGACTATTCCCGACTCATGCACCGTTTTGCCGATGTGCTGAAGCCGTTCTGGCTAAAGACGATGCCGCGTATCGGCGACGCTGGCATGTCCAGCTTGCTGACTTTGGGGCGTGTGGGACTGAACATTCGGATGCTTGGCAAGAAGGACATGCGGGAATTCCTGCGAATGGCCGCTCTTCCAGCCCGTGACCTCATGGACGAGTATTTCGACAATGACATCCTCAAGGCAATGTTGAGCTGGGACGGACTCATTGGTTCGAAAATGGCGCCGCGATCGCCCAATAGCGCAGTGCTCGCGATGCTGTATCGCATGGCAGGAGAATCCCGGGGTGCTCATGCGGTTCCGGCAGGCGGCGTTAACGGCCTGATCAAGGCCTTGTGTTCATCGGCAACGGCATCGGGCGCCGAAATAAGATGCGATGCCAGGGTTGATCGCGTACTGATCGACGGCAGTTCCGACGGCCTGCTTGCCAAAGGCGTGCAATTGGCCGACGGGGAAACAATCGAGGCGGACCGCGTTATCTCGGCGACGGACCCACGAAGGACATTCCTGAACCTCGTGGGTGTCGAGCACCTGGAAATCGGATTCACGAACCGGATTCGACGACTGCGATGCGATGGCTACGTCGCAAAATTACACCTCGCACTGAGTGAGTTGCCGGAGTTCGACGGACTTGAGCGGCCCGACGGTCGAATGATCATCGCACCGGATATGGACACTATCGAGTTTGCGTTTGATTTCGCCAAGCACGGCGAATGCCCTGAAAAACCGGTCACGGAAATCGTCATTCCGAGTGTACATGACGCGTCGTTGGCACCCGCCGGACAGCACGTGCTATCGGCGCATGTCATGTACGTACCGTATCGCTTAAAGGAAGGCTGGAACGATGCCGCTCGTGATCAACTCTGCGAGCGGGCCATTGACGCAATAGCCCGATATGCGCCGCGAATACGTGAGCAAATTCTGCACCAGGAGTTTCTGACGCCAGCGGATCTGGAACAAACCTGCCGCGTAACCGGTGGCCACTGGCATCACACCGATTTTGCGATAGATCAGATGCTCATGATGCGGCCAACGTATGAGGCCGCGCAGTACAGTACGCCAATACCGGGCCTGTTCCTGTGCGGTGCCGGTTGTCATCCCGGTGGCGACATTACCGGTGCAGCCGGGCACAATGCCGCGCGTGAGGTCCTGCGATGAATAACTACGACGCCATCGTTATCGGTGCAGGTCATAACGGCCTGACAAACGCTGCATACCTCGCGAAGGCCGGACTCAACGTCGTTCTGCTTGAAAAGAACGACTACATCGGCGGTGCATCGTGTACCCAGGAGTTTCACGAGGGCTGGATGTACTCGAGTTATTCGTACGTCTGCAGCATGATGCGGCAGGCGATACATCGCGACCTCGATCTCGCCAGGCATGGTCTGCTGATCGTGCCCTACCTCGGCACTATCAACTTCGGTGACAAGGATGAGCGGCTGTTCTCCTATCACGATGAAGAGGCAGCGCACCTCGAGCTAAAACGTCACTCACCACGCGATGCGGATGCGATGCATCGCTTTCAGACCGACCTTACTCGCTACGCGCAGCTCATCCGCAAGACCTTGATGCGCACTCCGCCCGATCCAACGTCGTTCCGGCCGCGCGATATTATGGAACTCCTGTTCTTCGCGCAACAACTCTGGAATATGGGCGAAAAAGAAATCTACGAGTACGTCCGCTTTTTCACAATGAGTGCGGCCGACTTTCTCGACGATTATTTCGAAAACGATTTGGTCAAGGCCGCGATGGCCAGTGCAGGCATTATCGGTACTGCGCTCGGTGTGTACTCGCCTGGCTCCTCGTATATCTTGCTGCATCACGTTATGGGTGATGTCGATGGCAGTATTGGTGCATGGGGACTGCCACGCGGTGGCATGGGCGCCATATCAGATTCCCTTGCCGGTGCGATGCAGCAACACGGTGGCGAGCTTCGAACCAACGCCGGTGTGCAGCAGGTGCTGGTGAAAAACCGCAAGGCTGTCGGTGTTGTGCTCGAGAACGGTGACGAGATCAGAGCACGCATTGTCGTTTCGAATCTGGATGCGAAGCGAACCTTCACACGCATCATGGACAAGAACGACTTGCCCGAAGGTATCTACGAGAAGGCCTGCAAATTCAAGATTCGTGGCTCGTCCGGTAAGGTCAATATCGCGCTGTCAGGTATGCCGAAATTCACAGGTGTACCGGACAACCGCTACGTCAATTGCGGTGGACAAGGTTTCACAGGCTCGCTGGAAACCATGGAGCGGGCTTACGATTGCTGGAAGCATCGTCGCTGGTCCGATGATCCGTTTGTCGAAGGGGTCATACCGTCAGCCTGGGATCCAACCGTCGCACCTCCCGGCAAACACTGGATGTCGAATTTCGTGCAGTACTGCCCGCCTGAACTCAGCACCGGGCCATGGACGCCGGAAGACCGCGATCAATTTGGCCAGACTGTCATCGACAAGATTGCCCGTTACAGCCCGGGCTTCAAGGACCTGATCGTACACGTAGATGTTCGCACGCCATTCGATATGCAAGAAGAAATTGGATTGACCGAGGGCAATATTTTCCAGGGAGAACTCACGATCGATCAGCTGCTGTTCAATCGGCCGTTCCCCGGATATGCACAATACCGTATGCCCGTCAGAAACCTCTACATGTGCGGGTCATCGACGCATCCGGGAGGCGGTGTCTCCTCAGTTTGTGGCGCCAACGCGGCGCGCGAAATACTCTTGGATTTGCGGCGAACGAATACCGTGCCCGAAGATGACTTTTACGATGAATAAGTTATGACTACGACCGACCCATACGCCGGCGAACGCCTGAAGCTATCCCCCTTCTACCCCAGGGCAGAAGCGCTGAACATTCGCAACGCCTGGGCGGCCTGGAACGGCTACAAGTTCGCAGAGTATTACTACGACGCAGAGTACGAGTACTTTTGCGTGCGCAATACTTGTGCGACTTACGACATCTGCCCGATGCAAAAATACGAGATTCGTGGTCGAGATGCGGAGGCCATGTTGAACCGAATGGTGACGAGGGATGTGACGAAGTTCGGGCTCAACCGAGTTGCTTACTGTGTCTGGTGTACTGACGAAGGACGATTGATTGACGACGGCACGATTTTCAAACTGGCCAGCGACAAGTTCATGCTGACTTGCGGCAGCCCATGTACCGCGTGGTTGGAAAAAAGCGCGTTCGGTTTCGATGACGTCAGCGTTACGGACGTGACCGATGAATTGGCTGCACTCTCCCTGCAGGGCCCCACTTCGTGTGCCGTGCTCAAGAACATGGGGCTGGACGGCATAGACACGGCGAAGCCGTTCGACATCATGCACTTTCCGTTCCGCGGCGACACCCTCATGGTATCGCGCACCGGATTTACCGGTGACCTCGGTTACGAACTCTGGATTCCGCCCGCCCTCGCCCTCGAGATGTGGGATGAGCTCTATGCGGCGGGCGCGGATTACGGTATTCAGCCCTTCGGTGAGGCCGCAACCAATATGACCCGGCTCGAGGCTGCTTTCATTATGCCCGGAATGGAATTCAATGAGGCGCTCAGGACCGTCCACTTCGAGCATGACCAGACTCCATTCGAATTGAACCTTGGCTGGTTGGTCGATTTCGACAAGCCGCATTTCAGCGGTCGCAGAGCACTATTGAGAGAAAAACAGAGCGGACCGAAATACACCTTGACCAAGCTCGACATCGAAGGCAACAGGCCTGCCGAGGGCTCTTACATTTACAAGAACAAGCGTTGCAGGAAGGAAATTGGCTACGTTACGTCAGCCATGTGGTCACCGGCGGTGAAGGCAAACATCGCGCTGGCCATGATCAGGACGGAGCACCTGCAAGGCGATCTGTGGGCTGAAATTTACTACGAGAAAGAACTGCGCCATTACAGCCGGGTGGTCAAGTGCACACGCAAGCAAAAACCGTTCTGGACGCCCGCCCGCGCACGCGCAACACCGCCACCTGATTTCTAGTGGTCAGCGGCGAAACTAGCTAGCCTGTTCGACCGCCGCTGGAATTGCCAACGGAGACCACAATCTTCGCCAGAGATTTATCGGATCGTCAGCGAAGCCTGATCGCTGTCATCGCGTCGATGGTCGTTGTTAACCTGGTATACGGGTTGACGTTGCCGTTGTTGTCGCTGGTGCTCGATTCTCAGGGCATTAGCAAGACCGTCATTGGTATGAGCATCGTTGCTCAGGCCAGCGCCGGTGTCTTGCTCTTACCGCTGATGCCGCGCCTGATCATGCGGGCCGGTGCCGCGCGTGTAATGCAACAGGCAACGCTGCTCGCCGCGGGCACGTTGATCGCGCTGGGGCTGTTTCAGGACGTCTACGTTTGGTTCCCGATGCGATTCCTGCTCGGTGCAGCGGCAGCAATGCTGTGGTCGGCCAGCGAAGCCGTGATCAACGAGCTTGCTGATGACGACTGGCGGGGAAGGATCATCGGCGTATACGGATCGGCCGGAGCGGCGGGGTTTGCAATCGGTCCGCTCGTCCTGATCATGACCGGAACGGAAGGTCTATTTCCTTTTGTCGTGACCGCTACGTTTGTCGTTGCTGCCAGCCTGCCCTTGTTTTGGTTACGCAACGAAACGGACGCGGATGGCACTGAGGGCCATACGAGCTTGCGCCGGATCTTCAAACTCGTCCCGCACATCATGCTCCTCAACCTGGCGTATGCCGCAGCGGTCGAGGCATTTATCGCGTTCTTTCCGCTTTTTGGTATTCACATTGGACTCGGAGAGGCGCGAAGCCTGTCGCTACTAACCACATTCGCATTGGGAGGCGTTGTTCTGCAGTTGCCACTTGGCTGGCTTGCGGACCACATGCGCCGACACATGCTGCTCCTGCTGTGCCTCGTCATGACGATGACTGGATTTCTGATTCTGCCGAATGTTGTGTCGCAAAGCGTGGGCGGGCCGATGTTCGCGTTCGCACTGGGTGGCGTAGAAGGCATGATCTACGCACTGGGCGTGATTTTGCTCGGGCAGAAATTTCGTGGCGCGGAACTGGCGGCAGCAAGCGTCTTGTACACCGGCATGTGGGGCGCAGGAACGATGCTCGGCCCGGTAATTGTTGGCGCCGGTATGGACGTTTTCGGTGACAGTTCCATGCCGTATCTGATTGCCACAATTTATGCCGTTTACTTGCCGGTGTTCTTCCTGACCAGGCGGTGACAATATCGTTCCAACGGCCGCTCAGACGCGCACGGTGAGCTCAAAACCACCCTGGAACGGCACCGTCATTGTTCGAAATCGATTGCTTGGGTCATTTACAAATTCAAAGTAGTCGCGGTACTCGTCGGCGGACTCCGTAGTGTTATCGCACACCACGATGGCGCCGGGCCGCAGGCTTGAGCAAACCAACTCGAGCGCAGGCAGCGCCACGTCCCAGATGTCGACCAGCATGAAATCCACCGGGCCGCCGACGTCCTGGAGCGTCTGCCGAAGATCGCCTTCACGCAGGTCAATATGCTCGCTCAACCCGGCTTCCTTGAAGTTCTCATGGGCAATTTTCACCTTGTCCGGTTCGTGCTCCGTGCCGATCACCACGCCATTTTCGACTTCGTTGTCACGGACAGCGGCCGCCAGATACAAAGTCGATATCCCAAACGAAGTACCGGCTTCGACGACACGGGTCGCTCGCAGAGCACGGCAGAGCTGGTAGCAGAACTCCGCCTTGTCCCGATCAAGCGCAACCATCTTGTCCGACAGGAAGCGATGCATGTCGTCGTCGCAATAATTCTCGGAGTCAAGCGATCCTTCTTGCTCTCGTCGCGCGAAGTACGCGTCTGTCTCGTCGACTTCCGCGTCGCTCTGCGCATGCAAGCGATCGAGCAAAGCCTCCAGCTTCGGGTCATTCAGTAGGGATGCCATATTTTGCTTCTCCTCACAATGGCGAATACGCTTTTCGAATGACCTTGATCGCGAAAACACCCAACGAGACATATACGACGCTCCAGCTCATCGCGAGGATGGCCTCGCCTGCGAACCAGTCCAGCGATCCATCCGCTGACAACGTACCCCTCGCAGATTGGTACGGGCGCACATAGTAGTTGATGAGCAGAAAAGGCATGATCAGCCCGTTCGCTACCAGAAGCGCAGGAGCAAGAAGTGTGGTTCGGGTTTTTTTCACGCTGATTTCATCTGCGGGCGTCTCGTGCAACTTTGTTAGATAGGAGACCTCTTCCTCGCTCACGTTTGTGCGTCGCGATACAGCTATGGTTACGATGAGGCTCACGACGCCGCCGATCAGAACCGGGTTGAGATACGATGGCAACTCAATAATGCCAATAAAAACAAAGAACTTCGGCACAACGTTAAACACCAATCCCGACAGCATTCCCCAGAACGCAGCAGACTCGGTGATGCGTTTGCTCCAGATGCTCATAAGACCAACCGGTCCCCACGAGGAAGCGAATACCGTCGCAATAAACGTTGTAAGCCAAAAAATATCAGGCGGGAAAACCAGTGCTGCAACAAGAGCAATGGTGCCAATCACGAGCATCATCAGACGACTGAAGCGAAGCGTTTTTTTCTCATCCTGGCTTTTGTGAATGCCGATATCGTTGCTTGCACTAAAACCGACGAGCGAGAGAAATGTCGACGCCGACGACAAAATAGCAGCCATGATGCCTGCCAACATCAAGGCACCGAGCAATTCCGGCAGCAGATTTAATGAGGCCCAGATCGTGGCGCTTTCGTAGGGCACAATATCGACTTTGCCGAGATTGATGACGCCGCCCATGCCATAAACCATCACCTGTAACAGAGCGACAACCAGACAGGCGATGATTGACGCACGAAGCACGACATGTTCGTTCTTCGCCATCAGATGCCGGCTCGACTGCCAGGGACTGACAGCGTAGACAATCATCCAGCTAACATCGATGACCATGGCCCAGATCAGGTAGTCCATCGCCGTTGGCCAGTCGGTGCCGACACCAATGATGCCGTGCCAGGACATCAAGTCCGTCTTTTCCTCGATGGTGGCAAGACTCTCAATGACGGTCAGCCAACCGCCAAAGTCACCGACCAGGTACACGGCCGCACCGAGGCTGGCAAACGTGAACAGCAGAAACATTAGCGTGTCTGTCAAAATGACCCCGCGGGAGCCGGAGTACATTGTGAACGTCGTGTAACTCAACCACGCAACGACGAGCCCCTGCACATAGCTGAGGTCTGTAAGCTGCGAAAACAAAATGGCGGCGCCTTGCGTCACGGCTAGAAGATAGCCACCCAATGCGAGGATGATCGTGATCCCCGCCAATGCCTGAACACGCGTGCTATCGAATCGTTTGCCAAAAAATTCAGCGACCGTCGTCGCGCGGCTTCTTCGCAAATATCGCCCAAAGAAAATGGCACCAATAACGTAGCCAATGCACGCGGTTTGTGGAAACAGGACATAGGGTCCCGCCTGACCGGCATACGCGAAGCCGGCCTCGCCGAGAAACATCGTGGAACTCATCAGACTCGCGACGAGCGTTCCGACGATAATCAAGGTAGGTGCCCGACGACCGGCAACATAGTAGTCGTCCAGTCGATTTATGCCGCGCCCGGCATAGTTTCCGATGGCGATGTAAATAACGATGCTTATGGCGATCGTTGTCGTGTAGATATCCATCAGTCTGTCGATCGGACCAGCCACGCGGGCGTTTCGTAAAGCTCCACAGTCACCTCATCGCCCGCGCTGATGGTTCCTGCCACCTCTACCACGCCAACAACACCGCGTGTAAGCTTTGCTGCTTTGGAAAACGCGGTTGATAACAGTGGCTCGCCCGAACGCGTTGTGTATTTTGACGCCAGTCTCTTGCCCATGTCGTGACAGGGCGGATTGTATTCCTCAACCATCAACTCCGCCCCCGATGGAAACTTCAGTAACGTGCCTTTCGGTAGGCGGGATAACTCCTTCAGCCCCGACAAACAGAGGTTCGCACCCAGGCAGGCTGCCATAAGCGGTTCACTCAGGTCCATTGCATCCTGAATGTCAGCCAGCTCTTCGACCGAAACGGCCGACCATTGGCGCTCGTTGCGTCGAACGGTACCCTCTGGTTGCTTGTCCCCCGGCCATGTTGGCCGATCCTGCGACTGGTGGCGGTCGCCGACGACTCCATCCAGTTCAATCTGAATGGTTGGATGCTCGTCTTTGCTCAGATCCTCGTTTGATCCGGCGTGTACCGATCTGACCCGAGCTACGATCTTTTTCACTAAAATCACCAAAAACAAGCCATTTTGATGCCCTAATCTGCATTGCGACCGCCGCCAATGTCAATCTGGTATAGGAACTCCGGAGTCTCTGCGATAGGATATGGAAACGAACGTCAGACCCGGGGGGGCCATTGATGCGCGCGACAAGGTTCGTGGAAAGCTATTTTGATGCCTGGAACCACCGTGACCCGAGGGCCGTGGCGGACCACCTTACTGCTGACGGCATCTACTGCGACATCCCGGAAAATGTGCAGCGAACGCACGACGAGTTGATTGTCAGCCTCAACGATATTTTCTCCGACTACCGATATCGCTATGAGCTGATCGGGGATATCCTGACGAGCAAAGATACCATAGCGTTTCAATATCGGATGTGTCCGCTCGGAACGACTAAAAAAAGTAGCTCTTCGGGCTCATTTGCCGGTGCGGAGTTTGTAACGATGCATGGCAATGAAGCGATAACCATTACCGACTACTACGATATTCCAGGCGTTGTCCAGCCTTCACGACTCGCTCGCCTGAGGTCTCGCGAGACGAATGGAGCGAAGTACGCGAAGTCCGGGTTGAGTAGCGAACAATTATGCGCGTACAAAGACCGACTTGAACAGCTCATGCGATCGCAGCAAGCCTACCTCCGATCTGACCTGACATTACCGATACTGGCGAAAGAAATTGATTGTTCAGTCAACCACCTGTCACAGGTCATCAACTCCGGATTCGATATGAGCTTCTTTGATTACCTGAATCAATACCGGATTGAACATGCCAAGGACTTGCTGTCCGAGCTCAACGGCCAAAACGGCGCCGTATTGAACGTCGCGTTCACGGTCGGATTCAATTCCAATTCGGCGTTCTACGCTGCTTTCAAGAAGTGCGCCGGGCAAACCCCCGCCCAATACCGTCGATCACAATCGAAAAGGGCTCACTAAGACCAGGGCCGGGCCGCCACTCTCCGAGACACATGATTGTACGATGTGAGCCCAGCCTATAGGGCGGGATGCATCGTCCGTGCGCATTCGTCAAAAAGCACCTGAACAAGATCGACTCACGATGCAACCACAAGCACACACAGGTTCCTACTACGCAGCCTCCGTAACCGAGGTTACGGACTACGCGCCGTTGCGTGGCGAACAGAGTGCGGATGTCTGCGTTATCGGAGCGGGTTTTACCGGACTCGCAACCGCCCTGTACCTGGCCGAGCGCGGCTACGATGTGCATGTCGTTGAGTCGAACAGAGTCGGGTGGGGTGCATCCGGCCGCAACGGTGGCCAGTTTATTGCCGGTATTGCCGGAGAGAAATACATTGCGAAACATCTTAACCAGGATGTAGAGGACGTTTTCGGCGAGTTGCGCTGGGCCGGGAATGACATTATTCGTGAGATCGTGAATAAATACAGGATCCAGTGTGACCTGAAATTCGGCTATCTCGACGTTGCGATCAAAGCCAGACACCTGCGTGACCAGGAGGCCGATTATGAGCGCCTCCTGAAAGCCAATTTTCCTTATGAATTTCGCCATTTGTCCAAAGATGAGACGCGCGAGACCATCGGCACGAGCGCCTATATCGGCGCGCTCCTGAACATGGGTAATGGCCATCTGCATCCACTGAATTTGTGTATTGGCGAGGCTAAAGCCGCAGCATCTCTCGGCGCCACGATTTACGAGCAGTCACCCGTCCTCAATATTGAGAAAGGTGACAAACCAAGAGTTGTGACACAACAGGGCTCTGTGACGGCCGACGCCGTTATCCTCGCGGGCAACGCCTATCACGTGCTGGAACGAAAGCTGCGCGGCGCCATGTTCCCCGTGAGAAGCTACATCATTGCAACGGAACCACTCCCCGAGGAAATTGTTAATACGATCAATCCGAACGACTTTGCCGTTTGTGATCCGAATTTCGTATTGGAATACTTCCGACTCAGTGCTGATAAGCGGCTGCTATTCGGCGGGCGTTGCAACTATTATGGCGAAGACCCGGAAGTCATCAAAAACAATCTGCAACCGAGACTGCTGAAAATTTATCCGCAACTGGCAAACATCGGCATCGATTATGCCTGGGGCGGCACCATTGGTGTTCCGCTCAAAAGGGTGCCGCTGCTCGGCAGAATCTCTCCTTCTATTTTCTATTGCCAGGGCTACTCCGGCCACGGCGTCAATGTTGCTCACCTGGCGGGCCAAATTATGGCGGATGCTGTCGCTGGCACCGTTGAACAATTTGACATGTTCGCGAACATCAAACCACTCATTGTTCCAGGCGCGCACGTGCTCAGCAAACCGATGGTGGCGCTCGGCGTACTATTTTATCAAATCAAGGATCGACTGTAGAAATTGGCGTCGACGCCGGTAGACGTGGATTCCCGTGCGTGAGGCGCATCAGTATGATTCACGAATGAACCGGCAAGCAGCGGCTATCGCCAATTTCAACGTGCACAAGATTCAGCAGGTCGTCAAGTGGACGGTCTACACGCTGCTGATCATCAACTTCGTGTTCTACATTCTTGAAGACTGGAGCAAAGCCGTCCATACCCTGGATGCCGGCTCGAATTTTCTTGACTGGACCGGCGAGTTTGCCGCCATCGAGATGAACGTCAGCGAGTGGCGTGATGAGTTGCTCGGTGATCGAGAATCAGCATGACTAGAGGAGTGGCAAGATGATTAGCGGACACTGCGAATGCGGACGCGTACGGTATGAGGTCGATAGTGAGATAGAGGATTTCAGTCACTGCCATTGTTCGCAATGCCGCCGGCTGCATGGTGCCGCCTACGTCACCTTCGCCGGCGTTGCGCGGGACAAATTTCGATACGTATCCGGTGAGACCGATATCAAGGTATACGCTTCATCGGCATTCAACGATCGGATCTTCTGCGTGGAATGCGGTTCGAGTATGTTGGTGATCCCCGAGCAAGAACCTGAGATCCTGTACCTATGCATGGGAACGGTTGACGGCGACCCGCCCCGCCCTCCGGGATATCATGCGTATGTAGGCTCGAAGGCACCGTGGCACGAAATTACGGACGATCTCGCGCAATATGACAGGGAGAGCGAGCCGAGTGATACTTAAGTTTGCAAATGCGCTCATAGTCCTGTTCGTCACACATCGCATATGAAAGCAATTCACCAAAAACAGGAACACACGCGTTCGTACTACGCCGCTTCGGTCAATGAAGTTACCGACTACCCGGCACTTGAAGGCGCCAGGTCGGCGGACGTGTGCATCGTCGGTGCCGGATTTACCGGCGTTGCAACCGCGCTGACTCTGGCTGAACGCGGCTATTCCGTGGCACTCATCGAAGCCAACCGGGTCGGCTGGGGCGCCTCCGGCAGGAACGGCGGTCAATTAATCAACGGCATCAGCGGATCGGCCAGGATTCGCAAGAAACACGGGGAAGGCATCGCCGAAATGTTGTGGGAACTCAAATGGCGGGGCAACGACATAATTTACGACCGGGTCGAGAAGTACGCTATCCAGTGCGACCTCAAGGGTGGATTTCTGGTTGTTGCTAAAAAGCCGAGGCAAGTGGCTTACTTCGATGAGTATGCCGAGGAATGGAAACAGCACAAATTTCCTTACAAATACGAAATGTGGGACAGGCAAAAGACGCGCGCCATGCTGGGTACCGACGCGTATCATGGCGGCTTCATTTGCTATCGTGATGGCCACCTGCACCCGCTGAATCTCTGCATAGGCGAAGCACGGGCGGCGCATGAACTCGGCGTGCAAATATTCGAGCAATCGCCGGTCACTGGCATCGAGCATGGCGCACGCCCGAAAGTAAAAACTGCGGCTGGCTACATTAAGGCAGATGCCGTCGTGTTAGCCGGCAATGCTTACAGCCTGCTCGAGCCGAAACACTTGTCCAACCTGGTTTTCCCTGCCGGCAGTTATATTATCGGTACAGAGCCACTGCCCGAGGACGTGGTTAACAAGATCAATCCACTGGACGTCGCCGTCTGTGACGCGAACGAGGTCGTGGACTATTACCGCTTGTCCGCCGACAAGCGCTTGCTGTATGGCGGCGCCTGTAACTACTCGGGCCGTGACCCTGCCAGTATCAAATCATACATCCTGCCCCGCATGCTAAAGATCTACCCACAGCTCAAAGATGTTCGGATTGACTATGAGTGGGGTGGCAAAATCGGCATTGTATTGAACCGCATTCCAGCTGTTGGACGCATTAACAAAAATGTCTACTACTGTCAGGGCTATTCCGGTCACGGCGTGTGCGCAACACACGTTATGGGCGAAATCATGTCCGATGCCGTTGCGGGAACGATGGAAAGATTCGACTTGTTTGCCAACATGGGACATTTCCGGATTCCTGGTTCGAAATGGATGGGCAACCAGTTGATTGCTCTGGGCATGCTGTACTACCGCATGAAAGACCGGCTGTAGCATGTCCAAAGACGGCAACGCTCTGCTACATCACCGGACTGTTTTCGACGGTTGGCGTTCAATCTCCATAGCGATATATATGGCGTTGGCGGGATACGGCGTCATGGTCGGCATACCGGTTATCAGTACCGCCTGGGTGACTCAGCTCGGCTTTACGGACGTGCAAGTCGGGCGCGTGGCAGGTGCCGACCTTGGCGGCCTCGCGATTGGCGCCATATTGGCGTCTTTGTTTGTAGCCACGGTGAATCGGCGCCACCTGATTCTCGTCTCAGTCGCCGTCGCCATCGGTGCCAATGCGCTCTGTATGACCCTGGTCACCTATGAGTGGACGCTGTGGCTACGCCTGATTGCAGGCATCGGGAGTGGTGCCTATACCGCTGTTGCAATCGCGACGCTGGGCGGATCATCCAAACCAGCACGCGCTTTTAACATTTTGCTGTTCGCGTTTGCGTTTTCACAAGGCGGCGAATTGTTAGTGTTGCCAATGCTGACGATGAACAGCATCTACCTGGTGTTTATCGGCAGCTATCTGTTTGGCCTGATTTTTCTCGGCTGGGTGCCGCCGCATCCCGTTGATAAAGGCCTCGACGTTGAAGTCGATATCGAGGACAACAGTGGAACGCATCACGGGAAGCATATGCACGTTCCGGCTTATGTCCCCTGGCTGGTACTCACGGCAGTCGTTTTTACCTATATCAACATTGGTGCCTACTGGACCTATATCGAACTGGCCACCGTAGGCTCTGAGGCATCACCCGATTGGGTCAGCAGGCTGCTCGTGTATACGTCGGTTTTTTCCGTCGTCGGCTGCGCCGTAGCGACCGTGATCAGTAATCGATTCGGCCTGGCGCGACCGTTGCTCGCAACGCTGGTATTCCAGGCCATCATCGTCGGCATGCTCGCGGGCGGGATCAACAACACGAACATCATGATCAGTATGTTCAGCTTTAATTTCTGTTGGATTTTCGTCGACGTTTACCAGTCGGCGACAATCGCAAACGTCGATCACTCCGGGCGTTTCCTGGCGTTGATGCCTGGCGCACAGGGCATTGGGCAGCTTATTGGTCCGAATATCGCGGCTTCCGTCCTTGCTGTGGGTCTTGGCTATAGTGGTGTGTTCATCATGTGCGCGCTGTCCTCACTAATAGCAATGGTGGTCTACCTGTATATGTATCTTAGCCTGAAGAGGACCATCCCGGCTCTCGCGGACGCTTCGTGAGCCGACCCTACTCCGGCCGACGCCCGCGGCAGTATCCCTGGTGCATCTCGTCTTTCTCGATCACGACCGCCATCGCGCGCCATTTCTCGACAAAGTGATCAGCGTCTTCCTGACCGAGGAGCTCGACCATGCGTGGGAATAAGTCACCCCGAATGAGATCATATTCACGTCGTACCTCATCGCGGTACCACGCAGTGGCGTTTTCGGCAGCAACGTCGACAAAACCAGCATTGATAAACTGATCGCAATAGCCATACATTGTCTCCAGTGCATAAGTCAGTCCCTCTATCTTGAACCAATAACGCATGTCCTCGGAATACTCGCCGGGCGACTTCAGCCACTCGTAGCTGCTGAGATAACCGCCCGGCCTCAGGACGCGGTACGCCTCAGCGAGAATGCCAGCCTTGTCCGAAATCTGCGTGAATGCCCCCGAGCTAATGACGATATCAAACGACTTGGCGGCGAACGACAATGAACCAGCCGTGACCGTTTGAAACGTGCACTTGTCGCTCAAATCCAGATCGTCTGCGGATCGCGTAGCCCGAGCGATGAGCGGCGCTTCGATGTCGATGCCTACGACGTTCGCACCATGGATTCGTGCCATCTCGAAAGCGGGACCACCGACACCGCAGCCAATATCAAGGATGCGCTTGCCGTGCGTCTCGATGCCCTTCACCATTTTTGCGACATTGCCGGGACCGCCTGGCGCCATATACCCCTCGCCCCAGATCAGCTCGAGCATTGCGATCATGTTGTCGTAGTATTCGACCTCGTGGGTCATCAGCGCAGAAATACTAGTCGAACTCAATCCAGGTGGTTTTGAGTTCCGTATAGTCGTCGAAAGCGTGCATCGACTTGTCCCGCCCATTACCACTTTGCTTGAACCCCCCGAACGGCACAGTAATGTCGCCCCCGAAGTAGTTATTGATTCCCATCGTTCCAACGCGCACTGCAGCGGCAACTTTATGTGCGGTATTGATGTTGTTGCTCCACACGGCGCCGGCCAGACCATAGATGGAGTCATTCGCGATCGCTACCGCCTCCTCGGCGTCTTTGAAACCGATAACCGACATGACGGGCCCGAAGATCTCTTCCTGGGCGATACGCATGCTGTTGTTCACGCCATCGAAAATGGTTGGTTCGTGGTAGCAACCACCTGATTCCGCCATCACCTGGCAACCACCAGACACCAGGGACGCACCCTCCTCGTTGCCGATGGCAACGTAGTCGGCCACGGTTTTCAGCTGACCAGCATCGATCATGGGGCCCATTGCCGTCGCAGGATCCAGCGGATCACCGGGCATCCAGTCCTGGCTCCTGGCAACCACTATCTCAACAAACCTCTCCCTGATGCTTTCTTCAACAATGAGGCGTGTACCTGCCGTACAGGTCTGCCCTCCGTTGTAGAACACCGCGACCGCGGCAAACGTAGCCGCCTTCTCCAGGTCGGAATCGGCGAACACAATGTTCGGGCTCTTGCCGCCGAGCTCGAGGAATGTGCGCTTCAGGTTCGACTCGCCTGAATACACCATGAGTTGTTTGCCAATCTCTGTGGAGCCCGTGAATGTCAGTCCATCAATATCGTTGTGCAGCGCCAGGTGCCGACCCAGGCTTCCGCCAGGGCCCGGCAATACCTGCAGCACACCGTCCGGCAGTCCCGCTTCGCTAGCCAATCCGGCGATGCGCAACGCCGACAACGGCGTGTTCGAGGCGGGCTTGAGTATCACGGAATTTCCGGTCGCCAATGACGGTGCGAGCTTCCAGGCAGTGGTCGAAAGTGGAAAATTCCACGGCACGATGGCGGCGACTACACCAAGCGGCAGACGTTGCACGAGCGCCAGGCAGTCAGCCGGTGCGGGTGAAATCTGATCGTATACCTTGTCGATCGCCTCACCGCTCCAGCGGATCGTGCGCACGGCAGCGGGAACATCGACACGCGTCGTGTCGGCGATCGGTTTGCCAACGTCAAGACACTCGAGCAGCGCAATTTCCTCGGCATGGTCTTCGATCAATTCTGCCCAGCGCACCAACACCATTTTTCGGTCAGCTGGCGCCATTGAAGCCCATACGCCACTTTCGAACGCGGCCCTTGCGACCTCGACCGCGTGATCCGCATCCTCGATTCCGCAATTCGCTACGTCGGCGAGCTTCTGACCATTAGCCGGGCTCACCGTCTCTCGTGTCTCTCCGGCCAGGGCATCTGTGTACTGACCACCGATAAACGCACGACTTTCGATCACCAGGTCCGCCGCCTGTGAACTCCAATCCTGTTTGGTTTTATCCAGCATGAGTCAAAGCCTCCTATATTTTTAATTGATCAGGACAATTCAGCGACCGCGCGATGTGCCTGTTCGACCGCTGACTCGAGCATCGCTCTTGCCCCGGCGTCGGAGTTCGCGATTGCAATTCGCCCATAGGGTTTGCGTGCGCGCACGTGAGGGTATCGCTCGTCGTCCCTATCCTCGTATGCCGGCATTCCCGTTGCTTTCACACCCGGAAGACAAAGGTAGAAGAGCGCGTCTCCAGCCCTTGCCGCCTCGATGCCAACACTTGTATCGGTTGTCAGGTACTGAAGTGCAACAAATACCTCAGGCTCGCTGATATCGAGGTGCTTGCCCAGGAAATCCCGGTAGCTGATGGAATACAGGTAAGCCTCTTTTTCCTCTAACGGAATATCCGGCATGCGATCCTGCGTTGTGGTCAGCAATCGCAGGAGTTCAGCGCGCGCAGGGTCCGACATTGGCATTTGCTTCACTGCGTCTGCTGCGGAAAGATCAGATAGTGCGAGCGGCAAATAACTTCCGAGTGCGCCGAGGTCATAGCGGACGAGACGATCCGAGCCCCAATCATCGGCATTGAAGAACACGCCGCCGCCACGGATCCGAGCCCCTGCAAAAGGTCTCTGCGCGTGATGCGACGATCCATTCCCAAATTGCGGTCTGCCGGTTTCATTTGCCCCCTCGATGCAAGCAGCAAAATTGTCAGCGCCAGCTTGTATATTGGACTACCGCGCCTATACGCACCACTGAATCCCGTTGTCCCATGCGATAACATTGCCCGGTTAAGTCGGAAAGCTCATCACGCATGAAAGACTACGACGCCATTGTCATAGGGGCAGGTCACAATGGACTGACCAATGCCGCATTTCTCGCCAAGGCGGGATTACGCGTGCTCGTGCTTGAAAGAAATTATTATATCGGCGGCGCTACAAGCAGTCGGGAGTTGCACGATGGCTGGATGTATTCGCAGTGTTCCTACGTCTGCAGTCTTTATCGCCCGGAGATTTACAACGCTCTCGACCTCGGCCGACATGGCCTGAAAGTAATTCCCCTGGTCAGTAGCATGACGTTCACACAGGATGGCGACTACTTCGGCAGTTACAACAATCCGAACGTTCGGCGCCACGAGTTAATGCGCCATAGCCCCCGCGACGCGGATGCAGTGGTTCGCTTCGATGCGGACGTTTTGCGGTGGTGCAAATTGGTCCGTGGTTTTCTAATGAGGACGCCGCCGGACCCCGGCTCCTTCCGACCGCGCGACGTGTTCGAGTTCGCATACCTGATGAAGAAGTTCTATGAACTCAGTGAATCACAGATCTATGAGTTCATTCGCTTCTTTACGATGTCGATCGCCGAATATCTCGAGAACTACTTCGAGAACGAAGCGATCCTCGCGCACTACTCCGGTGGCAGTATTATCGGCACCGGGCTTGGTGTTTACTCACCCGGTACCGCCTACGTACTACTGCATCACGCAATGGGTGATGTCGATGGCAACATGGGCGCCTGGGGATTTGCACGTGGCGGCATGGGCGCATTAGCGAACGCCCTGGCGTCATCCTTTCAGTCCTACGGTGGTGAAATTCGAACGGATGCTGAGGTCACAAGGATCATTGTTTCGGGCAACAAGACGACTGGTGTAGAGCTGGCTTCTGGCGAGAAGATACAGGCAAAAACTGTCGTATCCAACCTGGATGTAAAGCGCACGTTCATCAAACTGATGGATGACGTCGATTTGCCGCCCAAACTGGTCGAGCGCGCAAAGAACTTCAAGATTCGCGGCTCGTCCGGAAAAGTGAACATAGCGCTGGATGGTATGCCTACTTTTCCATCGTTGCCGAAAGATTCGCCGTTAACGCTCGGTCATATGCACTTCACGGACACACTGCGGCGTCTCGAGAAAGCCTACGACGACTGGAAAGACGATCGCTGGTCAGCAGACCCCTACTGCGACACGCTCATTCCTTCGCAGTATGACCCCAGCCTCGCGCCGCCCGGCAAACATATGATGAGCGTTTTTGTGCAGTACTGCCCGGTAGAACCTGAGGGTGGCTGGACGGACGAAAAACGGGATCAGTTTGGGCAGACCGTTATCGATCAGATTGCAGATTACAGCCCGGATTTCAAAGACCTGTTGCTGCATGCGCAGATTCACACGCCATGGGAACTCGAAGACGAGGTAGGTCTGACCGAAGGGAACATCTTCCAGGGCGAGCTGACTTTCGATCAGCTGGCGTTCAATCGCCCGTTTCCCGGTTACGCGCAGTATCGCGGCCCGGTCAGGGGAATGTATATGTGTGGCTCCTCCACGCACCCGGGGGGCGGCGTTATGGGTGCACCCGGCGCCAACGCCGCACGCGAGATACTTCGCGACTTGAGAAAACCGAATACGACACCGGATGAGTTCAGTGATGACTGAACGTACAAATGCAATCATTATCGGCGCCGGTCACAATGGCCTCGTGTGCGCAGCGTATCTCGCTCGCGCCGGACTGAAGGTCCTGTGCCTCGAATCCGCGGATTCCGCCGGCGGGATGTCTGCACCGCGCACAATTGGGGATGACTATCACTTTCCCGGGCTCGCGCAGGCGGTGTATCCCGTAAGCTCGGCAATACGTCGCGACCTCAAACTCGACCAATTCGGCTACGTGCCGGGTGAGGCAATTGACACTGTCGCACTGGATGCCAATGGCAAGCACCTGACAATTGGCACTAACAGTGTGTCGGGCGAGGGTCTGCCAGAATCGGACGAAAAAGCCTATCCAATATTCAGGGAACAGTACCTGGCCTACACCAAAACGCTGCGCCCCCTGTTCGATAACAAGCCGCCGCGACTTAAGGACATGGCGTTCGCCGACAAAGCCACGCTGGCGAAACTCGGCTGGAATATTCGCTTTGGATTGGGCCGCGAAGCGATGAACGAATTCCTGCGCGTTGCGGCGATCAATATCTATGATGTGCTGAACGAGGCGTTTGAAGATGACCGCCTGAAAGGTGCCATTGCTGTCGACGCGGTCATGGGAAGTGCCATGGGACCACGCACGCCCGGCACCGTATTGACCTGGCTGCAACGGCTGCAGGGCGAGCTCAACGGACCCATGTCCCTGCAATCGGGTGGGCGATCACAACTTGTGCATGCGCTTACGCAATCTGCAGAGGATGCGGGAGCGACCGTGCGGTTCAATACTCAGGTCAACAAAATTCTTATCGAAAATGGCAAAGCGTTCGGCGTGGAATTATCGACCGGAGAAATGCTGAAAGCCAGGCTTATAATTTCGAATGCGGATCCGCGATCTACATTTACCAGGCTCGTCGGGGCACCGCGGCTCGACGCGATGTTTGCGAATCGCGTGACACAGATTCGCGGTACCGGTGTTGTTGCGAAGCTGCAACTCGCACTCAGCGGCAAACCCGAATTTACGGGGCTACCTGAACCACAGATGGGCGGTCGCCTTCTGGTTGCACCATCGATGAAATATGTCGAGCGTGCATTCAATCACTCAAAATACGATGAATACTCCGAGCATCCGGTTCTCGACATCGCGATACCCAGTCTGCACAACAATGCCCTGGCGCCGGAAGGCCATCACGTCATGTCCGTCAACGTTGCGTTCGTGCCATATGGTCTTGAAGGTGGCTGGGAAGAGCAAAAGTCGACATTCGCTTACAAAGTGATCTCACAGCTTGGCCAATACTCGCCAAACCTGAAGTCACTGGTGGTCGATCACGAGTTGTTGACGCCCCTCGATATCGAAAAGCAATTCGGTGCTGTTCAAGGGCACTGGCACCATGGTGAACTGTCGATTCACCAGTCTTTCATGATGCGGCCCCTGCATGGCGCTGCGCAGTACGACACACCGATCGAAAAACTCTTCCTGTGTGGCGCCGGCAGTCATCCAGGCGGGGGGCTGACCGGCCTTCCAGGCCGCAACGCCGCGAAGCGTATCCTCAAACTCGGGGGAGCGAAGTGACAAATTCGATGGCAATTGATCACACACATTTTCGCCAGCCATTACAGCGTACGCCGTTCCACGATCGAATCGCTGCCCTGTCAAAAACCGAGGAGTGGATGGCTTGGAACACCTACAAGGTTGCGCGCGTTGTCGACAAATTGTCGACGGAGTACTTCGCCGTACGCAGCGGATGCGCGGTAATGGATCTGACACCGATGGAGAAATATCGCATTACAGGTAAGGGTGCTCGTGAATATCTCGACCGCCTGGTCACTCGCGATATTTCCAAACTCAGGCCTGGACGGGTGACCTATATCGTCTGGTGCAATGACGAAGGCAAAGTCATCGATGACGGCACATTGTTTCAATTCGGCGAGTACGACTACCGCCTGTGCTCGCAGCATCATCAATTCGACTGGCTGCTGATGTCCGCTGCGGGTTTTGACGTTCAGGTCGAAGTGGAAACGCACGACGTAGCCGCGTTAGCGGTTCAAGGCCCGACTTCGTATTCCGTGCTCACTGCCGCAGGCATAAATGGTCTGGACCAGTTGAAGCCGTTCGCTATTGCAGACCTGCGCTGCGGGGATATTCCGATCACCGTTTCGCGCACTGGTTATACCGGTGACCTTGGCTACGAACTATGGGCGCAACCCGCTGATGCCCTTCCGCTGTGGGACGCTGTCTTTGGTGTTCAAGGCCAGTACGATATTCATCCAATGGGTCTGGATGCACTCGAAATGGTACGCGTTGAAGCCGGCTTCGTCATGCCGGGGTTTGACTTCAATACTGCTGAGTCCACAGTGCGCAATGGTTACGACCGTTCGCCCTACGAAGTCGGGCTGGGCTGGGTTGTGAGTCTGGACAAGGGACACTTTACCGGTCGCAAGGCATTACTGGCGGAAAATTCGAAACCAGCACGACGGAGACTGACGAAGATCGTTGTCGACGGTAACAAACCTGCTGGCGGGGCGCTGATTTTTGATCGCAAGAACGGTAAACGGATCGGTGAGATAAAGTGTGCAATCTGGTCGCCGATTCTCAAAGCCAATCTTGCGCTCGCGGATATTGACTACGCCGATGGTCGCCTGCCGTCGCGGTTGTGGGCGCGCATTGATTATCAGCGCGAGTTGAAGTGGCTTTCGGCATGGGCTGAGTGCCGGGTCCAATCAAAGCCTTTTTATAACCCTGAGCATCGATCTGCGACTCCGCCGGCACGATATTAGCCTTCGCAATATCCGTGTATGTGCCTCGTCTGATACATGATATCTTCACGACTTGCTGCGAGAACGTGAGTTTCACGAAGCCAGGGGGGAAGCGGTAATGAGCGAGCACGGCGACGCCAAGATCAATCGCGACGAGCTGCCTTTTGTCGCACCCTGTCGCCAACTGTCACTCTGGGCCCCGATTCGCTGGATTCGCCTGGGCGTTTCCGATCTCATGAAAGCGCCGCAGCAAAGCCTCGTCTACGGCCTTACCGTCGCCATTTTGATCGGTGTCGTGTCGCTGATCGCCTGGTTCCGCGGCAGCGAGTGGATCATGTTCGCGATGCTCGGCGGTTTCGTGTTCCTCGCACCGCTGAGCTGCATCGGTCTCTATGCCATTAGCGCACAACTTGAACGAGGCCAACAGCCGCTGCTGACGCGAAGCCTGCGGGCCGCTTTCAAACGTCATATCGGCAATGAAGCGATCTTCGCACTCGTCTTGCTGATCATTTTTCTCGTCTGGGCGCGAGCTGCTGTCATGGTGACCGTGTTTTACCCAACCGATGGTGAGCCGAGCACAGGTGAATTGCTGGGGTATCTCGCATTCGGCAGTGGCATCGGCGCCGTGTTCGCGGCCGTCACGTTTTCTGCGAGTGTCTTTTCACTGCCGATGATCATGCATCGCGACGTGGACAGCATCACCGCGATCGTCACATCGGTTAACGCCGTGTTGCGCAACAAAGGCACGATGGTCGTATGGCTTACGCTCATCCTGGTGTCGCTCGTGCTGGGTGTTGTTACCGCGTTCGTCGGACTCATCGTAATCGTGCCCGTCATCGGCTACGCCGCCTGGCACGGCTATCTCGAGACGATAGATGCCGATGCGTTTCCAAGGCACACCGAAGGTATCACGGCGACGCCGCGACCCGACAACAAGATGCAACACGACCCCGTGATCTAGCTTGCTGGCTACCTCAGGCTTTGGTCATTTCAAGCGCACAGTAGGCGGCGCCGAGCAATCCCGGCTGATCGTGCAAGATGAGCTGCGTCGGTACATGCTCCATTAGCGAACGATGCCGGCCTTTGCGCTCGAAGCCGGTGCGGAAACGACTGTTGACGAGCATCTCGGGATAGCGTTTCGCGATGCCACCGGCGATGTAAATGCCGTCTTCGGCACCAAGCGCCAGAGCGAAGTCGCCGGCAACCTGGCCGAGTATTTCAAAGAACATCTGCACAGCCTCGGCGGCGAGTGGGTCGGTGTTGTCGACAGCAGCATCAAATATCTCTGCCGGCGTAAGGTGTGCCCGCTTCTCACCATGAATCCGCATCAGTGCCCAGTAGATGTTTTCGAGCCCGGGGCCCGACACGAGACGCTCGCTCGACACACGGTCGAAGCGCTCTCGCAGCGCACTGAGGATATCGATCTGTACCTGTGTCTCCGGTGCGAAGCCGCCATGACTCGCCTCGCCCGCGATTGGCAGGTACAGGTCGCCGTGCTTGCGAAATCCGACTGCCCCGAGCCCCGTTCCGGGACCCAGGATGCCAACCATGTAGTGATCTACATCAAGCGGCTGCGCGTCTGGCAGACCGATAGTGAGACAGTCGTCTGCGCTTAAGAACGGAATCGAATATGCGATCGCCTCGAAGTCGTTCAGCAGCCGAACCCGATCGATCGAGAATTCACCGGCGAGATCGCCGGCCGCGATCTCCCAGTGATTGTTCGTAAACCGCACCCGCTTGTCGATGATAGGGCCGGCCGCGGCGAGACAGATCACGGCAGGTGGCGCCGCTTTGACCGATTTCAGGTAGCGCTTGATCGCGCTGTCGGCACTCTCGAAGTCATCGCATTGCAGCGTGACGACGTTGGAGAACGCCGGTTTAGCGGGATCGGCAAGCGCAAATCGCGCATTGGTGCCGCCAATGTCTCCAATTAACAAGGACTTTTTCGCCATCGAATCTCTCTACCTGATCTGGCCGACCGAGCCGGGCAGGCCTAATTTGGACACACTTTAATACACGAATTCGGTGTATTTTCGCTGGATTGTGATAAAAACGCACTGGAGGTCATTGCGACCTGATTACAATCGAGTTCATGATGGTCGAGAACCCCACATCTCGCGATATCGCCGACCGCGACGTCGTGCCAGGGCATTGAAATAGAAAGCTGTAGTCGTGTGCTTGTCGACCTGCGACGCAAAAGGATGAAAATAGCGCTCGAAACCGGGCTTGGTCGACCAATTCGCGAAAGAAATTCCGTTCTTATAGGTCGCATTGCATTTTGGCATCCATTCCGACTCTTCTACACCAATCGTATCGAAGAAGATCTTCAGCCGCGGCGTCGAGCCCTCTCCGACACCTACCGTCCCGATATCGGGGGACTCGACTAACGTGATGTCGACGTCCTTGTCTGCCCAGCGGTCGATAAGCGCATTGGCCGTTATCCAGCCAGCCGTACCACCACCGAGAATTACGATGCTTTTTTTGACCTCAAGGTCCAGGCTCATAAGTGCTTCATCCTCGCTCGCCAGACCGCGTTGAATACCACAGCATGTCCGTCGCAGCGCGCAAAGGGAAACGCCCTGAATTCTCACTCGGGGCTTGAATACGTATTCATTTGGTTGCGGTTGTTGAAGCGGCTTATTAGTTTGCCAGTCAACCTGCCGACAACAGAACCACCTGACTCGCAAAAAGTCTCAAACCCCGACATATGCAATGCACTGAACTAACAAGCCAGATGAACAATGGACACGCGATGCCTGCGCTCCGTCAGGCGGGGGTGTGCATGCACATCACGTCCCTGCCGGGGCCATACGGCATCGGCGAAATCGGCCGACATGCGCGCGAGTTCATCGATCGCATACGCCGGATGAAGCTGGCCGTCTGGCAGTTTTTGCCAACCGGACCAACGGTATACGGTGACTCGCCGTACCAGCCGCTATCGACTTTCGCTGGCAACGAAATGCTCATCGACATTGGCGACCTGGTCAATCGTGGCTTTCTGACCGAAGAAGAAGTTGTCGAGCTGACGACGTTGCCAGAGCGTTTTGTCGACTATGGAGCATTGGTCCCCATCAAGCATCGATTGCTGACGCGGGCCGCGCTGCGTTTCAAGGACAATGCCAGCGAGGAGCTCAAGTCGGTTTTCCGGCAATTCCTTGAGAAGCACGACAAGAAGTGGCTGCATGACTACGCCCTTTTCCGCATCCTGAAAACACGCCATGGCGAGCGGCCATGGCCCGAGTGGCAGCGCGAGTACGTGCGTCGGGATGAAAAGGCAATGCGTGAGCTTGAAGTATCCGCGGCAGAACAGATCGAGTCCATCAAGATAGTTCAGTGCCTGTTCTACTATCAGTGGGAGACGCTGCGCGACTACGCCCGCCGCAACGGGATTCGCCTGTTCGGCGACATGCCCATCTGCATCGCGCTCGACAGCGCTGACGCCTGGGCGAACCGGGATATTCTGCAAATGGACGATAATGGACGGACGGCCCACGTTGCGGGCGTACCGCCGGATTATTTCAGCGAGAACGGTCAGCTCTGGGGCAACCCGCTGTATGCCTGGGAAAATCACGAGAAGTCGGGCTATAGCTGGTGGATCGACCGCCTGCGGGCATCTGCTGATCTCGTCGACCTGGTCCGCATCGATCATTTCCGCGGCTTCGAGGCATACTGGTCCGTGCCCGCCGACTCCGAAACTGCGAAAGTCGGCGCCTGGGAACCGGGTCCCGGCGATGCCATTTTCGATGCCATGCGCGATGCGCTCGGCGAATTACCGATCGTCGCCGAAGACCTTGGTGTCATCACACCGGAAGTCGAGGCTCTCCGTGACCGGCATCAGATTCCGGGCATGCACGTACTGCAGTTCGACGTCACCGACGATGAGCTCGACCTGTCCGATATCGAAGCCAATTCGGTGTGTTATACGGGCACCCACGACAATGACACAACGATCGGCTGGTTCAGGGGCAGTCCCGACGACAATCGCAGCGCGCAGGAAATTCGCGAGACACAAAAAGCGGCGCTAAAGGCAACAGGCGGTAAAGCGGAGACCATTCACATCGACATGATCCGAACCGCGTTCGCCACGGATGCACGAATCGCGATCGCGCCGCTGCAAGACTATCTCGGGCTGGGCTCGGAAGCCCGCATCAACACGCCGGGCACGCCCAGCAGCAACTGGCGCTGGCGCGTCCTTGAGACGCAATTGACCGACAAACTCTGCGACAATGTCGCCGCAATGGTAGAAGCCTCGGGGCGCACACCGGCGAGTGACTAGACACCAACGGGCCTCTGCCATGCCTGACACGACATTGTTGCGGAGACCCCTGTCCATGATGAATACCGGCGCTACCGATGACGCACGATTTGTAAGCCGACTGACGAGAGAAACGGTCGCGTTGGTACTTGCGGGTGGCCAGGGCTCGCGCCTGTACGAACTGACGAAATGGAGGGCCAAGCCGGGCCTTTACTTCGGCGGCAAGTACCGCATCATCGATTTCCCATTGTCGAATTGCATCAATTCGGGCGTGCGCCGCATCGGCGTTCTCACCCAATACAAGGCGCATTCCCTGATCCGGCACCTCGTGCATGGCTGGTCCTGGTTCCAGGCCGGTGCCGGCGATCGTGAGTTCGTCGAAATACTTCCGGCATCTCAGCGCGTTGGCGGCGAGTGGTACCGGGGCACCGCGGATGCCGTATACCAGAACCTCGATATCATTCGAACGCACAGTCCGCGCCTGGTTCTGATTCTCGCCGGCGATCACGTCTACAAGATGGACTATGGTCAGTTTCTTGCCGCGCACGCGGAGTATGAGGCCGACATGACCGTCTGCTGTCTCGAAGTGCCGCTGGCGGAAGCTGCCGGAGAGCTCGGTGTTATGACCGTCGACGAGACCGGACGCGTCATCGCCTTCGCGGAAAAGCCGGAAAAACCGTCGCCGATCCCGGGCAAACCCGATCTCTGCCTCGCTTCGATGGGCAATTACGTGTTCAACACGGATTTTCTTTACGAGCAGGTCATCAAGGACGCGGATTCGCCCGACACACAACACGATTTCGGGCGCAATATCATCCCGTCGATTATCGACAAGTACCGTGTCCACGCGTATCCGTTTCGCGATCCGGAGACGAACGAACAGGCGTATTGGCGTGACGTCGGGACGCTTGATGCGTTCTGGGAGTCGAACATGGAACTCGTCTCCGTAACGCCGCAACTCAATCTGTACGACAAGGTGTGGCCGATATTCACACACCAGTGGCAATTGCCGCCTGCCAAGTTCGTGTTCGACGAACCGGGGCGGCGGGGTGAGGCCATACAATCCATGGTGTCAGGCGGCTGTGTTGTGTCGGGCGCTCATATCGGTGGGTCCCTGCTGTTTTCGCGGAGCCGTGCTCGCTCCCACAGCGAGGTCACGGACTCGGTAGTGCTACCCGACGTCGATATTGGCGAAAACTGCCGTATTCGGCGCACCATTATCGACCGCGGCACAGTCATCGAAGCGGGCACCGTCATCGGTGAAGACCACGACGCAGACCGCGAGCGCGGCTTCCGGGTGACGAAGAATGGCATCACGCTCGTGACGCCGGACATGCTCGGCCAGCAGCTGCACTTCACGCGCTAGACGGGAACGACGTTATCAATACCAAGCAAGTCCTGTTCATCGCAGCCGAGAACGGAGCGATACCCGGGGGCAAGGTCGGCGGTGTGGGTGATGTCGTTCGCGATCTGCCGGCGGCGCTTGCCACGCACGGCTCGCGCACGACGGTGCTGACCCCCTCCTATGGGAAATTTCACACCATGCCGCATGTGACCGAACTCGCGCCCGTGCCGCTCATGTATCGCGGTGACACGCTCACCATCAGGGTATTCGAGCTGCCGGTGGCGGCGACGTTGGTCCGCACCGTTCTGTTCGAGCACGAGTTGCTCGCGCCAACGACGCCTGGGCGCATCTACCACGACGACGGCGCAGCGCGTCCCTACGCCACAGACGCCAATAAGTTCTCCTTGTTCTGTGCGGCGGCCGCAAGCTGGGTCGATGCTCTGCCGACCGCACCCGATGCGATTCACCTGCACGATTGGCATGCGGCCTATTACCTGTTGCAGCGGGAGTTCTCGTCTTCCGCCGTGCGGCTGAAGAAAATTCGCACCGTTTTTACGATTCACAACCTCGCCTACCAGGGACAGCGCCCGTTGCGAGGCGATGAATCGTCGCTCGAGGCCTGGTTTCCGGATATGGACTACGACGCAGAGGTGGTATCCGACCCACAGGCAGACGACTGCATCAACCCGATGGCTTTTGCCATCCGCTGTGCGGATCGCGTCAGCACAGTCTCGCCGACCTACGCGAAGGAGATTCAGTGTCCCAGCGACCCGGCGAGGGGCTTCGTCGGCGGCGAGGGGCTCGAGCGTGAGCTGGTTGCGGCCGCGGATGACGGTCGCTTGTTCGGCATCCTCAATGGTTGCGATTACTCGGTGAGTCCCGGCCGGCGGCCCGGCTGGCAACGCATGATTACTGCCGCGCGCAACACGTTAGGTAGCTGGCTCGACAAGGAACCGGATTCCGCCGTCCACAAGCTCGCGCTCGAGCGTCTCGCGGCATTGCCCAGGCGGAGGCCGCTGCATGTGTTGACCAGCATCGGGCGTATCGTGTCGCAGAAGATTCAGCTGTTCCTGCAACCGCTCGCCGACGGTCGCAGCGCGCTGGAACACATACTCGAGAATCTGCAAGGGCACGGCGTCCTGCTACTGCTCGGCAGCGGCGAAGCCGTCTACGAGAAGCAGCTCCTGGACATCGCCACTCGCAACTCCAACCTTGTCTATCTATGCGGCTACGCCGAGGACTTCGGTAATCTGATGTATCACGGTGGCGACCTGTTCCTGATGCCGTCGAGCTTCGAGCCCTGTGGCACCAGCCAGATGCTGGCCATGCGTGCGGGGCAGCCCTGTGTCGTGCATGGCGTCGGCGGTTTGCATGATACGGTCGAGAGCAGCGTGACCGGCTTCGTTTTCGCCGGGAAAACGCCCGCAGAGCAGGCCGCTGCGTTTGTCGACGCTGTCGAACGCGCCCTTCGTTTGCGGCACGATCATCCGAACCGCTGGCAGGCCCTGCAGAAACGCGCCGCGGCGCAGCGTTTCGACTGGGCCTCATCGGCACGACAGTACATCGAGCAACTGTATGACCACGATCGCGGCTGACGCTCACAACAACAAGGAGGCCTACGAAGCGCTCGTTCGCGGACGTCACAGTGATCCATTCAGCGTGCTCGGCGTGCACCGTGTTGGCGTTGCCCGCATCGTTCGTACATTCCAGCCGCACGCCGAGAGTGTCGCTATCGTCGACTCGTCAGGCGACGTGCTCACGGACATGCTGCGCATGCATCCCGACGGCGTGTTCGCTGCCATCATGCCGCCACGTCTGCGCCGCTATCGACTGCGCATTACGACAGTCGTCGGCGACACACTCGATATCGAGGACCCGTACCGTTTTTCGCAGACCCTGGGCGACCTCGATCTGTACCTGCTCGGCGAAGGCTCGGACAGGAATATCTATTCCAAGCTCGGGGCACAGGTGCGCACGATCACAGGCGTCCACGGCACCCGCTTCGCTGTCTGGGCGCCGAACGCGTCCCGCGTCAGCGTCGTTGGCGACTTCAACGACTGGGATGGCTGCCGTCACGTCATGCGTCTGCATCCGGGCAACGGCATCTGGGAAATCTTCATTCCCGGAGTCGGCAATGGCGCACAGTACAAGTTCGAGCTGCTGAACGCCGACGGACAGCTGCTGCCGTTGAAGAACGACCCCTTCGGCCACTATCACGAGCCACCGCCCGGCAACGCGTCCATCGTATTCGAGAGCCGCCATCGCTGGAACGACAAATCATGGATGCAGCACCGCTCTTCCGAGCCCGCGCTCGACCAGCCCGTGAGCATTTATGAAGTTCATCTAGGGTCCTGGCGACGCAAGGAAGACGGCACATATCTCGACTATCGGGAACTGGCTGAAGAGCTGGTCGACTATGTGAGTGACATGGGTTTCACGCATATCGAGCTGTTACCAGTCTCGGAACACCCGTTCGACGGCTCCTGGGGGTACCAGCCCATCGGTATGTACGCACCGACACATCGTTTCGGCAACCCCGACGACTTCCGCTATTTCGTCGATCGCTGTCACGAGGCAAATATCTCGGTCATCGTAGACTGGGTGCCGGCGCACTTTCCGCGCGACGAGCACGGGCTGCGTCGCTTTGACGGCAGCGCGCTCTACGAACACGAGGACCCTCGCAAGGGTGAGCACGCCGACTGGGGTACGCTGATCTTCAACTTCGGCCGTCGCGAGGTTGTCAATTACCTGATCGGCAGTGCACTGTACTGGCTCGACGAACTCCACATCGACGCGCTGCGCGTGGATGCTGTTGCATCGATGCTCTATCTCGACTACTCGCGCGAAGAGGGTGAGTGGGTGCCGAACGAGTTCGGCGGCAACGAAAACCTCGAAGCCGTGGAATTTCTGAAGCGGCTGAATATCGAAATTCATGCGCACGGCGCCACATCCTATGCCGAGGAGTCGACGGCGTGGCCCGGCGTATCCAGACCCGTGGATGCCGGTGGCCTCGGCTTCACCTACAAGTGGAACATGGGCTGGATGAATGACACGTTGTCGTACATGGGAGAAGACCCGGTGCACCGCAAGCACCACCACGACAAGATGACGTTCGGGCTCGTGTATGCCTTCAATGAGAATTTCGTACTGCCGCTCTCCCACGACGAAGTCGTGCATGGCAAACATTCACTCCTCGGCCGCATGCCGGGCGACGACTGGCAACGATTTGCCAATCTGCGCGCCTACCTCGCGAGCATGTATGCACACCCGGGCAAGAAGCTGTTGTTTATGGGCTCCGAACTCGCCCAGCACCGGGAGTGGAATCACGATCGATCGCTCGACTGGCACCTGCTCGAGTTTGCACCACACCAGGGCGTGCAGGCGTTAGTAAGGGATCTGAATGCGCTGTATCGCAATACGCCCGCGCTCTTTGAAATCGACTTTGCGGATGCTGGGTTCGAGTGGATAAGCTGGGACGATCGTGACAACAGTGTACTGAGTTGGCTGCGCCGCGACGCATCCGGTAACTTCGTGATATGCGTCTCGAACATGACGCCGATCGTCAGGCATGATTTTCGACTAGGAGTACCGATGGGCGGAATGTACCAGGAGCACTTGAACACGGATGACTTGCGCTATGGCGGCAGCGGCAGCGGTAATGCTGACGTCGAGGCCGAGACGCAGGGCAGTCACGGCCGTGACTTTTCGATCGCGCTGACATTGCCGCCACTGTCGACCGTCATTCTGGGGCCCCTGCCCGCCTAGGGCCCGCCAGGAGTAGATGCATGGAAAGCAAATCCGACAAGCCCTTGGATTTAGGCGAGATCGAACTCCTGCAGACGCCGAGTCTGCCGATGACGGCTGACGCGATTCTAAAGGACTTCACGCATTATTTTGGTCGCATGCTTGGGCGTCGCACGATTCGCACCAAGTCGCCGTTTCTTTACCAGGCCGTCGTGTATACGGCGCGCGACCGGCTCATGGAGCGCTGGGCGAAAACGCGTCTCGCCATGGAGCGCGACCACGTGCGTCGCGTTAGTTATATGTCGCTCGAATTTCTGATGGGCCGGTTATTGCACAACGCGCTCCTGAGTGCAGGTATCGAAGATGAGACGAGAGAGGCATTGAGCCGCCTCGGCCTCGATCTCGAAACCGTGTTCGACCGCGAATGGGACGCAGGTCTCGGCAATGGCGGCCTCGGCCGGCTGGCGGCGTGTTTTCTCGACAGTTGTGCGACCCTCGCGTTGCCCGTCGTTGGTTACGGCATTCGCTACAACTACGGCATGTTCCACCAGCGCATCGAAAACGGTTACCAGGTCGAGGAACCGGATCCATGGCTTCGCGAGGGATTCCCCTGGGAAGTCGAGCGCTTCGAGTTCGCGCAAACCGTCAAATTCGGTGGCCACTCGACGACGTACACCGACGCAAGCGGGAAAACACGCTATCGCTGGACAAACACGCACGACGTCCTCGCCATACCCTACGACGTCCCGGTGCCTGGTTATCGCAATGGCATCGTCAATACGCTGCGACTCTGGTCCGCCGCGGCGACCGATGAATTTGACCTGGAAGAGTTCAACGCCGGCAGTTACACCGACGCCGTCGCGTCCAAAAACGAGGCCGAGAACATCACGATGGTGCTGTATCCGAATGCATCCAACGAGAATGGCCAGGAACTGCGTCTGCGACAGCAGTACTTCCTGGCATCGGCGAGCCTGCAGGACACGCTGCGTTACTGGAACTACCACAATGACGGCGACCTGACGGGATTCGCTGACAAAAACTGCTTCCAGCTGAACGACACGCATCCGGCGATCGCCGTCGCCGAATTGATGCGACTATTGGTCGACGAGTACGACCGGGACTGGGACGAGGCGTGGGACATCACACGCAAGACGATGGCCTACACGAATCACACCCTACTCCCCGAAGCGTTGGAAATGTGGCCCGTGTCGATGTTCCGCCGATTGCTGCCGCGCATTCTGGACATCATTTACGAAATCAATGTGCGCTTCATAGCGGAGATCAACCAGCGCTGGCCCGGCGATGCGGAACGCATTGCGCGCATGTCGCTGATCCAGGAAAGCCCCGAGCCGATGATCCGCATGGCCTACCTCGCGATCGTGGGCAGTTTTTCGGTCAACGGCGTCGCGGAATTGCACTCGAGGTTATTGAAGGAAGGCCTGTTCCGCGACTTCGCGGAACTTTGGCCCGAGAAATTCAACAACAAGACCAATGGTGTTACGCAGCGGCGCTGGCTCGCGGCCTGCAACGGCGGCCTTGCAAACCTCATCAGCAACAAGATCGGCGACGGCTGGGTGACTGAGCTCGCGCAGCTCGAGCAACTGCGCGAATTCGTCGACGACGCAAATTTCCAGAGCGAATGGCGCGAAGTCAAGCTCGTGAACAAAAATCGCCTGGTCCGTGTGCTGGAAGAGCAGGCCGGTGTACAGGTTTCGAGCCACATGCTGTTCGATGTGCAGGTCAAGCGTATCCATGAGTACAAGCGGCAATTGCTCAATGTGCTGCACGCGATTCACCTCTATGACCGTATTCGTCGCGGCGAAGGCGACGACCTCGTACCACGTGTCATTGTCATCGGCGGCAAGGCGGCGCCAGGCTACGTGATGGCAAAAAATGTCATCAAGTGCATCAATAACGTGGCTCGCGTCATCAACTCGGACCCGTTGATGAAAGACCGGCTGTGCCTGTTGTTCTACCCGGACTACAACGTCTCCGCGATGGAGATCATCTGCCCGGCCGCCGATCTGTCCGAACAGATCTCGACCGCAGGCAAGGAAGCCTCAGGTACGGGCAACATGAAATTCATGATGAATGGCGCTGTGACGATCGGTACGCTCGACGGCGCCAACGTCGAAATCCGTGAAGCCGTCGGCAAGGATAATTTCTTCCTGTTCGGACTGACCGTCGATGAGATCCAGGCGATACGCGGCCAATACGATCCGCAGGCTATTATCGATGACGATGAAGAATTTAGTCGCGTCATGCATCTGCTCGACAGCGGCCACTTCAATCGTTTTGAGCCCGGCGCGCTGGATGCGGTCATCCAGTCCATCCGCGAGCCTGCAGACCAGTGGTTTACCGCGGCGGACTTCAGGAGCTTTGTCGACGCACAACGTGATGCCGACAGGGCATACCGTGATATCGGACATTGGACGCGTATGAGCATTCTCAATACGGCTGCATCGGGGCGCTTCTCGACCGACCGTACGATGCAGGACTACAACGAGGACATCTGGCATCTCGAGCCAATCTCTTTGGATGTGTCCGATTCGAAGTAACGTGATGGAGACCGGTAGCCCTGCCCCACTCGGCGCGACGCCGCATGCCGAAGGCGTCAACTTCGCCGTCTATTCCTCCGTCGCCGAGGCCGTCGAGCTTTGCCTTTTCGATGCGTCGGGCACGCCTTCCACCAGCCATCAATTGGCAGCCTGCAGCGACGACGTCTGGCACGGCTACCTGCCCGGCTGCAAGCCCGGGCAACGATACGGTTATCGCGTGCACGGTTCCTGGCAGCCCGAAGCAGGCCTCCGCTGCAATCCCGCGAAACTTTTGATCGACCCGTACAGCCGCGAAATCGCTGGCGACCTTCAATGGCACGACGCGGTGTTCGACTACGTACCCGGCGCCGACACGCTGACGATCAATAATACGGATAGCGCAGCCTTCGTACCGAAATCGGTCGTCTGCGCTGCCCTCGGGATCGAACGCAAACGCTGTCCTGAAATCCCGTGGTCGAAGACCGTGATCTACGAGACGAATCTGCGCGGCTACACCATGCGACACCCCGCTGTTGCCGATTTCGAGCGGGGCACCTTCGCCGGCATGCGGCACGAAGCAGTTCTCGATCACCTGAAGTCTCTCGGAATCACGTCGATCGAGCTGATGCCCATACAGGCGTATGTTGACGAACACCATCTCGCCAAGCGCGGGCTCCGCAACTTCTGGGGCTATAACTCCATCGCATTCTTCGCGCCGATGCCGCGTTTCGCGGCCGCGGATGCGCGCGGCGAACTGCTCGACATGGTCAACGCAATCCACGACGCCGGCATGGAGGTAATCCTCGACATTGCGTTCAATCACACGGGAGAAAGCGACCACCGCGGGCCGACTATCGGTTTCCGCGGACTCGATAACCAGGCGTACTACCGACTCGAACCGCACGCGCCGGGCACCTACATAAACGACACCGGCACGGGCAATACGCTCAACGCGGATCATCCGCGCGTGCAGGCACTCGTGCTTGACTGCCTGCGCTACTGGTTGGATGAGTTCGGCATCGACGGATTTCGCTTCGACCTCGCGACCGTACTCGGCCGCCACGGCGACGGTTTTTCACCGTCGCATCCCTTGCTGGATGCCATCAGCGAGGATTCACAACTCGCCGACGTCAAGCTGATTGCCGAGCCCTGGGACCCGGGACCCGGCGGCTACCAACTGGGCCATTTTCCGGCGCGGTGGGCCGAGTGGAATGACAAGTACCGTGACACCGTACGCCGTTTCTGGCGAGGTGATGACGGCATGAGTGGTGAATTCGCGCGGCGACTGCACGGCTCTGCAGACATCTTCGACCAACGTGGTCGGGCGCCTTACACGAGTGTCAATTTCGTGGCCAGCCACGACGGTTTCACGCTCACCGACGCCGTCAGCTACGAGCACCGGCACAATGAAGCCAACGGCGAAAGTAACGGGGATGGTCATGCTCACAACTATGGCTGCAACCACGGTGTCGAAGGTGACACGGACGATGCGGACGTACTCGCCGCACGACGCCGTCACCGCCTTAACCTGCTGGCTTCGCTGCTGTTCTCACAGGGCACGCCGATGCTGCTCGCCGGAGATGAGTTCGGCAACTCACAACAAGGCAACAACAATGCCTACGCGCAAGACAACGAAACAGGCTGGCTGAATTGGTCGGAACTCGACAACGACCCACAGTTCGCGACGGAGGTACGGGAGTTGATCCACTTGCGTAACGAATGGCCGCTGCTGCGACTGCCGGAGTACCTGCACGGCAGAACCGATATCGGTGCGTCATCGGTAACGATCAGCTGGCTTAACGCCGATGGTACTACGATGCAGGAAAGCAGTTGGTGTGAGCCTGCACCGTTCAAGGTGTTGTTCGCGGAATCGGCGCGAGGCGGGTCATCGTCGCGAGCGGCGGTACTTATTAATAGCGGTGACGAAAAGGTCGGATTTCGCTTACCCGAAGCTGGCGCAGGGTGCGAGTGGCGCGTTGCCTGGTCGGCTGACGGCCTTGTAATGGCCGAGGACCGGCAGTCGTTTGCGGCGCCCGCTCGCTCGATCTGTCTCCTGACCTCGGACTAGCAGCTATTCCCAGCTGTCATTAGCCCTCCCAGCCAACCCCCCACGCAAACTGACGGTTGATGAAGTGCCAGCGAGGGCATCGCCGGTCGCACGGCCGCATATTTCGGTCAAATAGGATCACATCCTGCGCATAAATCACGCAAAATGTCGGGATTCCCCGTTTACTCAGGAGACTCCCATGTCGGACCTGTTCGAAAACCCGATGGGTCTCGACGGCTTCGAGTTCGTCGAATTCGCGTCCCCCGAACCAGGCGTGCTCGAGCCCGTTTTTCATGCGCTCGGATTGGAAGCCGTGGCGCGCCATCGCTCCAAGAAAGTGACCCTGTATCGCCAGGGCGGCATCAACTTCATCCTCAATGAGGAACCGCAGAGCCGGGCCGCCTACTTTGCGCAGGAACATGGGCCCTGCGCAGCCGGCATGGCGTTTCGGGTCAAGGACGCGCACGTCGCATACAACCGCGCGCTCGAGCTTGGGGCACAGCCCATCGAGATCCCGACAGGCCCGATGGAATTGCGTCTGCCCGCGATCAGGGGCATCGGCGGCGCACCGCTGTACCTGATCGATCGCTATTCTCCAGGCAATACGATCTACGACATCGACTTCGAGTTCTTCGATGGCGTCGAACGCCATCCCGAAGGCTGCGGCTTCACAGAGATCGACCACCTCACGCATAACGTCTATCGCGGCCGCATGGAGTACTGGGCGAAGTTCTACGAGGATATCTTCAACTTCCGCCAGATTCGCTACTTCGATATCAAGGGCGAGTACACAGGCCTGTTGTCGAAAGCGATGACAGCGCCGGATGGCCGCATCCGCATTCCCTTGAACGAAGAAGCGTCGAAGGGCGTCGGGCAGATCGAAGAATTCCTGATGGCCTACAACGGCGAAGGTATTCAGCATATCGCCCTCGCCTGTGACAATCTCTTTGAGTGCTGGGATCGGCTGAAAGAACGCGCGTTGCCGTTCATGACCGCGCCGCCGGGCGCCTACTACGAGATGCTCGAGGAGCGCCTGCCGGGTCATGGCGAGCCGGTCGAAGAACTGCAGTCGCGCGGTATCCTGCTGGACGGCAGCACCGAAGACGGTGAACCACGGCTCTTGCTTCAGATCTTCTCGGAACTCATGATTGGCCCGGTCTTTTTCGAATTCATTCAACGCAAGGAAGATGAAGGTTTCGGTGAAGGCAATTTCACGGCATTGTTCGAGTCGATCGAGCGCGACCAGATTGCACGCGGCGTAGTGTCGGCTGACGACGCATCTTAGGAGACCTGGCATGGACCTCAAACGTATCCACCACGTGGCATACCGCTGCAAGGACGCGAAGGAAACGGTCGAGTTCTACCAACGCGTGCTGAATATGGATTTC
>Ga0255054_10000137_pt1 | contig 39197 bp, 41 predicted proteins | sample JV7_2_23_MG_FD_188634 | JGI IMG/M metagenome (GOLD analysis project Ga0255054, IMG submission 188634) | Seawater microbial communities from Jervis Inlet, British Columbia, Canada - JV7_2_23 | ecosystem: Environmental > Aquatic > Marine > Inlet | place: Canada: British Columbia | collected... | reverse complement strand
AAATGTTCCCCACAGAACAAAAATAAGCCTGCTCGGCCTTCTTGCTTTAATTTTCTTTCCATTCTTATATACCCTTTCTCGAGCATCATACGTGGCCATTATCTTTTCTTTCCTTTTATTTGTAATTATGGGCAAGAAAAAATTAGTATTGATTACAACGATGGCGGCAGTAGCTGCACTAATAATTGTGATAAGGCCCGAAGCAATCGTTTCAAGAGTGGAATATACATTTCAAGAAAGACAGTCGGACTTAGCAAGAATTTTCAATGTCTATCTCGACCCATCTGCATCGGCAAGAATTTTTAGCTGGCATGATAGCGTTGAAGCATGGAAAGAGAAACCTATTTTAGGTCGTGGAATATCAGGGCACGGATTTATAGATGGAGAATACATCCGCACCCTTCCCGAGATAGGCGCTATTGGCTTATTAGCTTTATTATGGCTTTTTTGGTCAATCCTTAAGCATTCAATTATTGTCTATAACAAAATGGATGAGGAATTATACAAAGGTTTGGCACTTGGCTTTATAGCTGGTTTCATTGGATTAGTTTTTCATGCAGTCACGGCAAACACATTTATTATACTCCGTATTATGGAACCATTCTGGTTTGTGGCGGGAATTATTATGATGCTCCCCAAGCTGCTGGATTCTACTGAGGAAGAGACCATCCCAACGAAGTTCTAATACCAGCTCCAATATGTAGAAGTTCAATTTGATTATTTACAGAATAAATATATTTCTACTTAGGATTTTCAATGGAATATGTGAAATGTAAAAGGATAAGATAGGAAAGGATTTAAACATGCTCATTGTCTCCAGGAGAGAAAGTTACTTCATATCACCAGGTTAAAAAATGTGTAATGCCAATTGTATTTCATTCGGTGCGATTAATTTAAATTCAGAAGAGGTTAGAGGGAAAAGGATTATCGAAATAGGTTCTTATGACACCAATGGGAGTCTAAGACCGCTGGTGGAGTCTTATTATCCTGCGGAATATATCGGTGTGGATATCGCGGAAGGACCGGGCGTGGATATGATCTGCAAAGCTGAAGACATACTGGATAGATTTGGTAAAGAGAGCTTCGATATAGTCATCTCGACCGAATTGCTCGAGCACATTTGGGATTGGAGAAAGGTTGTACGCAATATCAAAAATATATGCAACCCGGGCGGAATAATCTTAATTACAACGAGGTCCTACGGTCATCCTTATCACGGACATCCCTATGATTTCTGGAGATATGAACTCGAAGATATGAAGCATATTTTTTCAGATTGCCTAATAGAAAAATTGGAGAAAGATCCTGCGAAGGGTGTCTTCATAAAAGCGAAAAAAAACCACGCTTTTGTGGAGAAAGATTTGGCGGATTACAAGTTATACTCCATACTCCTTAATAAAAGAACTAAGGAAATAGCCGATAAAGATATCAAAAAATATTCTAGGCAACTGGTCTTATGGCAGAAGATTAGAAATTTCATGTCCAGCATAAAAAAACTCTTCTCATAAGACACGTTAATAATAATGAAAATACTGATCGTCCGCTCCTGGGGAAAAACTGCATTTGAGCTCGGAGGATACTGTAAAAATGCCCTCGCAGAAATTGGTCACAATGCAGACCTGTTTACATACAGCGATGAACGAATTTCTTCGCGATTCCCCTTTCTCGAGAAAATAGAGAGAGCTTTTGTAAAAAAAATCCTTATTAGGAAAATTTCTGACTTCAGACCTCAATTAATCTTGGTGATTAAAGGAGATAGAATTCCTCTGGAGATTATTCGTGAAGTAAAGGAGAAATTTAAAATCCCTGTAGCCAATTACTGGCTAGATGACCCGGGTTTAATCGAGATTTCTCGAAAGATTTCACCTGCTTATGACTTTTTTTTTACCAACGATCCCGAAACTGTTCAGATCCACAAAGAATCAGGCTGCCCTCATGTTGGATTTATTAGTTTTGGGTGCCTACCAGATTTACACAAAAAGATTCAACTCTCGCAGGAAGAATATGAAAAGTACAGCAGCGATTTATGTTTTGCCGGTACAGTAACGGAGGGAAGGGTAAAAGTTCTGGAGGCATTGAGCGATTTCAACTTGAAGGTGTGGTCGCCACGCTTCGTTTATTCTTTAAAGGAAAATTTCCGAATAGAGAAAACCAAACTTCCTCCTTCCTCTCCACTTTATTCAAAATTTACAGATCGCTCAATCTGGAATGAGGAACTTGTTAAGGTTTACAATGCCTCGAAGATTGTCCTCAACATCCACTCGTTGCAAACGATTCCGATTATGCGTGATTTTGAGGTAACCGGATGCGGTGCATTCCTCCTAACCGACTATGCCAGGAGTCTAGAAACTATGTTCAAGCTAGGAGAGGAGATAATTTGTTATAAAAACATTGAGGAACTTAAGGATATGGTGAAATTCTATCTGTCACATTCCTCAGAAAGAGAAGAGATTGCCAGAAAGGGCAATTTAAAGGCGTATCGAAACCACACATATGCCAGGCGCATGGAGGAATTGATATCATTTATAGAGAAGGAAAAAACATGAAGGGAATACCTTCTGGCTCCTCTTGCAGAGGGAAGGAAATAGCCGAGATAGATATCAAAAAATATTATATGCTACGGAACTTTTGGCAGAAAACTAGAAATATCATATCAAGCATAAAAAAACTCTTCTAATAAGAGACAAGTTAATAATGAAAATACTGATCGTCCGCGCGTGGGGAAAAACCGCCTTCGAACTCGGCGGATACTGTAAAAATGCCTTTACCGAAATTGGCCACGATGCAGACCTGTTTACATACAACGATGAACGAATTTTTTCGCGACTCCCTTTTCTCGGGAAAATAGAGAGAGCTATTGTAAAAAAAACCCTCATCAAGAAAATTTCAGACTTCAGACCTCAATTAATCTTGGTGATTAAAGGAGATAGAATTCCTCTGGAGATTATTCGTGAAGTAAAGGAGAAATTCAAAGTCCCTGTAGCCAATTATTGGATAGATGATGCTCATCTGATAGAGATTTCTCGAAAGATTTCACCTGCCTACGACTATTTTTTTACTAACGATCCCGACGCTGTTCAGATCCATAAAGAATCAGGCTGTCCTCATGTTGGATCTATTAGTTTTGGGTGTCTACCAGATTTACACAAGAAGATTCAACTCTCGCAGGAAGAATATGAGAAGTACGGCAGCGATATATGTTTTGCCGGCACAGTAACAGAGGGAAGAATAAAAGTTCTGGAGGTATTGAGCGATTTCAACTTGAAGGCGTGGTCGCCACGGTTCGTTCATTCTCCAAAGGAAAATTTCCGAATAGAGAAAACCAAACTTCCCCCTTCCTCTCCACTTTATTCAAAATTTACAGATCGCTCAGTCTGGAATGAGGAACTTGTTAAGGTTTACAATGCCTCGAAGATTGTCCTCAACATCCACTCGTGGCATACGGTTCCGAATATGCGAGATTTCGAGGTAACCGGGTGCGCTGCATTCCTCCTGACCGAATATGCCAAGCATCTAGTAACTATGTTCAAGCCAGGGAAGGAGATAATTTGTTATAAAAACATTGAGGAACTGAAGGATATAGTGAAATTCTACCTGTCACATCCCAGGGAAAGAGAAGAGATTGCCAGAAAGGGCTACTTAAGGGCGCATCAAAACCACACATATGCCAGGCGTATGGAGGAATTGATTTCCTTTATAGGGAAAGAAAAAACATGAAGGGAACAACAGGAAGGATTATAGGGAATACCTTCTGGCTCCTCTTGCAGAGGGCAGGTGGAAGGATTCTCACACTGTTACTGATGATCTATCTTGCCCGCCATCTGGGAAGTCTCGTTTTTGGAAAATTAACCTTTGCCATAAGTTTCACATCTCTTTTTTTAATCATATCTGATCTGGGAATTACCACTCTCACTGTAAGAGAAGTTGCCCGAGACAAAGAAAGGGGCCCGGAGTATATTGGCAAAATCGCTACCTTAAAATTTTTCCTGTCAGTCTGTGCCTTCCTGGCGATATCGATTTCTGTTTCTTTTATGAAAGTTCCTTTGGATACGAGGTTCGTAATTTACCTTATGGGTGCTTGTATCATCTTTGAGAATATGGGCGGATTCTTCGGGGCTATTTTCCAGGCTCATGAAAAGATGAAATATATCACGATTTGTGAAATCATTGAAAAAGTCTTTCTCGTTTCCCTATCCTTTGTAATGCTTCGCCTGGGCTATGGCCTTATTTCTATAGGCCTTCTCTATTTTTTTTCTGGTATCTTTTATTGTTTGTTGAATATAGGTTTTGTCTACTGGAAATTCCTGAAGCCCCGCTACCGAATAGATACGCGATTCTGGAGAAAAAGTTTGAAGGAAGCCCTTCCTCTTGCCATTGCATTCTTGATATCCATGGTCTATTACCATACCGATATCGTAATGCTGGGGAAGATGAAGGGAGAGGAGGTTGCCGGATGGTACGGAGTGAGCTATCATCTTTTCTTTGCCCTGGCTACGATACCCGGTGCCTTCCTTTCCGCAGTATTCCCTGTCATGTCCCGCCTTTTCAAGGAATCAGGGGAACTGCTGAAGAAGGCCTTTCACAAATCCTTCAAGGTTTTGATTGGGGTGGGAATTCCGGCTTCTGTAGGAACATTTTTACTATCGGAAAAGATTATCCTCTTCTTGTTTGGTCCTCAATACCAGCATTCGATTGCAGCCCTCAAGATTTTATCTTTCCTCATTGTCTTCAGTTATCTCAATGGCCTGGCCGGTTATTTCCTGACCTCCATAAATCGTCAGGCACTTGCTGCAAAGATAATAGCCGTGACCACCGGTATTAATGTCGCTCTCAATTTCATCCTTATTCCTCGTTACAGCTATATAGGAGCAGCATATGCCACAGTAGTTTCGGAGATCCTCTTTTTCACTCTCTTTTTCCTGATTGTTCGAAAGGAAATCCCTTCTATCTCCCTGTCGGAAATTGCAAAATCGGTTATCTCTTCGGCAATAATGGGTGTAATTATAATAATACTGATTAAGAACAGCCTTAATCTGCTCCCCATCATCGCAATTGGATTGATTACTTATTTCTTCTTCATCTGGATTACAGGCTTCATTACAAAAGCAGAGAAAGCAAGATTGAAAAACATCATTCTGGGTAGAGAAACGGAATGAGGAAGAAAATCGGATTCTCGAATAACGCCGGAGTCCGGCTCCAGAGTTCTCAATGGAAAACAAAATCTTATGCTGTATAATATATTCCAGAGCTTCTAATGTTTACGATAAATATGCTTGAACGACTTGCCTGTCCTGAGTGTAAGAATTTCTCGTTAGAAGTGAAATCCTTCTTGACGGAACACGACGAGATTATTAAAGGAGTTATTGTTTGTCTTCGTTGTCGTCGCCAATACCCTATCAATGAAGGCATTCCTAATATGCTTCCAGATGATTTAAGGTTACAAAAGATTGACAAGGAAAGCAGCTGGCAAGAATGGAGAAAAAGATTAAGTCTATTTAAACAAAGGATTAAGGGTTGGACAGAAGAAGACAGTCGAAAAACTATAGCAATATATGACGCGTTACTTAGTAATTTTTGTCCTATTAAAGGCACAGCATTAGAAATTGGTTGTGGGAATGGAGTTGTGCGCCATTTTCTTAACAGGAATGCAGAATATTGGGGCATTGACCCTGAGAAAGACTGGATTCTACGTCCATTCCATTCTTTTGCGCAAGATATTTTCCATTGCTTAAAAGAACCTTTTCCCTATATTCAGGGAGTAGGTGAATATCTTCCATTCAAAGACGAATCTTTTGATAATGTGATAATTGCCGCCACATTAGACCATGTAAATTCACCTTTACAAGTTTTTGTGGAGTCTTATAGAGTTCTAAAGGATAAAGGACAAATGCTACTTTCAGTTAGTATAGGTAAATGTGATGAGGCGAAAAGAGAAATCTTCTCGAGCTTGGGAAGAAGATTTGATAGATTATTAAAAGGCGAGCTAATCAGTTTGACTAAAAGTGTTTTTCGGAAGCATTTTGTGCATGTAAAACCCGATCTGTCCTTCTCTATGGATGAAATTATTCATCTTTTTCGTCGATTTTCTGGAATGGAAATTAAACACTATAATAATACCTTAAAGTTTTTCAAAGCAAAAAAGAAACAAACTACTTAATAATAGAAATGTAGAATTTATATAGTTGAAACTTTTCATATGAAAGTCAGGGTTTTATTTAGAGAAATTTCAAATCTTTTTGTCTGGCGTTACATTCCCGTCAGAGGTAATGATTTGGTTCTGGATGTGGGGAGTGGGGACAATCCTCATGTTCGCGCCGATGTCCTCTGCGATTTGCACCTGCTGGGTTCCGGAGAGCGCAGCGGTAAATTTGACCTTGTCATCGATGGGCGCCCGTTTGTATTTGCGGACGCCCGCAGGCTGCCCTTCAAGGATAAGGCGTTCGATTTCATTATCTGCAGCCATCTTTTAGAACATGTGAGCAACCCAACCATTTTACTCGAGGAACTGATGAGAGTAGGAAAGGCAGGGTGTATAGAATCACCCAGTTCCCTCATGGAGAAACTTTATGGCTGGAGCTTCCACCGATTATTGATCAATCATGACGGGGATTTTTTAATTATCCAGCCTAAGCCGAAAGATGAAAAATTTGGAATTATCCCGGAAGAGGTTAAAAGTAGTCCATACTGGAGAAAATTAGTAGAGAAAAACAGGAAATACTTCTTGTTTTCTTATTTCTGGAAGGATAAAATTCGATACAGGGTTGAAGGTAGTATGCCGGAGGAAGAGGAGGAAAAGCCCGATGAATTTTCGACAATTCCCCGGCCTTCTATACGGCGCAGATTGAGGTGGTGGGCTACAAAGTTTGTGAGGTTTTTTATCGCCAGGCGAAGGTTTGAAATGAAAGATATCCTTGCCTGTCCTGAATGTCATGGTGATGTTCAGATAGATGAGGGGAAAGCGATTTGTCCTCAATGTAAAATCACTTACTCAATTATCAGCAAAAAGTTCTTTAAATTTATCTAAATAAAAATTGCGTTAAATCCGTGGTTTAAGAATCTGTCATGAAGATAGGAATTGATGCGCGAGAATTTCTGTCAGGACGAATGACGGGAATCGGAAGATACCTGTGGCATTTCCTGCAGCATGCAACAACCTCCAAAAATCCGCACGAGTATGTGCTTTTTTGTAACCAAGAAACTAAAATCCCTTTTGACCTCTCCAAACTAAAGACGGTAATTATCCGCGAAAAAATTACACCAATTTGGGATCAGATCCTGCTGCCCCTTAATATAGCAAAAGAAAAGATAGATGTTTTCTTGACACCCTATATTAAGGCCCCATTTTTCCTGCCTTCTAATATGATACTCATAATTAACGACCTCATCCCGCTGTTTTTCCCAGAGGAGCACGGGTTATTCAAGAGACTTTATTTCAGGTTTATGAGTGGAAGATCAGCCAGGCGAGCAAAGAGAATCATAACTATTTCAGAGAACTCCAAGGATGATATCGTCAAGTTTTTCAGGTTACACACTGATAAAATAATGGTTGTCCACTTAGGAGTGGAGGAGAGATTCAGGTCGCCAGATATCAGGATAGAGGAAATTAGGAAAAAATATACACTCCCTCAAAAATTCATCCTCTATCTAGGAAATCTAAGTCCTCATAAGAATGTCCAGGGTTTGATTAAGTCATATGCAGTACTTCCTGTGAATCTAAGAAAACAGTATAAACTTGTACTAGGAGCGCCCAAAAGCGGGAAATACTTTTCATACATTGAAAAGGTCATCAGAGAAATGGAATTAGCCCAGGATGTACTTTTCACCGGCTTTATTGAGGAAAAAGATTTACCTGCAGTGTACCATATGAGCTCCCTTTTTGCCTTCCCCTCTTTCTATGAGGGATTTGGGCTTCCGCCCCTTGAAGCAATGGCCTGCCGCTGTCCTGTGGTAAGTTCTAATACTTCTTCTATGCCAGAAGTTCTTGGCGATGCAGCATTCTTTTTTGATCCATACGATGTTGAGGAAATGTCTTTCGCGATAAGACAGATGTTAGAAGGCGAAAGTCTTAGAGACAAGTTTCGCCAGAAAGGACTCGAAAGAGCAAAGCTTTTTACATTTGAGAAAATGACAAGCAGAATACTCAATGTTTTTGAGTCGATACTTGCTAAAAAAAATTAATAATTATAAATTTGAAATGCATATTGATAAAACGTTAATTCATTTAATACTTTAAAATGAAATTTAATTTCTAAGGAGAGATAATGATAAATGTAAGTATCATAGGACTTGGATATTGGGGACCTAATTATTTGAGAATATTTAATGAATTACCTCAAAGCAAGGTTAGATATTGTTGTGATTTAGATACTAATAACTTAAATAAGATAAAAAAAGAATATCCAAATGTAAAAATTACGCAAGATTATAATAAAGTAGCGCAAGATTCATTTACAGATGCAATAGTAATAGCTACTCCACTGAATACGCATTACACAATAACAAAATGCTGTTTAGAGCATAAAAAACACATGCTTGTAGAAAAACCTTTTACTTCAAATTATTTAGAGGGAAAAAAGTTAATTAAACTTGCTGAGAAGAATAGTTTAGTTCTTATGGTTGGACATGTATACAAATATAATCCGGGTATAAAAAAACTAAAAGAACTTATGGAGAGTGGCAAACTGGGTGACGTGTATTATATAAGAGAAGAAAGAATTGGCCTAGGTCCAATTAGGAAATATGCCAGTGCTCTTTGGGATTTAGCTACTCATGATATATCAATCGCGCTATATTTAACAGACAGTTTTCCCACGGAAATTGTGGCTCGAGGGGAATTTTATCTTCAAAAGAATGTTGAGGATTTAGTATTTTTAACCTTAAAATTTCCTAAAAATATAATGTGTACTATTTATGCTACTTGGATAGCTCCTGAAAAAATTCGAAAAATAACTATTGTTGGCTCAAAAGCAATGGCAATTTTCGATGATACCAACAAGCAAAAGATGATTCAGGTATATGAAAGAGAATTAGATGCTAAATTGATTAATAGTACCCCGAAATATTCTGATCATCAAAATATTATTAATATGGGAAAAGTCTATATTCCAGAGGTAGATAAGTCTGAACCTCTAAAGAATCAAGCGCAACATTTTCTAGAATGCATCTTAGAGCACAAACAACCTATAACTAGTGGGGAAGATGGAATAAATGTAGTTAAAGTTTTGAACCTGGCAGAAAAGTCATTAAAAGATTAAGGAGAGATAATATGCCAGTAAATAATGAGAAATTAGGTAAAAATGTAAATATTCCATATCCAGAATTGGTAAATTTGTATGGTTGCGAAATTGGCAATAATTGTTTTATAGGGCCATTTGTGGAAATCCAAGAAGATGTTAAAATTGGGAAAAATTGTAGAATTCAGTCTCATTCTTTTATTTGTTCCAAGGTAATAATAGGGAATAATGTTTTCATATCTCATGGGGCCATGTTTATCAATGATAAATACCCTGTAAGAAAAGATCCAAAGGATTGGGAAGAAACAATTGTAGAAGACGGGGTAATTATTGGTAGTAATGTAACAATTTTACCCTGCAAAATCGGAAGTAATGCTTTAGTGGGGGCAGGTTCTGTAGTTACTAGAAATGTTCCGCCTAACAAAATAGTGGCCGGAAATCCTGCCAAAATAATAGGAGAACGAAAATGAAAGTTCCCTTTTTCGATCTTAAAAAACAATACAACTTATTAAGTAGAGAAGTTAATGAGAAAATTCAAAAAATTTTAGGGAACACTAATTTCATATTAGGAAAAGAAGTAGAAAAATTTGAACAAGAATTTGCCGCTTATTGTGGAGTAAAACATGGAATAGGGGTAGGTTCTGGGACCGATGCTTTGTTACTTTCTCTTAAAGCTCTGGAAATTGAAAACGGAGATGAGGTAATTACTGTTCCAAATACCTTTACTGCCACTATTGATGCAATAGCTAGAAGCGGAGCCATACCTATTTTTATAGATATAAACGACGAAACATATTGTATTGATGTTTCGAAAATAGAAGATAAAATTACCAAAAAGACCAAAGCTATCATTCCGGTTCATTTATACGGGCATCCAGCAGAAATGGAGGTAATTCTAGATATAGCTAAGAAATATAACTTAATTGTAATAGAAGATGCTTGTCAAGCCCATGGAGCAGAATACAAAGGGGAGAAAGTTGGCTCGATTGGAAATATTGGTTGCTTTAGTTTTTATCCCGCGAAGAATTTAGGAGCTTATGGAGATGGAGGAGTGGCGATAACTAATAATGAAGAATTAGCACAAAAAATAAAAATGCTAAGAAATTATGGACAGCGGAAAAAGTATTTTCATGAATTTGTTGGGTTTAATAGCAGATTAGACGAACTACATGCGGGTATATTAAGGATTAAGTTAAAATCCCTTGATGAATGGAATGGGAAAAGACGAGAGAATGCTGAGAAATATTGTGAATTTTTAAGTGAAGTAATGGAGATAAGTATTCCCCGGGAAAAAGATTTTGGCAAGCATGTCTATCATCTCTATATTATAAGATGCGAAAATAGAGATGCGTTACAAGATTATTTGAATTCAAAGGGAATTTCAACTGGATTACACTATCCTTTGCCTGTTCATCTTCAACAAGCTTATCAATATTTAGGATATAAGAAAGGGCATTTTCCTATAACAGAAAAATATGCCAAAAAGATAATTTCACTGCCAATGTTTCCAGAATTAACAGAAAAACAAATAGAATATGTATGTAATAATATAAAAGGATTTTTTAAAAAATAATATGATTCTCAAAATCTAAACTGCCATCATCTATGTTTAATCTCGTATGTCAATAGGTAGAAATCGGACGAAATTGTGAGAGATTTGTTGTTAGCACAAAGAGGAAATTCTTATCTCATAACATACATTAAGCGAATGGGACAAATGCATTCCTGGGTTGGGAAAAAAGCATGAAAATGTGTGAACCAATAAAGGGTAAATTAGAAAAAGTATCTGTAAATTGTAATCTTTGTAGCGATAACAATACCCAGATATTATATACAATTGTGGAAGATAATCAAATATTCAGGATCCTTAAATGCAAATCATGTGGACTTGTTTACACATACTCCAGATTGGACCGTACCGAAATAAAAGAGGTTTATTCTATGCCTGAATACCAATCACAATTGAGTAACGAGGAAAAACTCGTTAAAACCGCCCAGAACGTATTGAAAAAAATTCAAAAGTACAAAAATAAGGGGAAATTATTAGAGATTGGGTGTGCTAAAGGTTTTTTTATTAAAATCGCTCAGGATATTGGATGGATTGTTAAGGGGGTGGAAGTATCCAAAGGTTTGTCCTCTTTTGCAAGGGATGTACCGTGTTTAGATGTTTTTATCGGAACTTTAGAAGAAGCAAATTTTTTAGATGATATCTTTGATGTAGTTGTTATGATACACACATTGGAACATATGCCTGATCCATTAGGAACTTTAAAGGAGATACACCGCATATTGAAAAAAGGAGGGTTAGTCTTAATTTCAGTGCCTAATATGAATAGTTTTAAGGCGAAAATTTCTAAAGAGAAGTGGACTGCTTTAATGCCAAAGTATCATTTATACCACTTCACTCCAAATACGTTGAAGAAAATGCTTAAATGTTCAAGTTTTAAGGTCTTGAAAATGGAAATTTCTTCTCCGTTTGCAATTACAGAGAAATTACAAAAGATAGGCATTTCTACAAAGGAAGAAACAAAAGATTTTATAAATAGATATTTTCCGTGGCTAAAAACTTTTTTCAAGTTTGGCATTAGCATATTAGTTCAAGGGGAAGGATTAGTTGTATATGCTAAAAAAGTTTAAAAAGCTGCATAAAATAAAGTGTTGATCCCATATATATAAAGTGAAAGAAAACAGCAATTTTGTTGAGAAAGATTTTTCAGATTTAAGCTGTATTCCATACTGTTTGACAGGAGAGCAAAGGAAAACGAGAGGATATTCAAAGTTACATCTCGGCCATTTGCCGCTTAAAAAAATATTTCTACCAGAGGTTTTCCAATGGAATATGTGAAATGTAATATTTGTAGAGAAGATGACACGAAGTTTATGTTTCATGTAAGAGACAGGAATAGCAGAGAGAACAAGCCTTTCAAACTTGTGAAATGCAGGAGATGTGGCTTCGTGTTTCTGAATCCCCGCCCAGATAAAGAAGAAATTAAGAAATATTATCCTCCTTGGTATCACTTCCGTGTACATACAAAGGTTGTTAACATTGAGAAAACGAAGACAGGGGAAATTCCCTGGCGGGAAGTCATGGAGAAGAAGACAGCGCCAATTCTTAGATATAAAAAAGAGGGGAATATCCTGGATATAGGATGTGGGGATGGTTCCCTCTTAAAGTATATGAAAGAGTTGGGTTGGCAGACCTACGGAGTAGAGTTCAACAAAGCTGCTTCCCGGTATGCACGCGAAGTCCTAGGCTTATATATTTCATCTGGGAGATTGGAGGAGGCAAATTATCCAAAAGATTTCTTCGATATAATAAGCCTTTTTCATGTATTAGAGCATCTTTCTGATCCCTCAGAGACACTGAAGAAAGTGCGCCCACTTCTCAGGAAAAACGGACTTCTCCTAATTGAGGTTCCTAATTTCGGTAGTTTTGAAGCCCTGATTTTCAGGTCGAAATGGTTTGCGATAGCTGCCCCAGTGCACCTATCCCATTTTACCCCACGCACTTTAACTATTATGTTGAGAAATTGTGGGTTTATCCCAGTTGATATGGGGTTTATTCCAGCACCAACTAAATATGTGGCGGGATACTCAGAGAGCTTACGCTATTGTCTTATGGATTGCGGCCTATATCCTCCCCTATGGAAAAGAATGGACTCAAGGAAAAAAGAAAGCTGCAATAATTTTTCCAGTTCTTCATGGAAAAATCTGTTGCATTCTATGGAGTATATAACCTTCTGCTCTGCCTCGCATATCATGGACAAAATTGGTCTGGGTTCATCCTTATATGCTGTCGCCAGGAGGAAAAATTTATTACGGCAACAACTTAAGAAATGAAAAAGAAAGCTGGAATTAGTACAGTAATCCCGAACTGGAACGGGAAGGAACTGCTGAAGAGGAATCTTCCTTCCCTGATTAAGGCAATGGATTATTATGGTGGAGAGTACGAAATCATAGTAGTGGATGACGGCAGCACCGATGAGAGTGTTGGATTTCTCAAGGATACATACCCTCAAATAAAGGTGATCGAACTTATAGAGAACCAGGGATTTTCTGCTGCGATAAACGCAGGTGTTAAGGCGAGCAGGAACCAGATACTCTATATTTTGAACTCAGATGTGAAGGTAAGCGGGGATTTTCTCGAACCGCTGTTAGCCCACTTCAAGGATGAGAATGTCTTTGCGGTGTCCAGCATGGCAATTGCCCAGGACGGAAAAACAATTCTGAGCGGGCGGTGTGGTGTCGAGTTTAAGTGGGGAATGGTCATGATTATAAGGGAAGAGGGCATGGGGACTCCTTCCTTTACTTTTAGGGCATCAGGTGGACATTCCGCATTTGACAGGAAAAAGTTCCTCGAGCTGGGATGTTTTGATGAATTGTTCGCACCATTTTATGGCGAAGACGAGGATATTTGCTATCGTGCCTGGAAGAGAGGATGGAAGGTCATTTATGAACCAAGGAGCACGGTCTTTCACATCCATCAGAGCACGATCGGAAAGACCTTCGGCAGGGGCTATATCGAAATGATTTTCAGGAGAAACAAATTGTTGTTTATATGGAAGAATATTACCGATAGATTTTTCTTGTTACAGCACATTCTGTCCATTCCTTTTTACCTGATCTTCGGATTGTTTTTACGTCCTTATTGGACTATCTCTTTCTTTCCGGCGCTTGGTCGAATCAGTAGAGCGATAAGAAATAAAAAAAATGAACAAAAATTTTTCAAATTAAAAGACAGGGAAGTGATAAAAATTATTCAAGGTGGGAGTGACTGATGTACAGAGTTTTGTATATCGAGAGTTCAGGAGATATTGCGGGTGGCGGACAGATAAGTTTCCTCAAATTGCTTGAGAATATCGACAGGACTCTGATTGAGCCTATGCTGGTCTGTCCATTCAGAGGGAATCTTGTCTCTCATATCGAAGAAATGGGCATTCCCGTTAAAATTTTGAGCATGGACTCCCCAAAGAAAAATCCTATTAAGTTCTTTGGCTCAGTCCATAAACTCAGACAACTGATGAGGTCCATGAAAGTGGACCTTGTTCACGCCAACACATCACGTTCAACGCTATACGGTGGCCTCGCGGCAAAACCGTTGGAATTGCCAGTGATCTGGCACATACGTGTCATTGAACCAGAGGGACGGTACGATAGATATCTTACCGGGCTTTGCCATAAGCTAGTTGTAGTCTCAAAAGCAGTAGAGAAGAGATTTAATTGGCTTTTGTCCAAAGATCCGGAAAAGGTCGCGGTGATTCATAATGGCGTAGATCTTCAAGAATTTTGCCCGATAATAAGTGGAGATGATGTCCGCAGCGAATTCAATATAAAATCCAATGTACCTGTTGCAGGGGTTGTAGGAAATTTGCTTGTCTGGAAAGGACAGGAATACTTTATCCGGGCAGCATCAGAGGTGAGAAAAGCGATACCATCGGCTATGTTTCTAGTCGTCGGCGATGGTGAATGCCGCCATGACCTGGAGAGGTCCAGCGAAAAACTCGGAATAAGAGATAAGGTAATCTTTGCCGGCAGGCGTTTTGATATCCCAAAGTTAATGGCGGCAATGAACGTTATTGTTCACTCTTCTATTACCCCTGAACCATTTGCCCGGGTGATCCTTGAGGCAATGGCCATGGGAAAGCCGGTTGTTGCTATGAATGAAGGCGGCGTTCCCGAGGTCATCGAAGATGGTGTCAACGGCATTTCGATTCCGCCTAAGGACGCATCCCTGATGGCACAAAAAATTATAGGATTGCTTAGTGATAAAGATAAGGCTAAGAAAATGGGACAAGCAGCCCGAAAGTGTATAGAGGAGTATTTCAGTATCGAGGCAATAACGAAAAAAATCCAGAAAGAGTATTTGCAAATTCTCAAGTAGCGCTGAAGTCTTACTTTGACAATAAAATATTCCAATTATGAAGAATTTCAATAAAATTTTCTGCCCTATTTGTGGGAGTGGAAGTATATTCAATTATTCTAAAAACGGTCCTTATCTAAAAGGATGTCATGATTGCAAAATTGTCTTTACTCATCCCCTGCCCGAAGGTCTAACCGAAGCCTACGGTGAGGACTATTACAAAATCTGGTATGAAAAACAGCTTAGACAGAGGGTGAAACTGTGGAGAAGGAGACTTAAGATAGTAAAAAAGTTCTGTAAATCTGGCAGGTTGTTAGATGTGGGCACAGGGGACGGATTTTTTCTAAAGGTTGCAAAAAAAACAGCGAACTTCAATGTCTACGGAACAGAAATCTCCCCTGCTGCTGTGAGAGCAGCAAAAAATCTATATGACCTGGACATTCATCTAACTGAGATAGAAAATGCCGGTTTTCAAGAAAATTCTTTTGATATAATCACAATATGGCATGTCATAGAACATGTTAAAAATCCCCTCGAGGTACTGAAGAAGGTATATAGCTTATCAAAACCTGGTGCAGTTGTCTTTGTTGCTACTCCAAATCTTGATAAACATGTATCCAGGATAATTTACAGATTGACGAGTAACAAACCGTATCCTTTTTATAGTCCAAAAGGAGAGCAACATTTATTCCATTTCAATGAATATACACTGGAAAGGATTATTAAAAAAGCAGGATTTAATATAATATACACAGGAGTAGACTTTGCCTCAGTTAGGTTAAAATTCAAAATGTTAGAGCATGCATCATTTATTCTATCCGCCTTTCTTCACAGAAATTGGAATGAAAATATCCTTGCAATCGCTCAAAAATGAATATCAGGATAGAAATCATTTTAAAAAATAACCGTAGTAATTTGAATAATATTCTTGGAAAGACCTCCACCGCTGCGATCTGCAATTACGGAACTGCCGAAGGATAAAGAAAGATGCCCGGAAGATAGGAATGGAAATACAGCAACTAATATTTCTATATGGAGAATTCAAATCCAATGAAAAATAGGGAGTTACCAAGCATGCTGGCGTGTCCAGTTTGCAAATCTTCAGTAAGACTAAATGAAGGTAAAAACATGCTTGTGTGTACTAGCTGTGGAAGGGAATATGGTTTCAAGAAAGGTATTCCAGTGATGTTGGATGAGGAATCTAAAAACAAAATAGAAAAAGAGTGGCAGGAAATGGAAAAGATCAGCATAAAATCACCTCTTTCCATTAAGTTGACACGACGCTTATTAGCTCCCTTACCATACTTTTGGCATGAACAAGATAAAAAGATAGAATCTATAATTCAGAAGCTTGGTTCTCAAGCAACCTATCTAAATGTAGGAAGCAAAGCAAGCAGATTGATTGAAGGGATCATCAACCTGGATATTGATACTTTTCAAAATGTAACTGTAGTCGGAGATGCTCACGTGCTACCTTTTATTAATGATAGTATTGACTGTGTTTTTATTATGCAGGTTATAGAACACTTACAGAATCCTTTTTTAGCCATAAAAGAAATTTTTAGGGTTTTAAAAAACGGAGGATATGTTTTCGCGTTAGTTCCTTTTCTTGAAGGTTATCACACCTACCCCTCCGATTATCAAAGATTTTGCCAAACAGGTGTGCAGGAGCTATTTTCTGAATTTGAAAACGTAGAACTCTGTGTTGCTGCTGGCCCAGGTTCAACATTAAGCTGGGTAATAAGGGAATTTATAGCAGTGCTGTTTCCCTTTTCCAATAACAGGCTTGTTTATTCAATCATACGGGAGATCACTGGTTGGTTGACATTTCCGCTTAAATATTTGGATATCATCATGTCCAGAAAAAAATATGCCGGTAAGATCGCCAACAGTTTTTTCTATTTGGGTAAAAAGACAAGAGAAACTGGGGACAAATGAAAGTAATAGTCACTGATGCCAGTCAGCGGACAGCTCTTTATGTGATAAGATCCTTGGGGAGAAGAGGTATTGACGTTACGGCTGTTGAGAAGGAAGTTGGCAGATGGACGAACTTGGGATTTAGCTCGAAGTACGTAGAAAAAAGTGCGGTTCTGCCCAGTGTACATGATGAACCCGATTTGTATCTAGAGGAACTCCTGAAAATATGTCGTGGCCACGATGTGCTTTTTCCCATCTCCATGTATTCGTTGAAAGTGGTCTCTCGGCATATAGATGAATTCAGGAAGATTTTGCATGTCCCTGTAGTCAATTATGAGAAACTGATTAAGGCCAATAATACCGAGACCTTAATTAACATAGCTAATAATGCGGGAGTCCCAACTCCTAAAACGTATTTCATAAAGGACCTCAATCAAGTCAAAGAGATCGCTGAAGATTTAAATTATCCGGTTTTTATTAAAGTCAAAGAAGAATTGGAATTAGCTCCAGCTAATAGAAATTTGATGGTCTCCTCGGCAAAAGAGTTATTAAAGAAATATGTTGAATTACATCGATTTCAACCATTCCCCTTAATTCAGGAGTATATAAAAGGAGAAGGCCAAGGATATTTCGCCATATTCAATCGCCAGTCTGAACCAAAAGTCGTCTTTGGTCATAGGAGAATCCGTGAGTACCCTATTACTGGAGGGCCAAGTGCATTCTGCGAGAGCCACTATAATTCCAAGGCGATGGAATGTGGAGATAGATTGCTGCGAGCGTTGGATTGGTATGGTCTGGCTATGGTGGAGTTTAAAGTTGATGAACGTGACCAGCTCCCTAAACTCATGGAGATCAATCCCAGAGTTTGGGGTTCAATGCCTTTAGCTATTGCTTCTGGTGTAGATTTTCCTTATCTTTTATCTAAATTGGCCATTGACGGAGATGTTCAAGAATTGAGGTCGTTTAAAGAGGGGGTAAAAGTGCGGTTCCTTATCAATGATATCCGTGCAGCTCTATCTTATTTAGCAAAGGGTAAACGCAAGATTGCCTATCTCAGAAAATTCATAAAAGACCTCTTTGATATGAATGTCAGAGAGGGAATTTTATCTTTTAGTGATCCCAAACCTGGCCTAGTGAATATAACAAAAGCAATTCGACGGTTGTTTCAAGGGTGATATCTATGGAATTTGATTTACATATTCATTCGAAATATTCTTATGACTCTCTATCGGAACCTGCAAAAATAGTCAAAGTGGCTAAAAAGAAGGGGCTGAGTGGGATTGCCATTACAGATCATAATTCCATTAAGGGCGGATTGGAGGCATTAAAGTATGCTGATGATGAATTCCTGGTCATAGTAGGAGAAGAAGTGGCCACGGATGAGGGTGAGATAATTGGATTGTTCTTAAAAGAAGAGCTAAAATCCAGGTCAGCCTTAACTGTGATCAAGGAGATCCGGAATCAAGGAGGCATATCGATTTTAGCCCATCCTTATAAGCGAACTTCGAAGATTAATATGGAGATCATAAAAGAGATAGATGCCGTAGAAGGATTCAATTCTAGGGGGAAAAGGTTGGGTTCGGGAGATAAGAATAGGCTGGCATTAGAACTTGCTCAAAAGCACAATTTGCCCCTGACAGCTGGGAGCGATGCTCATTTCCTCTTTGAGATAGGCCGATCCAGATGCATTATAGAGGAAGGATTGAGTGCCGAGGAAGTTAAACAGGCAATTCTTAATGGTGAGGCCAAAATAAATGGAAAAGTGTCATCAATCTTTGTCGAGCCATTTAGCCAGCTAATAAAGATGATTAAATTGAAACAGCCATTATTATTCCTTAAAGGAGTATCTAAATTAATATATAGATGTCTCCGTTTTAAAAGAGGGAATTGATTTGAAGAGATTAAATATACTTCTTGTTTTGGATGTCTTCGCCTTTGATACAGTTGGTGGAGGGGGAGAGGTATTCTATGAGCATGCCAAGGGATTAGTGAGGAAGGGACATAATGTCTTTGTCCTGTTTCGAAGAAGAAATGAGAAGCTGCCTCTCCAGGGGATAATTGATGGCATTCATTTTTATACCTACGACAATAATCATAGGAATGCATTGGCATTTATGCTGAGCTGTATACTGAATACTTCCAAGTTATTCAAAGTGATTATGAGAGGAACATCTATAGATTTAATAGACGTTCATCATCCTCTGCCGGCAATAAGTATAATTTTCTCTAAGGGAAGCCGAAAGATACCCAAAGTTTACGCATTTCACAGTCCTTGGGATTTGGAATATAAAATGGATAAGGATGTTCACATATATCATTTAGCTGGACAATTATGGAATAGGATTAGCTCTATTATCAGAAAGTTGATTGAGAAGAAAAGTTTAATGAAGTGTGAAAAAATAGTAGTAGAGAGTAAATACATGAAGGGATTATTACAGACAATCCATCCTATCCCTCGATCTAAAATTGAGATTATACCTGGTGGAGTGGATGAGAGGAGATTTAGTCCTACAGAAGATCGAAGCTCTATTAGGGATGAATTATCTATTCCTCAAAATAAGATGGTTCTCCTTACTATACGGCGTTTGGTCCCTCGTATGGGATTCCAGAATTTAATAAAGGCAATTTCCTTGATCGTGAAAGAAAGAAAAGACGTATATCTGATTATCGGAGGGAAGGGACCATTAGAGGGCTCCTTAAAAGAACTAACTAATAGCCTAAAGCTAGAGAAATATATCTGTTTTGTTGGTTTCGTCGAGCCTGAACAATTGCCTATGTACTATCAAGCAGCCGACCTTTTTATCCTACCCACCTTAGAATTGGAAGGCTTTGGGTTAGTCACTCTGGAAGCACTTTCATCGGGCACGCCTGTTCTGGGGACGCCGGTTGGAGGTACGAAAGAAATTCTGGGGAAATTAGACAAAGGCCTGCTGTTTAAAAACACAAGCCCAGAATCAATCGCAAATTTGGTTCTTAGTCACCTAAAAAATCGTGAAAATTTGCTTGCCTTAAAACCAAAATGTCGCAAATTTGTTGAGGCTAATTATTCATGGAATAAAGCTGTTAATAGTATTGAGGAGATTTTTTACCAAATAACAAAATGAGAAATCAGTTTCTGAGTAAAACCAAAATTTAAAGAAAATTTAACAAGCAAAATGATTCTTTTGATCTCGAGAAAAATCAAGCTAATAAGCAGATATCATTGAAAATAAATAAAGGTACCAGCAGTTTTCATGAATAACTCAGGTCAATTATCTCTCTTTTAATAATAGGCTATGAAGAATAAATATAAAATAATTCATATAATTACCCGCTTAGACAAAGGGGGTTCTGCCGAGGATACAATACAGACTATTCTAGGAATAGATAAGAAAAAGTATGAGGTCATATTAGTTAAGGGGCCTACGTATGAATCCAAAATGAGTAAAGAAGAACATGCTTCTGTTATCGCTGACCTAAAAGAGCTACAATTAAAAGGGGTAAAAATAGTTAATATCCCCTTCCTATTAAGGCGAATAAATCCTGTTTATGATTTATTAGCCCTCTTTTATCTTTATGTATTTCTAATTAAAGAAAAACCAACAATCGTTCACACTCAAACTTCAAAAGCAGGCCTTTTAGGGAGATTAGCAGCTAAACTTGCTGGAATTCCGATCATAATACACAAACCTCATGGTCATGTCTTTTTTGGTTACTTTGGTCCCTTTAAAACGAAGATATTTATCATTCTTGAAAGGCTTGCCTCCAGGATAACTGATAAAATAGTAGCTCTTACAGATGGAGAAAAAGAAGACTATATTTTATTTAGAATTGCTGATGATGATAAATTTGTCATCATGCCCAGTGGAGTGGAAATAAATAAATTCAAAGAATTGCCGTTAAAAGAGATACAATATTATAAAAGGAAACTGGGAATTCCCGAGACTTCTTTAGTTGTAGGGACAGTAGGCAGGCTTGTGCCTGTCAAGGGGCCCGAATTTCTGATTGAGGCTGCTAAATATATAATTTCTAAAAATCCTGATACTTTATTTATATTCACAGGAGACGGTCCCCTTAAGCAAGATTTAGAGAAGAAAGCTATTGATCTTGGGATTAAGGAGAATATTATTTTTTTAGGCTGGAAAGATGATGTGTCTAAAATTATTTCGATTTATGATGTTTTTGCTCTTCCTTCTCTTAACGAAGGAATGGGGAGGGTGCTCGTCGAAGCGATGGCTCTTGGAAAGCCAATTGTGGCCAGTAAAATAGGAGGGATACCTGATTTAGTTACTCATGAGAAGAACGGATTTTTAGTTCCCCCAAAAAATCCAAAAGAGTTAGCAAAATATATTCAAATCCTTTTAGAGGATGAAGAAAAAAGAGAAAAAATGGGGCTGGCAGGAAAAGAAATGGCCTTGAATTTTAGCGCTGAGAATATGGTCGAAAAGCTAGAAGAATTATATGGAGAATTATTAAAAGGTGGGCTTGATGAATCAAGCCCCTACAAGAAATAAAAATAATCAAATCCGTAGAAAAAAGGGGCCTTCCCCCATTTTCATGTCCCTTAAAACCTATACATTCATCTGTATTCAAAAAGGTGGGCTTGATGAATCAAGCCCCTACAAGAAATAAAAATAATCAAACCCGTAGAAAAAAGGAGCCTATCCCCATTTTTACATTTTTATAGATAAAGGTGGAAGGGTTTGTTGTTTACTTACCGGGTAATTTTCTTCCGGTAATCATTAGAATTACGACTATTATAAATATAATAAACGCCTGAATAAATTCAAAATAAATCTTTAAATCCTCTGTAGCTATAAGATTAATGCCACCTATTCCCAGGCAGGCTGCTATTAAGTAAATTAACAAAACCGTTTGTGTTTCATTAAATCCTAGAGTCAGCAAGCGATGATGAAGATGGTCCTTTCCTGTGTATTCAATCCATTCTTTAAAATTTCTGACCCTGCCGTCCCAAACTCGAGCTATCGTTATATAAATCATATCAAAAATAAACACACTTAAAATTATAATAGGCAAACTTAATGCAACTTTAGGATTTTTCTCAGCCCAACCACCCATTACTGCTATTCCGGCTAGAGTAAATCCCAGAAAAGTGCTTCCCGCATCTCCTAAAAATATGGATGCCGGTTTAAAATTAAACTTCAAAAATCCCAAACAACTTCCAGCCAAAGCAATGGTTAAAAATCCCAAATATGATTGCCCGGTTATCTCAGCCACGATAAAGAATGATAAAGAGCCAATTACAGTTAAACCTGTGGCCAACCCATCCATGCCATCGAAAAAATTAACTGCATTTGTTATGCCCACTACCCAGATTACGGTCAGGAGTACCTCTCCCGCGTTGCCCCACCAGGTACTAGGCAAAAAACTTAATTTCACTCCATACAATATCAAAATACTTGAAGCTAAGACCTGAGATATTAGCTTCCAAGTTGCTGGAATGTGCTTTATATCATCTACTAAGCCTATTATTAATATTATTGTGCCACCAATGACTACTCCTTTTAGCTCGCGCGAGAAATTAAAATTAAAAATTATTGTTGCAACATAGGAACCAAATATGGCCAGCCCCCCCAAAAGAGGTATAGGTTTTTTGTGAATTTTTCTCTCATTCGGGTGGTCTAATATTTTTAGTTTAGCTGCGATACGTCCTATAACCTTAGTTGAAAAAAAAGCAAGGAGAAAAGAAAAAACGAATAGGAATAACCACTTGGCTGGCACAACAAATAGGAATGAATGAATAACCTCTAAAATATTTCTCATACTTTTAGCAATATACTAAAAAATTTCTTTGACTACAGCAATAATTTTTTCAACCTCATCCTCTCGCAAAGAAGGGTAAAGGGGAATCGAGATTGTCTTATGCCAGGCTTCCAACGTATGAGGAAAACCAGGTAGATTTAAATAGACGTGGAGAGGAATATAAACAGGCCGCCTGCACATAACTTTTTTTTGATGAAATTTCTCAATATATTCAGAAGCACTGTCTTTTGTTTTTATTATGAATCGATAATATATATGATCTCTTCCTTCTTTCAAGTCAGGTAAGATGAAATTACAATTTTTAAATTCTTGGAGATAGTGAGCAGCAATCTTCCTTCGTCTCTCAATTAATTTTCCTAAAGAAGAAAGCTGGCTTAGTCCGAGGGTCGCCTGGATATCAGTCATCTTATAGTTATAACGCAAAATATAATTATCTTTATTGTCATACTCTCTAAGGTCATTTATACGGGAGACCAAATCTTCTGAATCGCTTAAAACCATACCTCCTTCTGCTGCGGCAATTACTTTGGTAGCATAAAAAGAAAAAACAGAGAGAAGACCAAAGCTGCCCGCTCTCTGACCTTTAAAATTAGCCCCGATGCTCTGGGCACAATCTTCAATTAGAGGAATACCCAGCTCAGACAATTTATCTATTTCTGCCGGACAGCCAAACATGTGGGGCACGATGATTGCCTTTGTTTTCCTTGTTATTGCTCTTTTCGTAGCCTCAACTGACATATTGAAAGTAAGGGGATCTATATCCGCGAGGACGGCGGTTGCTCCCGTGTAATTCACAGAGTTAAGGACAGCAGAACAAACAAAAGATGGGATTATGACTTCATCGCTGTTCTTTACATCCAAAGCTAATAAAGCTAAATGGAGTGCTGCAGAGCCAGAGTTAACTGCCACAGCTTTTTTTTTGCCGATGAAACGAGCTAATTTGCTCTCGAATTCTCGAACTTTTGGTCCCTGAGATAATTGACCAGCTTTAAGCACAGAGATGACAGCTTCTATGTCTGAATCAGAAAGTAAAGGACGGGAATGGGGAATAATCTCGTTAGGCATCATAGATCACGTAAATATCTAAAGGCCTTAAAGCCTTCAGCGTATTTGACTTTTCCTTGAAATCCTCTGAAATTAGCTATAGCTCTGACACTTTCGACCATATCTAATTTTGTCGGATAAGCTTTGGCAACTTGGGAAGTATAGACTTGAATCAATTTTTCTTTTTCCTCGAGGACATCTCCAATATCGACAAAAATATCAGGTTCAAAATTATTGGATGTATAATCTTCATAATAAAACACTCTTTTGACATATCGAGTAGCGGCTAAAGTACACTTAGCCAGCATGCGGTGATCTTGGTGGATATCATCAATGTAGTTTACATACACTTCCTTCGGATTTATTTCTCCGATAACGCTATCAATATGAGAAATTATCTCTCTTTCGTTAGGCAACTCAGTATCAATGTATCCACCCCAAAATATCTTCTTTACGCCCAATAATTTCATGGATTTTTCCTGCTCTTTCTGCCTTTTTTCTGGTTCTCCTCCGTATTCTCCTCTGGTCAAAACCATAAAATAGATCTTTTCCCCTTTCTTGGCAAATTTAAGAAAAGTGCCACCGCACCCGTATTCAATATCGTCTGGATGTGCTCCCAAAGCTAAAATATTCAATTCATTCTCCTTTTTTTAAGATTGAAAGACTTTCCGGTCCACAATTAAATAATAAATCTACAGCTGACATATAAGGCTCAAAACTTCCATAAAGCTGAGAATAGTGAGGGTGTTTATAGTCTTGAAAGATTACCTTAATACCTTCCCTGGCAAACTCATCTAAATTCATATAACTTGCTCCATCTTTACCGGAGAGGTAAACGTCTCCTCCCAACTGCTTGCATATATCAACTAATCTCTCAGTTGGCTCTTCTCTTGATTCATATTGTGAGGCTTTGACAAGCTTTTTTTCCGAAAGACCAAAGGCATTTACCAAGTATTCAAGCACTTTAATATTAATATCGACTAACTGGTTCCAATCTTGAGCATAGGTCTGTTCAAAAAACTCTTCATGATCTTTGAAAAAAGGAGCCTTAGAATAATTTGTGACCAGGGCGTTAAGATGCTTTTTCCCCCACCATACTGTTTTATTAATTTTAACTTCGCAAATTTTCTGCATGAATTTGTGAATAACCGGAACAGAAAGCCACTGCCATCCTTCTGATGTTTTAATTTTGTTCCGATTCTGCCATTCATTTTTTTTGAATTGCACATCATCCAAAAATACAAATATATCGCTTCTTTCAATTTTATCAAAATATCCCAGCCAGGGTAAATATTGGGGTTGATGGACGGAAACAATCATCTGCTTTTATGCCCTATTTGTTCCGGCAATATCACAAATTTAAAACATCCTCAAACATTTGCCTCGCATATAGTGCTCGGTCGAATTTAACTTGTTGCCAGGAGTATATTCTTAGGAATTAAGAATTTCCGAATGAGCAAAATAGATCTATCTCAGCCTCAAAGGTGCACTTAAAGATCATCCTCATCTAAGGCTTTATCAATGCTAACTACAGGCGCCTTTGATAAATCAATCCTCATAGGCTGCTCAGGAGGCTTTCCAGTGGCATCGAAAAAAATTTCTACAATAGGGCGCAAAGGAAGATTTTTATTGACGGTTATAATCCTGCCAATTGCACCACTGTTTAATAATACAAAGCTTCCCGGAGGATAAGGGGAGATTGAATTCAAAAAAACCTTTATAATTTCAGGATCAAAAGAATTCTTTTCCTCCTGGACAATCGTCTTTACAGCCTGATAAGGAATAATTTTTTCCCTGCGATACGGGCGGGGATGTGTGATGGCTTCATATATCTCAGCTATTGCAACTATTTTCGAATAGTCAGAAATTTCATCTCCTCTTTTCCTATCGGGATAGCCTGATCCATCCACTCTCTCGTGGTGCTGATGGACAACTTCAGCTGCGCACTCAGGTATGCCTTCAATTCTAGTGAGAAGTTCTACGCCATAAATCGTATGCTTTTTAACATCATTATATTCTTCTCTGGTTAATTTAGAAGGTTTGTTTATTGTTTCTTGAGAAAGTTTCAGATAGCCAATATCGTGCACCAAAGAAGAAACACATAAATTAATAAGTTCGCTCCTGTTGTACCCAAAAGCTAAACCAAGGTTTGTAGCTAAAATTGAGGCATTTACTGAATGGGCATAAAGAAAATCTTCCTGCTTTCCAAGATAAGAAAAAATGTGCACTAAAGATAGTAACATATTATTGTCAGCACGAAGTATATCTGTTATTATTTCGGCAAGGCTACCAATTTTTCTTTCGGCAACGGTTTTCCCCTCTTTGATTTCATCCATTATCAGCATTAAATGAAGAACCATATCTTCGTATGTTTTTTTTAATTCTGCTAAGCTTTCCTTTTGCTTTTTTATGTCAAAAGCCTCCGATATCAGACCAGGTTTCTCCTGATATCTTGGTCCTGCAGATTTCCTGATAATTTCAGATAATTTAACCATAATATATTATTGGTCTAAGCCATGCGCCGATCTTCTTGCTATATCTGCATTTATTTCCTTAAGTCCTTTTGTGTATCCTACCAGTAAGCACATGTCGCAGATAGAATTTATCATCCGCGGAACTCCTTCTGCATCTTCCCATATTTTACTAGAGGCACGACCTACAAAAATCTTTTCTTTGGTTCCGGCTATCCTTAATCTGTGGACTATATACTTTTCAGTATCTTCCTTATTCAGCGGGTTTAAATGATACCTTAGTGTCAATCTTTGTTTTAGTTGTTTAAGTTCATCTATTTTTTCCCTTAATTCAGGCTGCCCTATAAGGAGAAGTGTCAATAGAAATCTATTATTTAACTGGAAATTTAAGAGAAGTCTAAGCTCTTCGAACGCCATGAGATCTCTAATAGCTTGGGCTTCATCTACAATGAGAACCGTATCTTTTCCTTTGTTCATATTCTCGTAGAAGCGCTGATTGAGCTCTTTCAGTAATTTTGTTTTAGGCATTTTTTTTGAAATTTTTATACCCAATTGCAAACAAATTTCTCTTAAAAGTTCAAGTGGATTTAACATAGGATTGGTAACAAGCGCTATTTCATATTTATCCTGGGGTAATATTTCAAAAATCAGCCTACTCATAATTGTTTTGCCACAGCCATACTCGCCTGTCAACAAAGCTGCTCCTTTGCGTTCCTTGATCACATAAGTCAATCTCGTAGCAGCTTCTAAATGCTCATGGGAAAGATAAATAAAGCGTGGATCTGGGGTATTTTCGAATGGCTTTTCTTTCAATCCCCAGTGTGCTTCATACATATTTTATTTTAGAAGACGTATCTGCGCCTCTTGTTGAATCTAGGCATAATAGGCATAAATATAAATAAATAAGATATATATGTCAAATTATTATTTTAGAGAAATCCTCTCGATTTACTTTAAGATTCTTTTAATATACCATTGTAATCGCTCAGGGATTGTATTGACGTACGGTTCATGATTTGCATACGGTTCACGCCAGGCAAATGACTCATGCTAGTTCATATGGATCATGCTCATCATGCGCTTCAGGCTAAGCATATAGCTCATACCGGTAAAGGGAAGGGAATAATCTATCAAATCAAAACATTAAAGCATTCTTGACTCTGCAACGTCTTATTTTTAAATTTTTGTTGCTGATCTAAAATGAATAACAGCAAAGAATTTATTTTCATCTTGATTGTCGCCTTTATGGGGGTAACTATTAAAAGTTACGCCCAGGCTGATGAACATATTCATGAATATATTCAGGTACCAGGGCTTATTGATGTCCGCACAGATTTCAGCGATGGGGCTCACACGCTCGAATATCTGATTAAATTGGCTAAAAAAAGGGGGATCGATGTTCTTTTTATAAGTGATCATGACCGGAAAGTTCTGGAATATGGAATACGCCCTTTTCAAAATATCTTGAAAAAAAGAGTTGAAGAGCCTTCAATCAATAAGGGGGGACCAGAAAATTACCTAAACATGATCGATACAACCTCAAAAAAGTACCCGGGTTTGATCTTAATTCCCGGCGCAGAGTCAGCGCCTTTTTATTACTGGAAGGGAAGCTATTTCAAAAAAAACCTGACCGTTTGTGATTGGGAAAGGCATCTATTAATTTATGGTCTCGAAGAGCCAAAAGATTATAAGGAACTGCCAATACTTAACAATGGTTATTCCACAAAATATATTCTTTCATCAATAATTTCAGTGGGCTTTTTTCTCTCTGTTGTTCTTCTGATACTTGGTCTATACATGATAAAATGGAAGGGAATTATCAGATATTCCGGGATTGCGATCTCTATTTTTGCTCTGCTTCTTCTTATCAATAATCATCTTTTCAAAAGCTCTCCGTATGACCAGTACCATGGACCGCAGGAAATCTCCCCATACCAGTTATTGATAGATTACGTAAATTCTCGAGGGGGAATGGTTTTCTGGAATCATCCTGAGACAAAGTCAGGAAAGGCAAAACTTGGCCCTATTTTCAGAGATACTCCCCCTTACCCTCAAGTGTTAATAGAATCTATGAATTATACAGGCTTTGCTTCTTTGTATGGAGATTCTACTACAATTATAGAACCAGGCAATATCTGGGACAAAGTTTTAATAGAGTACTGTTCGGGCCAGAGAGCAAACCCTGTCTGGGGAATCTCTTCTGCTGATTTTCATGAAGAAGGAGGAGCCGGAGAGAACTTAGGAAATTTTCCCACATTTTTTCTAGTAAAAAGCAAAACTAAAAAGGACATTTTAGATGCCCTAAAAAAAGGCAGAATGTATGCCTGCAGAGGATTTGTCGATTCTCCAAGATTGATTCTCGAGAATTTCTCAATATCTGATTCTAAAAGTTCGCAGAAAGTAGTAATGGGGGAAGAGATATTCTCTAAAGGTTATCCCGGTATAAACCTTCGTATTTCTACGATTGATTCAGAGAAAGGAAATTCTATAACTGTGAGACTTATTCGATCCGGTAATCTTCTAGAAACCTTCTCTGCAGAAACTCCCTTGAGTATAAACTTTGAAGATGATTTCTTCGAGCCCGGCAAAAAAATATATTACCGCCTGGATGCGATAGACAAAAAAGGGAGGAAATTAGTTTCTAATCCTATTTTCGTCCAGTTTCAACCATAAAAGAAGAGAGCATTTCAGGGATCAAATTCGAAATAAATCAAAAAAGATGGGGATTAAAATAGCGACTTTATAGAGATTTTGGGTTTAGATATTGTCTAAAATTAAAAGCCGTGAATCTGCTAGGGCTTCTCAGGGCAAAAAAACGCTCTAAGAAAGCAAATTTTTCTTTAAATAACTTTCTGCTACTTACCTTTAGCTATCATCCATTCTCTTGCTGCTAGAGCAATAGCAAATAAAAGACATGCTTGCGTAAATTGTAGAAAGGCTTGAGCGTCAATTCCCAATATAGGTTTTACCATAAGCCTGGATATAACGCCCACGATTAAGCTGATAACAGCTACAATAATAAATGCTTCACAAATTTTTTTCATCTTATCCCTTCCTCCTTTTTCACGATAATATGAGCTCATTACCCTAATGTCAAGCAAATTTTCCATCAGCATTAGTGGAGTCGGCACCTCGTTTGAGTTGACTTTTTCTGATTTTTTCCTGATAATAATTAAAAACTAGTGAAAAGGGAGCATCATCTAATGAATCTCCTTGATAAAGTTTATAAAAAAAGCGACTCAATTGTATCCAGAAAGATAGCTGATGAGTTTATCCTGGTTCCAATAAAACAAAATGTCGGCGATCTGGAAAGTATCAGCACCCTGAACGAGGTAGCTGCCCGTATCTGGGAATTGATTGACGGAAAAAAGAAGGTTAGCGAGATAAAAGATGTAATTCTGGATGAATATGAAGTCACCCCAAGAAAATTAGAAACCGATATAATTAAATATATAAAGGAATTAGAGAATATCGGGGCAATTCAAGTAAAATAGGCTAATTAAAATGGCATCTTGCTTACCTCCTACCATAAGCTTTGCCCGCTTTACCGAAAAGATTTACAAAAGAATTCTACTAGAAAAGATTCCCTTTGTTGGGACAATAGAAGTTACTTCCCGCTGCAACTTAAGATGCCCCTTTTGCTATATTAGTCATCATCATCCTAAGAGAGAACTTACCTATAAACAAATCTGCCGTATTATAGATGAGATTACAGAACAAGGCTGCCTGCGCTTACTTCTTACTGGGGATGAACCATTTATTAGAGATGATTTTTTAGATATCTATTCTTATGCTAAGAAGAAAGGTCTTATTATTACAATATTCACAAATGGAACTCTTATTACACCGCAAACAGCAGAGTTTTTAAAGGAATGGCCGCCACACCTTATAGAGATATCCCTGTACGGTATAACAAAAGAAACTTATGAAAATGTTACGGGTGTTTCCGGTTCCTTTGAAAAATGCATGAGAGGCATTAATCTGCTTATTGAAAATAATCTTCCTCTAAATTTAAAGACTTTGGTTACCACTTTAAATAAACATGAACTTGGGAGCATAAAAAGATTTGCTAAAGATTTAGGAATTGATTATAGATATGATCCATTTATCAATCCTCGTTTTGATGGTTCTAAAGAGCCTTGTCAGTTTAGACTTTCCCCTAAGGATGCTACTGATATAGAAATGGCAGAAAAGAAGGTAGTTAATTCCTGGTTAGAATTTCATCAGCAATTTAAAAGACAATCCTTTCAACCTGATGAGCGGCTTTTTACCTGTAACATAGGGCAGTTTTCTTTCTATATTACCGCAGATGGAAGGTTGAAAGGTTGTCTTTTGCTGGAGGAGCCAAGTTATGATCTTCTTCAAAACTCTTTCAAGGAATGTTGGCATAGATTGTCCGTTGAAGTAAGGAGTTTAAAGCGCAAAAAACAAAGTAGATGCGCAACTTGTAAAATAGTTACTGTCTGTAATCAATGCCCTGCCTGGAGTCAGCTGGAGGAGGGAGATAGGAAGAAACCAGTAACTTATTTATGCGAGACTGCCCATCTGAGGGCAGAGGCATTAGGAATAAGAAAAAAGGAGGTGAGTTTACAATGGCAAAAAAAGGAAGAATTCAGAAGAAGCCATATTACAACCCTAAAATAACAAAGGTTGATTTAAGATCAGAGGAAGCTGTGTTGACTGCCTGCAAAACAGATGGGCAATATTCCCCTGTAGGAGCCAATCCGGCAGGCTGCAAATATCATGGAGCTAATTGTTCAGTTGTAGGTTCATAAATATTAAATTATTCTATTTTTAAGAAAAATGTATTCTAATCTGAATGAGATAAGAAAATTTCTGCCTAAAGATTTTAAGATTTTTGAAGTAAGGGCTGTGATTAAATCTTTTTCTAATGGTTTTTTGGCAATTGCCCTGCCACAATTGGCAGATCAATTGGAGATGTTGCGTCCCAAGAAAGTTAATTTAGACCTTTTTTGGCGCCAAGAGCTGTTGGTTGCTAAAAATAGACTATCTATAAGAAGATTTATTAAAAGACTTAAAAAAAAAATATATATTTGAATGTAAATATTCCTCTGTGCCTTCCTGGATGGCAAAATTATAAAAGAATAAAGAAATTTACATCCCCAGATAACTGCAATGGTTGTATATTCAAGAAGACATCTGCTTGCTGTGGGCTAATTTCATATCCCGATGAAAAACGAATCTCTTTTGATCTTCCTTTAAAGGATTTCGACCAAATATCATTAAAGGATTTCTTTCCTCCAAAAAACAAAGAACCAATTACCTGGTGGATACCTAGAAAAAAAGATATTGAGAGAATAGTACGTTTAGCAGAGGTTTTAAATTCCAAAAAAGATACTCCTTATATACTGGATGTAGGTGCGGGAGGAGGTTTTCTGGCTTATTTATTGGCCCGAACAGAACGAGTTAAAGTAATAGCTGTTGAGCCGAATAAGGAATTGATTAAAAGGACAAAATTTAAATGTAAAAATATTAAAATGATAGCTGGGGGTATTGAATCATTTAGACCTAAACAAAAATTTGAGATTGCGATAAATTCATTTATGCCCTATAAACTAGACCTCAGCCCTTTGATTAAAAAAATAATAAGACCTAAAGCTATCATCTACATTCAGGATAAGAAAATGGCTTTAGAAAGAAACTACAGTTATTTAGATTTAATAATTGATGATAAAAGAAAAATATTTGATTATAAGATTGATAGTAGTAGAAGTTATGATCCAGATGAAGGATATAAAAAGGTATTTGCCTGGGATGTTTATTCAGCCGGTCATCCCTACAAAAAAATTCCTCTGCTTGGTTGTGAGATTGAGGTTCAATTGCGAGAAAATTTGGAAATATTTGATGCAAATTCAGTTTTTAATGTAGGCAGGCAAAAAGGATACAAATGGGAAAGACAAATAAAAAGCCTGAAGACATAATCATTGTTGGCCTTGGACCTGGCAGAGAAGATCAGTTAACCTTAGAGGTTTATAACATAATGCTTATGGCAAGAAAGGTCTATTTTAGATACCATTTTCACCCTGCTTTTGAAATGTTGAGACAAAAAAAGAAGAATATAGTCAATTTTGATTATCTTTATAAAATAAAAGGCATAACTTATGAGCAAGTCTATTCAATAATGGCTGAGATAGTGGTTAAGGATGCTAAGACTTCTGGAAATGTCGTATTTGCTGTCCCTGGAAATCCATTTGTCCTTGAAGATACTACCAATTTGATTATCGATGAGGCTCAGAGGCAAGGGCTTTCAGTTAAAGTTGTTGAAGGGATGTCATTTCTTGAAAATATTTTTGTTGAGTTAAAGCTCAATCTGAATCAAGGGTTGCAGATTGTCAATCCTGTCAAGTTATTAAAAGAGGGTAAAAAGGGATTATCACCAAAAACTCCCTGTATTATATTCTCACTTACCTTCCCACCCTCTTCTCGACCTACGGGCAAGGCAGAAATAGTTTTTGATAAAATATGTAATTATTTGCTTAATATCTATCCTTCCCACCATAAGGTCTTTTTAGTAAAGACTGCTGAAATCCCCCCATATGAAAATAGGATTTTATCATGTCGATTATTAGAGCTTCATAAAAAAAAAAGATTCATTAATGACTTAACCAGTCTCTATCTACCTGCCCTAAAGAAGGAAGTTTGAACATGGCTAATGGGCAACTATCAAAACAACTAAAAATTACAATTGGAGATATCGGGATCTCTGTTACCGCCAACAAAAGATTTAAGATTGACAGTGACTATTCTCTTTTCCTTAGTCAAAGTCGCCCAGAGGTAATTTTACGCGCTCACTATGGCTTTATTCCACAGATTGAACTGGATGAAAAGATATTCGATAGCCAACACTGGGCTCTCCACCGCAGCAATGAAAAGTTTATTCTTTGCGTCCATCATCCACAGTCGCATTCATCTTCCATTATTAAACTAGGTGTCTTTCAACTTAATTTTGAATCGGGGGATATATACTTGGGAATGGAAGCATCTCAAACTGATTCACCGTTTATCTATCCCCTGGATCAGATTTTGATGATCAATCTTCTTTCTCAGGGAAAAGGCCTTCTTATACATAGTTGTGGTATCGATAATAGTGGAGAAGGACTGCTTTTTGCCGGTAGTTCTGGCGCTGGAAAGAGTACTATCGCCAGGTTGGGAATAAATAAGAAAGGAGTAAAGGTCCTCAGTGATGATAGGATCATAGTAAAGCAAAAGGATGGAGAGTTTTGGATATATGGCACTCCCTGGCATGGGGATGCTAAGATATGTTCGCCAGAAAAGGCACCCTTAAAGAAGATTTTATTCCTCAAGCATGCAGAAAATAACATAATAAAAAAAATAGGTCCTGTAGATGCTGCTTCTCGTTTAATGGTTTGTTCCTTTCCAACCTACTGGGATAAAAAAGGGATGGAATTTGTTCTGAATTTCTGTACCGAAATAGTCCAAAAAGTTCCTTGTTACGAGATGGGTTTCGTTCCGGAGGAGAGCGTTTTGAATTTGGTATTATAAGTAGAGGAGCAAGAATGGTTCTGGAGCACAAAATGATGATAGAAAACAAAACCGCCAGCTCTCTGATATTAATGAAAGAGATATTAAAAAGAGGCCATTGTGTTCGAGTTCCAACTTTAGGAAGAAGTATGTTTCCTTTGATTAGTAATGTTGTCCTCATCGAGCCAGCAATTGTAAAAAACATTATTACGGGTGATATTGTTGTTTATATTTCTGGGGAAAGGGTGGTTGCCCACAGAATGGTAAGAAAATTGATCAAGGATGGAAAGGAAATCTTATTGATAAGAGGAGACACTTGGCTTGAATCGAGCGCGATCTTACCTGAAAATGTTATTGGGAAAGTGATAGGAATTGAGAAATGGGGGATTGAACTTAATTTCAAAAGGGGAATAGGGAAAATCTTTGATATTATGTGCAGAAGTACTTCTCCCTTGACATCAAGGCTATATTCAATCCTGAGAAACGGAAAACATTCACTACTAAGGAAAAACGAGAAATCAATTTAAGCGGAGAAGATAAATGAGCTGGAGAGAGGAAGACCGACTGTTACTCTACCTCTGTCGAAAAGATATTGGCCGAAAGAATAGAAATAAAATAATTGAAATACAGAAAAAGAGCTTAGATTGGGATTGTTTCTTAAAAAAGGCGAGAGAAAATGGAATCTCGGCTTTAGTTTATTCCAGGCTGAGTAAAATTAAAAAGGACAGCTCTAACATTCCATCTTCTATTCTTAAAAAACTAAAAAAGGATTATTTCAGGAACGCTGCTAATAATACTCTGATTTTTGAAAAATTAGGAAGACTACTTGAAGCAATTAGGAAAGTCGGGCTTCAGGTAATAGTGCTTAAAGGTGCGGTATTAGCTGAAAAAATATACGGGAATTTAGCCTTGAGGCCGATGGCAGATATAGACCTTCTGGCAAAAAAAGAGGACCTGATTTCCTTGGATGAACAGATGAAAACATTAGGCTACAGGCCATCTGATATATCCGTGAAAGATATTGATTTCTCTTCGACCCACTTGACAACACTCGAGTACCGAAGTGAATCTTTGAATTTTCCATCTTTTCATATTCACTGGCATTTTGTTAATTCTACCATTCCTAATGAATCTTACATAAAAAATATCAAAATTGAAGATATCTGGCTGGATGCAGAAAAGACTAAGATTGCCAATATGGAAACACTGGTGATGGCACCTCACCATCTTCTTATCCACCTTTCAGAACATGCTCTCAGGGTAACACATTCTTTGAGTAGGCTTGGCTTTTTTTGTGACATAGATGAGGTTGTGAATTTTTACCAGGAAAGATTGGATTGGGAACGGTTGATAAAGGAAAGTCTCAAATTCAACCTTAGCCACTTGGTCTATCTAAGCCTCTATTTTACCGCTAACTTTTTAGAGACAAAAATTCCCGAATATGTTTTATTGATGCTACAACCAAGGCGGCTTAGTCTGGGTGAAAAAATCTTCATGAATTTTATATCAAACAATAAACGTTATCCCGGCTTGAGCTATTTAGTCCATTTATCGATGAACAACGGATTATATAAAAAGATGAAATTTTTGGGAAAAACGTTATTTCCACCCGCTCAATTTATGGCCCAAAGAAATTATATTCCCCGATCAAAATTGAGTTACATCCATTATATCCAACGAATAAATGAAGTTTTTTCTCGCCTGTTTAAGGCTTTGAGTTAAAGCTCTGTGTTAAGTTCTGAATTTAAGTACTGAGTAATTGACCTGAAAGACAGAAACCAATTATATACTTTTATTGAAAAATTCTTTTTTGCGTGTTACATTAGGGAACACCATGAGTAAAGAAAAAAGGAAATCCATCCGGTCTCAATGTGTCCTTCCTGTAGAATTGATAAAAATAGAAGGTAAAAATCATTTAACTGTGAGAACAACAGCCCATGATCTCTCTGATGAGGGATTAAAGTTAACTATTAATTTTGATCTTAATCCAGGTTCTACTATGGATTTAAGACTCTATGTTCCAGAAAAAAAATTATCAACCTTACTGTCAGGAGAAATAATCAGGGTTAAAAGTACAGATAAAAAGTTGGAAGTAGGACTGAAGATAAAAGAGATAGATGATAAATCAAAGCATGAGATCCTCACTTGGGTTTTCCCTAGCTGGCTAAAAGATAAAAAATAGGAGTACCGAGGGCCGGACTCAAATCAGTACGTTGAATAACCAACAAGGGATTTTAAGTCTTAATACTCTATTTGCCAAGGCTATAAATCAAGCTCTTTACAGACATCCTTCTTAAATCATATTTCTTATGATCACCATTTCATCTCAAATTATATAATTGGAACGACAAGACCATGTGAACTAAATTATGATTGGTTCTATTTTCTAATATAAAATTTGGAGGAATCGATGAAAAACATTTGTTTAGGTTTTCTCTTACTCTCTACTATTGTCTTGGGAGCTACAACACTGGCCGCTCATGATTTCTGGTTAGTGCCCCAATTATTCAGGATTAATCCTGGAGATTCGGTGACTATATCTGCCAATACGGGAATGGACTTCCCAAATAGTCTGAGTGCTGTAACTCCGGACAGGGTTAACCAATTCATCCTGGTAGGAAAATCAATAAAAAAGAATATTACAGACTTAAAAGTACAAGGCAATTCTTTAGTTACAGAATGCACATTTAAAGAATCCGGAACATATGTTGTCGGTATAGATTTGAAGCCCAAAGAGATTAAACTTACCGCCGAGGAATTCAATGAATATCTGCTTCATGACGGCCTTCCAAATATTTATGAACTAAGGAAAAAAGAGGGAATTCTTGATAAAGACGCAGTCGAGCATTATTCCAAATATCCAAAGGCAATAATTCAAGTCGGAAAAAAATTGGATAAAGTGCCACTAAAACCTTTAGGACTTCCGATTGAAATTGTACCTAAAGTAAATCCATATGGGCTAAAGATAGGAGATGACCTGGAAGTTACTGTATTGTTCCAAGGAAAGCCCCTTTCTGGTGCAGCCATAGCCTGGAGCTATCCTGGGAAAGGAGAAGAATTTGCCGGTTCAAAGGAGACCGATATAAATGGCACAGCTGTTATTCCGCTGGACAAGGCCGGCCCCTATCTAATCAGATTAACACACATGGAATGGGTCAAAAAAACAACACATGAATGGGAGAGTTACTGGACTTCTTTAACTTTTGAGGTCTTGCCGAATTGAAAACAGGCAGCTAAAAAGACCAAGTATTTAAAAGTATCCCCCATAATTCCATTATGATCAGTTCTACTTCAGAACTTTATATTTTTTATTAATTCCTTAAGCCCGTAAACCTCCGCTACTTTATCCCAGTTAATCTCAGACCGGTCCTTATCAAGATATCTCACGTCTTTCTCATCTCTTATCTTCTCTCTAATTAATATAATCTCTCCCTCTGATTCTATCTTCTTGAATATTTTAGTCTTTTCCATATCTTTCCATTCTCTCTCCGAATATATCGATTCTGATATCACATTCCCATATCGAGGCAGTAAATATTTATTTAGCTTTCTAACCAACGCTGCGGCCAATTCTTTATCTTTCTTAGTCATGACTAAAATAAATACATCTATGTCACTTTCTGGCTTTTCCCCCTTTCTTGCCACAGATCCATACAGGACGACTTTTAGGATGCTCTTTTCCCTAATAAGAGTTTCATATATTCTTGACTTCAGTTCCAGATATATCTTTCTTTCCACATTAATCAGATTTGAGACTTCCTCAACCACGATGCTTTCTTTATTGAGACTCCACTGCGATGATCTTCCTACCATCTCCCTGCTTACCACTGAATTTTTCCGAAATAACTCCAGCACCTCAGATACTCTTGAGGCAGAGATGTTTAATATCCTTGCCATTTCTCTTCCGCTGTATTTCCTTTCCGGATTAAGACACATAAGTTTCATCACTGCTATTTTGACCTTGCTCGAAAACATTTCTTCTAACGTATTATGGAATTTCATTTACTTATTGTTCGTTTTATCGTTCATGTGATTGCTTTATTGCTTATATGTTCGCTATTTCGTACATATTATAAATATATATTAATAAAATTGCAAGTAAAATATTTTCATAAAAGGCTGGTCCGGGATGATCCGCAAAGTCTATGAGATAAACTCCCTCCTCTGTCTTCACTGCAGTGCAGAAATGAAAGTCAAGATGTTCTTTTGACGGAAGCGATGGATCAGCTGAAGAAGCGGCTGGCAGAGATACGGTAGATAGCTCCTTCACTTTTTTTGACGACCTTGGCCTCTTGTGTCAACTGGACCACAGGAATTCCTCCAAGTGCCGCTGCGTGCTTTCGATGGTGGTTCCCCACCGGGGCATCAGATAGCTTTGCCTCAAAAAGACACCAAGGCTGCCCATTTTTCACGATCAAAAAATCTGTTTCGCGTCTGTCCTTTGTCCGGACGTAATAAAGCTCAAGCAAACCAAGACCGCTATCGTTCCACAGCTCGATCAATGTCTTGAGTTCGACGGCGATATAATTTTCAAAGCGAAAGGCAGGATCTGTACACCTTGTCCAGTCTAAAAAATAGCATTTCTTTTCTTTTTTGATAGCTCTTGAAATACTGCGGCTGTAAGGAGGAATTAGAAAAATGACATGGGTCAGTTGAAGGGCTGAAATCGCATTCTTCACAGCCGTATAGCTAACTTGCATGTCTTCTCGAAGAGCATTCATTGAGAGAGGAGATCCAACGCGATCAGGCAGCCGTATGATCAAGGAAGCAACATTTTCTGTCTCGATGATCCGCGTCAGGTCTCTGACATCTTCCCGGATGATCTGATCGACTGTATCCATCTGCCAGCGCCTGAAAAATCGATTACTTGCTTTAGAAAAGGGCTCGGGAAAGCCGCTGTAATATAGAAGCTGGTTGAGCAGGTCCTGCTCATACCGAACTTGGGTGATTCGCCTTTCGATAAAATCTGTTGCTGACTCTCCTTCTATTAGTTGTGGCATTGTGTTTCCAGCAGCTTCTGAGAGAGAAAGAGGAAACAGGTGGAAAATGAAATACCGCCCGGTAAGAGCATCTCCGGATTTACGTAACCACTCCAGGCGTGCGCTTCCGGTGACGATGAACCGGGCTGTATCTTCGAATTTATCGAAATAGTCCTTCAGGATGTTTTTCCATTTCGGCATCTTGTGGATCTCATCCAAACAGACCCATACAGGCCTATCCTCTCTTTGGGCATCATAGATGTCCGTTTCAAAAAAATAAGGATCTTGAAGGTACTGGTTTCGGACGGAGCGCAGGTCCCAATTGAAATAGAGTTTATCGAGTTTCTGCTGATGTAGGAAATTTTTGGATAGGGTCGTTTTTCCGATCTGTCGAGGACCGGAAATGAAACGCATCTGACGGCCGAAT
>Ga0255054_10000133_pt1 | contig 39538 bp, 65 predicted proteins | sample JV7_2_23_MG_FD_188634 | JGI IMG/M metagenome (GOLD analysis project Ga0255054, IMG submission 188634) | Seawater microbial communities from Jervis Inlet, British Columbia, Canada - JV7_2_23 | ecosystem: Environmental > Aquatic > Marine > Inlet | place: Canada: British Columbia | collected... | reverse complement strand
CAGGATATGGAGATATTCAAGCACAAGTATAAAGCAAAAAAAAGAGTTGAGAAACAAAAAGGCATTAATGATACATGCCTTTTTGACTATCCGTCTGAACTTCGATTGGATAGTTTACTAGAAGGTTCTCCACCTGTTATTCTTCCACCTGAGTTGGGTGTTGAACATTAAGGTGATGTCTTTCTTCTTGAGAGCCTTTGCAGACATTAGACCCATTGTGTCGTGCTGATGGCCAACGAAACTATGACCAACTTCATGAGCAGTTACGATGCCACAACCCTTTTCAGTTGCCCTGACAAGGATATAACGACCAGCATTCTTACCCATGAACTTCCGACCATTCTTGAGTCTGATATAGGCGATTGCGATATCGAAGTCATACACACTGGCGAGTCGATCAGCTTTTCTTCGAAGTTGCTTCATGATCTGTTGACCTTTCTTCTTTCGCCACTTGCGTTTCACGATGTCTACGATCTCAAGTTTGGTGTAAACTTGACCCTCAATGATGTTGTTTGTATTTCTAATCTCCTTGTGAATTCTAGAGATCGGGACCAAACCATCTGTGAGAACCAGAACCTTTAAGGTTCGAACACTAAAGTTCTCAGCGAAAACCGGACTGGATAAACTAGCAATCACAAGTATCACTAACATCCATCTTATGATAGTTTTCTTCTTCATGGTATTTAACCTCCTTTTTGGATGTGCCCTATCTTTCGGAAAACTTTCTTATAAGCAATGTACACTCTTTTTTCAGATATGGCAGAAATTCATTCTTTACAGTGTGAAGCCACATAGTGAATCCCACAAAACCTACACACAATATAACCACCCCAAACAACATTTTTACAAAGGGGTGTGAGGATTTCACGAAAGGGTCTGCGACTATTGCCATTACCCACGCTGCTGTTAAAATGCTGCCGGCGATTGAAAATTGACCAAACATTCTTTTTTCAGTTTGACTGATTTTCATTTTAAGTAACCTCCTTTGATATATGCCCTATCTCTTTAGCAAATGGTCAAAACCCATTCTTTCAGATATCTCTACTCGAAGTCTTTGAAGTTCCGTTTTGTTATAGAGATAACCGAAACCCATCATGATCGTGAAGATCATAGATATGGTCATAACATCTGCTGAGTTGAAGACACGACCAAATGTGGTCACAACTACTGCACACCAGAATACTACTGCACAAAACTTCATGCCAACTAAATTGTCGAGTGCTAAATTTAACATCCTCTGTATACTCATTTTAATAACCTCCTCTTAAGTTTTTAAAGTTTACAAACATAGCCCTATCATTAAGTTATATATATCGTAAGAATCTTTATACCAAAAGGTGAAAAATGGACCCAACTAAACCAAAAAAGATTATTGGCATTATTGGTACCAGGAGAAGAAATAGGTACGATGATCACAAGGTAGTTGAAGAAGAGTTTTTTAAAGTGTATGAAGAAGGTGATTGGATTTGTTCAGGCGGCTGCCCGAAGGGTGGGGATAGATTTGCAGAAAAAATTGCAAAGAAATATGGAATACCAATTCTTATATACTACCCAAATTGGGTAATGCATGGTAGAGGTGCAGGTATTATAAGGAATACATATATTGCAAAAGTTTCTTGTATTCTAATTGCTTGTGTTGCTGAAGATAGACTTGGGGGTAGCGAAGATACAATCAAGAAATTTGAGAAATATAATCCTGGAATGGAAGCGAGGTTAGTATGATTAGTTTAAGAGTTTATGTAGCTGGACATACTAAAGAAACTGAGTATCGTCAGACTGTTGCTACTGAGTATGGACATAGATTAATATTGGTTGATCCGTTGGCTATACATGGTTTTGAAACTGAGACAACTGACTATGAAATACCGGACAGAGATAAAGAGTTAATACGTAGTTGTGATGTGGTTGTAGCATTTGTTAGAAAACCAACATTTGGAACAGTTATGGAAATCATATTTGCATACGAAAATGGAATACCAGTTCTATTGATTGATCCAACTGGGGGTCAACAGATTGCTAAGGACATCTGGGTTGCTCGTCATGTAAGTAGAGTGTATCCTACAGTAATTGCTTGCTTTGAGCACATATTGGAATATCCTAATTTATATAGGAACAAAAAACAAAAAAAGGAGATAGACATGGCAAAAGAGGCAGAGGTTAGTACAAGAATTTTGGGAAAACATTATTCACCATTTATCATCAGGAAAACAAATAAGTTTGGATTTCCACTCTTTGTTGGTTTCATCTGTGATTATGATATGAGTGATCTAGATGAAGTAATAGAGAAACTTTGTGTAGATACAATTGCAGATAGTTTTGATGGAAGCGAAGAAGAAATATCAGTAAATCCACAAGCATTGAGAAACTTCACTGGAGAGTTAACTGACCGATTTGTTAAATATTACAATGGTAAACATAAGAATTGTGTTGAGGGTGTTGCAGTTATTTTTTATGCAGACAAGACATTTGTGTCAAGTCTATTTGGTGATTTTATGAATCATGCAATGTGCAGACAGGAGTTGTACTTTGCATTGAATTTCATGACTGGTGTATGATGATTAATTTTGAAAATTGGAAATTTGAAGATGGAAAAGTTATGGGACACGGGTATGGACATAAAGCAAGTCTTCTTGAAGTCGAAGGAATGAATGTTTTGCCTGATCTCAACTATAGAAACATTTATATTTATACCCACCCAAAGTGGGACAGTTATGTTATTGAAATTAGATTTCCAGTTTTTTCTAAATATATATACACTTTTTCATTTCCAAATTATATAGAATTAATGAGTAAATTGACACCACATTTTTTTCTCGAACCTATTGCTGAGGAGAAGAAAGAATGATTGTCAAGTTAAGGGGGTTTACGGAGTCGGGTTTTCAAGAAATTGATATGACGGTACCAGATGATACTCCACCGGAAGAGATACATGAAGCTATGGGTTATAGTCAACCGGTTCATTCATTTAGTGATTCATCATATCCGTTCAGCATTGATATCTTTAGGATGGAGAACTCCGACAGTTTTCTGATAACTGTTGATGTGTTTGGATCGAAGGATTATTTTGGTATGGATGGAGTTTACAATTTAATGAGATTCTGTGCCATGTACTTAGGTCCATTTGTAATGATATTTCATAGTGAGCATTTCTTTAAGGCCTTAAAATCATTACAACAACAGGGCAGTAGACCAGGACAATTTTAACCAAAAAAAATAAGTCTATATTTAAAAAAAGGGGTTAATCCCCTTTTTCCCTGGTCGAACCAGGCTTCCTTTTTATCCCTCGGGAAATGCCACTTTGAAGAGCTGTTTGTGGCATTCATCACATTTGTTGAGATGCTCATGAATGTGGTCATTTACTTCTTGACCATGTTCTCCGTCAAGGTAGTTTCTCATCTCAAGTTGGATGAGGTCACATTCCGTGCCCGAAGTCATGTGCCCGTCCGGTTGGAATACCATGAGAACCTCCTACTTACCGAATTCTTTTTTGGTGTCTCGAATCTGACCCCAATAGGTTACCGAGGGTTTGTAGTTGAAGTTTGATTTCGTTCCTTTTCTCGGGGTGTTCTTCCACAGCCAAACGAGGAACCATAGATGTGCTAACCCGAGTCCTCCTAACATAACCTTCTTTATGAGAGTCATTTCAAACATAATTCTTACCTCCTTTACTTTTTGTAGTAACTTCTAACTTTAGCCCTACGTTCTTGTTCGTTTGTTTCCCTATGTATTTCTTCGACTTTCTCTTGCTTATCCAACTTGTTAACTTTCCCAATGAGTTTGAAAGCCATAACGATGGAAATGAAAGCTATGAGTATCGCAGGGAAAGCTGTAATGGGGTGATGACTTGTATGTACAGCGATCGCTGCAAATACTGTTATGGCGCCGTATATCATAGTCCAGCTACAGTATTTTTGTTTTAATTCTTCCATAGGCCCTAACCTCCTTTATTAGTAGTTAGAATTATCCTCAACCTCTACATCATAGAGTTCAGCAAGAGCAAGGACAATTCCCTTGAAAGCGACTATTTGCTTCTGAGTCCAATACTTGTGATCCACTATGATTCTGAAGTCGTCCGTCTCTCGCATCTCGGAGAAGATCCAACAGTCATTCTGTTCATTGTCGCTATACTCGTTGGTATCCATGAATTGAAAGTGAGGAGCGAGGAAGGAAACTATTGTCCTTACAGTTGTTATACATATGTAACGCTGATACTCATAATTCTTAAATCGTCTGAATATGAACGTTATGATTTGACCTCGACGATCTATACTGTCGCTGATCTCGTGAAAGGTTATCTTTTCTAAGTTAGCTAAGGACGCCGATGTAGCGATACTGATTCCCTGCGGTAGACCACCCATATTGATTCCTCCTTACCTATAGATGTGCGTGTCCTGATATTGATGTTATTTTCATTGGAATGGTTGAATTGCAGACGTGACATTTCGCTTCTTCATCTGAAATTTTTGTGAACCCAAAGTAGGTGAGTTTTAAACTAGTTGTCTTGGTGACTAAATTGCAACAGGGACAAACACACTCGTCAGTGTTGAGATTTCTTTCATCTATCATATGATACCCTCCTACTAGCGGTGAAGACCCAGTTCTACAAAGTCCCGTCTTATTGAAGCAGCATATTCAATAGGATTTTGCCAATCAGCAATCTCGTCAAATCTCTGAAACTGTATGCCCTTGCATATTTTACAGATAGCTTTTCTCGGTGAGTTAGACTTTATGATCTCACCGCAATGTAAACATACGATGGTCGCTTTGTCACTCATTTTATTAACCTCCTCTATTTAAAAACGTAAAATCATTTCTCGGCTCCGGTAATTAATATATATAGACACTTTTTTTATAAATGGTAACAAAAAAACAAAGGAAAGGAGTCTCGGAAAATGGCGGATGACACAATCATTATTGCTCCTCATTGTGACGATGAGATTATTGGTTGTTATGAGATCTTAGAAAGAAAGCCTATAGTTCTCTATGTTGAAAACAATGATCAGGAAAGGCAAGATGAAGCACAGAAATTACTAAAAGAACATGAATTAGTTAAGGCACAGTTTTTCTTTAAAGATATACCTACCTCTCTTATGAATCCAAGTAATGTTTATTACTTTCCAGATCCGTCTTATGAAATCCATCCCGCTCATCGAAAGTGGGGATCAGTAGGTGAGGCAATGCTTCGGAGTGGGTTTAATGTTATCTTCTATTCTATTCAAATGAATGCTCCATATATTCATGAGGCTAAGGATCCGGGGGAAAAGAAGAAGTTATTGGACCTGGTTTATCCAAGTCAAATCTCTTTGTGGGATAACGATGCAAAGTATTATCTTTTTGAAGGGAGATGTAAATGGCTGATATAGTAGGATATGGTCGACTTGTAAAAGTTGGAAACAAAATTACTACTTATTATTCTCAAGATATGGAGATTTGGACTCTGAGTGATAAGATAGAAGTTATAGGAGATTTTGATATACACTGGCCAATTATGATTGAGAAAGAGGAAAACAATGGGAAGACCTAGTTGGGATGCATACTTCATGGACATGGCCCACTTAGCAAAGAGTCGCTCAACATGACTGAGAAGGCAAGTTGGAGCTGTCCTAGTTAAGGGCAGGCAGGTGATAGCTACGGGTTATAATGGAGCAGCCGCCGGACAGAAACACTGTTTAGATATAGGCTGTTTGAGAGAAGAATTGGACATTCCGTCTGGCGAAAGACATGAGTTATGTAGGGCAGTACATGCAGAACAAAATGTAATAGCTCAAGCATCGAAACGTGGAGTATCAAGTGATGGTGCAACTATTTATTGTACAACATTTCCATGTTTTATATGTGCTAAACTTTTGATAAACGCAGGTATATCAGAGATATATTATGAGGAGTATTATAATGCTCCAGAGACAAAAGAGATGTTTGAAGATGCGAATATTGGATTAGTTCATTGGCAAGGAGAAGAGAATGAGTAGACTATTTTTTGTACCACAACTTCCCGTTAGCATGAGATATCAAGAGTGGTGGTATATACAAATCCCAAGACAATTGTCTAATCACTTTGATAAAGTTATTGTGATTGGTAAGGAGAATGCTCTTTCTAGAAATGTATCGAGTGGAAAAGATTTCTCAAATATTGAAAGAGCAATTGCATTTGAAGGTGAGCAGATTAATGAGTTTATGGCTTATAATATAAATGATGATGATTTTCTACTTCATGCAGATCTTAGTTTTCCGGGTATATTTCATGGTGCACTGCAACATAAACCAGTGAAGAATGCATTTGCGATATGTCATGCTACTTCACGAAATGCCCATGATTATTTTGCTCCAATGAGATTCAGTAAATGGCCAACTGAGTGTGCTCATGCAGCATTATATAGTAAGGTATTTGTTGCGAGTGAATATCATAAGGAGAAGCTGGGATGGTCCAATATAGTTAACTTGGGAGCATTGCCCAATCCTCCATTTAATAGTCGTAGGCAGGCCAAACTTAATCACATTGTCTCGGTTGCCAGACATTCAATTCAGAAGAGAACAAAGTCAATTGAAAAACAAGTTGAAAAGAGGTATGGTAATATAATCACTGCACCACCGTTTGTTGCTTGGTATGGTTATTTTGGATTTCTGAGTTGTTCTAAGTATATGCTAATCACTAGTAAGGAAGAGTGTTATGGTTATCAAGTGATTGATGCAGTTTTGAATGATTGTATTCCTGTTGCTCCAAGGAAGTTTTCATATCCAGAATTGTTGCCTGATGGTTATCTATATGATAACATAGATGAGTTGTTTGAGATTCTTGACAGACCAGATTTGACAACACCTCCATTATTGAATCAATTACAAATTGATAACTTTTATGAGTATCTTGCACTGGAGATGAAATATGCCATTTAAGACATTTAACAAATGGTTGTTTGATGGGAGTGCTAAATCGGAGATTGACCCCAAACTTCTGAAGTATAACTCTCCTATTACTAGTACCTACGTTATAAGAATGTTTCAGAGAAGTGGAGAATTAAATCATTATTTGGATAAACATTTTAATAACATTGGTTTATACTATCTTGATAAAGAAGAATTATTGAAGTTTATCAAGAAATGTGTGAAGGACTTTAGGGTTAATAGAAAGACTATAACTTACTTTCCAAGAAGGTCTGTTGACGATTTATTTGATGCTCTTCGAAATAAGGTAGCCGTATTGAAAAATGATGATCTTGAATTGTTGTCTCAAATATTAAATAAGGCAGATGATAAAAAGGCTATCTTTAGTTCTCTTGGTTTAGACACTAAACCAAAAAGGACTAAGACTCCACAAACTTGTAAATTAAGACAAAAAAATAAGGTCAGTTTAAAAGAGTTTATGGAGGGTTTTACCACCATAGAGATAGGAAAGTAGTCCTAACTCTATGGTGGGACAGAGACTAAGTCTCTGTTAATTTTTTTGCAATTTCTTCTGTTAAGACTGGGGTAGTGACAGTCAAGGGTTTTCTGCCTACCCCTTTGCACTTCTTGCACTTGATAACCTCCTTGATTTTTCCTGTATTAACTGGTCTTGACTTGTTACCAGTTCCTACACAGGATTTACATTTTACCGTTTGTCTTCTTCTTACGGTTTTTCTGTATTCGTAAATTCCTTTCCCTTCACAAGTCCAACAAGTTTTCGCACCTACTTTCCCCGTACCTTCGCACCTCTTACATTTACTTCTAGCAGTACCTGTACCATCACATGATCTGCATGGCAATACCAGAACATCATAGTGAAAGTCAGGTCTAAATCCCTTTCCCCTACATTTTGGACAAGGGTTACTTATAGGGATTTTAATGTAGTATTTTGATTTCTCAGCTAACTGGTCTTCAATGATTGCCGCTAACAGCGTGTTCTTTGCAGAGATAATAATCTCTGTTTTTTCTTTATCTCCTTTCAAATCTTCAAGTATTTTAGTGAAAGAGAATGTAATTGTCTTCTCGCTGACTTCATCCGCCTTGAGGTCTAAGGCAAATATAGCCACATCAATCATATCTTGTTCTATACAAGATTTACTCATTGTTCCCTCCCCTCTAGACCATTGTCCCTACCTCCTTATTCAAAAAAAGTTGCCCGTGAGGCAACCTTCGCTTCCACAGTTGTTTAGATTACACTCTCCTTCAAGAGTTTCTTTTTGTCCCTTCGGTATTTGTATGCAGACCAAACAATCCAGACTAAAGGTATGATATAGACTGCACGCCTGAAGTGACCTAAGAATAGAAGATCTAACATACAAATTATCCACACCACTACACCAAGTGCAACAAATGCACGAATTACTGGTCTGAAAAGTTTTAGTAGTGTGCGCTTCTCCCAAATTAAATACATTTCAGTTACCTCCTTTCATGCCCAGTGAAAAATACAAACTCATCATCTTCAGATATTAATATATATAGAAAAAATCTCAATCTCGAATGAGTATTTAATTTTATAAATGGGAACAAAATATAAATTGAATATTCAATGGAGTCCGTTTATGTTCAGTATTAAGAGTTCTTTTGCAGATTGTATGTCATGCCCTTTATTGGATGCTCCTTCTTGCATTCTTGAGACAAACTCACCCGACAATTTAAAAGATATTGAAGTGGTGTTTGTGTCGGAAAATCCTGGTAAGAATGAGGTTAAAAAGAAAAGACCTCTAATCGGTCGGGCTGGCAAGACTTTTAGAGAACCATTCAATCTGTATATCAAGAATGATTTCAAATGGTTGTTGACAAATTGTGTTTTGTGTTGTACGATGTTACCAGATGGTAATACCGGAAATCCGACGCCAGATGTTATTGAAAGATGTAAAGTAAATGCGTTTAAGATAATCGAAGCCTGCAATCCAAAGTTAATTGTAGCAATGGGTGCAGCTCCAATGTCTGCATTTGGAATTGCAAAAAGTGGTGTTACAGATTTGAGAGGCCAAGTATTTAAGTGGAATAATTATGATGTTCTCGTTACAGTTCATCCATCTTTTGTAAATAGGAATCAGACTTATAAAAGTAGATTTGAAAGTGATATACAAACTGCTGCTGTTATGCTTGGAGCAGACCTTGAGGTGAAACAGGAAAAAGGGATGGATGCTGTTGGAACAGGAAAATATCGCTATAAAATTCCAGAGAAGTTTTATGGACCAGATTACAGACTTGTTGATGTTCAATTCTTAAATAAAACAAAAGAGGTTTTACACGTCTTTAGAGATAAGGATAATAAGAAGATTTATCATAAAGAGAATGATGATTATTATTGCTACAGACTTCCAGAAGGGATTGATAATAGGCACCTTATAGAATATGATAAGTTAGAAGTAATCAAGGTTCCATATAGACAGAAATCACAATTAGATCCAGAAAGGACATATGAAGGGGACATAAGAATATCAGTAAAGTATGCTCAGGACTATTATCATTTTAGTAAAGGGGAACCCCCCGAGACAGAACTGAACATAATGTTCTTGGATATTGAGACCTACAGTAAAACGAAAGAGTTTCCAAATGTTGAAGATGCCAAACAACCAATTTGCGTTATAGGATATTATTATCATGGAAAATATATAACATATGTAGTTGATAATAAAAGTCTTCTGAATGACAAGAATGCTCCAGATATCATATCTACAAGAGATGATCCTATTCATATTTTCAAAACTGAGCGTGAAATGCTTCTTAATTTTATAAAAGATATGAGAGCTTTGGAACCAGACTTTCTTGTAGGTTGGAATGTAATTGGATTTGACCTTTATTATATTTACAACAGATGTAAGAAATTAAGAATAAAGCAAGAGTCCCTTTCGAAGTTTAATGAAGTATCATTTGCAATTGATGAAAAGAGAACATACTGTGAAATTGCTGGTATGGTTATACTTGATTTACTCAGACTATATAAAAGTTTTACATTCACACAGAAAGAGAATTATCGACTTGGGACAATAGCACAAGAAGAATTAGGTGAAGCAAAAACTGATGTAGGTGAAAACTTCTCCGAGAAATATGAGAAAGATATTAATGGAGCACTTGATTACAACACAAAGGACGTTGAGTTAATATTGAGAATAGATAATAAACTTAGACTTATAGTCTTAGAGAATGAGATAAGAAAGATTGGTAGTTCAAGTTTTGCTGGAGCATTTAGTAATCTTGGCAAACTTGATAGTTTGGTGATTTCATTCTTAAAAGATAAAGGATTTGCTTCAAGAAATGCCAATGTTCATAAAGTGAAGGAAGCATCAATTCCTGGAGCATTTGTCAAGGAACCTAGAACAGGTATCCATGAGTATATTGTTGATTTCGATTTTACCTCTCTGTATCCGAGTTTGATATTAACTTATAATATTGGAATTAATACATTTGTTGCGAAGTTTAAAGACCATACATTAGGATATGACTTTGTCTATTATCCTGATAAACTTCCAGAAGAGTTTGATATAGTTTATGATCCAGGATTTCTTAATCAAGAAATGAAGGTTAAAAAAGAAGACTTTATGAAGAAAGTCAAAGATGCAAATCTTACATATACAATAAATGGATGTTTTTATAAACCCCATGATAAAGAAGTTTCAATTTATGCTGAGGTGTTAGATCATTTATTAAGTTCTAGAAAAGAGTATAAAGACAGGATGTTTGATGCAAAACAGGCAGGAGAAGATCATCTACATGATATGTACCATGGTCGTCAATTAGTCTATAAAGTTTTAGCAAATGCGTTATATGGAATTCTTACAAATCATTTCTTTAGATTTTACCATGATGATCTCGGGAGTAGCATTACCCTGAGCGGGCAAGAGTCACTCAAAACTTCGATTATTCATGGAAATAATTATGTTGATATGATTAAGAAAGGCATCTCTGAATATGAGATTCCCGAACCCTTGACAAAACAGGAAATGTACGGAGATGTTAGTAGAGATACTGAGTTCATTATCACTGGTGATACAGATAGTCTATTTGTCACATTTGATGAAATAGTAGATAAGACTAAATCAGAAGATGAGATAATGGGCAAGATCGGTGGATGGTGTGATGAAATTCAGACATTTTTAAATAATCAAATTATTGCTCCCCTCATTGATAGACATAATGTTCCTCCATTAAGAAATCGTTTGGAGTTGAAGAACGAACTAATTATTAAGAGGGGTTTATTTTTAGCAAAGAAACATTATGCAATTTATGTGATCTCTCAAGAAGGTAGGAAGACAGACGAAATAGTGAATATGGGAATTGCAACAAAGCGAAGTGATTATCCAAGTTATACAAAAGAGTCTCTTAGTGAATTGTTGGATTTAATTCTAAAATCAGATGAAGTATCAATAAAGAAAATTATGGATTTCATTCATTCAAGAGAGAGCATTTTCCGTCGAAAGATAGGGGAAGGAGATAAGGGAGTAGCTAGACCATCTGCATTTGGAAGGAAGTTGAGTCAGTATAAGAGAGTACCTCCCGGAGTAATTTCAATGTTGAACTGGAACGAACTGGAATATAAAATCTTTGATACAGGTTCGAAGGGTTATTTATTTAAGTTAAGTGGAATTGACCTTATGACAGCACCTCCAGAAGTGGCTGAAAAATATAATAAGAAATTTTTGTCAAATGGTAAAAAGATAGATTATATATCTCTACCAGATGAAGAAATATCTCTCCCGCCATATTATGTAGTTGATGTTAAGGCTATGTTGAAGTTTGCATGGATAGATAGATATAACTTAATGTTAGAACCAGTAATGAGTCCGAAGCAACAGTCAATGACAATCTAGAAAAAAAGGGGGCGGGCATCGGTCCACCCCCTTCATACCGAGTTAGGGGAAGACAGCTATTTGCTGTCTAACTCAGTACTACCGTCTACAATCCTATAAAGTGTGGGAAGAAAATTACTACAATTATTAATCCAGCCATGTAACCTGCAATAGCTATAAAGGTTCCAATGACTGTTTGCACCGTAAAACCTTTTTTTCTATCTGCGGTTAATATACCAATAACCACTGCAGAAAGAAATAAGGCGGCGAGTGCTAAACCAGCTGTTTGGCATGATAGTACAGAGGTCATACCGATGATCCCAACTAAAAAACAGGATATATATTTTTTCATATAATTTCCCTTTTTTGGAGAGGTTGAGAGGGACCGAAGTCCCTCTCGGTTCCTTATGACATAATGTAGAAATAGGTGATAAGACAACCACCTACAGCTGAGACGAACTCAATACCCTTGTTGTTGATACCTACAAAGACTCCTGTCATTATAAGTATCACTGGGGTTAGGAGTTCATAAAATGGAATACCCTCTGCCTCTGCATAGAGGACTAGTATGAGTGCAAGTCCACCAAATGCAAAAGCAACTATGTTTCTAGTTAAAGTTCTCATAGCAATCTCCTCCTTTAAAAGTCAGTCGTTTCCCTTAGGAATTAATATATATAGTAACTTTATTTATGAGAAAAAGAACTAGGGTTTAAGAACAAATAAAAAATGGAAAGGAGTCACATGAAAAAGAAGATTAAAGCAATCGAATGTATTCAAACTTGGCAGGGCGAAGGGCCGGACACAGGCAAGTCAATGCTTCTCATTAGATTCAAACACTGTGATCGTGTTGAAAGAAAAGAGGCATGTAATTGGTGTGACACGTTGGTCAAAATGAGAGTGAGTCCGGAGGCCGAATATTCATTAAAGGAGATACAAAAAATACTCAATGATCAAAAGTGTGGATTGATGATAACTGGTGGAGAACCCACATGGGATGCCCACATTACTGATGCAAGTCTGTTGTTGAGGAAGTTGGAATATCCATTTGCAAACGTTGAAACAAATGGTTATCGGTTGAAAGATTTATATAAAAGAACTAATAATGATAGAACTAATTATGTCTTATCACCAAAGATGTTTTTACCTCATGATGTAGATGATGCAGTTGATCTTGTTAAGTGGGCAGTGAAGTATCCAAATATTTATGTAAAAGTTGTGTTTTATGAAACTCGTGAGAATTTTAACTTTGTGCAAAAAGTAGCTGAGATGGGCATTAATGATAGGATTTATTTAATGCCACAAGGATGCAACAGGGACGAGTTACTGAAGAATACACCATTTGTACTTGATGCAGCTGAAGAGTTCAAGGTGAACATTTCAACGAGAATGCATTTGATGTTTGACTTTATCTAAAAAGGAGAAAAGTATGATTCAAGCGGTACTTGACAAAGTGATAGTTGAAGTGATAAAAGAATCACAGAAGACTGAGGCTGGAATACTAATTCCTGATACCGCCAATCAGATGCCACAACTTCATGGTAGAGTGATGTCTGTTGGAGAAACCATTGAAACAATTAAACCTGGTGAAGTTGTTGTATGTCATAGAAGTGCTGGACAGGATATTTTGCTCAATGGAGTACTTTACAAAGTATTGGCCTATGGTGAGGTCTATGGTATAGTGAGGGAATAAGTGATTAAGAGAATAAAGAAGGAGTTAAAGAAGTTACAAAAAGGTGCTGGAGGAGGTGTGACTGTTGGGGGTAATCCACACTCTCATTCAGTTCCGGGCGCTGGTCATTCTCACACCGGTGTGACGCATGGCCACACTCATGCAGTACCTGGTCATAATCATAATCTGAGTAGTACGGTTATGCCTTTTCATGACCCCTCCACCGGTCTTCAAGAGGAACCCTTTGAGTGGTTTCACAAAGTATTTTGTCCATGTGGTAGTATTGATTGGATAGAAGTTTCGCGTGTATTTGCATGGAGTCATGTGAAGAATAGTAATATAACGAGAAAACTAGCGGTATGTAAGGAGTGTGAGAAGGTTACAATAATTGATGACCATGAAATTGCTGAACAAAGAGAACCAGTTAGGGCAGACAACAAGTTTGATTTCTTTGAAAAATTAAAAGAGTTAAGGATAGATTTTGAACAATCTCAGCATGTTAGAACTTCGACTACATATACGACGACTACATCAACTAGTACAACTCCACCACCACCACCAAGAGGGTAACCATGACGATGACTACCACTATACATGGGGATTTTTGGAGTACCACGTCAACAACAGAACCCCCAGAGGTGAAACATGAACGTAGTAAAAGTCGAAGCAACGACACTCGAAGACACATGGTTTAGACTGTTATATGAAATGATTGAAAATGGTCGAGTATTTAAAATCGACCAAGGTTCATATGCGGGCCAGAAACGACTTGAGTTTGATTATGTTGTATTTCGTGTTAGAGATCCAAGTAACAAACCTCAATCTTATTTGCCTGATGCAAAGCGCCTCTTACCTCAGATACCTGAGCAATATAGTATGCCAAATCCAGTTGAAGATGAATACATAAATGATTACCTTCCTTACCTAATGACAGACTTAGTTTCTGAGCACGAATCATATACTTATGGTCAGAGAATAAATAAAGTTTCCATGCCTCTTGACTATTGGTATAGAAGGAAAGAATTCTTAGATGGTCTTAAGACAGACGAAGAATGTTTGGTTTACACTGATGAATGCTGGGATGATAGGGAAGTTGTACCCCTTGAGTTTGATTTTCAAGGGAGTGAGATGTACTTCCTTAGTCAAATTAATTGGGTAATATGGACATACAAAAATAAGGGTCATAGGAATAATCAGATGGTTCTCCAAGTTGCTAATCCAAGTGATATTGTCCTAAAAGACCCTCCATGTTTGAGACACATTGATACAAGAGTTCAAGATGGAAAACTCCACTTCTTTCCTTATTTCAGGTCATGGGATCTCTGGAGTGGTTTGCCTGCAAACCTAGCTGCAATTCAGTTGTTAAAGGAGTACATGGCAGCTGAGATTGGAGTTGAAGATGGACAAATGGTATGTGCTTCAAAAGGACTTCATATTTATGATTATACGTTTGACTTAGCAAAATGTTTAAGAATGAAAGAGGATGGTTATAAATTTGAAGGAGAATAATTATGATTCGAGGATCAATTAATCAGAAGCTAAATGCACCTCACTTAACTGGTCCAGGTCCACCACCGAAAGAGATTCAAGAAAAAATAGATGAGTATCATAGAGAGAAAGAAAATGAAAGAGATAGTGGCAGACATGTTCAGCGAAAAGGTGGTCAATCTCGCTGATGCAATATGTCTTACTACAAATGGATTTGTAAAGAAGAACGGCTGCTGTGTAATGGGAGCCGGAAACGCTAAACAGGCAAGAGATAAGTTCGATGGTATTGATAGAACTCTAGGCAACTTAATTAAGGAGAATGGAAATATAGTTCAGATTATTCATAAAGTCATTGATACTGATATTGTTGCTTTTCCTGTAAAACACAATTGGTGGGAGAAGGCAGATAAAGATTTGGTCGACATTTCAACAAGATCTTTAGTTTGGTTAACTAACAATATGGGCTGGGAAAAAGTAATCCTACCGAGACCTGGTTGTCACAATGGGAAGCTTAAATGGCTTTCTGAGGTGAAACCAATTCTTAGAGAATATCTCGATGATAGGTTCTATATTATAAACCTGCCAGGTAAGTACTAACCCGTTAAACCCATTCTATTTTATACTTGACTTTCCAGGTATATTTTTTTATAATAAGGAACAAATAAAAATCGAGATAGGAGTGTGTTATGGCATCAGATTATATGTGTGCAGGCGCTCAAACTGTAAATAGTATATTGGAGAATTTTTATAGAGATCCTCATAGAGGTTTTATGAATAATTTTACTCGTATTGACCTTTCGAGGTTCTTTGGTCAAACCTGTAATTCTTTTCTTCACTCTTTTGGACAAAATTTACCAAATAATAAAAGGATTGGTATCGAAGATACTAAAGCTATGGATAAATATAATAAATCAGAAGTTAAGTTACTGAGGAATATGAGGCAGAGACTTATATTTACTAGGACTGAATTAGTAGTTGATTCGGGTGGTTATCAAGTCAGTAAAGGTCGTTTAGATGAAGATCAGTCAAAGGTACTTGATCAGATGTATCATCGCTTTCTATACAATCATTATAAAGATTATGATAGAGCCTTTACTTTAGACTTTGTTCCTGGTCAAGGCAAAAATCCGAAGTTTTTCAAAGATTTTAATGATATATATTACTGGAATCTTCGATCATATACTAGGGCTGCTAGGTTTCCAAACTATGTTAGAGATAAAATAATTTATATTCATCATTTTAGAACACCAGCTCTTTGGAAGATATTTATAAAGATCATGCGGGATAATAATTTATTTAAGGAGTTTAAGTACCACGGAACTGGAGGCATGGTTGCAAATTTAGCATCTGATACCAATACTCCATGTATTACTTATATTCTCCCGTTGATCCCACTACTAAATGAAGCAATAAAAGATAATAGAGATTATTTACATTTTCATGTACTTGGAATTGGTAATCCACGAGATATATTTTTCTATGAGTTTTTCAAGACTCATGTTAAGAAAATTCATAATATAGACTTACACATATCTTATGACTCTGCTGGAGCAATGTTTCACCAGCTACTTAATGCAAGATATATACCTGTTTATGATGGAGTTAATGATATGATCGTAAAGATGTACCTGAAAACTAATGAGTTAATAAAAAGATTTGGTAGAAAGGATAAGTTAGTAATTGATACTTATAATGATGAAATAAATAAAATGGCACATGAATATAAGTTTTCAAAGGTCCCAATAAGAGATATCTCTGACGTCTATCAAGTGTGTGAAGGTTGTGATGGAGCTGGTACTAATGGGGCAGGAAACCAGTGCAGTAAATGTCATGGTAGTGGTTGGGGAACTTTTTATGATACTATAAAAGTTTACTCAATGCTATACTCGATAGAATCAGTAAGAAAAATTCAAGAAGTCTCAAAGTATCATTCAGATAAGTTATACCCTCTATATGAAGCGGGGGAGTTAGAAGAGTTTAATAGGGAGGTTGAATTAGTTACAAGAAAGTTTAACCATGAACGAATAACAAGAAAGCAAAAAGCAAAAACAAATAGTTTGAGAAGATCATTAGATATGTTGTCAAGTCTCGATGAAGATCATTGTGAATATGTAGTTAATAGGTACTTAGCAAAAGATGAGTTTAAACATCTTGATCCATCTTGCCCGTTGAGATTCTAGTGAAGCTGCCTGTAGATTGGTTCTATATTATAAATCTGCCAAGTGAGTTCTAACCTGTCAAACTCATTCCATTTTATACTTTGACTTACCCGGTATATTTTTTTGTAATAAGGAACAAATAAAAAATTGAGATAGGAGTGTATTATGGCATCAGATTACATTTGTGCAGGAGTCCAAACCCTAAACAATATACTGGAGAACTTTTATAGGGATCCTGAGAGGGGTTTTGACAACCATTTTACTCGTAATGACCTTTCAAGTTTTTTTGGTCAAACTTGTAATATGTTTCTTCATTCTTTTGGGCAGAACCTTCGGAAGAGAAAGAATATGGAAGGTTATGCTGATAATGAAGCTAAGATGTTAAGAGGTATGAAAGAAGGAACTATATTTAGTAATTCTGAAATTGTAGTTGACTCTGGAGGGTTTCAAGTTAGTATGGGTGATTTAAACTTGGAACAGACAAAGGGTCTCTTGGATATATATCACGACTTTTTAGTAACACATAAAGATGTATATGATCGAGCATTTTTATTAGACCTGCCTCCGGGTCAAGGAGGACATCCTGATTTCTTTAAGGTATATGATGATATATACAGGTGGAATTATCAGTCTTATACTAGAGCTGCTAATCTTCCAAGTGATGTTAAAAGAAAACTAGTTTACATTCATCATTTCAGAACTCCTGCTCTTTGGGATATATTTATGAAGATTATGCGAGATGATAATCTGTTTGCAGAGTTTGAGCATCATGGGACTGGAGGTATGGTTGCAAATCTTGCATCTGACGCAAACACTCCATGTATTACTTATATCATCCCATTGATTCCGTTGCTAAATGAAGTAAAAAGAAATAATAGAAACTATTTACATTTTCACGTTCTTGGGATCGGCAATCCAAGAGACATATTTTTCTATGAATTTTTTAAGACTCATGTCAAGAAAGTCCACAACATAGATTTAGTTATATCTTACGACTCTGCTGGAGCGGCATTTAAACAGTTGAATCGAGCGAGATATATATTGGTTTATGATGAAGAAAATGACATGGTTGTAAAGATGTATGTGAAGACAAACAATCTTGATAAAAGATTTGGCAGAAACAATCGGTCAGTACTTGATGCATATAGTAATGAACTAAACTCTATGGCTGATCAATATGGTTTTAAGAGAATGTCATTGACAAGCGCTTCGGATATATATCAAAAGGATGGAATGGGAACTTTCCATGATCCTGTAAAGATTTATTCAATGTTGTACTCTTTGGAGTCTATGAGACAGATACAAGAGGTAGCTAAACGATATTCAGATGAGCTATATCCTTTATATGAAGCAAGGGAGTTAGAAGAGTTTACTAGAGGGGTTGAAATGGTAACAAGGAAGTTCAACCATGAAAGAATAACAAGAAAACAAAAAGCAAAGACAAATAGTTTAATAAGGTCATTGGACATGCTAACAACTCTAGATGAAGGTTATTGTAAATATGTAGTTGATAGATTTTTAGCGAAAGATGAGTTTATACATTTAGATCCATCTTGTCCATTGAGGTTCTAATGAAACCAATTATAGTACGGCCACTTGTAGATCATATAAATGACAATATAACTCTTCTCGAGAATGAGTACTTATGTGAACCGTGTAATGGTTGGGGAAGAGTTATGAACGAGGATGGTGAACTTCGAACTATTTATGTTCAATGCCCAAGATGTCTTGGAGAGGGAAAACTTGATTGGGTTGAGAACATTGTTGGCAAAAGAGAAGAAAATAAAAAGGGTGATGATTGGAGACCAAGAGCAGCAACGGGAATTGTAGTTGATCCAACTGATGGGAAGAGAATAAGATGAAACCTGTTGTAGATACTGAGAATCACAAAATTGAATTAAAAGAAGGTGAACTAATATGTGGTGACTGCAATGGGTGGGGAGTTGTTTATAGGCAAGAAGGAGTAGGGGAATGGCCTTATGATAAACCCTACTACAGAAATAGGTGGATCAAAAATTGCGAAAAATGTAATGAGACAGGAAAAGTTGATTGGGTAGAGAATATAGTAGGGAAAGCTAAACAAAACTTTCAAGGAGGAGAAGATGGCAGATTTTGATAAAGCATTCGAAGTAACAATGGGTCACGAAGGCGGCTATAGTCACGATCCTGACGATCCGGGTGGGGAAACCTACAAGGGTGTTGCAAGGGATAGACATCCAACTTGGAAGGGCTGGATTGTGATTGATGGCAAGAAAAGTCAACCCAATTTTCCTAAGAATCTTGATGGAGATGATGATTTACAAGACTGCATCAAAGACTTTTATAAATTGAAATTCTGGGATCCTCTCTGTGGGGATATTATTCCAGACGATGATATTGCAATTGAAATGTTTGATACTGGTGTAAACATGGGTACCTACCAGGCATCTAAGTTTCTCCAGCAGACTCTGAATCTCTTGAATAGAGAGGGACATCTTTATTCTGATATTGTAGAAGATGGCGATGTTGGAAAGAACACAATTAAATCCCTCAATACCCTTCTCAGTTATGACCCACCTGAACTCGTTCTTCTCTGGTTGAATATTTTCCAGGGTGCTAGGTATGCGAGTATAACTGGGAACAACCCCAAGTTGGAAAAGTATATGAGGGGATGGTCGAAGCGTCTCAAAGTTGAAAAGACGTATGGTTAAAAAGGTAACCTATCGGGTAAAGAGAATAAGACCTTGTCTTAAAGAAGGCGAGGTCTTTTGTAGTATATGTGATGGGGATGGTATTTTAAAAGAAATAACAGAAGACTCAGTTACAGTAGGAACTTGCCCTCATTGCTTAGGAGAGGGTAAGTTTCAAGACTGGGTCAAAGGTATGATGGGTAAAGATGATGGCAAACCAAGAAGAATTACAAAACACTACAGAAAAGTCCAACCCGAGTGATGTTGAATGTCAAGATTGTAAAGGTTGTGGATTTGTAGCAGCTACTATTTGTCATACTTGTCATGGAGATGGAAAACTAGATTGGGTTGAGAACGTTGTGGGTAAACATCCAAAGTCTTATGGGAGCACGTTTAAATATGATAGAAAAACAGGAAGAGTCGTCAGAGTCGACTAAGGAAAAAGAAAAAGAAGAAGCGGCTGCTTTTTTTGCAAAGAAGTTGGCTGGAGTGAAAGACCATGATACGCCCTTCTACTATTTATGGTCAGAGTTTCTTGGAGGTCTTGCTCTAATATCTTTCAAATTTTGGGTTATGTATCTAACAGAAGAAGAAGGATTTAGAAAGAGTATTGATGCTGATCCAAAGGCTATTATAGAAGTTGTATTACAAATGTGGAGGGTGAAAGTTATAGCTGAGATTGATGCAGAAATGGAAAGACATGAAGAAATGTTGAAAAGTCCATATGGAAAGATGTTTGGAAAAATGACACCTCCAACTGATCAAGCACGCAAAGATCTATATGAAGCTGTAAAAGAAGTAGAAGAGAAAGCGAGACGAGTACTCTATGATGGTATTATTGCGCCGGTGGCTGAAGCTAAAACTGAAGGAGGGTGAACTTGTATGCCCGGAGTGTAAAGGTTCCGGTTATAAAGTTCATAAACCCAAATGGGGAGTCAAAGAAACAATTTCTTGTCCCCTCTGTGGTTCCGCAGGAAAGGTTGACTGGATTAGAAATGCAATTGGACCTGACCCCACGAGACCTCAGCAATACTGGTTAGACAAATCGTATGCAAGAAAAATTTTCGAATGGTTATATAATAGGATGAGACATGTCTGAATATGAAATGTATGAATGTGAAAAATGTAAGGGTAAGGGAAAATACTATCAGTGCGGTGAGTATAGTACAACTGTACCATTTAGGTGTTCAGAATGTAATGGTGATGGATATTTAGATTGGGTCGAAAACGTTGTTGGAAAAAGACCACCAAAAATGTTGGAAGCGTCATGGGACTCATCTAGTCATATTACGATAGATTCGACCGCCGCTCAAGTTGCTATCCTCTATCCAAGAGGGCATGGGAAGACAGCTTTTTTAAAGGCACAGAAACAGATTGATAGAGAAATTATTCAGGTGATGAGTAACAAAATTGCAATGGAGATTGATAAGCAGATATTAGAAGAATTAACTGGAAAGGAGTGAGAATGATAACGGAGGCGTTTCTCAACATTTGCTTCTCGGTTCTATTTTGTAAGTTGCCCGAGGGGAGCAAAGTGAGGAGAGATAACACTTTATGTAAAGATATTTTAGACGTACTTGAATTCTTTCAAGAGAAAGAAAAGATTGGAATTTCAGTTACCGCAAAAAGTAAGTTTGAATGTCTTAATAGAATTTGTGGTCTTCGACTTGAAGGTTCGGGCAATGATGCAATAATCGCAAGTTTGACAGGATTTGGTAAGAAGTATGAAAGTTTAAAAGACTTCCTTGAATCATCAGCACATGAACAAGTAGAAACTCAAGAAGTTAATAAGAACATTGAGCAAATAAGAACACACAGAAAAGCGGTATCAATGTTCGCCAATTATGATGAATTGGTTAAATTAGTTGAGTTAATCAAGGATGGTTCGTTTGAAGCAATTGATGATTTAGTAAAAAATCAAGAGCACGTAATAAAAGAATTATATGTAAATGTAATGGAACACAATCGAATGTCAGATATTGAATCGTCAGCTTCTCTTGATTTAGTTGAAGATGATCACACTCCTATTCAAGAAGAAATAGTTGAGAAATATACAGGTAAAAATAAAGTCTCGGCCGGTTTTCAAGTTTTTGATGGTAGTATCTTACATGGAGGATTTGAGACTGAAAGACTTTATATTTTTGGTGGGGGTACCAGTGCGGGCAAGTCAACTCTATTGAATAATATGATAATAAATTCTGCAACTGAACTTGATGTATTTAGTGCGCCACCTCAAGGTGATAAAATTGAAAAAGTTTATATCTATATAACTCTTGAAAATTCTCTTAGTGATGCGTATTTAAGAACATACCAACCTTTGTTTGATAGGACTACTCCTCAAGTTGTACACGATATAAAGAATGGAGTTAATATCAAACAAATGATAATGGATAAACTTAGGCGAACTAACAGTACAGTAATCATGAGATTTTTCCCTGCTTATTCGATTACTCCCAATGATCTTATGCCTGTTATAAATGATGCAATGACAACTTATGGGGAAGAGACAATACAGGGTATATATGTTGATTATCTTGATTTACTCAGACCTGATCGTAGGCACGAACACTATAGGATAGAGTTGGGACACATCGCTTTATCTCTCAAAGGCCTTTCAAGTTATTACAAAATTCCAGTAATCACAGCAAGTCAGTTAGGTCGTCAAGTGTATGATGGGATAAAGAATGCAAGAGAACTTCATCTCGGTATGATGTCTGAGTCAATTAAGAAAGTTGAGCATGCAGACTTTGTAGCATTACTTGCTCGAAATGTTGAGCATGAGAATTTAGTCCATATGTTTGTTGGAAAGAACAGGAGTGGTCGAGCGAATGTAGCGATTGACTTTCGGGCAGATTTTGAGAGATACAAATTTTTGAATGGTAATATTGTTGCTGTATCTAAAGAAGAAAGACCTGAAAAACATCTCGGAACAACTTCTCCTACAGATGCCTCTTTTACAGGCATGTCAATATGAGATATTATCTGACTGTAAGATTGAAATATAATAAGAACAAAAAATAAATTACGAGTGACAAAAATTATGACTTTTAGGGAGGTAAAAGAAAATTAGGGAGGAATTATTATGAGCGAGAAAACCAAAAAAGTTTCGTACGCCAACTTACTCAAAGAGGCACTTTCAGATTTTACTGAAGTTCCAAAGAATGTAGACACGGTAGGTCCGTTCCTTGATCCTATCCTCAGCTATAAGGGTGACGGTGAACTTCCCACCCATAAAGACGCTGCGTCCATTCTTGAGAGGTACTACTTCGAGCAAGATCAAGATGAAGGTGTTACCATCTCTTTGGATGAGGAAGAGTCAGTAGTCAGCAAAGATATCGTGACTGTTGGCAAAGACAAGGCCGCTCTTCCAGAGGTACCAGAAGACGTTGAGGACTCCAAGAAAGATACCGAAAAAGCAATGGCCATGGAGCAGGCCGAAGAGGAGATGGTAGCGGATGAGGAAGAGGAAGAAGCCGAAGAAGTAGCTGAGCAGATTGTCCCTGAGGAGCCAGCTGGTCTTGCTGGAGATGAAAAAGAACTTCCACCAAGGAAGGGCAAAGATGCAGACAATCAGGTTAAAGCTGCTCAACTAGAGACCGACGATTCTGTTGAAAGTGCGGTCATTGAAAAGCTGATCTCCGAGATGGAAGAGGAAGATGAGGAAGGCGAAGGTGAAGAAAAGGAAGTAATGGAGGCAGCTGGTGAAGAACTGGTCGCTGAGCAGGACGAAGAAAAAGAGGAAGAAAAAGAAGAGGAAAAAGAGTTAGATGTCGATGAGGAAATGGAAGGTGGAGAAGAGAAAGAAGAAGAGAAAGAAGAAGAGGAAGAAGTTACTGAGGATGCTGGCGTTGGTCCTGGTCCTCCCAAAGCAAAAGGTGCAATGGGCAATGCTGGTGAGGGCGAAGACGAAGACGAGGGAACTATGTATGAAGCCTTCCAAATCTTCAAAGAGCAAATTGAAGATGAAGAAGAAGTTCCTGAGGTTGACTCAGAAGAAGTTGTGGTTTAGGAACTTTGAACTCAACAGTGGAGTAATTGTGCTTCACTGTTGAGTCTATTTTTTTGGATCTTCGGAAGGTGCCAATGAAAAGAGAAAAACGAAGAGTGAAAATCCATGAAGCGAATCACATGATTATGTTTAGAGGGAAAGAAGTGAGATGTCCGGTTATCTTAGATGTTACTGATAAAGAATTTGGTCCTGTTATGATGATTATAAAGTCTAGGGGAATTATGAATTATGAAGTCGAAGATATAATTGAGAAACCTAGAAAAGTAGATAAAGATTTAGTCATGGATGTTCCACAAGAAATCGACGAATTGGTGAAGATTGAGGAGTTCGAGAGTAGAACCACTCTTGACAAAATCTTAGAAGAGAAATGAAACTAATAAAGATCATCCATGAGAGTGCAGATTCAATTGAGATCAAAGATGAAGATGGTCAAGATTTGTCCTCATATGTGACAAATCTATCGAAGCTCCTTGAAGCAAGTAATGTTTCAATTTTAGAGACCACTTCGGGTTCGGTCATAATTAGACCATCAAGAATATGCTCGATTGTAGTCTCCGAACTTAGCGATGAAGGCGAAACAACCGAAGAAGAAGAAATTGTGACTAAAACCGAAGACGAACAAGTTGAACAAACTGAAGACGTCGTTACTGACGGAGAATAAAGTGCCTCTATACATTCCCTTAGGATTAGCTTCTATAGCATTTTGTGCAGTGTTGCTTCTAATTAATAAGTACCAAGATTCAAATAAAAGGATGGAAGCGATCAAAAACTTCCCATCGTATGCTGCTGCTCTTGGTTATCACTTAGAAAAAGCATATGAGATAATTCATAAAGATAAGATGCTTATTTATTCTCTTGAAGCAACAAGAGTGCCCGATGAGCACTTCGCAGTATACACAAAAGATTTTATAGTTCTGGTACTGAAGCTCATGGGCAAAAAAATGGAAAAAGAGTTTTCTTATGTCTATGGAGATCTCGATACCCTCATTTTTAATATAACTGAATTTTTTAATACTAAATATGAAGACGATGAAATAAGACGAGATTCTTTTACAGCAATGCTTGAAGAAGGGATTGATATAGGAGGAGAAGAAGCAGCTGGAGAGCAATAAAAGCTCGGAGAAAAAATATGCCGCTTAGTGATACGTTTGACAAATTAAAATCTTCAGTCCTTGGAGTGAAAACTACAAAGATTGATAGAAAGTTAGACAAAGCAGTCCGAGACATCTCAATGTATAAATCCCAATCTGGGAGAAATGGATATATAGACTTAGTGCGTTCCGTTATTTCCAAGAGTGGTCAAATAGACATTGGTGCTGGAAGTCAAGGACTTTTTGGTCAAGCAGCAACTCCTGCGATGATGGGTCAAGGTGGGAGGTTAATGCGGTATAGAACATATGAAGCAATTGTTTACAATATAAGTTATTGTTATAGAGCATTAAGTGTTTTGGTAGATAATATTCTTTCTCCAGATGACATTACAAAAGTTGCTCTTGATATTAAACCCGTTGAGAAAATATCAGAGGAAGTGTCTGGAGAAACTGTTGTAAACCTAGTTCAGGAAATAATTAAGAGCCTAAAACTTGAGCAAAACCTAACTAAAATAGTTAGGAACACTTTGGAATTTGGTGACTATTTTTGTGAGATTGCCGACACAAAGACAGCGCTGACGTCGAGGGCGATAATTGCGGAATACCATGAGTATATAGACTCTAATGCAAAAAATACTGATAAAGAAACATTAGTTATAGATGGACTTGGTGAGAGTGAATTAAAGAATATAAAATTTATAATGGATTACTCATCCTTCACTGAAGCTGAAGATATGACAGGTAAAAAAACAGATGACGATGATAGTGAAAAAAATTTAAAGGATGTACACTTAGTTTTCCATGAAGCAAAATTTGTTGTTAAATTGCAAAGTGATCTTTTCCCCATTTGTTTTGGCTATTTAGTATTTCCTAGAGCATTGTCTATTCCTCAATTGGCGGTACAGGATCAAATAGTTAATAATATTTGTCTAGCGATACTCAAAAATGTTGAGAAGAGAATTCCTCAAGCTAAAGAATTGCAAGACAATGAAGATCTAAAAGATATCATCAAATCAATGATTGTATCTTCTGATTACTCAAGATCTTTAAATATTCGATATGTGCCACCCGATAAGATGGAGCACTTTCATGTTCCATCAGATAGGTATTTCCCATATGGTGAGTCTATATTTGACCCGTGCCAATTTAATGCAAAAGTCTTAATTGCTTTAGAAACTGCATTGGCAATTCATCGACTAACTCGATCTATTGAAAAGAGAAAGATTGCAATAGAGATTGGATTACCACGTGATGCTAAGAAAGCAATTGAGAAAATGAAAGAGGAGTTTAGAAAAAGAAAAATTAGTTTGGACTCATTTGGCACAGTTGATACCATTCCAAGTATGATTACCACATTTGAAGATATCTACATTCCTCAAAAGGATGGGAAAGCATTTGTTGATGTTAGTACCTTCAATGAAGGTGGCACTGACGTTAGAGGAAAAGTTGATGAGTTAAAGTTTCTGAGAGATAGTATTGTTGCCTGTCTCGGGGTACCAGCTAGCTTTTTGAATATTGAAGAAAATCTCTCAAACAAGGCCGCTTTATCTGAGGAGAATATTCTTTTTGCTAGGACAATTGTTGGTCATCAAAAATATTTTACTCATCAAGTAAATAGTCTGCTTTATAAGGTCATAGAAATAGTTAAACCAGATATTGCAATAGAGATACTAGATGCAGTCCTAATTGCTTTTGCACCACCTAAATCCCTCCAGTTTGAAAGAGAAGCAAGATATTTAAGTGATCTAGCGAACATGATTGATACATTGGAAAGAATAGGTATACCAAAAGAGTATGCCAAGAGGAAATACCTCAGTCAGATTGATTGGTCTGATGTTGCTAAGTATCAAACCGAAGAAGATATTGAGAAAGGTTTAGGTACTGAGAAAGAAGAAGAGGAAACAGGATTTGGTGGAGGCGGTACGTTCTAAGGAGATAATGTTATGTCTGAGAGATTCAATCAAATACTTAATGAATTAATAAGTACGATGAACAGCACTCTGTTCTGGGGTCCACAAGGATTTAGACGTCAAAGTCAGAACATGATGTCTTATTATGACCCTAGATATGCTACTGGTTGGGAGGACTACACAACCCACCAGTCGATTGGTGCCGTGGGTCCTCCTGCTACTTCAATCGGTAGTTCTATACCAATTGAAGGATATGGATTGACAAATAAGAAAGTTGAAGAGCAAGAAGATGAAGAAATAGAACATGACAAGTTAGCGACAGAACAACCAGTCCCTCTTCAGCAGCCTCCTTCTGTTGGACAGTTTGAAGAAGAAGAGGAAGAAAAAGAAGAGGAAGAAAAAGTAAAGAAATCAGATTTAGCAGATATAAGAGAACAAGAGGAAGAAGAAGAGGAAGAGGCTATGCCAGAAGAAGATCCAGCAGCCGCTGGAGAGGAAGAGGCTATGCCAGAAATGCCTGGGGAAGAAGAAGGTATGCCAGGTGGTGATGAAGGTATGGGAGGTTTCCCGGGTATGCCGGGTGAGGAAGATACAGGACCCGAAACACCAGGAGAAGTTGGTCGTATCTATGAATTAAAGAAGATATATTCACGTTTGATTTCTATTGATAAACATTTAGCTGAATCAACTGATAGTACTCTTCTGAAATTAAGACAAATAGTGGGTCAATCAATTGAAGTCTTTGAAGTGATGATAGCTAATATAGATTTATTTAAAGAACAGGTAGACGATATAATCGTCCTATATTATGAGTTTCTCGAAAGAGTATATGGTCTCTTAAAGAAATACTATTCACTTAAAAAGAAAGAGGACACGAAAAAGGAAAAAAAGGATGCCGAAACTACGGATAAACCAGAAGGGGAGTCTCCTGAATTTGGACCACAGTCAAGTGAGAACCCCATGTATAATAGACTTTAATGACCATAATCGGGATTTGATATTTAACCAATTAAGAGCAGCCGGAATTACTGATTATGTCATTGATACTCCTATTGTAATTCAAAGAGTTGGAGAGCGGGGGAGAACTAGTTCGTTTCCATATTTACTTAATTATAAACCAGATCCTCTTGATACGAGAGATTATAAGGCTTCTACCATTACCGAACTACCACTTACTTATTCTTTATCTGTAGATTATACAGGTGAAATGTCTCCAGTGAAAGATCAAGGTCGTAAAGGTTCTTGTGTTGGTTTTGCAGTTGTTTCAATGAAAGAATGGCAAGAGCAAAAGGAGCATATTGATGAAATGCTCATGGGGAAGAAGTACAGGCGAAAAGCAAAACACTACGACTTATCAGAACAGTGGCTTTATCACAAGTCGAAAGAAATTGATTCCTGGCCAAATCAAGAAGGCACAAGTTTTAGGTTTGCACTCAAAATCCTTCAGAAAATGGGAGTTCCGCCAGAGAAGGCATGGCCGTATAGCGACAGGACGTTAGGGAGTCCAAAGAGATGGGCGAAAATGATTTCCCTTTGGACAATGTGTGGTCACTATTACAGACTAGAGAACATAGAACAAATTGAATGGTCGTTGAAAAACGTCGGTCCATGTCTTGCCGGCATTGGTTGCTATGAAGAGATATTCCATGTCGGAGATGATGGTTATGTTCCATATCCAGCAAATCCAAAAGTTCTCTATGGAGGTCACGCTATTTGCTTTGTTGGATATGATTCAAATAAAAAGCTAGTAAAGTTCAAGAATTCTTGGGGAACAAATTGGGGAGAGAAAGGTTATGGTTATCTCCCTTACAATTATATTAATGATTTCTGCTGGGATGCTTGGGCTGTAAAAGATATTAATGTTACAAAGGAGATGCTTAAGAAAAAATAAGAGGTGCTAATATGTCACACTTTTTTGTCGAGAGTGCAATTATTCAGGAAGCAAAAATAGTAAAAGAAGAACCAGGTAAAGCAATTTTTCGTATGGTCCTTCAAACTGCTGATCAAGTCAATCAAAATAAAAGATTATATCCACAGGCTGTTTTGGCCGAAGGTATGAAAGAAGTAGAGTCTCGTATGACTCGTCGTGCATTTCTGGGAGAACTTGATCATCCAGTTCCAACTGGTAATCAGTTCGATGAAGTTAGACAGACGACAGTCATGTTGAAAGAGGTCTCTCATCTGATTCGTGACTATGACTGGAGAGGAAAACAATTGGTAGGAGAGCTGGAAACAACTAATACTCCTAACGGGGGAATACTCTTAGGTCTGTTAAAAGATCGCTCCGGTATTGGAATGAGTATGAGAGGATTGGCCTCTTTGAAAAGGACGAAAGAGCATAATGAGGTTGAAGGTCCTTTAATGATTATTACTTACGACTCAGTGTCACTACCTAGCCACACAGCGGCTGTTGTTGATTTCAAAGAAATGAAATTTGAGAATAAATCTATGCTAATTGAAAATTGTGATTGTGGAACTGTCTGTACAGCAGACGGAACTTGCTATTTAGCAAGTTATTTTGATAAGTTAGTTGAAACGAGAATGATCCAATTCTTCGAAAGGTGGGTATAGGATTTTATCTAGGTAAATTTCTTTATCTAGATGGGATCCGAGGAATCAACTTATGAAGATCAAAAAAACTAGTTTAGGCGAAAAGTTAGAACAAAACAAAAATCCATCCTCCGAGAGCTTTATCTCGGAAGTGGTAGATAGAATTTTCCTAATTTGCATGAATGATCAGAATTTCAAAGTCAGAGAAAAACTCCAATCAGTAGAGAACCAACTTGAAAATCAGCGAAAGAAGGTTACTAGACAAGAGGGTCTGTTAAGTGAGGCCGATAGAATTAAAACTGAAGTAACCGAAAAGATTTCTGAACTTGATGAAGACACTCTAAGTCTCAGAGAGACGCTTCTTGAATCTCTAGGAAGTGAACTATGAAAATAGTCGAAACTTCAATTCCCGATATTAATATTAAAAATATTGATAAATCGAAACTCAATCTTGCTGAAAAAATAGTTAAAGGGATTCACCCTTTGCTTGACGATGTTTATCGAGAAAAGACAAAACAACTAGAAGAGTTTAAGGACGATTATAAGGTCCTTAGGCAAAAGGTTCACAGGCGAAAAGAGGAACTTGAACAATTAATGATTGAACACCGAAGAAAGAAAAGGATAAAAAATCTAGTTGAAAAAATTTCAAAGTTGGTCTCAACTGGATTAGTTCACGAAGGGGCTATGAGAAACCAAATGGTGGTTCTCTTAAAGATAGTCGAAAATTTATCTGAGGAAAAGTTAAACCATCAATTGAGGGAAATAACAAACATGGTAAGTAAAAGATTTGCAAGAGTGTAAGATAACATTAAAGGACAAGGAGGTAGTGTACTATGATGAAAGAACTCTTAATGGAAACCTACAGGACCACGAAGAAGATTTCGGGTATTGATCCATCAAAGCCCGGAAATCTGAAGGCCGTGCTTGTAGATGACGCAGCGTTTGAGGCATATGTTACTAGCCTCGCTGAGTCCATTGAGGACAAGAAGGACCGTCAGAATTTTATGATACTGGCCGAGAATACCAGAATTAACCTTCTGGAAAATTCAATGTTTCAAATCAACCCTTATGAAACTTTGACTCTGCCGATTCTGCGCGTGTTCTATCCGAAGCTGGTCGCTAAGGAGCTCATCACTGTTTCTCCAATGGACAAACCGGAAACAATCAAGGCCTTCCTGACTGCCACATTCCACAAATATGGGGACGCAACTTCGTACCCAGCCCCAGCGACGACCACTGATGTTTCAGCTGGTCCAGCTGTTGGTACTCCTGTGGCAGCCACAATGCCTGTACCAAGCAAAGATTTTGATGTATTGGCACTGCTTGGTTTGACCAGCACGGATGTCCATATTGAACGTGACTGGGAAATCACAGCCGTTAGTGCTGATGGTACTGCTTGGACCGAAGTTTCAATCATCCCTGCTGTTGAGGGTCACTTCTCAGCTGGCGTAACTGTCCCGGGTGTTGGCGACGATGTTATTTCAGGTCAGGTTGATTACCTCAATGGTACCGTTGACATTTCCAGTGCAACTGGAGTTGTCACAATTATCAGGTTTACCTGCACCACTTCTCTTGAAGAGAATAGGGTGAACCCATATGTCAGGTTGAATGTTGACAAAGTACGCCTCTATGCTAGGGATCGCCAGATCTCAGCGAACTGGACAATAAATATGGAGCAGGACATGAGAGCTCTGTTCGATCTGTCCATGCAGGCTGAAATTGTCAATATTCTGGGCCAACAGATTGCTCTTGACATTGATAGGGAGATTATTAACTCCTTGATTACAGGCAATACGAGGCTGAACCCAGCGACTCATACTGATACTTTCTCTCGCACCCCACCGGTAGGTTATACCTGGGGTACCAAGTATTGGCATGAGAATATCATTCCGACTCTGAATGTGCTGTCTGCCCAGATTTACACAGACACCAACATTGAGGCTGGTAACACCATCGCGGCCAACCCGCTTGATGTTGCTATTCTGGAAGATATTCAGACTTTCAATTATACTGGTACTTCAACTGTTGACGGTGACATGGGATATCGCTCTGCTACTGTTGCAGGTGGCAAGTGGCGAGTTCTGACCAGTGCTGTTGTTCCACAAGGAACTATGGTCATCGTTTACAAACCAGTGGAAGAGTTGAAAGTTGTCTATTACTACTGTCCATATGTACCAGCGGTCTTGCATCCATATCCACTTGGCTATACCCCATCACTGACCATCTTAAGTCGTTATGCGACTTCATTGGTCAGACCACTGGGTATTGCTACACTGACAATCACGCCGTAAATGGACAAAAAAATAAGCACAAAAATAACCCTCCGGGGAAACTCGGGGGGTTATTTTTTCGTTGTTTCATTCTCATCTAATTTGTACCATGGCACTCGTAGTACATTATGCAAGGCCACCGTACTATAAAGCACATACTCTAGATCACCATTACCCCCCGCATCATCTATCAACTTGAAGTCGTGGTAATCAGAATTGTAGTGATAAAGAGGATAGGTCCATGTTCCGATTGCTGCTGAAGCAACATAACCTTTAGTGAAGTATGAATATCTTGTACTTTCAAAACTGGTTAAAGCAAGTCCAACGCTGTGTTGAAGAACGAACCCTCCTCGGGCGAACCATCTCAAATCTGAATCACTGTCATAGCTGGTTATTTCTTCTTTGGAATAATAGTCCTTGAATTTGAACTCAACATCAAATACTTCTCCTGCCAACCAATGACCTCCTACGTGCATACATACACTTGTTATGACACCTGCACTAGTATATGCCCAATCTTTGCCCTTAGCTTCTTTGACAATATCCATATCCACTCCAAAGAAGTAGAACTTGGTACCGCCACAACCACAGAGCAGTAATAGAAGGATAAGCAGAAATTTCTTCATAGAATATTCCTCCTCCTCCTCCTCTATTTGATATTTGTCCATTTAATCTTTCCCTTTTTCTTATCCTCAGGGAGAAGGTCAAGGAGTTCTCTGAAGGTTAGAATTTTCACGTCTTCATCTGCAAAGTAGTATAGGACCGCACCACCTCTAGTTGCAGCATACTCTTGCAAGGTTCTATCTTCTATTAAACCAAGATATTCCATAGCAACTGCAAGTTTTGAAGATGAGAATATATGCTTATCAGCAATAAGGTCCTCTGGTCCAATTTTGTTGTCAACACAGAATTCACCAATTACAGCCAAACATGCTTCTCTTTTTGTTAGCATAGATAACCTCCTCGTCTAATACTTGGTGTACCACTTCTGGCCAGGTGGTACTTCACAGGCATGTGGCGTCCAATGCTTCTTCACTTCGGCTGGTCCGGGATTTCCCATCACTATGGCTGCGATGATGAAACCCAGGATGGCTGCAAATATTAGATAAACTAACCATTCGCTACCCATTTTCTAATCCCTTCCTTTCTTTTGCTAGAATTACTTTTGCCTGCTCAGGGTAAAGTAACATCAGGCAACCGTCACAGAAACCGTGACTTATGTTTGGTAGATTTGGATCTTCAATCTCTCCTTCTTTCTCTCCAACGATACACTCACAACTCGAACAGATTATAGTTATCATAGTCGCCCTTTCATTTCCACCTCAGAGAGATCAATCTCGGGTGGACTCAAGTCAAATAGCCATATTGCTGCTCTGAAGCATAGGAGAAAGAAGAGGAGGATAACCGTGAGAAAAACTGACCATGCATTTCTAAGTTTGTAATATTTCACAGAAATTCCTCCTTTCATTTATAAGGTTCTCCACAGCAAAACTTATGGTAAGTACAATCGTTTCGTTCGCACACTTTAATGATCCGTTCCTCTTTAAAACAAGGATCCTCCCCTCTGGTTTTCTGCTTTCCTCGTACATATTCAGTAATGCAACTTTCGCATATTCCGCCAGAATATGGACAAGGATCGGGGTTCCATTTTTCTTGCAGATAGAGAAGGAATATTTTAATCAGACCATGGTTGTCATTATTGACTGACCAGGTGTGCCTGCATTTTACGCATATATATTTCATATAAAAACCTCCTTTCAAATAAGTAATATATATAGTAGGAGGTTTTTTACATAACCGAAAAAAAGACCCCGAGATCATCTAAACTCTCGGGGTCGTGGGGAGGAAGTGAGTTATGGAGACTCACTTAGAATGCACAATGCCCAGTTTGTCTTCTTCATACGGAGACGATACAGGCAATCCTTCTAACTCCCTCCACTTTGACCACAGATCAAGAAGGAATATTTTGAGCATATAGCGAATGCTCATGTTCTTAATATGGTTGTCACTCATGATGTTACTTGTGACAAACTTCTTGGTTTGCGCCAGAGTTGGAGTTTTCTTTTGTTTCTCCCTCCATGTTTTACAGAGTTCAACCTTTGCGGAGCTAAGAGTTAACAGACCTTCAGAATCATGAGGATCCTTCTTATAGAGAATTTGTTTACTTTTCAAACCTCTAACAAAGAATTCTCTCCTGCCCTGCATCCGAGTTCTGTAGTCGTAAAAGATGGGAGAATATTTGTCGTCCTGTTTACGGAGAAAACTTGTTGCCAGGACATGGAGTTTTGTTTTCAGGTATGGGGAATAAGTTATACTCTTCTTTGTTTTGGTATGACCACCCTTATCCACATATTCCCTATCAACTAGGTGGTGTGCCTTTTTGCTCCTACCTTCTCCTCTGACAACTTCTTCACCATCAATAGTATCCACTGTCCATACCACATCAAGTCCAGCATAACTCCAAAATGAAGTAACGTGTGCTGCTCTATGAGGATCAAGTTCGCTCACCATAATACCACCCATAGTAGGACCAACTCCACTAAGTCCTTTCAGATGATCTGTCCAAATTGGAAATTCTTCAAGAAATAATTCAAGTTGTTTGGTGATTATGTACTCTTGTTTAACGAGTTTTAAATAGGTGTCAACAAACACGAACATGATTTCATCCGAGATTATACCGGGATGTGCATCTCTCACAATGTTTGGAATCTCTCTCATGTTAATTACGACACCATCAGTAATTCTTTTGTACTCTCTGGAGATAAGACCCATCAACTCTCTTGGGAGGCCTCCAAGACCATCTTTCTTCTCTCCTGGTTTAAGACCAAAACGACGATATAAGTTTCCAAGAATCCTATTTCCCATTCTGATTCTGTCACGTTGAATGTCGTCGTATCCTCTGATCAATGCTCTCAGTTCAATCTTTGGACTCCACAATTCAGGTATAGGTTCCACGGGTATATCAAAACCTCTACCTTTGAAGATATCAGCGATTGATCTGATTGGTTCTAGAATTTCTTTGGTCATTACACTTCTCCTCGGTTCACTTTCCGATTTTGGGGTTTTTAGCTTCTTTCTGGTTCACTTTTTATTTTTGATTTCTTCTGGTTAATGGTTCACTCGTTACTGGTGGATTACTGTAGAACCCTGGTTCACTTATTTCTAACGGATTACTAAAAAACCCTGGTTCACTCTGCGTGCCGGTAAGGACTCAACTCCGAAGAATTGGTTACACGCGTTTCTTTAATGGTTCACTTTCGACACTTGGGTGTCTATTAGATAACGGTTCACTTTTTCTTGCCGGTTTTCTAAACCCCCTGGTTCACTCGCTTGTATTGGTTTTCTGATATACTGGGGTTCACTTATTTACTTTTAGGTTCATGACGCGATGTTGGCGTATAGGGCATTGGTCCGCCAGGTCCTTCATCTTTTGACTTTTCGATTCCTGTCTCTTCTTCAATGACTTCAAGTTGCGGTTCGTCGAAGGTGACAACCTCTGGCAATTTTCCCTCTTTATCAATGGGTGCTTGAATGCTAAGTCTTGCACAACCATTTAGATAAATGTGACGACAAACAGCAATTCCTTCAAATCCAGAAACCGTATCCCTTACCTTTCGCCCTAATTCAATCTCGCTCATTTAGACCTCCTTGATGGTTCACTTTGACTTCCGGGTTTTTCTAGCACAAAATGGTTCACTACTCACGATTGGATTTCTATCCGATCTTGGTCCACTGAGTTTTCGTGGTTTTTCTTCGATGTCCTGGTTCACTTATCGTCTTAGATTATTTATCCATACCAGGTTCACTTATTCTGTCTGGGTTGGTTGACCAATATGGTACACTCGGCAATTTGGTTAACTACGTAACTTGGTTCACTAGCGATGCTCGGTTGCTTCATAGGACTGGTTCACTCAAATATTTCGGGTTTATGACATTTTACGGTTCACTTGTGCTATCTGATTTTCATTTCTTCTATTGGTTCACTGACCTTGATTGGTTTTCTGTTTCATTAATAGTTCACTTACAGGAGGTGGTTATCTCAAGCCTCACGGTTCACTTTGACTTTGTCGGGTTTCTACCCCGGGTTGGTTCACTGAAGGGGAATGGGTTACTCTCGCAAATTGGTTCACTTAGACATGAAGGTTTCTACTCTCCTTAGGTTCACTCATTGATTCTGGTCTACTGAGGCTAACGGGTTCACTTCATTTTGTGGGAGTTCTACTTCGGTTCGGTTCACTCGGCAAGGATGGAGTACTGCAGGGGAATGGTTCACTTATGCTTTCTAGGGTTTCTAGCCCTGGTGGGTTCACTCAATATCGTAGGTTATCTATCTCGTCTCGGTTCACTTGGTCATCAAGGGTCGCTTCCTTCAACAGGTTCACTTCCTCCGCACAGGTTTACTGGATAGCATTGGTTCACTGTTCAAAACTGGGTTTCTTCCTTAGATTGGTTCACTCCGCGCAATTGGATTACTCTGGCGAGATGGTTCACTGTTTGTTCTTGGTTGTTCTTACACTAATTGGTTCACTGTCATGTACTGGATTTCTAACCAACGTAGGTTCACTCCACCCCTCTGGGTGACTAGCTTTTTACTGGTTCACTTTGGATCCTAAGGTGTCCTAAATCACGGTGGTTCACTAAGAAAGGAAGGTTTTCTTGGACACGTTTGGTTCACTTTCAACAACAGGTTATCTATTTCCTATTGGTTCACTCCTCAACAATGAATTAGTGTCGTTGTCTGGTTCACTCTATAAGACTGGTTCTTCTCTAGACTATTGGTTCACATAATTTTTCGGATTGGTACACTCTGAGGTGCCCTGCACCGATTGGTTTTTTACACTTGTTACATCTTGGGTTTCTGTACCATTGTGGTCCACTCAGAAATATAGGATTGCTGAGCTTCGCTGGTTCACTCCATTCCGGAGGTTTACTGCAGGCTTGTGGTTCACTTTGATCCGGCGGGTTTTTATCATAGGTTTGGTTCACTAACTATGTTGTGGTTTTCTCCACCATTGTGGTTCACTAGACTGATTGGTTGTGCTTATACCACGTGGTACACTGGGGTGAGATGGGATACTCTTTCCAAATGGTTCACTTTACAACGATTGGTGGACTTCTAGATATTGGTTCACTAGGTTCCATTAGATTCTTGAAGCATCTGGTTCACTACCCTCCTATTGGGTTTATTAATCACATTGGTTCACTTCTCACCTTTAGGTTTTGTTATCCGCATTGGTTCACTTTTTGAAACTGGGTTTCTCCAACTAATTGGTTCACTGAGGTTAATCGGGTTTGTGCCTCCTCTCCTTTGGTTCACTTGTTTCATTTGGGTTTTTACTAAACATTGGTTCACTTAGAACAAAAAAACAAATACAACAACCACCTCCATAAATTAATATATATGGTAGTTTAGAGAACCAAAAAAAAGTACTCAGACAAATCTGAGCACCTTTTTCTCTGGGTGATAGGGGGCGGGAATCGAACCCAAGACGGTATCAGCGGTTGAAAGAAGGAAAGACCCGCCGATTTGAAAAGCGTCCTCCCAACCATCTTGAATGACTTGTAGCAAGCCATTCAGCATCCATATGCCGTACCCCCTACCATTAGAGTTATTAGGACTTTTTGCATTTGCTCCTCTCTAATTATAGGGGGATGGTTTGGATGTTCCGTCTGATTCGATGTAAAAATCTGAAAGTTCTAAATTAATCTCCGCCTCAATTGTAAGTAACTCCAGTTTGTCCTGGTACTTTAAGTACACTCTTGTGGAGGCAATTATTAATAATACTCCACATATTAACGCAAAGGATGGAATAATATACCATTGATAACCCATCCTACTTACATGAATAAGGAGACCAATGACTGCTCCTACCGCCACTATAAGCAGTCCAGTTATCCATGCGGCAAAAGTCATTGCCGAATATAGTATGTTCTCAAACATAACATCCTCTCCCCTTCCTTAAAAAATGGAGAAACCCCCGTGTGTTTCTTTAACTATTGTGAAAGCACCATGGTCCGTAGTGCCGACCTTCCAAGTATTTGAGGTTTGAATGTCAATAGTAGTCACTTCAACTTTTGTGCCTACATGCTTACCTATTACATCTTCAAAAACTTTTTTCATATTGATTAACATATTTATCCCTTTTTTCAGAGAGGATGAAATCTCTCTTCCGACTAGAATTTTATCCTTGCTTCATTGATCTTCTTTTTCAAATATTCCTTATCATTTGTTCTAAAGAAGATTGTGAACCATTCGTGGTCTAATTCAAAGTCGGTGTGAAAGTGACAAACAGTAATCTCATTTAACCTTGCTCTATAGCTCATGAAATGAAATTGACTAAGCATTCTTGCAGAACCAAATATTCGGGCCGCCTCTTCTCCTGTGGTTGGCCACATTTCATTCTGCATTGCTGATGCTGTAAGTTTAACGTTCTCAACATCCTCTTCTGTGTAGTCAAATACAAAATCAACATGATAAATTAATTCTCCCTCTTCAAAACTTTTACGGTCGTTGATCCTTAATCCAACCAGATAATGATACATGGTTAACCTCAGAACAAAATATAAATGCTTAAATCGAGAAAGGAGAACTCAATGAACTATCCCGAATTTAGCGATAAGGGCGAAGTAATCTGTCAAGAGTGTGGTGTAGGTTATAAAGTTATAACCGGAACTCATACTCGAAAACATGGTATGTCTATTGAAGAGTATAAAGCAAAATATTCTGGTGCCCCCACCTCTGGAAAAATGTTTTCTCTAACAATGTCTCAAGTACAATCTAAGACTGAGATATTTGAAGAGAAACCAACTAAAGTCGAAGTTGACTTAAATGATACTGGTGAAGATGATGTGATAACAGATGAGGGGGCCGTCGATGAAGTAATCATTGACGAAATAACTGACGATGAAGATGCCCCAACAATTGAAGAAATTCAAGAGAAAATTCAAGATGAAGATATGAGCGATCTCTTTCAATTTGAGGGAGCTCAGGACCCTGAACCATATGATGCTGTAGACGAAGATGATAAGAGTCCAAAAGACAAACTCCAACTTATCAAGTTTTTGAGAAAGAAATATCCCTTCATTCAGAACAACTATTCGATAAAGAAGTTCATCATAACGGGTCATCTTGAATATGAGTTTATCACAGATATGGCCGATCCAATAAATAAAGTTGACTTTGAATTCCCAAATGCCTTTTGGCATAACAGAATGGCATATGAGGATCCACGTCGAGATGCAAAGCTACGTCAAGATGGATGGAGAGTTATTACAGTGAGAGCAAGAGCACCCAAAGTAGCCGACGTGAAAAAACTGATTTCCTAAGAAATGCAGAACAAATAATAAACTTACTATCTCACATAACGAGAGAGTTACTATTCAGTTACGGGGTGATGCTAAAATGGTATCACCCCACTTTTTTTCGTTGTCCCGCCTTATTGTGCTTCAGTTTTTTGTGGTTCTCAATTGCAGAGTCTATACACGCCTCTTTTGTTTCTTTGTCTAACAGTTCAAGAACTTCGGTCTCCTTTAATATCAACTCGTTAGCGTTTGTGGCCATGTTGACTGAGTAGACCATTGAGAGGTTCTGAATTGTTATGTACTTTGCTACCTCGGGATCATTCTCAATTTCCCTACAATAAATGTATGCCCAGTATGAGTCTGTTATGTACTTCCTCACCTCTGGACGATTCTCACGCTCTTTACAATAATAATATGCATCCTCTGGTTCCGTTATGTATTTTCGTATACTTGGAAAGTCCATAACGAATCTACAGTAGAAGTAGGCATGTTCTGACTTAGTTATTCTGCGTCTGATCCTAATATCATCTTTAACCCACCTACAGTATTCATATGCCCATTTGGAAACTGTAATTAGATCAGCGATTTCAAATGAGTTTGAGGTATCTCGACAATACTCAAACGCCCATCTGGAAATTTCGTATTCTTCTAACCAAAGGTCCATGATTATTATCCATAAAAAAAAT